>Ga0335085_10000564_pt1 | contig 101104 bp, 78 predicted proteins | sample Lox_Sample_45_FD_206712 | JGI IMG/M metagenome (GOLD analysis project Ga0335085, IMG submission 206712) | Soil microbial communities from Loxahatchee National Wildlife Refuge, Florida, United States - Lox_Sample_4.5 | ecosystem: Environmental > Terrestrial > Soil > Wetlands | place: USA...
GGCATCGATTCCCACTCCGAAATCATCCGCGGCGAAAAAGCCAAAGAACTCGACGCCCTCAAAGCCGAATATTACGCCGAGCACTCTCCCATCTCCACCGCCGAACGCACTCTCGTCGATACACTCATTCACAATGAGTGGCTCCTCCGCCGCCTGCGCCGCGTCGAAGCCGAGCTCTTCGAATTCGCCATCGATCGCGCCAGCCAGTATCCCAGCTACGCCCCTTCCACCGCCGTCGGCCAGGCCTTCGATGACGATGACCGCACCTTCGAGCGCCTGCAGCGCCGCCTCAACGCCGCCCAGCGCAACTACGAGCGCGCCCTCAAGGAACTGACCGCCCTCCAATTCGCCAGAATCCAAACCGCTTGCGAAGAATTGGCTTCGTTCCCGCAAAACCGTGCGGACCATTCCGCCGGCGCACCCGCCGGGCCTCACCCGCACAAAATCGAACCCTCTCCCGCCTCCGAAATCCGCTCCCCGATCGAGCCGGCCGCCGATCCCGCACACCCCGCGGCTTGACTTCGAGAGCGCAAGATAATAAAAGATAAACAAGTCCGATTTATACGGGGAGGCGTGCATGCTAACGCTCGAAGAGCAGGTGTTCGCGGACCGTGTCATCGCGGCGCACGTGGGGAAGCCGGGCGCGCTGCTGGCGGTGCTCGAACGCGTGCAGGAGCATCACCCGCGCAAGTATCTCACCGCCGAAGTCCTGGAATACATCGCCGCGCAGATGGATATCCCGCCCGCGCGCATCTACAGCGTCGTCACCTTCTTCGCCCTCTTCAACCTGGAGCCGCAGGGCGAGCACACCGTCTGCATCTGCCGTGGCACCGCCTGCCATACGCGCGGCTCGCGCAACCTGCTGCAGCGCCTGCGCCTCGAACTCGGCCTCCCCGAAGAGAGCGAAGACGGCGCCGACAAGCTCTGCGTCACCACGCCCGATGGCCGCTACTCGCTGCGCACCGTCGCCTGCTTCGGCCAGTGCGCGCTCGCGCCCGTCGTCGAAGTCGATCACTCTATCTTCGGCCACATGAATGAGCAGGCCCTGCACAGAGAACTTGAGCACCTCAACGGGAGGAAAGAGTGACCCGCATCCAGGATATCGGCACCTTCAGCGCCATCCGCGAAGCCGGTATGGCCAAGCTGCTGCCCCCGCGTCCGCGTATCGGCGTGGGAATGGGCACCTGCGGCTCCGGCAACGGCGCCGAAGGCGTCTACCATGCCTTCGCCGAAGCCATCGGCCAGCAGGGGCGCGATGTGCGCCTCGTCCCCGTCGGCTGCTTCGGCTTCTGCGCGCAGGAACCGCTCGTCAACGTGCGCATCCCCGGTCTGCCGCTGGTCATCCTGCGCCGCGTTCAGGCCGGAGACGCCGGACGCATCCTCGATGATGCCGCCGCCGGCCGCATCCCCGCCGACCTTGCCCTGTGCAAGATCGAGGAGTGGGACCACCTCACCGCCCACGTCGTCTACGGCGCGGGCTTCCCCAAAATCCCCGCCTGGAACGAAGTGCCGTTCTTCAAGCCCCAAAAGAAAATCGTGCTGCGCAACACGGGGCTCATCAATCCCGACGATATCGAAGAGTACATCGCGATCGGCGGCTATCAGTCTCTGTATAAGGTTCTCATCGATGCCAACCCGGAGATGGTCATCGAGCAGATCAAGGGCGCCAAGCTTCGCGGCCGCGGCGGCGCCGGCTATCTCACCGGCCTCAAGTGGGAATTCCTGCGCAACGCCGTGGCAGACCGGAAATTCATGATCTGCAACGCCGATGAAGGCGACCCCGGCGCCTACATGAATCGCAACGAAATCGAAAGCGATCCCCACGCCCTCCTCGAAGGCATGATCATCGGCGCTTTCGTGACTGGCGCCACCGACGGACTCATCTACGTGCGCGCGGAATATCCCCTCGCCGTCCACCGCCTGAGCCGCGCCATCGAGCAGGCGCGCCAGTCCGGCATCCTGGGCGACAACATCCTCGGCCGCGGATTCCGCTTCGATATCGAACTCGTCGAAGGCGCCGGGGCATTCGTCTGCGGCGAAGAGACGGCTCTCATCGCCTCCCTCGAAGGCTTCTCCGGCCGCCCGCGCCCGCGCCCGCCGTTCCCCGCGCAGAAAGGCCTCTGGGGCCGGCCGACCAATATTAATAACGTCGAGACCTGGTACAACGTCGCGCCCATCGTCGCCAAAGGGCCGGCCTGGTTCAGCGAAACCGGCAGCGCCAAGAGCGCCGGCACCAAAGTCTTTTCCCTGGTCGGCAAGGTCGCCAACACCGGCCTCGTCGAAATGCCGCTCGGTACGCCGCTGCGGTCGTTCATCTACGATGTCGGCGAAGGCGGCAGCGATGGCCGCCCCGTCAAAGCCGTCCAGACCGGCGGTCCCTCCGGCGGATGCATCCCGCAGGAGATGTTCGATACGCCCGTCGATTACGAGACTCTCGCCCAGCTCGGCTCCATTATGGGCTCGGGCGGCATGGTCGTCATGGATGAAGACAACTGCATGGTCGATGTGGCCCGCTACTTCATCGAATTCACCCATTCGGAATCCTGCGGCAAGTGCGTCCCCTGCCGCGTCGGTCTCGACAAAGCGCTCCGCCTCCTCAACGGCTTCACGCGCGGCCAGGGCTCGGAGCAGGAGCTAGAACGGCTCGACGAAATGGGCCGCATGATCCGCGACACGTCCCTCTGCGGCCTCGGACAGACCGCGCCCAATCCGCTGCTCACCACCATGCGCCACTTCCGGCACGAGTTCGAGGACCACATCCGCGCCCACCGCTGCCGCGCCGGAGTCTGCGAAGATCTCGAGCTTTCGCCGTGCGAAAACAGTTGCCCGCTGCACATGAACGTGCCGCGCTTCCTGCAGCTCTATCAGGAAGGCCGCCTCGACGAGGCCTTCGAAGCCGTGGTGCTCGATAACCCTCTGCCCGCCTCCACCGGCCGCGTCTGCCAGCATCCCTGCGAAAACCGCTGCCGCCGCCGCTCGCTGGATACCGCCGTGAACATGCGCGACATGCATCGCTATATCGCCGATGCCATCTTTACCTCCGGCCGCTTCGATGCCCTGGTGGAGCGCATCGCGGCCCGCCGTCTGCCGCCCACCGAACGCAAGGTCGCCATCGTCGGGGCCGGCCCCACCGGGCTCGCCGCCGCCTTCTACCTTGCCCTGCTCGGTCACGAAGTCACCGTGTACGACTCCAATCCCGAGCCCGGCGGCATGCTGCGCTACGCCATCCCCGAATACCGCCTGCCCAAGGAAGTGATCGCCCGCGAGGTGGAGCTGATCCGCCGCATGGGCGTTCAGTTCGAGTGCGGCGTGGCGGTGGGGACGGACATTCCTTTGAACGATCTCGACAATCGCTTTAATGCGGTTTTCCTCGCCATCGGCACCTGGAAAGAAGCCTGGGTGTACCTTCCGGGAACTGAGTTGAAGGGCGTGCTTCCTGCCCTCCTCTTTCTGGAAGCGGTGGCGAAGGAGGAGGCGGTGCGGCTGGGCCGAAGGGTGGCTGTCATTGGCGGTGGCAATGCCGCCATCGACTCTGCCCGCACCGCTCTCCGTATGGGTTCCGAGGCTACCGTCATCTATCGCCGCGACCGCAAAGACATGCCCGCCATCAAAGAGGAGACGGATGCCGCTGAAGCCGAAGGCGTGAAGTTTGTCTTCCTCGCCACGCCCCATCGCATCGTGGGCGACGAAGAGGGTAACGTCAAAGCCATCGAAGCCGTCAAGACCCGGCTCGGCGAGTTCGATTCTTCCGGCCGCCGCCGTCCCGTCCCCACCAACGAGATCCGCCGCTTCGAATGCGACAGCGTCATTCTCGCCGTCGGCGAAGCCGTCGATATCGATTTCGCCCGCGCCTCCGGCCTGCGTATCAAAGACGATGGCACGCTCGAAGTCGATCGATACACCCTCGAAACCAGCCGCAGCAAATTCTATGCCGGCGGCGACCTCATCACCGGCGCATCCAACGTCTCCAACGCCATGGGCTACGGCAAGAAAGCCGCGCGCAATATCGATCTGCGCCTCATGGGCCCCGGGCGCTGGGAGCGCATCGGCGCGCAGTTCGCGTACGGCAACGAGCCCCCCGTGCAGCCCGGCGAAGGCCCTCGCGGCCACGCCGAGGATGTGCCCGCCTCGGAGCGCGCCGAATCGTTCGCCGAGGTCTCCATCGGGCTCGCCGAAAAAGACGCCTTGCAGGAAGCGCGGCGCTGCCTCCGCTGTGACATCCGGGAGCACCACTAGTATGCCGGCCGCCCTCAAATCTCAACCTCCGCCTCCGCTCCCTCTGCGCCCTCAAGTCTTGACTCTGTCCTTGGCACTCCCTGCTTCCCCCGCGACTCCGCCTCTCCGCGGTGAAGATGGGCGTGCAATCCGCCACCGAAAGGAGCTGCACCTTGCCAGATAAGATCTCAATCCGCATCGATGGCGAATACGTCGCCGCCTGCGAAGGCCAGACCATTCTCGAAGTGGCGCGCGCCGCCGGCAAATACATTCCCACCCTCTGCTGGCTGGAGAACCTCTCGTCCGTCGGCGCCTGCCGCCTCTGCATCGTCGAGGTCTCGGGCATCGGGCGCCTGCTCCCGGCCTGCACCACTCCGGTGCAGGATGGCATGAGCGTCACCACCAATTCCGAAAAACTCACCGCTTACCGCCGCATCGCGCTTGAATTCCTCTTCGCCGAGCGCAACCACCAGTGCGCGGTCTGCGTCTCCAACAACCACTGCGAGCTGCAGACCATCGCCCAGCGCCTGGGCGTGACCAACGTGCGTTACACCTACGCCTTTCCGCGGCTGGCGCCGGATCTCTCGCACCCCCGCTACGTCCTCGACCACAACCGCTGCATCCTCTGCACCCGCTGCGTGCGCGTCTGTGCGGAGGTGGAAGGCGCGCGCGTCTGGGACGTCAACTCGCGCGGTATCCGCTCCCTGATCGTCTGCGACATGAACCGGCCCTGGGGCGAATCGCCGAACTGCACCGCCTGTGGCAAGTGCGTGCAGGTCTGCCCCACCGGCGCGCTCGCCGAGAAAGGCTTCGCCGTGGAGGAAATGGTCAAAGACGACCACAGCGTGCGCCGGCTCGCCGCCCGGCGGGGAGAGCGCGTATGAAAAAGGTGCGCCTCGCCACCGCCTGGCTGGATGGCTGCTCCGGCTGCCACATGTCGCTGCTCGATCTCGACGAGGCCCTCCTGCCGATCGCCAAGCGCGTCGATCTGGTCTACGGCCCGCTGGTGGACGCGCAGGAGTTTCCCAAGGCCGTCGACGTCACCCTCGTCGAGGGCGCCGTCAGTTCGCAGGACGATCTGGAAAAGATCCGCACCATCCGCCAGCGCAGCAAGCTCGTGGTGGCGCTCGGCGATTGCGCCGTCACCGGAAATGTGCCCGCCATGCGCAGCGCCATCGTGCCGCGCAAGCTGCTGGAGCGAATCTACGTCGAAGGCGCGCAGGAACAGCGCGTGGTCCCGTCGGAGGGAGTTCCCGCCCTGCTGCGGCAGCCGGTCCCCGTGCACGAAGTCGTCAAGGTCGATCTCCACGTGCCCGGCTGCCCGCCGCCGCCCAAAGCCATCGCCTTCGTGCTGGGCGAGCTTTGCGACGGCCGGGTGCCTAACCTCGGCTCGAAAGTAAAGTTCGGGTAAGGAAGCCGCCATGCAAAAAATCACCATCGACCCCATCACCCGCATCGAAGGCCACGGCAAGATCGATCTCTACCTGGATGCCAACGGCGATGTCGCCGACTCCCATTTTCATGTCACGCAGGTGCGCGGCTTCGAAAAATTCGTCGAAGGCCGTCCGTTTTACGAGATGCCTTCCATCACCGCGCGCATCTGCGGCATCTGCCCGGTGAGCCACCTGCTGGCGTCTGCCAAGGCCTGCGACGCCATCATGGCGGTGGCGCCGCCGCCCGCGGCCGTCCGCCTGCGCGAGCTCGTCCATTGCGCGCAGTTCGTGCAATCCCATGCCCTCAGCTTCTTCCATCTCTCCGCGCCCGACCTGCTGCTGGGCTTCGATTCCGACCCCGCCCGCCGCAACATTCTCGGACTCATCGAAGACCACCCCGAAATGGCGCGGCTCGGCATCGCCCTGCGCAAGTTCGGACAGGAGACAATCGAAGCGCTGGCGCGCGAGCGCGTGCATCCTTCCTGGATCGTCCCCGGCGGCGTCAACGCACCCTTGACCGCCGAAGCGCGCGACCGCATCCTCGTCGGATTGCCGCAAGCGCACGCCGCCGCCGTTCAGACCGTCGGGTTCTTCAAGGGAATCCTCGACCGCTTCGCCGAAGAAATCGAACACTTCGGCACCGAACCTACCCTGCACGCCGCCATGGTGGACGAGGCCGGCGCTGCCCAGTGGTACGACGGCTGGCTGAAGTTCAAGCATCCCGATGGCGCCACGGCCGCGGCCGATGTGCGCCCCTCGGACTATGAGCTCTTCATCGGCGAAGCCTCGCTGCGCGATTCCTACCTCAAGGCGCCGTATTTCAAACCGCTCGGCTATCCCTCTGGCGTCTATCGCGTCGGCCCGCTGGCGCGCCTCAACGTGGCCGATTCCTTCGGCACTCTCCTGGCCGATCGCGAACTCGCCGAATTCCGCCAGCGCTGCGGCAGCCCCGCGCACAGCTCCTTCCATTACCACTACGCGCGCCTCATCGAGGCGCTCCATGCGCTGGAGAAGATGGAGCTGCTGCTCGCCGATCGCGCCATCCTGCAGCCGCACGTGCGCGCCCGCGCCGCCGTCAATTCGCTCGAAGGCGTGGGCATGATCGAAGCGCCGCGCGGCATCCTCATCCATCACTATAAGGTGGATGAGCAAGGCGCCATCCGCTGGGTCAACCTCATCGTCGCTACCGGCCACAACAATCTCGCGCTCAACCGCGGCATCGCCCAGGTGGCGCGCCATTTCGTGCACGGCGCCGAAATCCGCGAAGGCATGCTCAACCGCGTCTCCGCCGTGGTCCGCGCCTACGACCCCTGCCTGAGCTGCTCCACCCACGCCGATGGCACTCCGGCCCTCGAATTCCGCATCATCGGCCCCGGCGGCTCCATCATCCGCCGGTAGGCGCCCTTCCTCCCTACCGCCGCTCCCTCATCACCGCGCGCAGCTCTTCATACTGATCGGTGGCAATGAAATTCACGCCCGCATCGATCGCCGCCTTCCAACGCAGCGTCACGGCCGCGCGCGATCCGAAATTGTAGTTCTGGTCCCAACCCTGGTTCTCCGCTGCCGTGAAGCCGTCCAGCGTGTAAAAGCGAATCCAATACCCAAGGCGGTGCGCGCGCGCTACCAGCGCATGCAGGCGTGCGTCATCGGCGGCCGTCCACTCACCCGCTTTTCGCTGGCCGCCCTCTTCCACCTCGTACCACGAGTTGTTCCACCAGCGCCGATACGTAGTCGGCCGGTCCGTCAGCAGTTTCTCCGGTGGCAGGGTGGCCAGCAGATGGTCCTGCTCCGCTCTGGTCTGCGCCACGATCTCGGTGGTATGTGCCGAGCCGAACAGCCGCAGCCTGCTTCCCACCGGCGCCTCGTTATAGAAGACCGCTTCCTGCTGGTCGGAATCTTCCGTGATGACCAGAATGGGCTTCACGTCGAACGGCGTCAGTTCGTGCGGGTCGGCGCTCTTGACCGCGGTCGTGATCCAGCCCCGATACTCGCCCAGCAGGTCCCAGACCGCATGCAACAGCGGAGGGGTGACGGACTTGAAGTCGAAATGCAGCACAATCAGCGGCCAGCGGCTGCGCTGGTTTTCGGCCAGCGCCTTTTCGACAATCGGCCGCACCCGTTCGAAGAAGTAGCGGCGCAGCTCCGGTTCTTTGCCGGTGGCCCTGTCGGTGTGCGAGACAACGATGCGGCCCTTCCCCGTCGCCGGATCGACGTACCAGGCGAGATCCTGCTCGATCGAAACCGGGAAGCCGGTGGAAAGTGCGCGATCGATGCGGTCCGCCCATCGGCCCTCGTAGGGATAGCAGTTGTGTGCATCGAGCACGGGCCGGTTGTGGTTCAGAGAATCGAGCGGGTTCTGCGCGGGCGCCGCCGCGGCAAGGAAGAGAAGAGTCAGGACCGTCTTCACACTATGAGGATATCCGGAAATCGCGGCCCTGAGCCGCTTCGGCCGCCGCCTTCCCCGGTCCCCCGATTGCGGATCATCGGAGCCGATGGCTCGCTCTGCGCGTTAAGATAGGCTGCATGGGAAGACATACCCGGTTCGTGACGATCCTGCTCACTCTCGCCGCTGCTGCGTCGGCGCAGGTTGAGCCGCCCAAGAAGAAGCTGCTCGCCATCGGCGAAGTAAAAGGATTCGAGCACGATTCCGTCTCGCACGCGCTGGCCACCATCGAGAAACTCGGGCGCCAGACCGGACTGTGGGACACCTACATTCGCACCGATGCCGAACTGCTGACCAAGCAGAAACTCGGCAACAATGCCAAGAATCTGAACTACTTCGATGCCGTGCTTTTTTATACAACCGGAGACCTGGGATTGACCGACCAGCAGAAGAAAGACCTCATCTCCTTCGTGCACGACGATGGCAAAGGCTTTCTCGGCGTCCACAGCGCGACCGATACCTATTACGACTGGCCCGAGTACGGCGACATGATCGGCGCCTACTTCAACGATCATCCCTGGGGCCAGGTGCACTGCACCCTCCGCACCGAGGATCGCACGTTTCCCGCCACCGCCCACTTCCCCGCGTCGTTCCCCTTCTACGACGAGATCTATCAGTTCAAAGCGCCCTACTCGCGCGACAAACTGCACATCCTGATGAGCGTCGACCCGTCGAGCGTGGATCTCACTAATCCCCGCGTCCATCGTACCGACAAGGATTTCGCCGTCACCTGGGTGAAGGATTATGGGAAGGGCCGCGTCTTCTACTCCTCGCTCGGCCACCGCGACGAAGTCTGGGACCTGCCCGACATCCAGAAGATGTGGATTGAAGCCGTGAAGTGGGCCATGGGCATGACCAGCGGCGACGCAACGCCGTCCGGAACGAAGTAGCCCGCTATGGCCGCGCGCCCATAGCCGGCAGCGGGTCGGCATCGCTCGCCGGCAGCGAATCCCACACCACCGTCCGGTTGCGCGCGCGCCATTCGTCGATGCGCTCCTGGTAGTGCTCTTCCAGAAAGCCGCGGCGGATTTTCAGAGTCGGAGTCATCAGCCCGTTGGCGATCGTCCACGGGCCGTCCACCACCACGATCATCGAAAGCCGCGCGAAGGCATCCAGCTCCGCATTGATCGACTGCACCAGCGCCTCCAGCGAGTCCTCGATCGCCTTGCGCGCGGCGGCGTCGCGGCAGCGTTCGCGCGCGGTTTCCGAAAGCGTCACGATGGCAAACGGGGCCGGCTGGCCGCTGCCCAGCAGGCAGCAGGCTTCCACCGCGGGGTCTTCCATCAACAAGCCTTCGATAGGCGCCGGCGCGACGTATTTGCCCTTGCTGGTCTTGAACTGCTCCTTGAGCCGGCCCACGATCTTGATCTGCCCGTCGGAATCCACCGCCACCAGGTCGCCAGTCTTGAAATAGCCGTCTTCCGTAAACGCGGCCGCGGTCATCTCGGGCTCGCGGTAGTAACCGATCATGTTCATGGGGCTGCGCACCAATAGCTCGCCCTGCGCCGTCACCCTGGTCTCCACGCCGGCCAGCGGCGCCCCCACCCATCCCGCTCGAAATGCCTCGGGAGCGGGCAGGTGCGTGATCATGGTCTCGGTCATGCCGTAGCCTTCCAGCAGCGGCAGACCCATTTTGCGATACCACAGCAGAAGATCGGGAGGCAGCGGCGCGGCGCCACAGGCGGCATAGCGCACCGTATTCAAACCGAGCTGCCTCAGGACGCGCCGCCTCACCAGCGCGCTCATCACCGGAATGCGCAGCAGCGGCTCCAGCCTTTCTTTGGGCATCTTCGCGAACACGCCCTGCTGGAACTTGAGCAGCAGCCGCGGCACGAAGAGCAGCAGTGTGGGCCGCGCGCGCTTCAGGTCTTCGAGGAAGGTCTCGATTCCCGCGGTAAAGAACAGGTGCCAGCCCAGCAGCAGTCCGAGTCCTTCAACCGCCGCCCGTTCGACAATGTGCGCCAGCGGCAGGTACGAAAGCACGCGGTGCTCGGTGTCCAGCCCGAGCATATCCGCCAGCACGCGCGCGTCGTAGGCGAAGCTGCCGAACCGGTGCATCACACCCTTCGGCATCCCGGTGGTGCCGGAGGTATAAATGATGGTCGCCAGTTCCGCGGCTGTCCGCTGCGGGCTGCCGGAAATCGGAGCGTTCGCCTCTACCAGCGACTCCCAGCCGACCTCCGCGCCATCGCGCGCATTCGGGAACGAGATCCAGGAGATGCCCGAGTCTTTCGCCAGGCCCGCTGCCTCGCGGTCATCCACCGCTCCCAGAAAACAGGCTCTCGCGCCGGAATGCTCGAGAATCTGCCGCACCGTCTGCGGCCGCAGAGATGGATAGATGGGAACGCTGACGTGGCCGGCCATCCAGATAGCCAGGTCGCTCAGGATCCACCACGCGCAGTTCTTGGAAAGAATGCCGATTCGCGAACCTGGTTCCCACCCCTGTGCCTTCAAGTAGGTGGCCATGCGGCGGGCCTCGCCCACCGCGCTGGACCAGGTCCAGTTGCGTACCGCTCCAGCCAACGGCTGGGTCAGGAAGACACTCTCGGGCCGTTCCCGTTCCCAGCGATAAACTCTCTCGAGCGGTAGATCCTCTGGAGCAATGCCCATGGCTCACTCCTTCGCCCAAGCAGTTTTGCGATCGTTGACGAAAATCCCAGCGGGTTTTTCGCTTGACCTGCTAACTTACCCGTTGGTAAGATACCAGTGGCTACCCCGAGTTGTCAACCGGAATAAAGCTCCTACGTCATGCCAAAGGACGCAGTCACCCCTTCCGCTCACCGCAACGCATTTGCCAGCCGGCGCCGCGATCCGGAAACCAAGCGCGACGCGGTGTTGCAAACCGCCGCACAACTCTTCCTGGAGAAAAGCTACGCCCGTACGTCCATGAACGATGTTGCCGAGCGGCTCAACATCACAAAGCCTGCGCTCTATCATTATTTCCAGAACAAAGAAGAGATCCTGCTGGCGTGCTACCGTTTGGGCAGCGGACTCATTGAAGAGATTCTCAACGATATCGCGGGCGACTGCGGCTCGGGACTGGAAAAAGTCGAAGCCTTCATTTACTCGTACGCCAACGTCATGACAGTGGACTTCGGCCGTTGCGTGATGCGGCTGGACGAAGGCGATCTCTCGACCTCCGCGCGCGGCGAAGTCCGTGCGTACAAGCGCAAAATCGATCGCCGCCTGCGCGTTTTCATACAGGAGGGCATCGCCGATGGCTCCATCGCGCCGCGCGATCCCAAGCTGGCTGCCTTCGCCATCGCAGGCGCTCTGAACTGGATCTGCATCTGGTATGAACCGGAGGGCCCGCTCTCTCCGGAGGAAATCGCAACCCAATTCGCGCAAACGCTGACCCGCGGGCTGGCCATAGCCCCGCGGCGCAAGCGCGCGCGCCATACAGGAGTTTCCAATGACCGCTGAACCTGCCGCCAAACCGCTCGGCCCCGTTTCGCCCGAGCATGTCTCCTCGATCCTCATCCGCAAGGCGGCCGTGCTGGGAGCCGGCACTATGGGCGCGCGGATTGCCGCCCATCTGGCGAATGCCGGAGTGGACGTGGTACTGCTGGACCTGGCTTCCCAGGGCGCCGCCCGCAGCGCCATCGCCGCCGCGGCGCTCGAGAATCTCAAGAAGAGCAAGCCCGCCGCCTTTTACGATCCCTCTTTCGCCGCTCGCATCACCATCGGGAATTTCGATGACGATGCCGCGCGGCTTGCCGGCTGCGACTGGGTCATCGAGGCCGTTACCGAAGACCCCGCCATCAAGAAGGCGCTGCTGCAAAAAATGGCGCCGCACCTCCGGCCGGACGCCATCTTCACCACCAATACCAGCGGGATCCCCATCGCCTCGCTTGCCGAAACGCTGCCCCCGCACCTGCGGCCGCGCTGGTTCGGCACCCACTTCTTCAATCCGCCGCGCTATATGCGGCTGGTCGAGGTGATCGGAACGCCCCAAACCGATCCCGCCGCGCTCGATGCCATCGCCCACTTCGCCGACCGGCGGCTTGGCAAAGAAGTGGTCCTCGCGCGCGACACACCCAACTTCATCGCCAACCGCATCGGCGTCTTCATCATGCTGGAAGCCATCCGGCTGATGCAGAGCGAAGACCTCACCATCGAAGAGGTCGACGCGCTCACCGGCACCGCCATCGGCTGGCCGCGCACGGGAACCTTCCGCCTTTCCGACCTCGTCGGGCTGGACGTCATGGCGCACGTGGCGGCCAATTTTACCCGCCTGCGCGCCGGCGCCGCGGAGACGATGAGCGTCCCGCCATTTATCCAAACCATGCTCGAACGCCGCTGGCTCGGCGACAAGACGAAGCAGGGATTCTATAAGAAGGAAAAGGATGCCGCCGGGAAAGAGGTGCGGTTGGCGCTCGACTGGAAGACCCTGGAGTATCACGTCGCCGCCAAGGTGAACCTGCCTTCGCTCGAAATGGCCAGAAACGCGGAGCGCCTGCCCGAGCGTCTGCGCCAGTTGCTCGCCGGCGATGGGAAGAAGGACAAAGCCGCGCGCTTCCTCTGGCGCCTGATGTCGTCCCTCTGGAACTACGCCGCGGACTGCCTGCCCGAGATCGCCGACAGCGCCGCCAGCGTGGATCGCGCCATGCGCGCCGGCTTCAACTGGGAAATGGGCCCCTTCGAGCTTTGGGATGCCGCCGGCGTGCCCGAAACCGTTGGCCGCATGGAGACCGCTTCGCCCAACGTGCAGCGCCTGCTCGCGAGCGGCGCCACCTCCTGGTATCGCAATCACGGCCGCGAGGTGTTCGACGTGGCTTCGGCGTCCTACCAGCCGGTCCCCGAACCCCAAGGGGTCGCGCGCGTCGCCGATTTCCGCCGTTCGCACGGCGTGGTGCGCGAGAATCCCGGCGCTTCGCTGGTGGACCTGGGCGATGGCGTCGCCTGCATCGAGCTGCACTCCAAGAAGAACGCCATCGGCGAAGACATCGTGCGCATGGTGACCGATTCGCTGCGCGCCGATGGCGAAGCCGTGCGCAACTTCGAAGCCTTCGTCATCTCCGGCGATGCCGACCAGTTCTCCGTGGGCGCCAACCTCATGCAGCTTCTTCTGGCCGTGCAGGAAGGCGAATGGGATGACGTGGACCTGATGGTGCGCGCCTTCCAGCGGATGACCAGCTCCATCCGGTTCTGTCCGCGCCCCGTCGTCGCTGCGCCTTTCAGCTTCTGCCTGGGCGGCGGCGCGGAGATTTCGCTCGCTGCCGTGCGCCGGCAGGCGCACGCGGAGTTGTACATGGGGCTCGTCGAAACCGGCGTGGGCCTGCTTCCCGCCGGCGGCGGCTGCAAGGAAATGACTCTGCAATCCGCCGACGAGCACGCGCTGCGCCGCCGCTTCGAGACCGTCGCCCTGGCCAAGGTCTCCACCTCTGCCGTGGAGGCGGAGCGCTTCGGCTTCCTGCTGCAGGGCGATCGCATCAGCATGAACCGCGAGCGCCTGCTGGTGGATGCCAAGCACTTCGCGCGCTCCATCGCCGACGCGGGCTACGCCCCTCCGCTGCCGCGCGCCGATATCCCGGCGCCCGGCGAAAACGTCCTGGCCACGCTCAAGCTCGGTGTCTACATGATGCGCGAAGCCGGCTACATCAGCGACCACGATGTGAAGGTGGCCGACCGCGTGGCCCACGTGATGTGCGGCGGCGCCGTGACGCCGGGCACGCCGGTGACCGAACAATACCTGCTCGATCTGGAACGCGAGGGCTTCCTTTCGCTGTGCGGCGAAAAGAAAACGCAGGAGCGCATCGCGTTCACGCTGAAAACCGGAAAGCCTTTGAGGAATTAGGAGAAGTCATGAAAGATGCAGTAATTGCCAGCAGCGTGCGGACCGCCGTGGGCAAGGCTCCGAAAGGCACGCTGCGCGCCACGCGGCCGGACGATCTCGGCGCCGCCGCGATTCTGGGCGCGCTCGACAAGGTGCCCGGCCTCGACCGCCGGGAGATCGACGATGTCATCATCGGCTGCGCCATGCCGGAGGCGGAGCAGGGCATGAACGTGGCGCGTATCAGTTCGTTGCGCGCCGGCCTGCCCATCGAATCGGCCGCCATGACGGTGAACCGCTTCTGCGCTTCGGGGCTGCAGGCCATTGCCCTCGCGGCCGAACGCATTCGCGGAGGCGGCGCGGAGGCGATTGTCGCGGGCGGGACGGAATCGATGTCCATGGTGCCGATGGGCGGCAACAAGATCTCCATCAACCCTACGCTCTTCGACCGCTACCCGGCATCGTATCTTTCCATGGGGCTGACCGCGGAACGCGTGGCTGCGCACTACGGGATCACGCGCGAAGATGCCGACCGCTTCGCTCTCGCCAGCCATCAGAAGGCGCTGGCGGCGCAGGGGGAAGGGAAGTTCAGCGCGGAAATCGTTCCCGTGACCGTGACCTTCAAATCGCCGAACGGCGGCGCCAAGGTGTCGACGACCACGATCGAGTTCCGCGCCGATGAAGGTCCGCGGGCCGACACTTCGCTCGACGCGCTGGCCAGGCTCAAGCCGGCATTCCATGCGGCGGGGACGGTCACCGCCGGCAATTCCTCCCAGACCTCCGACGGCGCGGCGGCAAGCGTGGTGATGAGCGCCGAACGCGCGGCGGCCCTGGGTGTGAAGCCGCTGGCGCGCTTCGTGGCCTTCGCCTATGCCGGATGCCTGCCCGAAGAGATGGGCGTCGGACCGGTCTACGCCATTCCGAAGGCGCTCAAAATGGCCGGACTGACGCTCGACGAAATCGATGTCATCGAACTGAACGAGGCTTTCGCGGCGCAATCCCTGGCCGTAATTAAACTCGCGGGACTCGACCCCGCGAAAGTGAATGTCAACGGCGGCGCTATCGCGCTCGGCCACCCGCTGGGATGCACCGGCGCCAAGCTCACCGCCACATTGCTCCAGGAAATGAAGCGCCGCAATGCAAAATACGGCATGGTCACCATGTGTGTAGGGGGCGGCATGGGCGCCGCGGGGATCTTCGAGAATTTGAGTTAGAGAAGGATTAGATGGCAACCAGCACGACGCAGTTCATTGCAAAAAAGATCGCGGGCGGAAGCTTCCTCATCGAGGAGCGCCGGCCCGAAGACGTTTTCACGCCGGAAGATTTCTCCGACGAGCACCGGCAGATCGCCAAAACCACGGCCGAGTTCACCGCCAACGAAGTGCTGCCGGCCGCGGCCGAAATCGAAGCCAAGAACTTCGCCGTTACCCGCGCCCTGTTGCGCAAAGCCGGCGAACTGGGCCTGATGGCGGTGGACGTTCCCGAAGCCTACGGCGGCCTCGAAATGGATAAGGTAACATCCGCGGTGGTGGCCGAATCCATGAGCCAGCTGGCCAGCTTTTCGGTGGCGTTCAGCGCCCACGCCGGCATCGGTACCCTGCCCATCGTGTGGTACGGAACGCCCGAACAGAAGCGCAAATACCTGCCCAAGCTGGCCACGGGCGAATGGATCGGCGCCTACGCGCTTTCGGAGTCGTCGTCGGCATCCGACGCCATGAACTGCCGCGCGCGCGCCGTGCTTTCGCCCGATGGCCGGCACTACGTGCTCAACGGCGAGAAGATGTGGATCACCAACAGCGGCTTCGCCGATGTGTTCACGGTCTTTGCCAAGATCGATGGCGAAAAGTTCTCCGCGTTCCTCATCGAGCGCGGAACCCCGGGATTTGCGGTGGGAGCCGAGGAGCACAAACTCGGGATCCGCGGCTCTTCCACCTGCCCGCTGATTCTGGCCGATTGCCTGGTGCCCGTGGAGAACCTGCTGGGCGAGCCCGGCAAGGGCCATCACATTGCCTTCAACATTCTGAACATCGGGCGCTTCAAGCTGGGCGCGGCCTGCGTGGGCGGCGCGCGCAACAGTCTGCAGCACGCCATCGGGTATGCCAAAGAGCGCAAGGCGTTCGGCAAATCCATCTCCGAATTCGGTCTCATTCAGGAGAAGATCGCCGAGTGCGCCGCCGGCGTCTACGCCGGCGAATCGCTCGTCTACCGCACCATCGGGATGATCGATGCCGCGCTGGCGGGCATCGACAGTTCGGCCGAAGGAGCGTCGCGCGAGATCCAGAAGCGCATCGAGGAATACGCCGTCGAGTGTTCGATCCTCAAGGTCTGGGGATCGGAGATGCTCGATCGGGTGGTGGATCACGTGGTGCAGATCTACGGCGGCTACGGCTACGTGGAGGAGTACCCGGCGGAGCGCGCCTACCGCGATTCGCGCATCAACCGCATCTTCGAAGGCACCAACGAAATCAACCGCCTGATCATCACCGGCTGGCTCATGAAGCGCGCCATGACCGGCCAAGTGCCGCTGCTCGCGGCCATCAAGAAGCTGATGGACGAAGTGATGTCCGGACCTTCGGCGGATGAGCACGAAGGCCCGCGCAGGCTTCTGGCCGCGGCCAAAAAACTGGCGCTCTTCGCTGCCGGCGTGGCTTCGCAGAAGTACATGGCCGCCCTGCCGGATCAGCAGGAAATCATGGGCGCGCTGGCCGATTGCATCATCGAAGTGTATGCCATGGAGTCGTGCATCCTGCGCGCGGAGAAACTCGCATCCAACCGGCAGGCGGCGGCCATTTCGGAGTACTACTGCGCCGGAGCCTTCGAGAAGATCGAGTCTTCCGCGCGCAAGGTCATCGCGGCGGTGAGCGAAGGCGACATGCTGCGGACCCAGATGGCGATTGTGCGGCGTCTGGCGAAGCACGAGCCGGCGAGCACGATCGCGCTCGGTCGCGAGATCGCGCGGCACGTGATCGAGGCAGGGAAGTACGCGTTGTAATGACTCAGGCGCCGGCGGCAGGATCGCCGCGTAGGCGGCGCGCCGGCGCCTTTACTCCTTTGCCAGGGCCTCCATCTTGCGGATCAGCTTCTCGCGCATCTCCCAGGCGTCGATGGCCATCTGCGCGCCTTCGCGCGCCATGCTGGTGCTCATTCGCCGGTCGGCTTCGTCGAACTGCGCCTCGGCGTCCATCCGCGCCTGGAGCGCTTTCGCGTCGGCGGCTTTCAATGTTTGGGCGATCGCTTTTCTTGTGGCGGCGTCACACGAACGCTTCACCTTTTCTTCGTAAGCTTCGAGGGCTTCCCAGGCGGCGTCGGCAGTCCGCCGCAGGCGCCCTTTTTCGGTGAGCCATCCCCAGACTCCCCACTGCTTGGCGTCTTCGAACAGCGCCTTCGCGTCTTCCACGGGTGGCAGTTTTTGCATGCGATACAAGTTCAGAATAAGCGGGGAAAATATTCTTGTAAAGAAGATCTGAAACTACCCCATAATAAGTCGGGGGTGTCCAATGATCGGGAAGCCCTGGCTTGTCGCGGCGGCCTTCGCCTGCGTCCTTCCTCTTCCGGCGCAACCCCTGAAGCCGGAAACCAATAGTGCGTTCGAATGCTACGTGCGCAGCGCCGAGGAGCGGGCTGCCGCGCGCACGACGTTTCTGATCGCGGACGCCGATTCCGCAATGTTGCAATCGCTCGCGCGCGATCGCGGCGCCCGCACCGTCCCCGGAAACGGGCCGAACCCGCACAAAATCACGGGCGCCATGGTCTACGACTGGATCGGCACCATCTTCATTCCCGGCGCGACGGTGGAGCGTACCGTCCGCATGCTGCAGGATTACGACCATCGGCCCCAGTATTTCCCGGAGATCATCGCCGCATCGAAACTGATGTGCCGCGGCGGCGAAGAGCGCTTCGGCTTCTCCATGCGGCTGAAGGAGCCGGCGGTCATCGACACCGAAAACGATGTGGTCTGGGAACGGGTCGACGCGCGCCGCTGGCGCTGCCGCTCCTACTCGACGAAAGTCACCGAAATCGGCAAGCAGCACGGCTATCTCTACCGCCTCAACTCGTATTGGCGGTTCTCCGAAACCGGGCAGGGGGTTTTCGTGGAAGGCCAGACGCTCACGTTGAGCGGCGAATTTTCGTCGTTGATGCGGTCGCTGGGTTCGCTCGCCGGAATCAACCCCGAGAAGTCGCTCAGGAAGTCGCTGGCATCGATGCGCGAGACGCTGACCAAAAGCCGCGAGGACTTCCCGGCGCCTCCCGCCGGATTACCCGCATGCGGCGAAACCGTGCGGATGGCGGCCTGCGCCGCGCAGGCATCGCAATAAGCTTATGGAAGGCTTCGATTACGATTTCATCGTGATCGGCTCCGGCTTCGGCGGCAGCGTGGCGGCGCATCGCCTCACGGAGAAGGGATATCGCGTGGCCGTGATGGAGATGGGCCGGCGCTGGACGGAGCAGGACTTCCCCGTTACCAACTGGGTGCTCTGGCGCTGGATCTGGCGGCCCAAACTGGCGCTGCGCGGGTTCTTTAACATGTCGCCGTTCCGCCACGTGCTGATCCTCCATGGCTGCGCCGTGGGCGGCGGTTCCATCACTTACGCCAATACGCACCCGGTGCCGAAGGATGTGGTGTGGGACAACGGCTCCTGGGCGGCGCTGGCGGACTGGAAAGCCGAGATGCCGGCGTATTACCGGATCGCCAAACGGATGCTCGGGGTGATCGAGAACAACGTGATGGGGCCGGCGGACCACCTGCTGCGGCGCGCCGCTGTGGCCGTGGGGCGCGGGGATACGTTCTATGCGACCGACGTGGCCGGCTTTCAGGGCGATCCGCAGGGCGTCACGCACCCCGACCCCTATTTCGGAGGCGAGGGCCCCGCGCGCGCCACCTGCACCGGCTGCGGCGGCTGCATGATGGGCTGCCGCTACAACGCCAAGAACACACTGGACAAAAACTACCTCTATCTGGCCGAAAGACACGGCGCCCGGGTCTTCGCCGAAACCAAGGTGGTGGATGTGCGCCCACTCGATGGCGCGGCGGGCGCGAATGGCTATGAAGTGCGCACCGAGCGTTCGACCGCCTGGATCGCCCGCAGCCCCCGCCGTTTCACCTGCCGCGCCGTGGTGATCGCCGCCTCGGCGCTGGGAACCATGGACCTGCTATTCCGCCTGAAGGAGGGGGGCAGCCTGCCGGGTATCAGCGATCGCCTGGGAAGCCGCGTGCGCACCAACGCCGAATCGTTGATCGGCGTCCGCTTTCCCGGCGGGGGCGACGATTTATCGACGGGAGTCGCGATCGGCTCCGGTTTTCACCTCGACGAGCACACCCAGATTCAGGCCACGCGCTATCCGGCCGGGGCGGACGCGCTGGGCCTGCTCGGCACGCTGCTGACCGGCGGGCGGCCCGGCCAGCGGCGCATCCTGCTCTGGCTGCGCACCATGGCAGGCGCGCTCGTGCGCCATCCGCTGGCAACGATCCGTTGCCTGCAGCCCTTCGGCTTCGCACGCGAAGCGCTCATTTTCCTTTGCATGCAGACGCTGGAGGGCCATATCGCCATGCGGCTGGCCAGGCCGTGGTACTGGCCTTTTCGCAAAGTGCTGGTCAGCAAGGGCGACCGAATCCCGGCTTTTATTCCTCAAGCCAACGAGCTGGCGCAAGTGCTCGCCCGCGCGGCCGGCGGAACGGCTATGAGCACCATCACCGAGATCCTGTTCGATATCCCCACCACGGCGCACATTCTCGGCGGATGCCCAATGGCGGTCTCGCCGCAATCGGGCGTTGTGGATGGCCGCAACCGCGTGTTCGGTTATTCCAATCTGTACATCTGCGACGGGTCGGTGATCGCGGCGAACCTGGGGGTGAACCCGGGACTCACCATCTGCGCCATGACGGAGCGGGCCATGAGCTTTCTTTCTCCAGCGGCGGAGAACCGCTGGACGGATCGCGCGATGGGAGAGTAGCATTTCTCTATTTGTCGCCGGCGATGTTCCGCCCGAAGTTGAAGCAAGGTCCGACGGAAAAGCGCGTCGTCCAGCGGCCATCGCGCAGCAGGTCGTTGAAGAGGTGGTCCCAGACCAGGTCGCCCTGTGTGCGTATCCCGAAATGCGGTGTGAACAGGACATCGAATCCGTATCCAAATCCGTAGAATCCCGTCCAATCCGTCTTTTTGCCCGAGGGCGCCAGTTGCGCCGCGATGCCCGCCGCGATGGGGTCGCCCGGTTTGGGAGTGGCAGCTTCGTGGATGGCGCCGAACGACGGCCGCACGAAGATCGTCAATTTGGAGAAATGACGATACGCAAACTGAGGCCCCATGGCAAATGTCTGAGTAGTGGAAGATGCCGGTACTGCCAGGACATATCCGGCCGGAATTTTTCCCAGGGCTGCCAGACCGGCCAGTTCCGCCCCCAACTGTTGTTGCAGTGCGGTAGGCAGCAGGTCGGGAGTGAGTGTCAGGTTTCCGCGGGAAACACTGTAGTCGAATCCCAGGGAAACCCAGGTACGTGGCCTGTATCCGAACTGCGTCTGAAATCCGTTTTCGAACAGTCCGATGTGAGGGCTGTCGAGGAATGCGTAACCAGTGTAAAGATCGAACTGGGTGACGTTCGTCTGCTGGCCGAAACCGCTGGGCGCCAGTAAAAACATCGCCGCTAGAAGCGCGGACGGGCAAACCGCCCTGCAGCGCCCCGGGTTCGGATGAGCCGATAAAAGCGCCATGGTCTTGCCTCCTTCAGGCGTGCAGATCGATTATTCGCCTCCAGGGCGGCGGCAGTCAAGCAATATCGAAGTCTTTACTCCGAAATTCAGTTGTGGGCGGAGCGCTCCTGCCCATACGTGGGGGCGCGGCGGTTCGAAGCGCGGCCGTTCGGCAAACGGAAACTCACGGTCGAAGACGAAGTCTCCGAAGGCGGCTCCGGCGCCCACCGCGACGGGGCGGGCGATCACGTTCGATCCGCACCTGGCGCGCGGCAACTGCGAGAATTTCCCAGGAGTAGTGCGGGTGGTTGGCGGGCCCGCTGTTATTCGATGGCCAGCACGCCAAGGGGGAATTCCTGATTCCGCTGGCGACTTCGGAGCGCTCGCCGGTCAACCGGCTCTCCGAGATCGTGGCCGGCGTGGCGCCCGCGGGCGGGCCGTCGTTGAGCGCGGCGATCTCTTCTTCAGGCTGGGCGCCGGCCCACGAACAGCACTTGCGGAATCGCTGGCTGCGACGCCTGCATCCGGCGGGCGCGATGCCAGTATGCGCGCGGGGTAGAGCAGCGCGTTCCATTCCACCGAAAGAAAATCGCGCAGCGTAAGCGGGCTGTAGAAGAGCCCCAGGCTGGCCGCCCAGCGGGTCAGGAAGTGGCGCAGCAGCACCTGGTCGATGCGGACCTCCGTGCCGGCAATCTCCTGGATGACGCCATCGAGCGTGAACAGGCTCTTGCGGAAAAGAAACAGCGGCGCGTCGAACTGGACACCTTCGAGTGCGATCTCATCCAGCAGGCGCATGCCATCGAGAACTCCCGGAGAACTGCGGCCCGGCAGGCGCTCGAAAAAGCGGTCCACTGCGCGGTTGACGATGCTCAGCGCGGGCCGCCCGCCGGGGCGCCGCAGCGCCAGAATGGCGTGCTTTACACCCGCGGGGTTGCGCAGCGCCGTCATGATGGCGAGCATCATCAACTGGCGCCGCGACGGCAGGTTGAGCCGCTCCACCAGCGCCCAATCCAACACGATCAGCTCGCGGTCGGGCGCATCGTAGAGCAGATTCCCGGCGTGTGGATCGGCATGAAAGGTGGACTGCGGGTGCGCGGAGAATAGCGGCACGGCGACGAGCGCATCCACCAACTGCTCGGCGATGCGCCGGCGCCGGATTGGCGAGCGCCGCAGAGCGTCGGTGACTTTGACGCCGTTTTCTTCCGTCATGGCCGTGATTTCCGCGGTGGAGAGTTCCGGAATCACGCGCGGCACGCGGATCCCCAAGGTGCCGCGATAGGTGCGGGCAGCCTCGGCGAGCGTGGTCTGCTCGCGGCGGAAGTCCAGCTCGTGCTGCAACAGAAGCCGCACTTCGGTGAGGGTCTCCTCGACGATGCGCTCGGCCAGGTGCTCGCCCAGTTGCTGCAGCAGGGCCATGTCTTCGGCGAAGCAGCCGGGGATATGCGGTTTCAGGACTTTGAAGACGCAGCGCTCGCGTTCGCGGTCCGGCTTGCGCCAGGAGAAGCGGATGACCGCGCTCACGCTGGCTTCGGAGAGAATGCGCGAATCCAGGCGGACGGCGTACGTTTTCAGTTTCGTCCCCAACTGCTGTTCGAGAATGGCGCGGATTCCGGCGCCCGTGACATCGGAGATGCCGTTTTCCAGCTCCGTGAGCGCAGTGCGAAGCGCGGGGGCAAGGCGCGGATTGCGCGCCACGACCTGCCCCAGCTTTTGCAGACCCGGCATTTTGGCGATGAGCCGCAGGAGGCGCTGTTCGGGCGGCGTTTTGGGCGGCAGTTCCATCTGCTCGACGATTTTGCCAGCCAGGCGGCCGGCGGAGAGGTGCGAGAAGAAGAAGTCCATGGAGCGGGCTACCATCGGGCGCCAGCGTCCGACACTCTCCGGGACGAGAAAATCCACGGGCACAAGCCGCTCGATCCAGGCGCCGATATTGCGGCGCAGCACTACGCCCTCCGGCCCATCCAGCATCCCCGCCAGCAGCGCCGCGCGTTCCGCGGCGGGCGCGGCAGTGAGCGCGGCGAGCAGTGCCGGATGCACGGCGTTGGTCCTTTCCCTCAGCGGCCTCGCGGCCGTTTGCCGTGTTGTTTGACGCGCGCTTCCAGATCGGCCACGCGCCGGCGCAGCTCCTCGAGCTCGCCGCGCGTCTCCGTGGTCTCGGGCGTAAGCAGGTTTCGCACCGCCTGAAAGGGCGACATGGCGGCGGAGCGCACATCGCTCCAAGCCTTGTCTGTGGCTATGACGAGCTGCCTCAGGAGATCCAGCGGCAGGCCCGCGGGCTGGCCTTTTACATCTTCGACAATGATCTGGGTCAGGATCACGCGCGTCAGGTCCTCGCCGGTGCGCGCGTCCACCACCTGCACGTCGGCCCCCTGCCGGATGAGCACCGCCACGTCGTCGAGGTTGACGTAGCGGCCGGCGGAGGTATCGTAGAGCCGCCGGTTGGGATACTTCTTGATGATGATAGGGGGCTGCCTCACTCTTCTATCTTGACACAAGAGAGATTCAGATCTAGTATTCTGATAGATGCTGCAATGCAGCAATCGCAAGAGGAGCAGAACATGGCAACCAAACGCACATCCGAGCCCGAAGGGCATCGGGAATCCACCCCGGTCTCCCTGCTCAGCGGGTGGGTCCGCCAGGGGACCGAGAGCTTTTTCGCCACCCAACGTATTCTGCTGGACCTGGTCACGCGGCAGAACACCACTACTCTCAAGACCATCCGCGAGCGTCTGGAAGGCGCCCGCACCGTCCCCGTCGCGGCCCTGACCGAAATGGCTGGCGAGGGAATTTCCAACTTCATTGCGGCGCAGCGGGTTTTGCTGCAACTGGCGCAGCGGCAGAGCGATATTGTGCTCAGCGGCATTAAGGACCGCTCCGCAGTGGCGCCCGTGGGCGCCATGACGGAACTGGTGCGCCGGGGAATCGATACCTTCATCGAAATGCAACAGCACTTTTTGACGATTGCCTCCAAGCAGACCGACCTGTGGATCGATGCTGCCCGGGAAGGCAGGGGGCTGGACGGCGGCCGCATGGCGTCCCTGGCGCGTGAGGCGATGGAGAACTTCGTGCGCAGCCAGAAGCGCTTCCTGGATGCCGTAGCGGAAGAGACCGCGCACGCGACCGGCGCCAAGAACGGCAAGGAGGCGGGCGGACACAAAGCGGATATCGCCGAACTGGCCCGCGGCGGCGCCGAAGCATTCATCGATGCGCAGAAGAAACTGCTGGATATTGCAGCGCAGCAAATGTCGGTAAATATCAAGGCGGCGCGCAAGACCATGGAGGCCATCAATCCCCTCCCGCCGGTCACGCTGGCGGACCTGACGCGCCACACCGTGGACAGTTTCGTCGCCGCCCAGAAGGCGCTTCTGGACGTGATGTCGAAACGCGGCGCTCCGCCCGCGCACGCCGAGCGCCCCGCGCCTCGCCGCAAGCCGCCGGCGCGCAAACGCGGGCATGAGAAGGCCGCCGCGGCCGTCGTGGCATAGGTTCCGATTCGTACGCTTCACCCTTTTGGCAGCGTAACTGCCATAAGTGCACCGCGTGCCGCGCGCGAGGGCTTCGCGCACCATCCGTCCCGGAGCCCCGCGCGGGTCCGCGGTGTCCGAAAAACCTACATGGACAGGCCCCAGTCGGTTGTGCGAATTTAGACGAAGTCTTGGCCCTGAGGGGAAGCGTGATTCCGATACTCCATGATGAGCCAGCCAAGGACCTCCCGCTCTGGCACGAGGCCCTGTTCGGCATTGAGATTCTCCTGTTACATGCCGCTCCGGTGTATTACGGTTTCGGTGTTCCGAGCGGCGACGGTTCGGGCGTTATCATCATCCCCGGGTTTCTGAACAGCGATATCTACCTGGTGGAGATGTACGCCTGGCTGAAACGGCTGGGATACCGGCCTTATTTTTCCGGTATCGGCCTGAACAATGATTGTCCGAACCTGCTCATGCGCTCGCGGCTGAACGAGACCATCGAACAGGCGTGGCGCGAGACCGGCAGGAGGGTGCATATTCTGGGGCACAGCCTGGGCGGGTTGCTGGCGCGCGCATCGGCGGCCGAACAGCCGCGGCGCGTGGCCTCGGTGATTACACTGGGCTCGCCGTTGCGCGGCACGGTGCTGCATCCCAGAGTGCAGCAGGCAGTGGAGCGGGTGCGCCAGGGGATCCTGGAGAAGCACGGCAAGAGCGTATTGCCCTCCTGCTATACGGGCCGCTGCACGTGCAATTTTCTGAACTCGCTGCGGCGCGACCTGCCGCGCTCGGTGGCTTCCACCGCGATTTATTCGCGCACCGACGGCATGGTGGACTGGCACTGCTGCATCACCGGGCGCGAGGAGGATGATTTTGAAGTGACCGGCACGCACATCGGACTGGCCTTTAATCCGCATGCATACCGGATCGTCGCGATGCGGCTGGCCCAGCCGCGAGTTCGCGCGCGTCCGCGCCCGGCTGTCCGCAAAACAACGCGTTCCCGGTCGAGCTCTTCCTCGCGCCAGTCGAACGGGAGCCCGTCAGGACGCGCGTAAGTCCGGCCGTCGTCCCCTCCGCGGCGGTCGTACTGCATTCCGCGCGGCGCAGTTGGGAATGCGCCTGGCTTTTTGAGAGCGCGACCCATGCCGGCTTCGGGCGCCGGCCCGCGGCACCTCGAGCGCAGCCTGATTGCGATGTGTCGCGAGCGAACGTCTCGTGAGTGAAAAAGGCACTGCGGGCGATGCTGCTATAATGCTCACCCAGACCATTCCGAGGTTACTCAAATGAACCAGGGGTTCCGTTTCCTGCGCCGGCCGCACGCGCCGGCCGTTCCGATTAGCTGGGGCGTTCTTTTAAGGCATCCGGCATGAACCATGCGTTGAACGAACTGGTACGGAACACTCTGCTGGTGGTGGGTGCGCTGTTTCCGATTGTCAATCCACTCGGCAACACGCCGATTTTCCTCACGCTGACCCGTGGTCTCTCGGGACCCGACCGCGCCCGGCTCGCGCGGGCGATCGCGATGAACGGCCTGGTGCTGATGGTGGCATCGATTTTCATCGGCACGTATATACTCGCCTTCTTCGGAATTTCGCTGCCGGTCGTGCAGGTCGGCGGCGGACTGGTCGTGATTGCAACCGGGTGGTCGCTGCTGCGCCGGCCCGACGATGATGGCGCCGACGGCGGCGCGAAAGAGCCCTGCCATCAGGCGAACTACATGCGGCAGGCCTTCTATCCCCTGACCATGCCGTTGACGGTCGGTCCGGGTTCGATCGCGGTCTCCATCACTCTGGGCGCGAACCGGAGCGAGGCGCCGGAGTGGCAGTGGCTGCGGATTGCCGGACTGCTGATCGGGGCGCTGGCGATTGCGGTGTCGATCTACCTGAGCTATCGCTTCGCCGAGCGTCTCGCCGAGGCACTCGGGGATGCGGCAATGAATGTGGTGATCCGGCTCTCGTCGTTCATCCTGGTGTGCATCGGGGTGCAGATTCTCTGGAACGGTCTGAGCACTCTCCTGCACTCTCTGCAGAGTCCGTAGCAGCCACTCGTTTCGCTCAAACCAGGTTGGTTTGGTATTCCAGATACATCTTCCTATGGTGACAGGATGGTGTTTCCGCATGGACTAATTTAGGCTGTTATCGGTGTATGAGGAAATCAGTTCCCGATGACATACCGTCCTATACATCTGAGGAATTCTCCCGTGATCTCGTGGAGCTGACAGAGGTGGCTCAAGATGCAATCGTGCTTCTCGATGATGACTTTCGCCTGCGCTATCTGAACCGAACGGCAGAGCACCTTTTGCACAAGCCGAGGGCCGAATTGCTCGGCAGATCGATTTGGGATGAGTGTCCCGACTTCATCGGTACCGAGATGGAGCGGCAGATACGCCGCGTGATGCGCGAACGAGTCCGCTCGCGGTATGAGAATTACTACGCCCATGTGCAAAGGTGGCTGGAATTCCAGATGAACCCCTTGTCGCGCGGGGGCATTGTCATGTGGGTGTGTGACGTTACGGATAGAAAGCGACTTCAAGAAAGCGCCGAACACTCAGCCGCAACACTGACTGCCCTGATGGCGAACGTCCCGGAAGGTGTGACGGTCAGTAATGCCGCCGGCAAGATTGAGCTGGTCTCGAAGTATAGTCTCGATATTATCAAGTGTTCGCCGGAGGACGTCGTCGGCGTACCCGTCGAGTCCTGCGGCGAGAAGTGGCATGTCTTGCGTATGGATGGCTCCATTCCCGAACCGCACGAGTTGCCTGGAGTACGATCGTTACGAGGTGAAACGATCAATCTCGAGGAGTGGCTTCTCGAGACCGGCGATGGTACGCGAATCGGCGTGTCGTGCAATGCATCCCCGATCCTGGGCCCCGAAGGCAAGATCACCGGCAGCGTGCTGGCATGGCGGGATATCAGCGGGCCTACGGCGGAGCAGGAGCGCGAAGCGGAAAACCGGAACATCGCGGTGACGGCGACGCTCGCCCGGGGAGTTGCGCATCAATTGAATAATTCCCTAACAAGTATCATCGGCTACATTAGTTTGGCTCACGACGAACCCGATTTGAGTAAGGCGCGGCGTTTACTGGGAGCATCACTCGATGCGGCACAGCAGTCGGCTGAGTTAGTCCGCAAGCTACTCGCGTTCGGCGGCAGGAGCGTATTCAATGCCCGGGAGGGAATAGACCTGGCGGAGCAGATCCGCAATTTCGAGGGCATCATGCGGGCAAAGGTCCCGGAACGGATCCGGCTCGAATTCAATCTGGCCGAGGATGCGCCCCGCGTGCACGCCGATCCCGAGCAAATCAAGGGAGCTCTGATTGCCCTTCTGGTGAATGCGGTCGAAGCGATCAAGGAAGGGCCGGGGACGATCACAGTCAAGACCTGCGTTGGGGAATTCACGAAGCGCGCGTTACAAGGTCTGCGAAACGGTTCGAAGCTGAAATCGGGAACCTATGTCTCGATCGAGGTGCGTGACACCGGCGCGGGGATTCCCGCAGAGCATCAAAGCCGGATCTTTGATCCTTTCTTTTCCACGAAATTTCTGGGCCGCGGCTTAGGACTTGCCACCATTGACGGACTCGCGAGAAGTCACAACGGAGCCATAGGCCTGACCACTGAGGCCGGGCGCGGCACCGAGTTTCGCTTGTACCTGCCCGCGGCTTAGCTGACTCCCGATACGGAGCCACACGGCGCTGTGTTCGGCCGACTGAGGCCGCGCCGGGATGCCGAGCGGCGGTGGGATTACCGCCGCGGTTGTTGCGGGGCTTCGTCCGGGACGGTGGCGAGGACGCTGCGAACACTAAGCGGCGGCTTCGCCCGCAGCGTCCGCGGCCGGCGGTTCGGTGAACTGCGCGGTCTCGGTGGAGCCTTCCATCGCGGCGGTTACCGAATGGCCGCCGGTGATGGCGGTCTGCACGGCGTCGAAATATCCGGTTCCCACGAAGCGCTGGTGGCGGATGGCGGAATAGCCGTCGCTCGCGGCCAGCTCGAATTCGCGTTCCTGCAGCCGGGCGTACGCGGACATGCCGGTCTCGCGGTAATCGCGCGCCAGCTCGAACATCGCGGCGTTGAGCGCATGGAAGCCGGCCAGCGTGACGAATTGATATTTGTATCCGAGCTGCGCCAGCTTTGACTGGAACGACGCGATTTCCTGCTGCCCCAGCAGTTTCTTCCAGTGAAACGAAGGCGAGCAGTTGTAAGCCAGCAGCTTGCCGGGATAGCGCGCGTGAATGGCGTTGGCGAAGCGGCGCGCCTGGTCGAGATCGGGCTCAGAGGTCTCGCACCACAGCACGTCGGCAAACGGCGCGTAGGCCAAGCCGCGCGCGATGGCGGCTTCCACACCGCCGCGATATTCGAAGAAGCCCTCGGGCGTGCGCTTGCCGCTGAGGAAGCGTTCGTCGCGGCCGTCGCTATCGCTCAGCAGCAGGCGGGCGGCATCGGCATCGGTACGCGCGATGAGCACGGTGGGGACGCCCATCACGTCCGCGGCCAGGCGCGCGGCAATCAGCTTCTGCACGAATTCGCCGGTGGGCACGAGCACCTTGCCGCCCAGGTGGCCGCACTTCTTGGCCGAAGAGAGCTGGTCTTCGAAATGGACGGCGGCGGCGCCGGCTTCGATCATCGCCTTCATGAGCTCGAAGGCGTTGAGCATGCCGCCAAAGCCGGCTTCGCCATCGGCGACGATCGGGGCCAGCCAGTGGGTGCCGGTATGGCCTTCCATGCGCGTGACCTGATCGGCGCGCAGCAGAGCGTTGTTGATGGCGCGGACCAGCGCCGGGACGCTGTTGGCGGGATACAGGCTCTGATCGGGGTACATCTGGCCGGCAAGATTGGCGTCGCCCGCCACCTGCCATCCGCTCACATAGATGGCCTGCAGACCGGCCTGCACCTGCTGCACGGCCTGGTTGCCGGTGAGCGCTCCCAGGCTCTGCACGAACCCTTCGGCATGCAGCAGTTTCCAGAGGCGCTCGGCGCCCAGGCGGGCGAGCGTGTATTCGATGCGCACCGAGGGCCGCAGACGCTCCACGGTATCTTTCCCGTAAGGCCGTTCGATTCCTTCCCAGCGCGTTTTCATGGCAAAACCCTCCACACAGCCAGTGAACGCCATTGCGGCGCCGGCTGGCAAGAGCGGGCATGCCGATCGGGCGACTCGTCCGAATCGGACGGGGGGAGAGGCGCTTTTGCCGCCCCTGCGCTACGATCGGGGCACAAGGAGCCATTTGTGATTGCCACCCAATACGACCCGGTCCGCATTACAGGAACTGCGGCCGGGTGCGAGGAGCGAATTCTCACGCCGGGAGCCGTGCGCTTTCTGGTGAAGTTATCGACGAAGTTCGAAGCGCGCCGGCGGCGCCTGCTGGAAATGCGGCGCGAGCGTCAGGAACAGATCGATGCCGGGGAAATGCCCGATTTCCCGGCGGAGACCGCGGAAATCCGCAGATCGCGCTGGAAAGTCGCGGCCACGCCCGCGGACCTGATGGATCGCCGCGTCGAGATTACCGGCCCCACCAGCCGCAAGATGATCATCAACGCGCTCAACTCCGGCGCCAAGGTCTTCATGGCCGATTTCGAAGACTCCAATGCGCCCACCTGGAGCAACGTTGTGGAGGGCCAGGCGAACCTCTGCGATGCCGTGGATGGATCGATCGCCTATATCGACCCCTCCGGGAAGCATTACGAGCTGCGGGAGAAGCCGGCCGTCCTCATGGTGCGGCCGCGCGGCTGGCATTTGGTGGAGAAGCATTTTCTCATCGATGGCGAACCGATTTCGGCTTCGCTCTTCGATTTCGGGTTGTACTTTTTTCATAACGCGCGCCGGCTGATCTCCAACGGCACCGCCCCGTACTTTTACCTGCCGAAACTGGAGAGCCGCTCCGAAGCGCGCTTGTGGAACGACGTGTTTTGCGCGGCGCAGGACGCGCTCGGCATTTCCCGCGGCACCATCCGCGCCACCGTGCTCATCGAGACCATCCTGGCGGCGTTCGAAATGGACGAGATTCTGTGGGAGCTGCGCGAGCACTCGGCCGGGCTGAATTGCGGCCGCTGGGATTATATTTTCAGTTTCATTAAGAAGTTCCGCAACCGTCCGAATTGCCTGCTGCCGGACCGCGCCAAGGTAACGATGACCAGCCATTTCCTGTCTTCTTACGTCGAGCTGCTCATCGCCATCTGCCACCGCCGCGGCGCGCACGCCATGGGCGGGATGGCGGCGCAGATTCCCATCAAGCACGATGCCCGGGCCAACGACGCCGCGATGGCGCGCGTTCGCGACGACAAACTGCGCGAGGTGTGGGCCGGCCACGACGGCACGTGGGTGGCGCACCCGGGCCTGGTTCCGGTGGCGGGGTATATCTTCGATACCTACATGCCGTTTCCGAACCAGTTGGAGCGGCTGACTTCGACCGCGGTCACGCAGCGGGACCTGCTGCAGGTTCCGCACGGCGCAATCACGGAAGCCGGCCTGGCGGTGAATCTCGACGTGGGCCTGCAGTATCTGGCCGCCTGGCTGGGCGGGAACGGCTGCGTGCCGATTTACAACCTGATGGAGGATGCCGCCACGGCGGAAATCTGCCGTGCGCAGGTGTGGCAGTGGCTGCGGCACGGCGCCTGCCTGGAAGACGGCCGCGCCGTCTCCGAGCCGCTGGTCTGCGCCATGATGGACAGCGCCGTGGAAAAGCTGCAGGGCAGAATTCCGGAAACGGAGCTTCTCACCGCCGCGCGTTTGTACGAAGAAATGATCGGCGCCGGCGACTTCCCCGAGTTTCTGACGCTGCGGGCGTACGACTATCTGGATTGACCGCCGGGAGCGCCGGCGCCGGGAGCTCACTTAGAGCGAGCGCAGGAATGCTACCAGGTCCGATTTTTCCTGCGCCGTGAAGCCGATGTGGAAGCGCGAGTCGTAGAACTGCGCCACGTCGTTCAGCGTGAGCGCGCTGCCGTTGTGGAAGTAGGGCGCACGGGCCGCCAGTCCGCGCAGGATGGGGCTTCTGGCAGATCGTGATCACCGGTAGATAGCTGGTGTCGAGCACGTTGTTTCCGCCCGGCGGGTCGGCCACCCCGATATTCAGAGGCGCGCCCACGGAGTGGTCGCCGATATTCGGCGCATCGTGGCAAAGGCCGCACGTGGAAACGATGCTGGCGGGGCCTGTAACGCCGTTAGAGAAGGTGGCTCCGTTCAGTCCGGCGACTCCGGAGATGGTGAATGTTTTGGTGTTGAACACGATCTGCCCGCGCCGCAATCGCCGCCCGCTGCGGGTTGCCCACGTGCTGCCACGCATCGAACAGGTTAAACACGTTGGTATTGAATTTGAGCGGCACGGGATTGTTCGGGTCCAGATAAGCGTCTCGTGAACCGCTCTTCCTGAGCTGCCAGCCGACACTGCGTGCGCACTCCATCACGCGATTGACCGAGTTGCTTCCCCACACCTGGCAAGCGGCGACATCCTCTGTTGAAGCCTAAAATTCGCGATAGCCGTCTTGACACTCTTTGCGGTCCTTTCCGCATAGCCCGCCGTGGAGCGTTGTGTCCTGCGGGCACATTACAATGGCCTTCGGCGTCTATTTCTCAGAGCAGTACCGGAGTGAGTCCAAGAGCCGTGCCGAAACGTGCCGCCCTTTACGCCGCGCTTCTCTTATTCCTCTCACTCGTTATTGCGTACCAGTTGAAGTCTTCACTGGATACTGTACAAGTGGAGAGGACCTGGAGTTTCTTCGTCCCGTTCACGTTGCAGCCCTTCACTAACCGCATCGAACGCATGGCATATGTGCTGAATTCAGAAGAAGGGGTCAACGCACTACCCGCCAGACCGACCTCTTTCCTTCATAGCGGCGACGAAATCCTCGGCATAAACGGACGCGTCTTCCACGGCCTTTCGGTCTATTTGCGAACGCTGACATTCGACGAGCGTTGGATCGGACCAGATTGGCACGGGTTTAAGGTGACGGCCCGTCTGGCTGACTCGACGGTCCATACCGTGGACTTCGCTTTCCCTCACTGCACGTGCGGCGTTCCGAGCTTGGCGGCAGCGGTCTCCGTGTGGGTATTCCCACCGTTGTTTTGTGTATGCCTTGGTTTCGCGACGGTGCTGCTTCGGCCGAGGGCTGTTCTGGCCTGGGGATTCCTGGGCGCTTTGCTGGCGCTTTCGCAAGTCCAGTTTTGGGGCGATCTCTACCCGGATTTCCTCCGGACGACAACACCCATGGCTTGGGTAAGTGACTTGCCACGGTGGCTCGGGGTAGGGTATCGAGCGCTGGTGCAGTCGGTCTGGCCAGCCGCGTTGCTCATGGCCTCCCGCCATTTTTATCGACACCGCAGTGGAGCCGTCCGACTCGCAAATTGCCTATCTACGCTCTTCCTGTTTCACGCCCTGCTCCGAGTAATGCTTGCAGTCGCATGGTCGGAGAACTATCGGCCCTTCGTTGCGATTTATCGGATGCTCCAGTCGCACGAGGCCGAGATAGTGACGTGGTCGTTCGTGGCAGTGGCGCTGTTCAGCTGGTTTTTGAACCGTCGGCTAGGGTTGGCCGTTGGCGGGTTGGCTCTTCTCCTGATCATGGCCATCTATCAGGGTGCCGCGCCAGCAACCCACGGCAACTGGGTGGAGTTTGTGGACGGCACACGTCGCTTCATCTTCGACATTCCGACGATTCACAATACGCCAAACCTGGCAATTACCCTGTTCGTTGGGGGTATATTCGTCTCAACGTTGCTGGTCTTCCGGCATCAGGCAAAACGTATAGAGGCGTTCGGCTGCGTCTTCTGCCTCCCTCTTCTGGTGGACTTCGCCGCCAGAACCGGAGCGTTTTGGTATCCGCTGGGACCGGGCTTCTTTAATTATTGGCCTCAGCTCGCGTACGGTTTGGCGGGATTAGGACTCGCATGCCTTAGTTGGTCGATCTTGAAGCGGACCGAGGCGTGCGAGTTGAAGTCGAGCACGGGCTTGCCCTCGACGACATAGCCCATTGACCCGCCGTTTTGTCGCCAACTTAGTTGCTCCCACTGATCGGCTGCGTCCCGGTCTGCGTGGACGATTTGCGGCCATCGAACATGACCGCGGTGAGGAATCGCAGATTGGTGGCGGGCAGCAGGCGGCGGTGGCGATGCGAATCAAGCCCCGCGTGCGCAGCAAGCTATATGCCGCGGTGCGCCCCTGCAAGGTCGAAACATCGATGTTGTGGTCGCAGTTGGAACCGTCGACGGTGCGAAAGAGCGGATCGAGCCCGAACGTCAGGGCGAACCGCCATCTGCGTCAGCCGCGAAACACTTTTTAACTGGCCGCCGCCCGTAATGTGAGCAATCGTACGATGCGGATCGCAGGCCAGGCCGTTTTATCGCAGGTGGGGATTAGAAGGAGGCGAACGCAAACGGGGGGTGTCGCCCATGCGGCTCTTCGCGGTGCAGTAACATGGCAGACGGCCATGCAGATCACCGAACTGCTGCAACGCGCGCATGCCGGGGACCACGAAGCACTCAATACGGTACTGCCACTGGTGTACGACGAACTGAAGAAGCTCGCGGCGGGACACCTGCGCCGCGAACGGAAGGTGCGGCCGCTCGATACCACGGCGCTCGTCCATGAGGCGTTTCTGCGCCTGGCGCACGGCGAGCAGCCATCCTATGAGAACCGCACGCATTTCTATGGAATCGCATCCCGCCTCATGCGCCAGGTGCTGGTCGATCTGGCGCGGGCACGATCGCGGGCCAAGCGCAGCGCCATGGACGAGGTGCCGCTCGCCGAAATCGGAGAACTGGGCAACCATCCCGACGAATCGCTGCTCCTGATGGACGATGCCCTGGCCCGGCTGGCGCGCACCGATCCATTGAAAGTGCAGCTCATCGAAATGCGCTATTTCGGCGGGATGACCGCCGAAGAATCCGCTTCCGTGCTGGCGATTTCGGTTCACGAGGTGCGCCGCGAACTGCGCCTGGCGCAGGCATGGCTGCATCGGGAGATGGCGGAGTGAACCTGGAAGTCGAAAGGCTGTTTCACGAACTGGCGGATCTGGCGCCGGATGCGCGAACCCGCTATTTCGACGAACACCGGGTCGAGCCGGCGACCCGCGACGAAGTGGAGGCGCTGCTGACGTCCGACGCGGAGGCGAGCGCATTTCTGGTGCGCGATATCCGCCTGGCCGCGACCCGCCTGCTTCCGCAAGTCGATCCGCAAGGCTGGCGCTGCGGACCCTACCGGCTGCTCCGCCTCCTCGGCCGCGGCGGCATGGGCGCGGTTTACCTGGCCGAGCGCGCCGATGGCGAAGTCGCGCAGCGCGCGGCGGTGAAACTGCTGCCGCCGGGGGCCTGCGACCCGCAGATCGAACGCTTCCTGCAGGAGCGGCAGATTCTCGCTTCCCTGGCGCACCCCAATATCGCGCGCATGCTGGATGCCGGCCACGTCGACAACGGGCAGCCGTTTCTGGCCATGGAATACGTCGACGGCACGCCGATCGACGGGTTCACCGCCGGGTTCGGCGTGCGCCGTAAAATCGCGCTGTTTCTCAAGGTCTGCTCCGCGGTGGCGTACCTGCACCGCAACCTGATCGTGCATCGCGATTTAAAGCCCGGCAACATCCTGGTGACCGCCGAAGGCGAACCCAAACTGCTGGATTTCGGAATCGCCAAGATGCTCGACGTGAGCACCGACTCCACCGTCACCAACATGCGCATGCTGACGCCCGACTACGCCAGCCCCGAGCAGGTGACCGGGGGGCGCGTCAGCACCGCAACCGATATTTATTCTCTGGGCGCGGTGCTGTATCACCTGCTGACGGGCAGGTCGGCGCACGAATTCGCAGACCGCACGCCGGAGGCGATTACGAATGTGGTGCTGTCGCGCGCGATCACGCGGCCCAGCAAATGGGCGCCCGAGCTGAAAGGCGACCTGGAATTCATCCTCATGAAGGCCCTGCGCAAGGATCCGCAGGAGCGCTATGGCACCGTGGAACAGTTCGCCGAAGATCTGCAGGCGTTTCTCGAATCGCGCACCGTGCGCGCGCGCTCGGGAAACGGCTGGTACCGGATGCGGAAGTTTCTCCGGCGCTACTGGCTGCCGCTGGCCGCGGCCGCGCTCGTCATCGCGAGCCTTTCGGTGGGCCTGTACGTGGCCAATCGCGCGCGCGCGGTGGCGCAGCGGCGGTTCGACCAGGTGCGGCGGCTCGCCAATAAGGTGCTGGCGCTCGACGGAGTGGTGCGGGCGCTGCCGGGCTCGACGAAAGCCAGAAGTGAAATCGTCGCCATGTCGCAGCAGTACCTCGAAGGGCTCGGCGCGGAGACGGGCTCCGACCCCAACCTGGTGATCGACGTGGCCAATTCGTACTTCGTGCTGGCGCGCGTGCAGGGCATTCCCAACGCCTCCAATCTCGGGCAGTACGCACAGGCGGAGGCAAGTCTGCGAAAAGCGGAAGCGCTTCTGGAGCCGGTTCTCAAACGCTCTCCCGACAACCGGCAGGCGCTGCTGTTGGGCGCCAATGTCGCCCATAGCCTGATGATTCTTGCCAGCACCGATCACCGGCGCGACGAAATGCTGCGCGACGCAAAAACGGCCGCGGAGCGCATGGAAACGCTCCTGAGCCTGGGTGCTGCGTCGCCGGAGGAGACGAGGGCCGCGCTGCAGATATTCAACAATATCGCGCTGGCGCATAAAAACCAACATCTCTACGCGGATGCCATCCGGTATGCGAAGCGCGCCATCGAAATCGGCCGTCTGGCGCCTCGCGGGACCGTCAACCTGGGCAATCCTTTGAGCGTGCTGGCCGACTCCCTGCGCTTTTCAGGCGATCTGCCGGGAGCTCTGCAGGCCATTCAGGAAGCCCGCGCGGACGTGGAAAAAGCCTCTTTCCCCGGCGAGACGATGCGCGCCTCCGCGGTGTTCAACGTGCTCTGGCGCGAAGGAACGATTCTGGGACAGGACGATTGCATCAGCCTGGAGCGCCCCGGCGAAGCGGCGGCCGTGCTGCAGCAGGCTTTCGACATGGTGAACAACTGGGCGCGGCAGGATCCCGATAACGCAGCCAGCCGCATTCTGCTGGGCTCGGACGCGCGCGAACTGGGGTTGATCGTCGCCCACACCGATCCGCGGCGCGCGCTGGCGATTGACGATGAGGCGATCGCGCGGCTGCGCGAGGTCAGGAACAACCGGGACGCCCGCCGCGATGAGGCGAGGCTGCTGGCGTATTCGTCGCGGGTGTTGCAACTCCTGCATCGCTCCGGCGAGGCCGCGGCAAGGATCGACGCAGCCTTCCACCTGCTGGCGGGGACCAGGGATTATCCCGCCGCCAGCGTCAGCCCGGGAAGCGATGCCTTCGCGGTCGTGGATGCGCTCGGCTACCACCTTGCCGAGAACGGCGAACCGGAGAAATCGGCCGCGGTGTACTCCGATCTGTTGGCCAAGGTAACGGCGGCGCGGCCCGATCCGGAAAATGACCTGCGCGACGCATCGAAGCTCTCGGGCCTGTACGAAGCGATGGCGGGGGTTGATGGCCGCATCGGGCAGTCCGCGGAAGCCGCGAACTTCGCCGGCCGGCGTGTCGAAATCTGGCAGCACTGGCGCAGCAAGCTTCCGGACAATTCGTTTGTGCTCCATCAGTTAGCCGCGGCGCAGGCCTCCGGGGCCGGCAAATAAGCCCTCCCGGAGCCTGCAGCGATCTCCGAAGCGATTGAAAACAAGGCAAATTTTCCCCTTGACTCCAGCGATCACATATTGCAATATCTTAATTACAGATTGCAATATGAGGCTCGGAGAAAAAATCCGCTACCTGCGCGAGGTCGAGGGAACCCTTCGCGGCCTGAACCGCGAACTCTCGCAGCTCGAGCTGGCGCGCCTGATCCAGAAGGAACAGGGCAAGAGCATCAGCCAGAGCTATCTTTCGCAGATCGAAAGCGGCGCCCGGCCGCACCTGACCAACGCCACGCGCATGCTGTTGGCGCGGTTCTTCAAAGTGCATCCGGGCTACCTGGTGGACGATCCCGAGGGTTTTCAGAACGAGCTCATTTCCGACGTGGGCGCGCTCGAAGACAAACTCGACCTCTGGCTCGTCAGCGGCGCCGAACGGTTTCGCCGCGACGTGGATCTGCACCGCGCGCTGCTCACCATCGCGCGTCATGCCGATTCGCGCATCTGCGTTGTATTGCTGGGGACCATTCTGGAGAACCCGGGGCTGGCCGAGCGATTGATGGAGGTATTGAAATCGCCGCCGGCTCCCAAAACGAGGAGGAATTCGTGACCTGGTCCGATTTCTATTTCGTGTGCTTCGTGGTGGGCTTTGGCTTCAGCGTGATGGCGCTGCTGGCCGGCAGCGCGCATCTCCACTTGCCGCACCTGCACATCCATCACGGCCTGCATGTTCCCGTGCATGGCGGCGGGGTTGCGCGCGGTGGGCTCGCGCGGAGCGGCCGCGCCGACCTGTCCTGGTTCAATTTCGGCACTATCGCCGCCTTTCTGGCCTGGTTCGGAGGCACGGGATATCTGCTCGAGCGCTACTACAACGTCTGGTTCGTGGTGGCGTTCATTGTCGCGGTGCTCAGCGGTCTGGGCGCCGCAAGTCTGGTTTTCTTCTTCCTCGCCAAGGTGCTGCTGGCGCGGGAAGCATCGCTCGACCCGGCGGATTACGACATGACTGGGGTGCTGGGGCACCTCAGCATTCCCATCCGCGCGGGCGGCGGGACGGGCGAGCTGATTTACTCGCAGGAAGGTACGCGCCGTGTCAGCGGCGCACGCAGCGAAGACGGCGCGGCCATACCCAAGGGCGCCGAGGTCATGGTTACGCGCTACGAAAAGGGGATTGCGTACGTAAGGAAGTGGGAAGATCCCACGGAAAGTCTGTAGGCGGCCGATCCGCCCAGGAGACGCATAAAGTTTATGGAACACCCGACAATTGTCATCGGTCTGCTGATGATTCTGGCCGTCATGTTTCTGATGGCCATGTTCGCCAAGCTGTTTCGCAAGGCGGGCCCGCATGAAGCCATCATCGTGTACGGCTTCCGCGGCACCCGTGTCGTCAAAGGGCGCGGCACCGTGATTTTCCCGATGGTGGAAAACTGTCGCGGGCTCTCGCTCGAACTGATGTCTTTCGACGTCGCTCCCAAGCAGGACCTGTACACCCGGCAGGGCGTGGCCGTCACCGTGGAAGCGGTGGCGCAGATCAAGGTGAAGAGCGATCCGGAATCGATCCTCACCGCCGCCGAACAGTTTCTCACCAAGCCGCCGGAAGAGCGCGAAGGACTCATCCGCCTGGTGATGGAAGGCCACCTGCGCGGCATCATCGGACAGCTCACCGTTGAAGAGATTGTCAAGCAGCCCGAAATGGTGGGCGAGCGCATGCGCTCCACCTGCGCCGACGATATGAACAAAATGGGCCTCGAAGTGATTTCCTTCACCATTAAAGAGGTCCGCGACAAGAACGAATACATCACCAACATGGGCCGTCCGGACGTGGCCCGCATCAAGCGCGATGCCGACGTGGCCGCCGCCGAAGCCGAGCGCGATACCGCCATCAAGCGGGCGCAGGCCGCGCGCGAAGCCGCCATTGCCCAGGCGCAGGCCGACCAGGAGCGCGTGCTCGCACAGACGCTCTCGCAGGCCAAGCAGGCCGAGGCGCAGCGCGATCTGGAAATCAAGAAGGCCGAGTACCTGGAAGGCGTCAAGAAGCAGCAGGCGCAGGCCGATAAAGCCTATGAGATTCAGGCCAACGTGATGCAGCAGCAGGTGCGCGCCGAGGAAGTGACCATCCACCAGGTGGAGAAGGAGCACGAAGTGAAGGTGCAGCAGGCCGAGATTTCGCGCCGTGAAAACGAGCTCATCGCCACCGTGCTGAAGGCCGCCGAATTCGAGCGCAAACGCATCGAGACCCTGGCCGAAGCCGAGCGCCAGCGCACCATCACCGAAGCCGAAGGCAAAGCCGCCGCCATCCGCGCGCAGGGCGAAGCCGAGGCCGAAATCATTTTCAAGAAAGGGGAAGCCGAAGCCAAGGCGATGAACGTCAAGGCCGAAGCTTACCAGGAATTCAACCAGGCCGCGATCGTCGACAAGCTCATTACCGCCATGCCGGAAGTGGTGAGAGCGCTCGCCGCGCCCCTGGCCAACGTAGACAAGATCACCGTGGTCTCGACCGGGGGCGATGCCGCCGGCATGAACAAGATCACGGGCGATATCACCAAGATGGCGGCGCAGATCCCCGCGCTGTTTGAAACGCTCAGCGGCATGCCGCTCAACGAACTGCTGTCGAAAGTCCGCCTCATCGGGGACAAAACGCCGAAACCCAACGATTCAACCAAAGCCGCCGCGGCCGAATAAGTTACACAAGGAGCTTTTATGGCACTCTTAGAACGCGTCTCAACATTAATCCGGGCTAATCTCAACGACCTTGTCGACAAGGCCGAAGACCCGGAGAAAATGATCAAGCAAGTCATCCTGGACATGGAGAACCAGCTCCTCCAGGTCAAAACGCAAGTCGCTATTTCCATCGCCGACGAGCATGTCCTCGAGAAGAAGCTGCAGGAAAGCGAGGAGAGCGAACGCCAATGGGTGCGGCGCGCCGAAATGGCGCTCGATAAGAAAGACGAGGCCCTTGCGCGCACCGCCCTGGAGCGCTCCATGAGCTACAAAAGCATGATCGAAAGCTTCCGCCAGCAGGTGGAAGACCAGAAAACGCAGGTGGAAAACCTGAAGTCCGCTCTGCTGAAGCTCCAGCAGAAGCTCGCCGAAGCCCAGTCCAAGAGCGACATGCTGATAGCCCAGCACCGCCGCGCCCGCGCCATGAAAAAGGCCAACGACGCCGGCACGGCCATCGGCGACGACTCCCACGCCGCCGCCTTCGAGCGCATGAAGAGCAAAGTGCGCCACTCCGAAGCCACCGCGCAGGCCGCCAGCGACCTGGCGTCCGACGACGTCGAGGATAAGTTCGCGGCGCTCGAAAAGCAGGATGAAGTGGACCGCCTGCTCAGCGAGCTCAAAGCCAAACGCCAAGCCTGACGCATATGACCTACGACTGTAAGTTCGACTGGTGCCTGGCCGCCGCCGCGGCCCTGGTCCTCGCCACCTTGCTGCTCGGTGGAAACTATTGGATTGCCGCGCCCGTTCTGATCATTCTGGTGATCGGCACGTACCCGCAAACCTATCAGATTTCCGCCGAGGGCCTGGTGGTTCGCGGATTCCTCTCGCGCCTGGTGATCCCTTACCGCGTGATCACCTACGTCGGACCCTCGCAGCGCCGCGTCAAGATTCGCTACGGTCTCTCTTCGGAGATCCTGATCGCGCCCGCCCGGCGGGAACTGTTTCTTGCCGACCTGGCGTCTCGTACGCCGCACCTCACTCGGCGCGGCCCGTCTCTTGTGCTCTCTTTCGCCTGATCGCTACAATCGCGAAAGGAGGGGAGCATGGACAGTTCAAGCGGTTATGCACGCGCGGTGCAGCCCATACGCGCCGAGGCCATCCATACCGATGCGGAGGGCCTCGACGCGGGCGATTTGCGCATCCCGACAGTGAACGGCTCCATTCCCGCCTATCACGCCCGCCCGCGCAAGGGCAACCTGTTCCCCGTAATCCTGGTGGTTCACGAGATCTTCGGTGTGCACGAGCACATTCGCGATGTCTGCCGCCGCCTCGCCAAGCTCGGCTATTTCGCCATCGCGCCCGACCTCTACCATCGCCAGGGCGACGTCTCGAGCATGCAGGACTTCCAGGAGATCCACGCCAAGGTCGTGGCGCGTGTGCCCGACGCGCAGGCGATGGCCGATCTCGAATCCGCCGCCGATTACGCCGCGTCGACCAAAGGCGACGTTTCCCGCCTCGGCATCACGGGCTTCTGCTGGGGCGGCCGCATCGCGTGGCTTTTCGCCGCCGCCAGTCCGCGCCTGAAAGCCGCCGTCGCCTGGTACGGCCGCCTTGCCGGCCAGCCCGACGACCTGCACCCGCGCCACCCCATCGACATTGCCGCCACCGTGCAAGCGCCCGTCCTCGGCCTCTACGGCGGCCAGGATCAGAGCATTCCACTCGACACCATCGAGCGTATGCGCGACGCCTATCTCGCCGCCCACAAGAACTGCGAAATCATCGTCTACCCCGACGCCGGCCACGCCTTCTTCGCCGACTACCGCCCGAGTTACAACAAGCCCGCCGCCGAAGACGGCTGGTGGCGCATGAAGAAATGGTTCGAGCAGTATCTGAACGAATAGGTTTTTATCCGCGTTCCTCGGCGGCCGAATTGGTTTTGCGTGGTGTGTTTTCCTCATCAGAGGGCGCGTCAATAAAACGCAGAGACACAGAGAAACGCAGAGACCGCAGAGGTTTTTTGTTTCACTGTGTCCTTTCGGCGAGCCTGCGTGAGCCGTGTGAAGGTTGCAAAAATGGAGTCAGTTTAAAGGCAACGTTCAGTTGTTCATGAGGTTTGGCTCTCTTGCGCCGAACGACCGCGTCCAGGCCGCTTGACACAATCACTCGAATCATGATATATCGATATCCGAGTGAACAAAGACGATTCGATGCAGTTCTTGCCCTTGTCGCCTGCCGCACTCCACATCCTGCTATCCCTTACGGCGGAACCCCGACACGGTTACGGAATTATGCAGGACGTCAGCCGACAATCGAATGGGCAATACAAACTAGGGCCGGGCACCCTCTATGACAATCTCCAGAAATTGATGGAGCGGGGATTGGTAGGCGAGTCTCGACGAGCCTTTGCGGATGAGGACCCGCGAAGACGTTACTACGAACTAACTCCCCTGGGGCGGCGTGTGCTGGCGACCGACGTCGAACGTCTGAAGGCTGTCGTTCGCGAGGCCGCGCTACGATTGAAGGCCTCAACCTGAGGAACGTCATGATCCGCTTCTTCTATGGCCAGGTGCTCAGGATGCATCCTTCTGCGTTCCGACGGAGGTTCTCAGCAGAAATGCTGTTAGCCTTCGACGAAGCGGTCGGATCCGAAGGCCCATTCGTTTTGCTCGCGGACTGCCTGGCATCAGTGATGCGACAGTGGTTTCTGCGCTCCAGGCTTTGGGAGGCGATTCCAGCGATTGCATGTGCGCTCCTCGGTTTCATGGCTTTACTGCCGCTGCCGCAAGCAGCTTTTGGTAGGGCGCTGTTGTCCGCGAACTCCGTCATCTCCGTACCCGAACTCCTGATCACTGTCGCTGTGATCGCGCCGACCCTGGTCGCGATAACGGCTATCGGGGTTTGGAACTTCCGGAGCCTCAGTAAGCGGGGCGGAGACAAACATGATTTCTAGGGCAGGCAGGAACTTTCAATGACTCGATTCGGCGTGCGGCAAAGACTGAGTTCAGCTTCGAAGATCCTCGCGTGCTCCATCCTGATGCTGATGCTCGTCGGAATGATCTATGAGCAGATAGGGCGGCGCCAGGACCGAAGGCGATACTCCCAAATAGGGCGATCGATTGACATCGGTGGCCGTAAGCTCAATATTTTTTGCTCCGGGGAAGGTGATCCGACAGTAATATTCGATAGCGGCGGTCATACAGCGGGCTACAGCTGGGTTTCGATTCAGCCTGAGATTGCGAAGCTGACTCGCGCGTGTTGGTACGATCGCGCGAGCTATGGATGGAGCGATCCGGCCCCCTCTCCGCGCACGCCCAGAACCGTCGCGAATGACCTCCACGCGCTTTTGCAGGCTGCACTGATCGCCCCGCCATACATATTCGTTGGCGCCACCTTTGCGGCGTTTCATGTGCGTGTCTACAACGGACTCTACCCCGACCAGGTTGCTGGTGCGGTTCTCGTTGAAGCGTCAGATCCGGACGCATGGGCACATGCTCCCGCATTTATGAAGGGCGGGCTAGCCTCAGCGCCGCCCTTGATCAAGAAGCTGAGTTGCCAGATAGCCCAACCGATACTGCTGAATTTCGGCCTGCTTCGCTTGTTCGGAAATCCGGGTTCGGGCCGACCATTTGGAATGGAGAATCTGCGTTCAGACCAGCAGCGTGAGCTGAGCTTTTTGTCGAAGAATCCGGAAACAGCTCGCGGGGGAGAGGGGTGCGATCTGGAGGAAGTCGCAGCCGAGGTGCGCAGCGCGGGAGATTTTGGCGATCGGCCATTGATTGTGCTGGCGAACTCGACCGGGTGGCAAGCGCCTCCGGGCGGACAATACCGCCAGGCCACGGACGCGTTCAATAATTATTGGTTCCATCAGCTGCAACCGCGTTTAGCTGCGCTTTCTACCCGTGGCGAGCTCGTTCTTACGGAAGACGGAGAGCGCGCTGAGCCGATCATCTGGGCAGTCAGCAGGGTTGTCGCTGAAGTAAGGGGTGCTCGCTCGAAGCGATAGCCGAACAAATGCCTGGTGTACCGCGGGATACGGCGGAGCGAAGGTAGCACGCCATTTCGTATTTCGTTCCCGCAATACTTCTTTCAAACTCGCAGGCCCCTCGCCATCGTGCAAGAAAGCTCCCCATTCACTTCACTTTCATCACGAACACCGTCTGGTCGTCGAACGGCGTCGTGGAGAATTTATCCAGCTCCCGGAAAATCTCGCAGATCAGATCGTCCGCCGCCAGGCCGCAATGCGTTCGCACTACGTGCGCCAGACGGCCGCGGCCGAATTCCGTTCCGGCGGCGTTCAAATGGTCCGTGATGCCGTCCGAATACAGCACCACCACGTCTCCCGGCTCCGCCTGGAACCGCACCTCTTCGTACTCGCGCGATTCCAGCAGTCCGATCGGCACGCCTTCCACTTTCACCTTGAGAATCTCGCTGCCGCGGCAGATCATGGGCGGCAGCGCCCCGGCATTGGCCATGGTGAACACGCGCGTCGCCGGGTCCCACAGCAGCACGCACAGCGTCACATAGCGCGCTTCCACCTTGCGTTCGATGAGGGCGTCATTGAGCGCGCGCATCAGCTCCGCCGGTTTGCGCCGCCGCGGCGCGAGCGTGCGCAGCAGGCCGTTCATCAGACCGCCGTAGAGCGCCGCCGCCGCGCCTTTTCCGCTCACGTCGCCGAAGGCAATCAGGCACTGCCCGTCGGGGTGTTCGTAAATGTCGTAGATATCGCCCGAAATCTCGCGCGCCGGCCGCAGCCGCACGGCCGCTTCGATCCCTTCGATCTCCGGCTTGGCGTCGGGCAGGAGCACGCGCTGCAGTTCGCGCGCCGCCTTGAGGTCTTCCTCCATCCGCTTTTCGCGCGTCGCCAGTTCCTGGTAGAGCCGCGCGTTTTCCACGCTGCTGGCCACCTGCGGCGCGAGCAGCGCGAGGGTGCGCACATGGTCGTCGGTGAAATGGCCGATCGCTTCGCTTTCCAGGTCCATCACTCCGATCACGCGGTCGCGCAGCATCAGCGGCACGGCCACCTCGGCGCGGATATCGGGATGCGAGGCGATGTAGCGCGGGTCTTTACTCGTATCGTGCACCCGCACCACTTCGCGCGATTCCGCCGCCGCTCCCGTCAGCCCCTTGCCGAGCGGAACATTATCGATATTGACGCGCGTATCGTAGCGGATGCTGAAGAGATGCCGCAGCGCCTTGGCGTCGTGATCCACGTGCAGGATGCTGAAGGCGTCGTAATCGATCAGCCCGCGCATGGTGCTGGCGATCTTGCTCAGCAGCTCGTTCAGATCCAGGATCGAAGAGAATTCCCGCGAGATGTGCGCCAGCGTCTTGAGCGTGCGATTCTGCCGGTCGGCCCGCAGATACAGCCGCGCATTATCGATCGCGATGCCCACACGCGAAGCGATCAGCCGCAATAGTGCGCGGTCGTATTCCGTGTATGCGTTGACCCGCGTGGACTGCAGGTCGATCACGCCCACCAGTTTCGAGCGCGCCGTCATCGGCACGGCCAGTTCCGTCCGCACCGCATCCACGGTTTGCAGGTAGCGCGAATCATTGCGCACATCGCCCACCAGCACCGGTTCGCGCCGCTCCGCGGCTAGGCCCGTGATCCCTTCGCCCAGCGCCAGGCTGACGCCGCTGACGACCTCTTCCCGATGCCCCACCGCGTAGCGGATCCGCAGATCGCGCCGCCGTTCGTTGTAGAGCAGAATGGCGAACAGGTCGTAGGGCAGCACCCGCTGCACGATCTCCGCCACGTTGGCCAGCAACTGGTTCAAATCCAGCGTCTGCGCCGTCGCGGCCGACACTTCGAGCAGAAAATCCAGCAGTTCGGACCGTTCTCTGAATCGGACTGCAGACTTTCGTGGCGCGGCTTGCATTGGCATCCCCTGGTTACTCCGGCGGTCCCCCGCCGGTGGTACTTCGTTCCGCGCGGCCCCTCAGGCCGCGGTGGCTTCGACAATCTTCACGCTGGCGCTCGCCCCGATCCTCGTCGCCCCCGCCGCCGCCATCGTGCGCAAATCGCTGAGCGTGCGAATACCGCCGCTCGCCTTCACTCCCATGTCCGGACCCACCACGCTGCGCATCAACGCCACATCGTGCGCCGTCGCGCCGGCGGTGCTGAAGCCCGTGGAAGTCTTGACGAAATCCGCGCCCGCGAGTTTGCACAGCGTGCACGCCACCGCCTTCTGGTTATCGTCGAGCAGCGACGTCTCCAGTATCACTTTGACGATCGCCCGCGCTTCGTGCGAGACTTTCACCACTTCCCGGATATCGGCCTTCACGGCTTCGTGATCCCCGCTGCGCAGCGCGCCGATGTTGATCACCATATCGATCTCCTGCGCCCCCGCGCGCAGGGCCGCCGCCGTCTCCGCGACTTTCGCCTCCGTGCTCGTGGCTCCCAGCGGGAAGCCCACCACCGTGCACACCTTCACCGGCGAACCGGAAAGCTCGGCCTTCACCACCGGCACCCAGTACGGATTCACACAGACGCTGGCAAATCCGTATTGCCGCGCCTCGCGGCAGACTTTGATCACGTCCGAACGCGTTGCTTCCGGCTTCAGAATCGTGTGGTCGATCAAAGCCGCAATCGCCGGGTCGATCTTCGTCAGCCGCTCGCTGGCCGACACGCGATCCGCGCCCGCCGAAATAATCTCCTTCGTGTTGCGCGCGCACGTCTGCGCGCAGCGCTGCACGCACCCCGGACACACCTCGTCCGGCAGGTTCAATCCTTCGCCCTTTTTCTGTGGCGCCGCGCCATCGGCCCGGCCCACGCGCGACAGAATCTCTTCGCCGATTTGCGCGACCAGTCTGTCGAGTTCCGTTTGCGTCACGAAGAGCCCTTCTTGAGATACCGTTGTTCGATGTCGAGAATCTTCTGCACCCGCGCCTGGTGCCGCCCGCCGGCGAACGGCGTGGCCAGCCAGGTGCGCAAAACCTCTTCCGCCTGGGTTTCTGTCAGTAGTCGCGCACCCAGTGTAAGTACATTGGAATCATTGTGTTCCCGGCTATTACGGGCGGAAGCTTTATCATAGCACAGGGCTGCGCGGACGCCCGGAACTTTGTTGGCCGCGATGGAAGAACCGATGCCCGCGCCATCGATCAGCACGCCGCGCGCCGCCGTTCCCGCCGCCACCAGCTCCGCCACCGCGAGTGCGAGATCGGGATAATCCGCCGCCTTCTCTTCGAACACTCCGACATCGCGCACCACCAGCCCCTGCTCTTCGATGAGCCGCTTGAGCCGCTCCTTCAACCGGAAGCCCCCATGGTCCGCGCCGATCGCGATCGTCTGCGCCGGCGAAGGCGCGACCGCGACCTGATCCTCGGGCACCTCGACGATCCGTACGCCGCGATTCGCCGCCGCCTCCCGCGCCGCCGCCGTGACGATGCTCCCCACCGCCACGCGCATCTCGCCGCTCTGGGGCACATCCTGCGCCGTAAACACCTGTTTCATGATGTAAACGTTCATTGTAATGAAGCGACGGCCAATTGTCGCCGACTCCTCGATCAATAAGAACCCCCCGGAAATTTCCTTATAGTTTTCGTCCGCGTTTGCTGTAGAATTGCGCTAATTCGACCAGGCGGGGAGATCCGGTATGCAAAAGCAATTTGGCACGACCGCCGGGCTGTTGGCGCTGCTGGCGATTTTTCTGCACACGCAGTTCGGCCCTCCGGAGGCCGCCGTCCCTGCTGCAGCCGCGCGCGCAGCGCAAACCGGCCAGTCCGCCGCAGCATCGCCCGCGGAGACAAGCGAGTTCATCGAGGGCCCCTGGCTCGCGACCCAGGCCTATTTTCTGCGGCCGGCGGGCCTCCTCGCGTCCGCGAACGCGGACCGGCAGGCAAAACTCGTGCAGGCGCTCTTCACAGCCGCCGGCGAGCCGGATTCGTCGCAACTGCGCGCCCTCCTCGGGATGCCGGAGACCGACAGCCTCCCCGAAATGTGGAGCATTGTCGCGACCGTTCCCAACCCCGCGCAAACGCGCATGACCCTGTACCTCGACGCCGGAATCGAGTCCCTCGAACGTTCCATGCAGTCCGCGGGCTGGGCGTTTACGCAGCAGTGGCTTCCCTGGACGAGCCGCCTCGATTCCACCTCCGGCGATGTCGCTGCGCGGCGCCGGCAGCCGCTGCGGCAACAGCAGGCGGAAGACCTGCCGGGCATCCTGCTTTTCCGCGCGCAGCCCACGGGCGGTTCCTTCGCGTCTCCCAAACTGCTGTCGGTCTTTCTCGTGCCCGAAACGGCTACCGCGGGCATCGCCGGAGCGCCGTTCTTCGCAGCGCTGCATCTGGCCAATCTCCTGACCTCCCAAGATCATGCCGTGGGCTTGCTGGCGCCCACGTTTTCGGGCTCGTTTTCGTCTCTGACCTCGCTCGTGCTGGCGTGGCGGAACCGCCATGCGGGCGGCGACTGCCGCTTCTCGACCAATGTCTACAGCGGCTCGGCCTCCAATATCGGCTACGCTCGCGCCTTCGAACGCGACACCGGACTGAGCTTTCACGGCGGCATTATCGATACCCCCGACTACGTCGCCGAAGCCTGTGAACTGCTGCCGCTCTACGGCATCGCGACCGAAGACGCGGCATTGTTGAAGGAGGATGAGTCCGGTTACTCGGCGTCTTTCGAAACGCCGCCCTCGGCAGCGCGCGGAACCGCCGCAGCGGACACGTGCGCGCTGCGAACGTACGTTTTCCCCAGAGACATCTCGCACCTTCGGAACGCCTACCAGGAGGCCGCCGGCGGCGCGCGGGACCCCTACGCCTCCCAGCCCTCGAGCCTCAACTTCTCCATCCGCGACCCCAACACCGGGGACGACTCCATCCCTGTCTTCTCCAATGTGCAGACGCCGCTGACGCAGGATGCCATCATCGATTCCATCGCGCGCGATTTCAACCGCAGGAACACGCGCGTCGTCTTCATCGCCGCCGCCAACAGCCTGGACACGCTCTTTTTGATGCGCGTCCTCCGCCACGAGAGCCCCAATGCCCGCATCCTGGCGGAGAATCCACACGTCCTCCTGATTCCCGCGGCATCCCGCGACGATCTCTCCGGCGCGCTGTTGCTCTCCACCTACCCGATGTTTCCCGATGGCGAATCCTGGCTCGATACCTACCAGCGCAAGAACAGGGTCGTCTCTCCGAAGGAGGTTCTCAACTTCAGCGATTCCAGAATGCAAGGCGTCTTTAACGTCTCGCAGTTGCTGCTCGAGGACATCGCTGCTCTTCCTCCCGGTCACCAGCCCGACCTGCGCGGGTATCGCGGTTTTCAGGGCGGCCATCCATACCCCGGCATCTGGCTTCTGACGCTGAATCGCTTCGGCTTTCAACCGCTGGAAATGCAGCAGCACGAGTGGCCGCGCCGCTCCGGAAGCATGGGGAACCTTCCGTGCGCCGAGGGCAAAGATTGCGGATGGTTGAAAAGCGACTCCGGTACGGTGTTGCCCGCATTTCCCGGCGAAATTGTTCCGCTGCGCAACTGGCGCGTGGGCGCCGCTCTGGTCAATATCTCGATTCTTCTGGTGTGCGTTGTTCTGCTGCGGTGCAATCTCTCGCCGGAAGCCCGCAAGCCCCTCTGGTTCGCCCTCACCGAGCCTGCCGGCCCGCGCCTGCAGGCCCTGCTGGGCGTGTGTCTTTCGCTGACCGCGTTCGATTGGATACTGATCGCTCCCGACCTTGTGCCCTTCCGTTCCTTCCTGCAGCCCGACCACCCCATTTTGCTGGCCTTCAACATGACGTGCCTCCTCGGCCTGGCGGCGCCGTTGACGGTCTGCGCTTTTCTGCTGATGCTGCTGTGGCGGCGCGCGCGCACCGGCGTATCGGACCACAGGCTCCACTTCGGAATCCGCTCGGTTCTATACACCGCGGCGGCTCTGGTGTTTTTCGGCGAAATCGTCATCCGGTGGTATCAATCGTGCTTCACTCCCGGCGCCGCCGCCTTCTTTTTCCGGTTTCGCGCCATGGACCTCTATTCCGGCTCATCGCCGGCCATGCCCCTGCTGATCCTGACGCTGGTCTTTTTCAGCGTCGCCCTGCTCTATTTCAAGCGGTACACGCTCGCCGGCCCCGGGCGCCCGCGCGTGGAGTTCGCCACCGCCGAAAACGATTCCCCGCACGCCGTGCTGTACCAGAGACGACTGGCTTCGGCTCGTGACGCCATCGAAGAGGAGATTCTGGCGCCTTCCACGTTGGGACTGTGGCCCTCCTGCGCGCGCGCGGCCGTGGGCATCCTGTTTGCCGCCTGCTCATTCAAACTGCTCGGCAAGTACGCGCTCGCCTTCGAACGCCCGGGCTTCAACTGGATGCTCCTGGCCGAACTCACCGTCATCCTCTTCTGGATGGCTATCGGCTGCTATGACCTCATCCTGTTGTGGAAGCGCGTGAACAAGATGCTGGATCTGGTCGATCTTCTGCCGATCGAAGCGGCCGTGGAGCGCGTGGCGGGCGAATGGCCGCGCCGCCCGATCTGGACTTTTCGCAAGTCCGTCTCCAGCGCGCGGCTCAATCGCCAGATGCGCTACGCCCTGCTCGGACGGCTGGCGGCGCTGCGCAATGGCTCGGAAAAAGTGGCGGCGGCAGCCGCATCGACCTCGGGCGTCGCCGTGGCCGTCGCAAGGAGCGATTGGACCACCATCACGACAACCACTCCGGAGAGCGCCGCCGAAGACCTCGAAGCCTTCCTCCGCGTCGTCGAAGATGGCGAAGGAGCTCCCGCCGTCGTTCCCCGGCTTCGCGACACTCTGTCCGGAAAAGCGATGCCCGGAGCCTACTACGCGCTGGTGCGGAAGGACAACTACGAAAAGGAAAGCGCCCGCCTCGCCGCCCTGGTTCTCAAGCAGGACCTGCGGCCTTCCTGGCGCCGCTCGGGGATGCTCGATGCCGCCAGAAAGGCGGATGACGCCGAGTCGTTCGAATCGCAATTTCAGCATTGCTGCGCCGATTTCGTCGCGCTGCACTGCTGCCGCTTCATCACCTACGCCATCGAACACATTCAGCGCATCGCCACCTGCGTGTCGCTGGTTTTCGTTCTGCTCGTGGTTCTTTTCAACTCCTACTCGCCCGAGGGTCCCCAACTCGTGGCGCGATATCTGGCCGCCCTGTTTCTGATTCTGGGCTACGTGATCACGCGCGTTTTCGCGCAAATGGAACGCAACCCGCTGCTGAGCCGCATCGCCCGCAGCCAGCCCGGAGAACTGAATCGCGAATTCTGGATTCAGCTTGCGACCCTGGGCGGGCTGCCCTTGCTCGGCGTGCTCTCGCACCTGTTTCCGACGCTTTCCCAGTTCCTCTTCCAATGGGTAGCCCCCGGAATGCAAGCCCTCCACTAAACCCGGTGACAGACGGGACGTTTTCCGATTTCCGCATGCCCGGGCATTCGAATCACGTTCCGCCTGTTTCTGGCTATTGGGAAACGTCCCGTCTGTCACCGGGTTTGTGGGTTTGTGGGAAACGTCCCGTCTGTCACCGGGTTTAATGTGGGAAACGTCCCGTCTGTCACCGGGTTTAAATGGCGGTTGTACAATGCGCGCAGCGCTTTGCGGCAATCGGAATCTCACTCAGACATTCCGGGCATTTCTTCGTCGTCGGGTCCGGCGGCGCTTCTCCGCGATGCATGCGCGCCACCACCGCATTCACCGGAACCACGACGAAGAAATATACCGCCGCCGCGATCAGCACAAACGAAACCAGCTTGTTGATGAAATCGCCAATCAAAAATTTGCTGTTGTTCACCGTGAACTGAATCCCCGAAAAGTCCGGTTTGCCAACGATCGCCGCGATCAACGGCGTGATCAGGTCCCCCACCATCGCCGTCACCACGGCGCCGAAGGCCGCGCCCATCACCACCGCTACCGCCAGGTCGATGACGTTGCCCCGCATCATAAACTGTTTGAAACCCTTAAACATATTCAGCCTCCGTCAACGCAGGAATTTTCCCAGCCGGTTCATGGCCTCTTCCACAATGGCGCGCTCTGCCGCGTAGCAGATGCGCACCGAGCCCTCGCCGCCGGCGCCGAACGCCACCCCGGGCGCCAGCCCCACGCGCGTCTCTACAAGCAGCCGCTTGCAGAATTCGAACGAATCCGTCAAGCCATCGATCCGCGGAAAGAGATAGAACGCGCCATCGGGCTTCGGAACCGTCACGCCGCGCATTCCGCCCAGCGCCTCCAGGCACAGGTCGCGATTCTCCTTCAGCCGCGCCAGCATGCGCAGCAGTTCCTCTTCGCCTTCCGCCAGCGCGGTCTCGCCCGCCTTCTGCGTGAAGCTCGGCGCATGCGAAACGATGAATTCGTTGAGCTGCGTCGCCTTCTCCGCCAGGTCGCGCCGCGCGATCAGGTATCCCAGCCGCCATCCCGTCATGCAGTAGCTCTTGGAAAACGAGTGCACCACGATCACCGCATCGTCGCGCGTGGCCATCCGCAGAATCGAAGGCACCGGCTCGCCCAGCCGCTCGCCCGCATAATACAGCCGGTCGTAAACTTCATCCGCCACCACCCACAGCCCGTGGCGACGCGCGAAATCCAGCAACCCGCGCTGTTCCTCGGCCGTCGCCACCCACCCCAGCGGGTTCGATGGCGAAGTGTATAGCAGCATGCGCGTGCGCGGGGTCACCGCCCGCTCCAGCGCCTCGAAATCCACGCGGTAGCGCTCGCCGCACAGCGGATGCGGAATCTGCCGCGCCGCCGCGTTCGCCATGGTGACGATCGAGCTGCCGTTCGGCCACGCCGGCGTCAGCACCAGCGCCTCGTCGCCCGGGTCCAGCGTGCACCGGATCCCCACGTTCAGCGCCTGCACGCCCGACGCCGTAATCACAATCTCGCCCGCCGGGTCCAGCTCCACCTGCTGCAGCCGCCGGTAATACTCCGCGATGGCCCGCCGCAGCGATGGCAGCCCCGCGTTTTCCGTATAAAACGTGTAGCCGTCCGCCATCGCCCGCTGCGCGGCCTGCTTAATATAGTCCGGCGTCGGCAGGTTCGATTCGCCGAAGTACAGCCGCAGCACCCCATCCATCGCCATCGCGATCTCCGCCAGCTCGCGGATGCGCGACCGCGGAACGCTCTCCACCGAAGAAGCCACTCGTGCCATTCCTGCTATTCTCTCAACTATTCCGCCCGTGCCGCGCGCCGCTATAATCGGAATTTCATGCCGGAACACTTCCGCACCGCCGCCATCACCGACGAATTCTCGCCCGATCTCGAAACCGCCGTCCGCTCCATGAGCGAAATCGGCATGCAGGGCGCCGAACTGCGCATGCTCTTCGGCAAAAACATCGCCGACCTCACCGACGACGAGGTCGATCGCGCCATCGCTCTCGTGCGCGCGCACGGCCTCGAAATCATCTCCATCGCATCGCCGCTCTTGAAGTGCGTGCTGCCCGCGGCCCCCGATGTCGACCCGCGCTTCCAGCAGGATATGTTCGCCGCCAAACATACCTTCGAGGACCAGCCGCGCCTCACCGCCCGCGTCTTCGAAATCGCGCGGCGCACCGGCGCCAAGATCGTGCGCGTCTTTTCCTTCTGGCGCACGCAGGATCCCGATGCCGTCTTCGATCGGGTGGTTGCTGCGTTGCGCGATCTCGCCGCGCAGGCCGAGCCGCACGGCATCACCATCGGGCTCGAAAACGAACACGCCTGCAACATCGGAACCGGCGCGGAAACCGCGCGCCTTCTGGCCGCGCTCGACCATCCCCATCTCAAAGTGGTCTGGGACCCCGCCAACGCGCTCGTCGCGGGCGAGAATCCGTACCCCGAAGGCTACGGCCGCATCCCCGTAAGCCGCATCGCCCACGTGCATGCCAAGGATTGCCGGGTTCACGACCACAAAGCCGAGTGGCTCGAACTCGGCACCGGCAGCGTCGATTGGAGCGGGCAGATCGCCGCCCTGGTCCGCGACGGCTACCGCGGCTGGATCTCCCTCGAAACCCACTGGCCCGGCCCCGGCAACAACAAACACGAAGCCAGCATGATCTGCGGCCGCGCGCTGAAACAACTGGTTTCCCGCTAGCGCCGGCGATCCTGTCGGCGGCGCCGTGTCACTCCGCCTTGCGGAACGTCAGATTCACCCGCACCGCACCCGTCAGCCAGTGCTCGCCCGTCGCCAGCGGCGCCACTCCGTGATACGTCTTCCGCGCCGGTCCGCCCCATACCACCACGTCGCCGCTCTCGAGCCGCACCCGCCGCACCGGCCCCGTGCGCCGGTTCCCGCCCCACAAAAAAACCGCCGGCAGTCCAAGCGACACCGACACGATGGGCGCCGAAAAATCGCGCTCGTCCTTGTCCTGGTGCAGTGAAAGTTTCGCGCCCGGCTCATAGCGGTTGATCAGGCAGGCATCCGGTGCGAATCCTGCGAACCCGCCGGCCGCCGCCGCGCCCGCGGCCAGCTCGCGAAACACCCGCGGCATCGGCGGCCACGCCTTTCCGCTCTCCGGGTCGATGGCATCGTAGCGATAGCCCGAAGGGTCCGAAACCCATCCCAGCGGACCGCAGTTCGTCATCGCGACGCTCATGCGATACCCGCCCGGCGTCGTCATCTGCCGGAACGGCGCGGCCTCCGCCACCTGCCGCACGCCGTCCATCAGGCCCCGCTCATCCCTCGCGAAGCCGCGCAGAATGACAGCGCCCTCGGCCAGTTCCTCCCGCTCTCCGCCGCCCAGCCCCGCCAGCAGATCGCCCGTCCATCGGTCTCCGCCGCTCATGCCGCGTCGTGAAAAATAATTCCCAGCGTGTGCCTGTGCCCCGACCGGATGCGGCTCACGCCATGCCGCAGATCCACGCGATACGTTCCGCGCCCGCCTCGCACCGGCCGATGGTGCACCGCAAACACCACGCCATCGCCCTGCCCGAGCGGCACCACCTCCACCCGCGACTGCATGCGCGGACGCTGCTCGGTGAGCACGAACTCGCCGCCCGTGAAATCCCTCCCCGGCGCCGAAAGCAAAAACGCCGCCTGCAGCGGAAAAATCTGCTCGCCGTAGATATCCTGGTGCAGGCAGTTGTAATCGCCCGCACCGTATTGCAGCAGCAGCGGAGTGGGTTTCGTCTGGCCCGCCGCGCGGCAGCGCTCCAGGTATTCCGCATGGGTTGCCGGATAACGAACCGCGCTCCCCAGCGCCTCATTCCAGCGGTTCGCCACGGCCGCCAGCGGCGCATACAGCTGCTCCCGCAAGGCCGCGACCCGCCGCGGCAGCGGATAGGCGAAGTACTTGTATTCGCCGCGCCCGAATCCGTGCTTCGACATCACGATCCGGCTGCGAAACAGCCCCACGTCGCCATAGCTTGCCGCCAGAGCCGCGCACTCATCCGCCGTCAGCGCACCGCGCAAAACCGTGCTGCCGGCGGCATCCAGCTCCGCCTGCGCGCTCGCCCAATCCCACTCCACACAACCATCATCACACGCGGCTCCCCGGCAGGCGCGTCGCAATCGGACGTCGAAACGCTAAGATAAATGGCACATGCCCTCTGACGCTTTTCCCAATATCGCCGTGGTCGGCGCAGGCGCCGTCGGCTGCTATTTCGGAGGCATGCTGGCGCGCGCGGGAAACCACGTCACCCTGATCGGCCGCCCCGCACACATGGAAGCGATCTCCCGCGACGGCCTGTTTCTCGATGGTCTGCGCGTTCACGAGCACATCCCAATCAATGTCTCCACTTCGCTCGAAGCCGTACGCGGCGCAGCAATCGTCCTGTTCTGCGTGAAGACCGTCGATACCGAAACCGCCGCCCGCGCCATGCAGCCGTTCCTCGTGCCCGATGCCGCCATCTTCAGTTTTCAGAACGGCGTCGATAACGTGGACCGCATCCTCTCCGCCACCGGTCTGCACGCCATCCCCGTCGCCGTCTACGTGGCCGCCGCCATGACCGCTCCCGGCCACGTCACGCACACCGGACGCGGCGATCTCGTCCTCGACCGGCGCGCCGCCCACCTGGCCGCGCTCTTCGAAGCAGCCGAAATCCCCTGCAAAATCTCCGATGCGATCGCCATCGAACTGTGGACCAAAATGGCGATCAACTGCGCTTACAACGCGATCTCCGCTTTGACACGCAGCCGCTATGGTCCGATGACCGCCTTCGCTCCCGTACTCGATATTCTCGAGCGCGCGCTCGCCGAAACCGTAGCCGTCGCCCGCGCTGAAGGCGTCGCGCTCAATGAGCCGGCCATCCACGATGCCGCCGTTCGCCTCGGCAGCGACATGTCCGGCGCGACCTCTTCCACAGCCCAGGACATCGCCCGCGGACGCCCCACCGAGATCGATTCCCTCAACGGCTACGTCTCCCGCCGCGGCGCCGCCCTCGGCATCCCGACCCCGGTCAACGACACCCTCTACGCCCTTGTCAAGCTCCTCGAACACCCCCGGTGACGCGGTCTTGCCGCCGGTGGTTTTATTTAGGCTTCGCAGGCGCAGCAGCCTTCGTCTCTGCTTTCGTTTCCGTCTTCGTCTCCCCCTTCGTCTCCGCTTTGTCCTCCTCCTGTTTCTCCGGCCCCGTTTTCCCCGCGGGCGGTGTCAAATACTGCACAATTACCGAGATCCGCCGGTTCGACGCCGCTTCCGGATCTTCCGGATGCCTCAGCGCGCGGTCCGCAAAGCCACGCACCTGCTCCACCTGCTCCGGCCGCACGCCGTGCGTCTCCATCAGCTGGCGCGCCGAATTCGCTCTGTCCGTGGAAAGCTCCCAGTTGCTGTACGACCCATCGCCGCCGTATGGCTTCGAATCGGTGTGGCCCTCGATCAGCAGATGGTTCGGCATCTTGCCCAGCTCCTCCGCCAGCCGCGCCAGCAGTTCCGATCCGGTTTCGGTGGGCGCGCTTCTGCCCGATTCGAAAAACATGCCCGCTTCGGTCTCCAGCAGCTCGATGCGCAGCCCGTCGCTGGTGATCGTGATCTCCACGTGGTCTTTCAGGCTGCGAAAATTGGGCACCGTCATCAGCGCCTGCTGGATCTTCTCCCGCAACCTGCTCATGTCTTCCTTGGGGATTTCGATGGCGTGACCTACGCCCGCCGCCGCCGTCCCCATCAGCTTTCCCGGGCCCGAGGGATTGTTGAAGTACGCGCTGACGGCCTGCTGCACCTCTTTATCGGCGCTCATGAGCCACAGAACGATGAACAGCGCCATCATCGCGGTCACGAAATCGGCATAAGCCACTTTCCACGCGCCGCCGTGATGGCCGCCGTGACCCGCCTTCTTGTTCTTGATGACGACCACCGGAGCCGGAGCAGCCGCCTTGGGGGCAGGGGTGGCTTGGTCGGCCATGCTACGCCGCCCTCGTCGCCGCCGCCGCGCCGCCGCCGCGACACGCCGCTTCCATCTCCTGGAACGTGGGCCGCACGCCCGAAGGAATCGCCCGCCGCGCCAGTTCCACCGCCATCATCGGGCTCAGTCCCTTGACGAACGCCAGCACCGCCATCCGCAGGAAGCCGTAATAATGGTTCTCCGCTTCGTTCTGCTTGCCCATGGCCTGCGCCAGCGGTCCGAAAATCCCGTAGCACATCAGAATCCCGAGAAACGTTCCCACCAGCGCCGCCGCCACGCGATGGCCGATCTCTTCCTTCGGTCCGCCCAGCGCCCCCATCGTGATCACCACCCCGAGTACCGCCGCCACGATTCCCAGCCCCGGCAGCGAATCCGCCATGGTGGTCAGCGCCGCGACCGGCTCCGCCGACTCGCGGTGATGCACCTCCAAGTCCACGTCCATCATCTGGTCGATATCCAGCGGATCGACGCCGCCCGAAACCGCCATGCGCAGCGTGTCGCAGAAAAACGCCAGCGCGTGATGATTCTTCAAAAAGGCCGGATATTTCGAAAAGACCTGGCTCTTGGAAGGGTTGTCCACATCCTCTTCGATCTTGGCCGTCCCCATCTTCCGCCCCTGGTTGAGGAATTCATAGACCATCTTCAGGTCCTGCAGGTAGCGCGCTTTCGTAAACGGACTGCCGCCGATCACTCCCGCCAATCCCTTTCCCAGCGCGATCAATACCGGCACCGGGTTGGCAATCGCTACCGTGCCGATCGCCGCTCCCAGAATGATCACGAGTTCCGCCGGCTGCAAAAGCACCAGGAGCTTTCCGTGCTCCATCAGGTATCCGCCGGCAATGGCGCCCAGAACAATGACAATTCCGATAATGGAAATCATCTTAAGTCACAGTTCTTATCGGGTAAAAATCCGGCAAACTTTAGATGTCAGAAATGCAGTGCAAAGCCGCCGAACGCCATCGGATGGTTCCTGCCCGCGGCGCCGCTGAGGCCCTGTCCGGTCACATAGTCGTGGAATTCCCCGCGCATACTCAGGAAACGGGTGAGCCGGAAATCGACTCCGCCGCCTATATCGAACAGTCCGTGCCAGGTGTTGGTGTCGCTCAGCACGGGCTTCGTCCCGGCGAGGATCACCGGCACGTGGAATTCTCCCACGCCTCCGCCGGCAATCCCATAGACCGAGATGCGCGACTGCACCGGCACCATGAACCGGACTCCCGGCGCGAACGCGCTCCAGCTCAGATTCGCCGATCCCGGAATGCTGCCGCTGACGCTGCTCGAGCCCGAAAAGAAAGGACTGAACTCGATCCACAAGCTGGCCGCCGATTTGCGCAGGATCTGGTATCCGTACCCGTAGTTGAATGTCAGACCCGACGAACTGCCCAGCGTCACCCCCGATGTCCCCAGGCTCTGCGCTTTCACGCCGCTCCAGCCGAACAGCCAGAAAATGTCGGAGTTCTGCACACCTTGCGCACCGGCGCCGCTCGCGAATACGATCAGGCACAGGAGCCGTAGCAGAGGGATCTTGCGCATAGTCTTTCAAGGCGCAGCCGCCTTGCCTCACACAGCATCATAAGGATGCGCCGCGCGCCGCGCGAACGAATTCCGTTGAGCGGCCGGATTCGCTGCTGAACGGCGCCTGCCGCTCAGCACCCTCTTCGGCCGGTCAGAACGCGCAGCCGCCGCTCGCCGGGAATGCGTTGTTTCGCTGCAAAACCCGCCCTTATACTGAACTCGCATCTCATGCGGCCGGCCGTTCCATTTCTGTTATGCATCGTGCTGGCGATTCCGTGCGCCGCGGCGGAGCGGCAGTCCTGGAATAAGATTCGCTACATCGGCGGAACCGTTCCCGTGGAAGCCAGCCGCTACGACTGGAACACCACCCTCACCTTCACGCAGAAACCCGAATCCGTCGTCATCGTGATCGCGCCCGCCAAGATCTTTCACGCCGGGGAAACCATCCGCTTCAAACCCGCGCAAGTGGTCTCCCTCAGCGCCGGTCCGGCCGCCTGGCGGCGCGTCGCCGATGTGCCGGGCGCGCATCTTCCCGATAAGCCTCCCTCGCTCTTCGGCCTGCTGCAGGACTACGCCCTCATGGGGATCGTCTACGATAAGGAAGATGGAACGCGCGGCGCCATTCTCCTGGAAACCCAGTTCAGCTGGCGGATTCTGCCGGTGCTCAGCAAGCTGAGCGGAAAGCCGATCGAGGCCACGCCATGAGCCCGAGCCGGTCTTCGCCGGCGAATCTTTGCCCGTTGCCGGGGCGCCGCCGGCCCGAGTGACGTTATGTTGCACCAGCTTCTCGCCGTCGCTCCCCTCGCCGTCTTCACCTTCGGCGCGCTGGCCTTTTCCGTCCTCACTGTGTTCTACTGGCGCGAACGCCCCGGCAAGTCCACCGTCTTCACCGCGTTCACTTTGGTCTGTGCCGTCGCCTTCCTCGACAATCTCCTGTTTCAGGTGCTGATCCTGCGCGGCGCCGCCTCCTCGTTCGCGACCGCTGTGATCCTGCTGCGCGCCCTCGCCACCGGTCTCCTGCCGCCGCTCATTCTGCACCTCGTGCTCGAGCCGGAATCGCCCTGGATCCGTGGACTCCGCTGGTGGCGCGCCTTTCTCTTCGCCTGTTACGCCGCCGGCGCCGGCTTCTCTCTCGCCCGCGCGCTCGCCGAAAACGGGCTGCTTCCCCTCGCGGCCGGCGACATCTTCTTCACCGCGCCTGCCGCCGTCCTGTGCTCCGCGTGCGCCGCGGGACTGCTTCTCCAGCTCTCCTCCCACCGCCCTCTTCCGCCCGCCGAACGCGCCTACCGCAACTGGATCCGCTCCGTCCTCTTCCTCATGCTCCTCTGCGCCGTTGCCTCGCTGGCCGGCTACGAAGCCCTCGTCGGCGCGCTTCCCGATTACCTGGTGCTGGCCTTCTTCTCCATCACGCTCTACTATCGCGAGCGCCTGGTCTTTTTCGATCTCCTGGTCAAGCGCGGCGCCTTCCTCGCTCTCGGCCTCGCGCTTCTCACCGTCTGCTTCGCCATCCTCCCGCCCGCAAGCTGGAGCCCCTGGATTCTCGCCATCGGCCTGCTCGCCTTCTGGCTTCTCGGCTCGTGGATCTATCCTCCCGTGGCCCGCCTCATCGATCGCCTCTGGCTCCGCCGCCCCTACACCGCCGCCGACGCCGAACGCCAGTTCATTCGCGAAATCCAGAGCGCCGCGGGCGAAGACGATCTCGCCCGCCGCGCCGCCGCCGCCCTGGCGTCCATCTTCCAGGCGCCCGCCGATGTCCGCTTCGATGCCGCCGTGCCGCCTGCCGCGCCCGATGCCCTGACCGCCGCGCTCGAACAGGAGAGCCTCCCGCGCGGCTCCATTTCTCTCGCGCCGCGCCGCAACGGCATCCCGTTCCTCAGCGACGACCGCCGTCTCGTGCAATCCCTCGCCGGCTCTCTCGGGGTCGTGCTTGAAAACGTCCGCTTCCGCGCCGACCTCCAGCGCCAGGAGCAGCGCGAGCAGCACCTCCGCTGGCTCGCCTCCCGCGCCGAACTGAAAGCCCTGCGCGCGCAGATCAATCCCCACTTCCTCTTCAACGCTCTCAGCGTCATCGCCGGCCTCATTCCGCTCCAGCCCGAGCTCGCCGACGAAATCATCGAGCGCCTCGCCCAGGTCTTCCGCTACACGCTCCGCAAATCCGAAACCGAGTGGGCGCCGCTCGCCGAAGAGATCGATTTCGTCGCCGCCTACCTGCGCATCGAACAGGCCCGCTTCGGCGAGCGCCTGCGGGTGGAATTCGATATCGAGCCGCGCGCCGCCACCGTCCCGGTGCCCGCCATGTGCATCCAGCCGCTCATCGAAAACGCCGTGCGTCACGGCGTTTCGACTCTGGAATCGGGCGGCGTCATCCGCCTCCGCGCCGCGCTCGCAGACGATCGATTGGCCATCGAGATCTCCGATACCGGCCCCGGCTTTCCGCCCGGCTTCACGCTCGGGCGGCCTGGCGATGGCCATGGCCTGCGCAACGTCGCCGAGCGCCTGCGCGGCTATTACGGCGATTCCGCCGGCCTCTCCTGCCAAACCGGCCCGCGCGGCGCCTGCGTCTCGCTGGTGTTGCCGCAAACCGCCGCCCGCCCCGCCGCCGTGGGAGAGCCCTCGTGATCCGCGTCCTGCTTGTCGATGACGAAGCCCCCACGCGCGCCCGCCTGCGCCAGATGCTGGCCGCGCATCCCGATATCGAAATCGCGGGCGAAGCCGAAAACGGCGCCCAAGCCATGGAACTGGCCGCCCAGCTTCACCCCGAGGTCCTGCTGCTCGATATCCAGATGCCCGGAGCCACCGGCATCGACGTGGCCGCCTGCCTGCCCGAGCCGCGTCCGCACGTCATCTTCTGCACCGCCTACGATCAATACGCCGTCGAAGCTTTCGAACTGCACGCCGTCGATTACCTGTTGAAGCCTGTCTCCCGCGCCCGCCTCGCCGCCGCGCTCGACCGCATCCGCTCGCTCCCCGCACCCGCCGCACGCGAGCCCGCCTTCGACCATGCCCTCCGGAAACACGAGCAGTCCGCCCGTTTCCTGGTCCGCAACGGCGCCCACTACCTGGTGATTGCCGAGCCGCACGTGCTCTATTTCGGAAGCGAAGGCAGCCTCACCCTGCTGGTCGCCGACAAAGGCCAGTACTGGATGGACCCGACCCTCAACGATCTCGAACAGCGCCTCGACCCCGCCCGCTTCTTCCGCATCTCCCGCGCCGCCCTGGTGGCCCTCAACGCCGTGACCGAAGTGATCCCGCTCCCCGGCGGCTCTGGCGAAGTGGTTCTCAAAAACGGCCAGCGCCTGGAAGTCAGCCGGCGCAGATACCGCGATCTCCTCGACGCCCTCGGCCGCGCGTAGCGCGGGCCTCAGCGCTTTCCACGCCTTAGTGATTCGTTGTGTTGTACGTCGTCGGCACCCGCACGGCAATCTCAAACGCGAACGCTCCCCGCCAGAACATCTTCGTCGAAGGCGCCGGAGGGCCGCCCGTGCATGCCGGAGGTCCCCCGCTCGCGGGCGTGCCATACACACACCAGATCTGGTTCACTCTCTCGCCCTGCGTCAGGTAGCTGTCGTGCCCCAGGTGAGCCAGCGGGCCGCCGACATCTCGAAATGCGGCGAGGCATAGAGCACCGTGATCGTCGCCAGCGCCTGCTTCTGCGTCGCCGCCGGCATCGAGAGCAGCGAATTGGCGATTTCATTCTGCGCGTTTACCGTGTAGGTCACCTGCGGCGCCAGCGCTTTGTATGGGGCCGTAACGCTCCGCGGATCCCTTCGCCCGGCAGGCCGCGGCGGCGGTGGAATAACCCCCAGGAAGGTCGGATCGGCGGGCGGCCGGCGCACTGCGTTCACATTCGCCAGGAGCGTCGGCATGTCCGGGGAAATCTTCGCGACCAGCGCCGGAAGGATCACATTCGCCGTCTGGATCGCGTCGGTGACCCGCCCATGCCGGTCATCCAGCTGGCTCTTCAGGTTCGCAATCGTCCGGTATGTCGGTTGACTTTTGGCATGGCTGGGGAAGACGATCCAGCACGGCGGTCGTGTCCGTTCCCTGCTTCAGGATCTCGTTCGTGATATAAGTGCGCCAATCCGCAAAATTCGTCCAGGGATCGGGTGCGTCCGGGACCTGGCGATCCAACCCCGTCGCACGCGGCTGCGTCGATTCGATCTCTCGCACCAGCAAATAGATTCTTCTCGTCTCCTGAAAGTAATCCGGAAGCGGTTCGATTGCCTGCGTCAGCAAGCCATTCAGCTCTGTCAATTCGTTCAGAATTCGTCGCGCCAGATCGTCCTGTGGCGAGCGGCTCTGCCTGTTGAAAATGTCCGAGGTCATCGATTCCGCCATCGTCAGAAAATTGGGATTCACCAGCGTCGCGCTCAACGCCCCCAAATCCTCGATCGACCGGACCGCCCCTTTGCCCACCGGCCCGGCCGCTGCCACCAGCGCCGAAGCCTGGTCGGAGCTCTCAAAGGCCGTCGGCGCTCCCGCGTCCAGCGTCAGGAACTCGAAGACATAGGGGTGGAAAACATAGACCGAAACATGCGACTTCGGGTTCATCTGAAACGTCGGCAGAGTGATCGGGTAGTTCCGGTCGATGTTCAGAACGCAATCCCCGTTCACTTTCTCCGTCGAGCAGACCGGCAGATGCGGAGCCGCCGCTCCCCGCGCCGGCTGTCCCTGCGGCCACGCAGTCCCCGCCAGAGCCCAAAGAATCGATGTGAGAGCCGCGTTTCTGAGAAAGAAGCCTGCCATCATGATCTCCTCTATCCTTCTTCAGCGAGTTTTCAAGAAAACGCGGCCAGATAACTCCAAGTATAGTGTTTTATCGGCGTTCATCGGCGTTCATCGGCGGCCAATTTCTTTTAGAACCCAAGACGAATTAGCCGCCGATGAACGCCGATAAACGCCGATAAACCCAAGCCTCTGTAGCTCAAATAAAAAGGATTTTGTTTTATCCGTGTTCATTCGTGTTCATTCGTGGCCACATTTCCGCCCTTCCAACTTTTTATCCCCTTTCCTCTCAACACCGCCCTTCCGAATAGTCCCCCAACCCCTTGACCCGCGCTGCTACTCTGAAACTGAGAGCCGCATTCCACTCGCGCGCTCCGCAACACGGATTTCTTCCTGGCCAGGAAGCGTTGCATTTGTGGTGGAACTGAACCTCCTGTAGGCCTTAGAACGCCCTCACGGTGCCCGGTGAACGACATCGGCGGGAGGAATTTGAGTTCGAACTCGTCACACCCCGTGGATGAACGGATAGCGTTGATCGCCGTCCCGCGGGATATCAGAGGGGATCCGCTCGAAAGGGAGGGAAACAGCGGCCAGCCAGCCGCCAGGAACCCACTCTAGAGCGCCCCAATCCATTGGGCGGCAGACAACGCACGGCGATAAGTCCGCGATAGCCCTGCCGCCCGCAACGGAACTGCCGCCGCGCGTCCTCTACCGGTGTCTTCTCTTGCTTCTCCGGCCGAGTTCCGCCATGCCGAGCAGCCCGATCCCCAACAACATGTCTGGCGCCGGCTCGGGAATCGGCGACGCTCCCGTCGTAAAGGTTCCGTCCGTTCTCACGTCAAACCCCACCAGCGAAAATACCGGGCTGTTGTCCGATGCCGTGGTGGTGCCGTTGATCCGGTTCGAAAAATCGAGCTCGTACGTGTACGTCGTGTTCGGCAGCAGCGTGTTCGCCGCCATGGTCGCGCTCGTGGAGGTATCGGCGCCGGAGAAGCCGAACGACGTGCCGAAAACCTCCAGGAAGGTTCCCGCCGAGTTCGTATTCCCATTCGGCGTGTACGAATTGAAATTGAACGTAAACGGCTGCGTCGGATCCATCCCCTGCAGCGCGTTGAAGGTCGCGGAGGTCAGCGCCGGAATGTCGGCGGTAAAGGCATCCGGCCCGTCCACCGGCACGCTGTAATCCAGGGGCGCCGTCACCGATGTCGCTGTCCCGCTGTTCGTCCCTGTAAAGGTGTAAGTTCCTTCGGGGAAATCTGAGTCCATGTCCGCCTGCGTCGCATAGCTCGGCCCGATCCCGAATTGCGTCGGACTCTCTACGGGAAGATTCACCGGCGTCCCCGGACTCGTATAGGTGCTGGCGCCGGGGAAGAGCACCGTGGCGCTGTCGAAATCGCCCGGGTTGGCCTCCACCAGTTCCGCATCCGCAAAGTAATTCGTGGGAGTGGTGGGTGCGGACCCGCTGTTCTGCGTGTAAACCACGTTCTTAAAAATGTCCACTTGCGCTATGCCGGCGCGTGCGGGCAAAACTCCAAAGAACAAAACCGCGGTCGCGCCTGACGCGAGACTGGAACGGAACCGATGCAGGGCCTTCATTTCCTCAGACTCTCCTATATATTGCGAACCGAATGCTATCAGTCTAAGTCCGGCGCGCCATTCCCGACGGTACTCTTCTGAACGGCCGCGCCATTTTCTGTACCGGTACTATTCCGGCAAAATGTGCCGGTCCTGACGTTACCCGTTCACGCTGGGTGTTGTTGCGATACACTCAACCTCTATGTCAATGCTGTCCGCCAGATACTGCATCGCCGCATGCTTCCTGCTCGCCCCCGCTTTCGCCCAACCCAACCTCACCCTCACCCCGCAGCAGCGCGCCGCGCGCGAAGCCACCGAGAAGGAACTCGAATCCATCGCCGTCATCGACCGCAAGGTCATGGTCCCAATGAGCGACGGCAAGCGCATGGCCACCGATATCTACCGCCCCAAAAATGCCGCCGGCAAAGTTCCCATCATCTTCGTGCGCACGCCTTATAACTTCAATTACTGGGACGTCCGCAACGGCCTGCCGCGCGACATGCACGCCGAGCTCGAGGCCGTCAAGCGCGGCTACGCCTACGTCGAAATGAACGAGCGCGGCCACTTTTTCAGTGAAGGGAATTACGATATCCTCGGCGCGCCGCTCAGCGATGGCGTGGATGCCATCAACTGGATGTCTTCCCAGCCGTGGTCGAACGGCAAGGTCGGCACCATCGGCTGCTCCTCCACCGCCGAGTGGCAACTGGGCGTGGCGGCGCAGGGCGACCCCGCCTTCGCCACCATGATTCCGCAGGGATTCGGCGCCGGCGTGGGCCGCGTCAAGCCCTACTACGAGCAGGGCAACTGGTATCGCGGCGGCGCCTTCCAGATGCTCTTCGCCACCTGGATCTATGGCGAGCAGAACCAGGTGCGCCCCTTGTTCCCGCCCAACACTTCGCAGGCCGATCTCATCGCCGCCTCGCGCCTCTTCGATCTCGCGCCGCAAATGCCGCCCGTCGATTGGTCAAAGGCCCTGCAGCACCTGCCCGAGCAGGACATTCTCAAAGCCGTCGACGGCCCGCGCGGCATCTTCGCCGACCGCATGGAAGTCTCGACCGGCGGCGCCATGATCAAGCGCGCGCCCAATTCGCCCGACTGGTATCGCGGCGGCCTCTGGCATGACAATATGCCCATCAACATCCCCGGCTTCTGGTTCATGTCCTGGTACGACGTCTCCATCGGCCCCAATCTGGCTGCTTACAATCACGTGCGCTCGACCGCGCGGCCGGAGATCGGCAAAGAGCAGTACGCCGTCATCGCGCCCACGCTGCATTGCGGCTACACGCGCGCCACCGAGCACACCGTCGTCGGCGAACGCGATATGGGCGATGCGCGCCTGGATTACAGCGAGCTGACGTACGGCTGGTTCGACCATTTTCTGAAGGGCGAAGACAACCACATTCTGGAGAAGATGCCGCGCGTGCGCTACTACACCATGGGGATCAACAAGTGGCAGAGTTCCGACACCTGGCCGCCCGCCGGGGCGCAGCCCATGACCCTGTACCTTGCCGGCGCCGGCCGCGCCAACAGTCTCACGGGCGACGGCGAACTGGCCGATTCCGCGCCCGCTTCCGACCATGCCGACGCGTTCACCTACGACCCGATGAACCCGGTCCCCTCCTACGGCGGCAATGTCTGCTGCACCGGCAATGCCGTCACCGGCGGCGCCTTCGATCAGCGAAAAATGGAGGCCCGCGCCGATATCGTGGTCTACACCTCCGCCCCGCTGCCCGAAGGCATCGAGGCCAGCGGCCCCATCGGCGCAACCTTATATGTATCGTCCGACGTGAAAGACACCGATCTCACCGTCAAGCTCGTCGATGTCTATCCCGATGGCACCGCTTACAATCTCGATGAGACCATCCAGCGCCTGCGCTATCGCAACGGCTACGACCAGCCGCTCGCCTGGATGGAGCCGGGCAAGGTCTATAAAGTCACTATTCAGCCCATGAATACCAGCAACTATTTCCCGGCCGGCCATCGTATCCGCATCGAAGTCTCCAGCAGCAATTTCCCGCGCTTCGACCGCAACCTGAATACCGGCGGCAATAACTACGACGAATCGAAGGGAATCGTCGCGCATAATGTGATCCATCACTCGCGCGAATACCCGAGCGAAGTGACTCTGACCGTAGTGAGGCGCTAAAAACCACGGCTCCCTTCGGTCGCGGCTCCGAAGGGCCTCGCAACCACACCGCCGGATGCGCTACCTCGCATTTTTCCCTTGCCAACTCCGGCGTCATGCTGGAACAATATGCTTGGTTGAATCCTATGCGCATTCGAGTGCTGGGCATTGTACTGGCGGGGGGCAAAGGGACTCGCCTCTATCCACTCACCCGGGAGCGGGCCAAGCCGGCCGTCCCATTCGGCGGAAAGTATCGCATCATCGATTTCGTACTCAGTAACTTCATCAATTCCGGCATTTATTCCGTCTACGTTCTCACACAATTCCGCAGCCAGTCTCTTCTCCAGCATCTCAGCGAAGGATGGCAGTTCGGCGGCATGCTCAAGACGCAGTTCGTCATTCCCGTTCCGGCGCAGATGCGCTCGCCGGGCGAAACCTGGTATCAGGGGACGGCGGACGCCATTTACCAGAACATCAATCTCGTGGAACAGAGCGATCCGCAGGTGGTCGCCATCTTCGGCGGCGATCATATCTACCGCATGAACATCACCAGCATGATCGATTTCCACGTGCACAAATCCGCCGAGGTCACCGTCGCGGCCATCCCCGTCGACCGAAAACATGCCCACGAGTTCGGCGTCATCGAAGCCGCCGAAGACGGCCACGTGCTCGCCTTCCACGAAAAGAACCCCAACGCTCCCACCATGCCGGGCGATTCCGGCCGCGTCTACGCCTCCATGGGCAATTACGTCTTCTCCACCCGCACCCTGCTCCGCCTGCTGCACGAAGACGCCGGCGACGAAAACAGCAATCACGATTTCGGGCGCGACATTCTTCCCAAGCTCGCCGGCAACCCGGGCATTTACTCCTACGATTTTCAGACCAACCGCATCCCCGGCGAGCCCGCCGACGGCGAACCCTACTGGCGCGACGTCGGCACCATCGAAGCCTACTACGAGGCCAACATGGACCTGCGCGCGATCAATCCCGCGCTCAACCTTTATAACCGCGAGTGGCCGCTGCGCAGCGCCAGCTATCCGGATCCGCCCGCCAAGTTCGCCTTCGACGAAGAGAACCGCCGCGGCCAGGCCGTCGATTCCATCGTCTCCGGCGGCTGCATCCTCTCCGGCGGCATGGTGCACAACTCCGTTCTGGGGCGGGGCGTGAAAGTCCATTCCGGCGCCATGGTGGACGATTGCGTCATCCTCGACAACTGCGATATCGGCCGCCGCGCCAAAGTGCGCCGCGCCATTCTCGATAAGAACGTGCGCATTCCCGCGGACGCCGTTATCGGTTACGATCTCGAAGCCGACCGCAAGCATCACCACGTCACCGAATCCGGCCTGGTCATTATCGGCGGCGCGCGCACGCCGGTGGAGATCACCGCCCTGATGGTTTAGAGCCGCGTGGAACAGCAGGTCCTCGGCTGGATCTCGCAATACGGTTATCTGGCCGTCTTTCTTCTCTTGATGTGCGGAATCGTCGGGCTGCCCGTGCCCGATGAGACGCTGCTGACGTTCTCGGGCTACCTGGTTTTCAAAGGCCATCTCTCGCTGCCCCTGGCCTTCGCCACCGCGCTCGCCGGCAGCGCCACCGGCATCACCATCAGTTACGCGCTGGGCCGCACCTTCGGCATCAAGCTGATTCACCGCTACGGACGCTACGTCCGCATCACCGAAGAGCACGTCCGGAAGGCGCACGCCTGGTTTCAGCGCGTGGGCCACTGGGGCCTGACGTTCGGCTATTTCGTCCCCGGCGTGCGCCACCTCACGGCCTACGCCGCCGGCATGAGCGACGTCGAACCGCACCAGTTCGCGCTCTTCGCCTACGCCGGCGCCTGCCTGTGGGTGAGCACGTTTCTCGGCATCGGCTATTTTCTGGGAGAGCGCTGGCAGAACGTCGAGAAGCACGTGGATCGCCTCCTGGTGGGAGCGTCCATCGCCGCCGCTATCCTGCTGATTGGGTACCTGCTGTGGCGGAAGCTGCGCCGGAAGCGAGATACGTAACCGCCAGCCCCACCAGCACCACCACGCCGCAGCCGATCACGTTGTACCAGAGCCAGGAAACATCCGTGAACCACGCCGTGGCCAGGATGGCCGATTCGCCCGCCAGCATGCCCAGGAAGCACGCCGTGCCGCCTACCCGGCGGAAGCCCAGCGCGAGCACGAAGCATCCCAGAAGCGAGCCGTAAAACAGCGAGCCTACCTTGTTCACCGCCACGATCAGCGCGCCCAGCTTGCCCGCCCATCCGGCGAAGATCATGGCGTAGATTCCCCAGAAGAGCGTGGCCCATCGCGACGCCATCACGTAATGATGGTCGCTCGCTCCGCGGCGAATGTGCCGCTTGTAGATGTCCACCACCGTGACCGTGGCCAGCGAATTGATCTCGCCCGAGCTCGCCGACATGGTGGCCGCGAAAATCACCGCGATCACCAGCCCCACGATTCCCACCGGCAGATAGCGCGTCACGAACGAAAGAAAAATGTAGTTCGTGTCCGTGAATCCCTTCTCGCCGCCGTTGCGCTCCACCAGCGATTCCGCCTGCGCGCGCGCCGCGTCCACGTCCCCCTGCGCCGCGCGGTAGGCCGCCCGTTCCCGCTCCTGCCCCAGTGCGTCGCCTTCGCGGTGCGCCGCCACCAGCGCCATGGCCGCCTGCCGCCGCCGTACAAACGCGTCGTTGAAGCGCCCCACGAGCGGGGCGTATTCGGCGGTCTGTTCGATGCGCGCCAGCTCCGCGTGCTGGAAGAGCATCGGCGGCTGCACAAAGAGGTAGAACACAAACACCATGGCCCCGATGAACAGGATGAAAAACTGCATCGGGATCTTGGCGACGGCGTTGAACAGCAGGCTGAGCCGGCTCTGCTCGACGGATTTGCCCGTCAGGTAGCGCTGCACCTGCGACTGGTCGCAGCCGAAATAGGAAAGAAACAGGAAACAGCCGCCGATCAGCCCGCTCCACAGGTTGAAGCGGTCGTTCCAGTCGAAGTGCGTGGTCACCGCGTTCAGCCTCCCTGCCGCGCCCGCCAGAAACACCGCGTCGCCGAAGGAAACCGAATGCGGCAGCAGCACGATCACGGTCACCAGAGCCACCAGCAATCCCAGAAAGATGACGCACATCTGCTGCACGTCGCTCCACGTCACCGCCTTGATGCCGCCCAGCACCGTGTAGCTGATCACCACCCCGCCCATCAGAGTGGTGGTGACGCGCTCCGGCCAGCCCAGGATCACGCCCAGCACCAGCGCCGGCGCATAGATCGTCAGCCCCGCCGAAAGCCCGCGCTGGCAGAGAAAAATGACGCTCGCCAGCGCGCGCGTCTTGGGGTCGAAGCGCTGCTCCAGGTATTCGTACGCGGTGTAGACTTTAGCGTGATGGAACAGGGGTACCACGGTGGCGCAGATCACCACCATGGCGATGGGCAGTCCGAAATAGAACTGCACGAAGCGCATGCCGTCGACGAACGATTGCCCCGTGGTCGAAATGAACGTGATGGCGCTGGCCTGCGTGGCCATGATGGAAAGCGCCATGGCGTACCACGGCATCGATTTCCCCGCCAGCAGGTAGCGGTCGACGGTATTGCTGCCGCGGCTGCGATACAGCCCGTAAAGAATGATGGAGATCAGGGAGGCGAGAAGAACGATCCAGTCCAGCGGCCTCATCGGTACGCTCTCGTGAAGAGGTAGAAGACCGCGATGAGGGCGCCCAGATAGATCACCACCGCCACGTAGACGCGCCGCCACGTCCTGAGAAAGGGCGGCGGATCGTCAGGCACATCGCGCGGCATGTTGGGAGTGTATCACGGCAGGCCCGGCAGCGCGGATATTCCGTACCGCCATGGGCTTATGCTAAGGAATCATGCAACACGTTCTTTGGGCGGCCGTCCTGGCCGTGTTCTGCGCCCCCGTCGTGCGGGCGCAGAGTCTCGCCGGGGATTGGCTCGGAACCATCCAAACGGGGCCCGTGGGTCTGCGGCTGGTGCTGCGCGTGAAAGGGTCCGCGGGCGCGTTCACAGCGACGCTGTACAGTCCCGATCAGGGCGCCTCGGGCATCCCGGTCTCTTCGATTTCACTCGAAGGCCCCACGGTGAAGTTCGCGAGCGAGGCGGTCCACGGCTCTTATGAAGGCAAGCTCAGCGCGGATGGGAACAGAATCGAAGGCACCTGGACGCAAGGGGAAGGCGTCCCGCTGACCTTCGCGCGCTCAGTGGCCAGCGACATCGCGGGAGACTGGTCGGGCACGCTGGATACCGGCGCGCAAAAACTGAGCCTGGTTTTTCACATTGCCGGAACGGCCGCCGGATTGACCGCGAGTCTCGATAGCGTGACACAGGGAGCGAAAGGCATTCCCATCTCTGCGGTGATGCGCAACGGCAGCCGCATCGTGATGGAAAGCGAAGCGGTGCACGGGAGGTTCGAGGGAACAATTTCGAAAGACCTTTCGACCATCGACGGCACCTGGTCGCAAGGCGCGCCCCTGCCGCTGCTGCTGAAGCGCGGCCGCCCGCCGGCGCCCAACCGGCCGCAGAATCCCAAAAAGCCGTACCCGTATAAAGAGGAGGACGTGAAATACCGGAACCCGGCTGCCGGCATCACCCTGGCCGGCACGCTGACCATTCCGCAAGGAAAGGGGCCGTTTCGCGCGGTGCTCCTGATCTCCGGTTCCGGCCCGAACGACCGCGACGAGGAGTTGATGGATCACCGGCCGTTTCTGGTGCTGGCGGATTACCTGACGCGGCGCGGAATCGAGGTGCTGCGGTCAGACAAGCGCGGCGTGGGCGAATCCGGCGGACGGTATTCGACGGCCACCACGGCGGATTTCGCAAGCGACGCCGGGGCAGGAGTGGCGTTTCTGAAATCGCGCGCGGAAGTGGACCCCAAAAAGATTGGGCTGATCGGCCACAGCGAGGGCGGCATGATCGCGCCCATGGTGGCGGCGCATGACGACAGTGTGGCCTTCATCGTGATGATGGCCGGCGCGGGAGTGCGCGGCGACGTGACGCTGCCGGAGCAGAAGCGCCTGCTCATGGAGGCCGCCGGCGTGCCGCACGCTACGGCCGCCAGGGCCGCCGAACAGGAAGCCGCAATCATCGCGATGGTGGAAAAAGAACCGGACCCGGCAGCGCTGCGAAAAGAGGTGACACAGCGGTTCGGCGCCTCCGACGAGGTCAAGGAGATGGTGGATGCTTTATTGACGCCGTGGATGCGCTACTTCCTGACGTATGACCCGGCCGTGGCTTTGCGCGAGGTGCATTGCCCGGTGCTGGCGCTGAACGGCTCGAAGGACCTGCAGGTGCCCGCGGCGCTGAATCTTCCGGCTATCGGCAGAGCGCTCGAGGAAGGCGGCAACCGGTATTTCGAAGCCGTGGAGATGCCGGGGCTGAACCATCTGTTTCAGCCCGCGAAAACCGGCGGGGCCGACGAGTATCAGCAGATCGAGATCACCATCGCGCCCGAGGCGCTGGAAAAGATCGGCGCCTGGATTCTGCAGAGGTAGCGCCGGCGGTCTTGCCGCCGGTTGCCGCCCGCGACCTCTATTGCTGCAGGGCGTGGATGGCGTTGCGCAGTTCTTCTTCCGAGCATTTACTGGTGAACACCTTCGCTACCTTCCCGTCGCGGTCAATCAAGTAGGTTTTCGGGATGACGGACGCGCCATAAGATATGGCTACATTGTGACTCCTGTCCACCAGCGACCAGACCTCCAGTTTCCTCTGTTTCAGAAATTTGCCGACTTTGGCGGATTCATCAACGGCAACGGGGATGACGGCTACGTTTTCAGCCGAAAACTCCTTCTGCAGGTTGGCGAACATCGGCATCTCGGCACGACACGGCGGACACCATGTTGCCCAGAAGGCCACAACGATCAACTGTCCCCTGCGATCGGCCAGGTGGAAAACCTGCTGCTTGAGATCCGGCAAAGCGAAATCCGGCGCCGGATTTCCAACCATGCTTGTGGCTTTGGAATTGGATGCCTCAACAGCTTTCTTATCCGCGGACAACGCCGCCGAAACGGTCGCCAACACGAGGGCGCACCAAATGATGAATTTCATGGCTGGGACCTGAACTATCGTCCCACAAATCATGTTGACGGTTTGCTCCCTCGTCCGGCGGATTGAGCGCCCGGGCCGCGGTGGCGGGCCTGGCCGCAACGGTATTCGAAGAAAGTAAGCCTTGGCCATTGCGCGCGTGTGGAAACTCAGACTATAATCGCACCCACAAGTTCTTCCTTGTACGATCTCTCAGATTCGTCTGGAGGGCGCCATGCGTGCAACGTTGATCCTGTTCGTAATCGGGACGGCCCTGGCTGCGCCTGCCGAAAAGTGGCGCGGCATTTCTCTCAGCTTTGAGCCGAATGCAGGCCAGGCGGCGGCAGACGTCCGCTATCTCGCCAGAACCGGCAACTTCGTGCTGTATCTGACCGACAGCGGCGCGATCGTCGCGGGGCGGAAGCAATCGCCGTTGCGAACGAGATTCGCCGGCGCCAGGTTGTCGCCGCCGATCCGCGGCGAAAAGCGCCAGCCTTCGCTCACCAACTACTTCGTTGGCAACGATCCGCGGAAATGGCAGGTGGGCCTGCCGAACTATGAACAGGTGCGTTATGCGGGTGTGTATCCCGGAATTGACCTTGTCTACCACGGCAATGAAGGGCGCCTGGAGTATGACTGGATCGTCGCGCCGGGAATGGACCCCGCGAACATCCGCATGATCTTCGAAAACGCGGAACGAACGCGAATCGACCCACACGGCGACCTGGTGATCCGGGCCGGCGACAGCGAGTACCGGCACCAGCGCCCGCTCGTCTACCAGGAGATCGATGGCCGGCGTGTCCCGGTGGAGGGAGCCTGGGTCCTGCATGGGAACGAAGGCACATTCCGGATCGGAAGTTACGATCGCAGGCGGGAGTTGGTGATCGATCCGCCGCTGGCCTACTCAACGTATGTGGGAGGTAGCGGGCTGGACTACGCGTATGCCATTGCCGTGGATTCCATCGGGAACACATACGTGACCGGCGCAACGGGTTCGACCGATTTCCCCGGCGGAGGAACGCTGAAAGGAACGGAAGATGTCTTTGTGATCAAAATCAATCCGGCCGGTACAGCCAAGCTGTATACGACCTTCCTGGGCGGCGGCGGCGTGGATGAGGGCCACGGGATTGCGGTGGACGTGCAGGGCAATGCCTACATCACGGGCAGCACGGGTTCGCTCGATTTTCCGCTGAAAAATCCGCTGCAGGCGGCCTTCGGTGGATCGGGAGACGCTTTCGTTACGAAGCTGAGCGCGAACGGAGCGGCGCTGCTGTACTCGACCTATCTCGGCGGCAGTTCCATCGACATCGGGAACGGAATTGCGGTCGATGCCGTCGATAACGCATACGTGGTCGGGTCGACCTTCTCGACCAATTTTCCGACGAAAGCCGCCTTTCAGGCCTCGAAGGGGGCGCAGGAGGATGCCTTCCTGGTGAAGGTCAACGCGTCCGGGAGCGCGCTCGTGTATGCGACGTATTTGGGCGGCAACAATGTCGACGAAGGCAACGGAATCGCGATCGACGCCGCGGGAAATGCGTATGTGACGGGATACACGGCCTCGACGGATTTCCCTGTGCAATCGCCCTTCCGTGGTTCCAACGCCAATAGTGTCGATGCGTTTGTGACGAAGATGAATCCGGCGGGATCGGCGCTGGTGTACTCGACGTACTTAGGCGGATCGGCAACCGATTACGGAACGTCGATCGCGGTGGATTCCGCGGGGAATGCGTATGTCACCGGCGTCGTGTCGTCGGACGATTTTCCCCTGGTGAGCCCGATCGATCCGAAGTTGGGGAGCCATGCCGTCGATGACGCGTTCATCACGAAGATCAATCCCGCCGGGTCGGCCCTGGTGTATTCGACATATTTGGGAGGCGGCAGCGAGGACGCGCCGTACGGAATCGCCCTCGACCAGGCGGGCAACGTGTACGTGACGGGCCGAACGAATTCGAGCGATTTTCCGCTGACGAATCCGATTCAATCGGTGGTCCACGCGTTCGACATCTTCGTGACGGAGATCGATGCGGCCGGATCGGCCAGGCTGTTCTCGACATTGATTGGCGGGACCGGAAGCGAATCCGGCCGCGGGATCGCCGTGGACAATCTGGGGAACATCCACGTCGCCGGCGAGGGGACATCCACGGATTTCCCGACTGTGAAGCCGCTGCAGGCAGCGAACGGCGGCGGCGCAGGTTCGCAGGATGGCCTGGTGCTGATGCTGGGAACCGCGACTCCCGTGAGTGGTCCGACGATCACGACCGTCAGCGATAACCTGATCGACGGCGGCCCCGTCGAGCCGGGCGGATGGTTCTACGTGAAGGGATCGAATCTCGCGGACGTGCAGCGCATCTGGGGCGGAGCCGATTTCAGCGACTCGAGCACGCTGCCCACGAATCTGAACGGCGTGGAGGTGTGGGTGAACGGCGCCCCGGTTCCGGTGTATTTCATCAGTCCGGGACAGGTGAATGCGCAGGCGCCTTCCAACATCAGCGGCTCCATTACGGTGCAGGTGTTCCGGCTCGGCCTGGGAAGCAACATCCTGACCGCTCCGGTAGCGGACGTGCAGCCGAGCATTTATTATTACCAGGTGGCCGGAAAGAGCTACGCCGCGGCATTGTTCCAGGATTATTCGCTCATGGGCGACCCGGCAATCGTTCCGGGAACCCACAAAGCCAGGCCGGGCGACGCGATTCAACTCTACTGCGCCGGTCTGGGGCCTGCTCCCTCGGGAAGCGTGATCACTTCGCCGGTGCCGGTGACTGGAGTGGGCATCATGATCGGGAACGCCACCGCCGCCGTGTCCTTCGCCGGGTTGGTCGCCCCGGGGCAATACCAGGTCAACTTCACGGTCCCGCAGATCGCCGATGGCGAATATCCGATTACGGTGTCGGTATCCGGAAAGACCTCGCCGGCGAACGTCTTCTTCGAGATCGGGCAATAGGCCGTCAACTCACGAACAGAGTTCCGCGGCCGAGAATGCCGTGCGGGTCGAGGCGGCGTTTTACGGCGCGCATCTTTTCGATTTCGGCATCGCTGTATTGCAGCTGGAGCAGGTGCGCTTTGCGCTTGCCGAGACCGTGTTCGGCGGAAACCGTTCCGCCGAAGGCGACTGCCTGCCGGGCCAGGTCGGCGAGCAGGAGCGTGGCGCGTTCGGGGTGCGCGGGGTCGGAAAAGATGTTGACGTGCACGTGGGCGTCGCCGATGTGTCCGAAGATGACGTAGCGGCCGGGGAAATCGCGCTCCAGGCTCCGCCGATAGACGGCCAGCATGTCGCGATTGCGGCTCACGGGCACGGCGTAATCGGAGTTCATTTTCATAGCTCCGTTGCGGCGCACAGTATCGTTCACGAGTTCGGGGAGCGCGTGGCGGAAGCGGCGGAAGCGTTCGCGGTCGGCGGCGGCCAGGGTGAACCAGGAATCTTCGAGTGCGCCGGCGGCTTCGATGCGCTCGAGCCAGCGATCGACTTCGGGATCCTCTTCGCCGGTGAGCGACTGCTCGACGATGAGAGCGGCGCCTGCCTCGCGGGGGATTTCGGGGAAGCGGACGCGGAGCAGGTCCAGCGAAGGGCGGTCCATGTATTCGAGCATGGTGAGGCCGAGGCCGCGCCAGGCATCCACGGCATCGAGCGCGGCTTCGTCGCCGGAAAAGAAGATCACGCCGGAAAGAGCGGCCGCGGGAGCGGGAATCAGTTTCACGCGTGCTTCCGTGACAATCCCGAGGGTGCCTTCGGAGCCGACGAGGAGATCGACCCAATCCATACCGGGGTGCAGCGGATAGCCGGCGGTGTTTTTGGTGACATCGGGCAGCGGAATCGCGCCGGGGTCGAAATCGATTGCGTCGCCGCGCGCGAAATCGCGCACGGAGCCATCGGCGAAGACGGCGCGCAGGCCTTCGATCCAGCGTCGGGTGGCTCCATACTTGAAGCTGCGCGAGCCGCTGGCGTTGGTCGCGATGGTGCCGCCCAGCGAAGCCGAAGTTTCGGTGGGGTCGGGCGGGTACAACTGGCCGCTGCGCTGCGCCGCGGCGTGGAGATCGCGCAGCAGCACGCCGGCGCCGACGGCGGCATTGCCGGCTTGCACCTCGAGGCGGTGGAAACGTTCGAGCGAAAGCACCCAGCCGCCGAAGGGGACGCGCGCGCCGGTGACGCCGGTGCCGGCGCCGGCAACGGTGACGGGGATTCCGCGCTGCGACGCTTCCCGCAGAACGGCCGCGGCTTCTCCGGCGGTAGCGGGCATGAGGACGCGCTCGGCGTGCCCGCGATAGCCTGACGCATCCTCCAGGTACTGGCTGCCTACACTTCCAGAATCACCGGCATAATCAGGGGACGCCGCTGCGTCTCCTTCACGATGTAGCGTTTCAAATCCGCGCGGATCTTCTCCTTCATCACGCCCCAATCGGTTTTCTCCTCCTGGTTGGACCCCTCTAAGGTTTTAGCGACGATCTGGCGCGCATTCTGGATGAATTCAGAGCCGTCGTCGGCCAGCGCGAACCCGCGGCTGACGATTTCGGGCAGATTCTCCATGCGGCCGGTATGCCGGTCGATGGCGATGATGGGCAGCACGATGCCGTCTTCGGAAAGGTGGCGCCGGTCGCGGATGACCATCTCCTGCACTACGTCGTCCACCGATCCGGAATCGATGCAGACGCGGCCCACCTGTGCTTTTCCGGAAATGCGTGCGCCGTGGTGATCGATTTCCAGAATGTCGCCCGATTCCATAATGAAGCTGTCTTCGAGGCCCGCGAAGCGCAGGTGCTCGGCCAGGCGCGCGTGCTTGGATAGCTGGCGGAACTCGCCATGGATGGGCATGAAGTAGCGCGGGCGAACCAGGTTCAGGACCAGCTTCATCTCTTCGACGCTGGCGTGGCCGGAAACATGCAGCGGGGGATTGGTGCTGCCGTAGAGCACGTCCGCGCCGCGGCGCGCCATGTGATCGATCATGCGGAAGATGGCCTTTTCATTGCCGGGAATGATGCGCGAGCTGAGCACCACGGTATCGCCCGCTTCCACCGAGACATGCTTGTGATTGTCCACGGCGACGCGCGCCAGCGCGGACATGGGTTCGCCCTGGGTGCCGGAAATGAGGATAGCGACTTTGTCCGGACGCTGCTCCATGGCGTCCTGCGGGCGCAGCAGAATGCCGTCGGGAATCTCGAGCAGGCCCAGCGAGTGGGCGATCTCGGTAACGGTGACCATGCTGCGGCCGAGCACGGCGACGCGGCGGCCGTATTCCTGCGCCAGATCCAGCACAAGCTGGATGCGGTGGATGGAGGAGCTGAAGCAGGAGACCACCACGCGGCGATCGGCGCGATTGAAAATCTCTTCCATGCGCGGGCGCACGGCGCGTTCGGATTCGGTATAGCCGGGCCGATCGGCATTGGTGGAATCGGAGAGCAGGAGCAGGACGCCGCGCTTGCCATATTCGGCCAGAGTGTGGAGATCGAAGAGCTCGTTGTCGGTCGGGGTGGGATCGACTTTGAAATCGCCCGTGTGGATGATGACCCCGAGGGGCGTGGTGATGGCCAGAGCGACGGCGCTGACGATCGAGTGCGTCACGTGAATAAACTCGATCTTGAACGGGCCGATTTCGACCATCTGCTTGGCCTTGATGCTGATGAACGTGGGCTCTTCTTCGAGGTCGTATTCTTCGAGACGGCGTTCCACCAGAGCGAGAGTAAACGGGGTGCCGTAGACCGGCACGTTGATTTCGGTCAGGAAATAGGGCACGGCGCCGATGTGGTCTTCGTGGCCGTGGGTAAGCAGCAGGGCGCGCACCTGTTCCCGGTTCTCGATGAGGAAGGAGAGATCCGGCATCACCAGGTCGACGCCCAGCAATTCGGCATCGGGAAACATCATCCCGGAATCCACGACGATGATGTCATCGCCATAGCGTATGGCGGTCATATTCATGCCGAATTCGCCCAGACCGCCGAGGGGAATTACTTGTAACTTCTGATCAGTCATTTTCGATTAAAGAAAGCACCGCTCCCTCCGGCCCGCGGCTCGGAAAGGGACGGGACACGTTTTGTTTTTTTCACCGATATCCCGCCGCTTGCAATTCAAACAGCTCTGCGTAGCGCCCGCCGAGGGCGACCAGTTGCTGATGAGTTCCCTGTTCCTGAATGGCGCCGTCGGCCAGCACCAGGATACGGTCCGCCATGCGGACCGTCGAAAACCTGTGGGAAATGAGGACGGCCATACGGCCGCGCGTCAGATCCGAGAAGCGCTGGAAGACTTCGTATTCCGCGCGGGCATCCAGGGTTGCGGTGGGTTCGTCGAGAATCAGAAGCTGCGCGTCGCGCATGTAGGCGCGAGCCAAAGCCAGCTTCTGCCATTCTCCGCCGGAAAGATCCACGCCGCCTTCAAACCGCCTTCCCACCATCTGATCGTAGCCCTTCGGGAGACGATCGATCACTTTTTTCGCCAGGCTTTTCTGCGCGGCGCTGTGGATGCGGGTAGATTCGCGGAGTGCTTCGATCTTTCCAAATCCAATATTATCACGGATCAACATGTCATATCGCATGTAGTCCTGGAAGATGACTCCGATCTCGCGGCGGAGGTCTTCCACATCGTACTCGCGGAGGTCGACGCCATCGAGAAGGATCTGCCCGGCGGTGGGATCGTAGAGCCGGGCAAGGAGCTTGACGAGGGTGGTTTTGCCGGCTCCGTTCTCTCCGATTAGCGCCACTTTTTCAGCCGGATGCAGCCGGAAACGGATGTTTTGCACGACCAGATGATCACTACCCGGATAGGCGAACGCGACGTTGCGAAACTCGAAGCCTTCGCGGATAGGGCGAGGCGCCGGAACGGGGTTCTGCGGCGAGGCGATGGTGGGCTGCATTTCGAAGAAATCGAACAGATCAGTAAGGAACATGGCCTGTTCGGAGATGTCGTTGAAGCTGGCGAGGATCTTTTCGATATAGGAGCGGGAGCGGTTAAAGGATCCGGTGAGGAATGTGAACATGCCGACCGTGATGCCGCCGGCGAGGGTGCGGATCAGGACGACGGCGTAAGCGCCGTAGTAGCCGCCGGTAGAGACCAGGTTGAGGGCCGAACCGGCGAGCGCGCGGCGAATAGCAAGCCTCTTATTTTCCGCGTCGATAGCTTCAGCAACTTCATAATATTGTTGAGCCAGATGGCGGCCCAGTCCGAAGATTTTGACTTCCTTGGCGCTTTGCGCGCTGGCGCCCAGCCAGCGGAGGTAATCGAGCTGGCGGCGTTCCGGCGTGCGGCGGAAAAGGACGGAGTAAGCGAGGGTGGTGAAGTGGGTTTCGCCGAGAAACGCGGGGATCACGGCGGCGATGAGCAGCACCATGAGCCACGGGGAAAAGACGATCAGGGCGGCGGAGAGAGAGAACAGCGTCAGGGAATCCTGACAGATGTTGAGGAGCGCCGCCAGGAGGCCGAGGCGGCCGGTGGTCTGGCGGCGGGCGCGTTCGAGCTTGTCGTAGAAGACCGGGTCTTCGAAGGACGCGAGGTCGAGCGCGGTGGCATGCTCCATGAGTTTGACGCTGATTCGGTTGGTGAAACGGTCGCCCAGAAGGCTGTCGAAGAGAGTGTTGACGCGGCCGAGAACGTCGCTCGCGATGGCGAGCGCCAGTTCGATGGCAACCAGTTTCCAGACGCGTTGCAGATCGCCCGTCCTTCGCATCACGCGGCTCACCACGGCATCGAGGATGAGTTTCGAGACCCAGAGGGTGGCTACCGGGAGGAGCGCTCTGGCAAGCCGCAGAATGGTGGTGGCCAGGACCAGAGGCGGGCTGGTTTCCCAGACCATGCGCAGGAGCGGCCGGACGTTCTTGAGGGAAGCGACCCGCGCGCGCCAGGAGAGATCCATGGCGGGCTTTGGCGGCACGGGCGGGTGCATGGGTACAGTATGACAGGATGCGGGGGGTGGTAGTGCCGGCAGTACCAAACGAAAATGCTCACCCCGAAGGGTGAGCATTTGGATCCCCCGGTTCTACCCGGGGTGATGTTCGATGGGAGAATCAGTTTCGACGGAATCGCAACCGTCAAAAACTTTGTAGTTGGATCTTATTTCCCTACGGCCTTCAAGTCAAGTGAAAATCCCGGGTGAAATTTTGGGCTGTAAGCCATTCGTATACGCCCACTTGCGGTTTCGTTCCATTTCCTACAGTTGTCCGAATGTCGTGGAAAAGCGGTTTCCTGGGCTGAGGATTTCGGTCTAAGGCCAACAAAAACGAAAGTTTACGAAAATGCATCAGAGATGTAAGCTAACGATGGTATTGGCGTCCGGATCGTGGCTACCGCGCCGCTGCCAAAGCCGCACGCCGCCCACCATGAGCCCTCCGGCGACCGGGATGATCAGCAGTAATCCAGTGAGAATAAAGGCGTTGACCACCAGATCCCCAATGTTGTCCTTCTTCGTGGGGATGTGTTGCTGCATGGTGACGTCGGCGTGATATTGCACTTTGTCGAGGAGTCGCTCGGCCTCGTTGGGGTCGGGCGGCGACAGGGTAACGGCCACCAGCGGGCCGCTTCGTTTGGCCACGGCGCCCGGCAATTTCTGGAAATCGACAATCCGCTGCATGGCGATCTGGAACGTCGGGTATTCGAAAATCGCCAGTCTCAGGTCGCCCTTGGAGCTGTGGAACGTCGCGATAGATGCCTCGGCTCCGAGGTGGAAAGCGGCCACGGCGGGCGGGATGCCGGGGTCGAACTTCGCGAGTCCCTCAGGACCGATGACGTAGCGCTCGCTGCCGGCGACGACATCTTCATCCGGCAAATGTCCCGGCAGGGTGGGGAGCGAAGTGAGGTCGACGTTCTTCAGTCCGCCGTAGAGCTGCTCGAGTTCGGGCGGCTGCGGCTTGTAGCCGGCAAAATTCAGGATGTAGTTGCCGTGCGCGAGCAGCAGATCCTTGGGGGTCTCCACGGCCAGCGGCGCCAGTTTGGAATCGCGCGCCTTTTCGGGGCGCTGCCACTCGAAGGCGGCCATGGCGCCGGTGGAATCCTGCAACTGGTAGGCCGTCACGGTGAACTTGCTCGCCCCGTCGACATATACAGTCGACTCCGCGGCGCGCAGCCCGTACTCATCCCAAAGCGGCTTGTCGGCGACGGTCACGGCCGTGGTTCCGGCCTGATGATAGGGCCCGATGGTATCGGGAAGGATGGCGCCCATGCACAGCGCGGGGGCCAGAAGCAGGAGAAACTTCATCTCCTTATTAGACGCCACAGAACGGCCGCCGGAGTCAACTGAAAATCGCTAGCGAGAATCCCTTCCGGAAGGCCGCCTGAGGCGGAGCGCGGCAACAAGCGCAAGCCCCGTCGAGAGCAGCACAAATCCGGCGGGCTCCGGTACTGCCTGGAAACCATTCACTGGTGTATTGAAGATAAACGTCAAGGGTGGATCGGCTGAGTTGTCGGCATCTACTCCGATGCAGTATTGGCCGGCCGAAAGGTTGGCGATATCGATGGTGCTGGTAAAGTTGTCGCTACTGTCCAGCGTCGCGCTCCCGCCGCCGCTGCAACTACCCATGGCACCCTCGGAAAACAGGTAGGATGCGCCTGTATTTGCTCCCGTGATTGCGGCACTGGCGCTGAAGGCGCCCCCGGCCCACAAAAAGGAGTAATAGTCTTGAGACCCGGATCCGCCGATTGTAGAGGTAACCTGCCCGATCGGCTGGGCGCTCAGCAGAAGCGCCGGATCGGAACTCGAACCACCCTGCGGAGGGTTGAGCATCACCCCGGCGGCGCCAATCGCCTGCGTCCCAGAGAGGCCGGTAAACTGTGTCGGGGTCAAATAAGGGCCGCCAAGCGCGACGCCTGCACCAGGAGACACGACAGTAAAGAATCCACCAGGCCCAGTCTCGAAAACCACCCCAAAATCACCGGATGGATCGAGCATGCCGAAAAGCCCGCCGTCCGTGCCGCTGAAGTTGAACAGCAATTGGGTCGCGGTTGCGCTCAGATCCGCGCCGGCCAGGTCCAGATCGAGACCACGGGAGGAGGAATTCATCTCAAACGGAGGCAATGCGCACTGTCCGAGAATGCAGAACGGCGTGTCAGCGGCGTCGCCCAGTACCAAATCGTAACCGACAATATCGGCTGCCGTCAGTGCGCCGGTATTGCCATCCGTGACAATGGTGCCGCTGGCGCTGCCGGCTCCGATCGTCTGATACACGTAGTAAGTTATGTCGCTGGCGCTGCAGAGTGACGCAGCCGCAAACATCAGTGATACGAGCGGCACACTCGGCCCGAGAGCAGCCAGGGCCGGCCTGGGTACACGCATAGGACCTCACTTCCTGTTCGGTTCGGCGATCGTCAGAAGAATGTTCGCAGGGATTTCCGATCCGGGCTTCCTGGTCCCCTCGACGAAAAGTATTATATCCGTGACCATTTGATTTGACGATCTTTTTTCCTCATTCAAAGTCCGAGGTTGTACTGGCAGTAATAGAGGCTTCCGGCGTCAAATCAGCGCCGGAAAGTGAAAATGGTGAGTGGATCAACCAACCGATGGACTAGCGAAGATCCACGCGGATCACCTGAATCGAGTAGCCCGGCATGGCGTGATGGCGCAAGCTTGCGGTATCGCCGATGGTGCTTTCGACGGGAGCCACGCGCAGGGGATGCTCGATGGTATTGGTGGCCTGCGTGCCGAGCGCGCTGAGCGTGACCAGCTTCGCCGACTTCGCCAGTTGCGCGCCCTCGACCTGGACGTCCACGGTCTCAGGCGTCGAGGAAGCGTTCACCAGCTTGATGTACAGCCGCTTGCCGCCGGCGCCGCGGGTCACCGAATAGAAGAGCCGCGGACCGGCGCCTTCGATACCCGACTCGGGAATTTCGTCGCCCACGTTGCCGGCGAACATCACCTGCGCGTAGTAGCTCGGGGAACCGTAGCTGTTGAGCGCATCGTAGCCGATGAGGTCCGAATCCCACTGCAGGCCGTGAATGTTGACCAGCAGAGGCGCGTAGCACGACATGACGATGAGGTCGCTGTTGCGTTCCATGCCGGTCATCCACGCGGCATCGCCCAGGGCGGCGCCGAAATTGGGAGTGGGGCCCCCTTCGCGCGTGGCCCATTCGCCGACGAAGATCCTGGGGCCGTTGCGGTCGATCTTGTCGTAGTGGGCGACGTCATTGAAGAACTCGACGGCGCGGCGGTAGTAGTGGTCATCGATGACATCGGGCTGCATGCCCTTGACCGGGGTGGTGGCGATCACCTGGATCTCGGGATACTTCGCTTTGATGGCCTTGTAGAACTGCGCATACCGGGCGTCGTAGCTGTGCGAGCGGTCGAACTGGTCCTCATTGCCGACTTCGACGTAGGTGACGTGGAACGGCGCGGGGTGGCCGTCTTTGGCGCGCACGGCGCCCCATTTGGTGTCCGTACCGCCGGTGACGTATTCCAGTTCATCGAGCGCTTCATTGACGTATGGTTCGAGATCGGGACCGGGAGCGGCGTGTTCGCCGCGGAGGGAATAGCCGGCGTAGACGGCGAGCACGGGCTGCATGTGCAGGTCCTCGCACCACTCGAGGAATTCAAGCAGACCGAGGCCGTCGGACGAGTAGTAGCTCCAGGGCGCCTGATGGCCGGCGCGGTCGACGAGCGGGCCGATGGTTTTCTTCCAGTCAAAGCGGTCGGCGATACGGTCGCCTTCGAGATAGTTGCCGCCGGGGAAGCGCAGGAAGGCGGGATGCATGGCGGCCAGCTTTTCCATAAGGTCGATGCGGTTGCCGTTGGGCCGGTTGTGATAGGTCGGGGGAAACAGGCTGGCGAGGTTCAGCCACAGAGTCCCGGGCCGATTCACCAGCAGCTCGAAATGGTTTTCGGCGGACTTCGCAATGCTGCCCGTTTCGAGCGAGAACGAATGCTGCGCCCAGGCTGGGCCGATGCCTGAGACGGTGGCGGTGGCTACGGCTTTGCCCGAGTTGTTATCCACCAGGCGCGCGATGACCTCGGTGATGTCGGACGACTTGGCGTAGAAGGAGCCGCGATAGGTGGTGCGCGGCGCGACCGCCATGCCCCAGTAGCCTTCATTGAGGATTCCGGCGGGACTGGCGGCAGCGGCTTTGGCGACCTCGAGACGGAGGCTCGCGCGCAGAGCTTCACTGGGCCCGGATTCGCGGTCGATAGCCATCTTCGCCTGCGAATCGCCCTGTTCGACGAGATACCAATGCGGCACGCCGGTCCAGTCGCTGCGGAAAGTGCGATTCTGGAGCATTTCGGCATAGAGGCCGCCATCGTAAGAGTGGTTGATCTCCTCGGTCATGAGGCCGTAGAGAGTGGGGCTGACTTTGGCCCTGGTGCGATCGGCGTGGATGGTGAGAACAGCGCGATCCTGCGCGGAGGCTGCCGGCGAAAGCAGGGCGGCGGCCAGGGTGAAGGCGAAAAGCGGCTTGCAGTGCATGCAGACTCCCGAAGGGCTATTAGAACATTAAGCGGCGTGCGGCGGCCCGCGGCAAGCCCCGCGCGCCGCGAGCCTCCCCATTTCAGGAAGGTACCCGGGTCACGACGGACACGGGGACCGGCGTGGAAAACGACCGGAAATGAATATCCCGCTGGGGAAATGGAATCTCGATGTTGTGCTCCGAGAATGCGCGGAAGACGGCGAAATACAGGTTGCTCTTCAGGATCTGGGGCGTGCGCAGGCTGTCTTCCGTCCACACGCGCAGTTCGAAATTCAGGCTGTTGTCGCCGAACCCTTGAAAGATCACATCCGGTGAGGGATCGTCGAGGATGTCGGGCTGTGCGTTCGCGATGCGCAGCAGAATGTCGCGAACGGCGGCCGGATCGCTCGAGTAGCCGGCGCCAAAGGGAACGCTGATTCGCACGCGGCGATCGTTGGCGGTCCAGTTGGTGACGCGGCTGGAGATGAACTCCGAGTTCGGCACGATAATCACCACGTTGTCATTGGTTCGCACCCAGGTGCTGCGCGCGGCGATGCGGACGATGTCCCCGCTCAGGTCTCCGACTTCCACACGATCTCCCACCTTCACCGGCCGTTCGACCAGAAGAATCAAACCGGAAACGAAGTTGCTCACGATGTTCTGCATTCCAAAGCCTACGCCGACCCCGATAATGCCGGTCAGAAACGCCAGGCTCGACAGGTTGATGCCGACTGACTGGAGTCCGATGATCAAGCCGAGGATGAAGACCAGGTATCCGGTTCCCACGTCCAGTGCGTATTGCAGACCGGGGTCGATCGATGTGTGAGCGAGAATCCGATTCTGGAGAATTCTCCGGGATACCCGGGAGAGCAACACCAGCAGAACAAGGAACGCCGCCGCTTCCAAAAGGAACATCGGACTGACGTGCAGCCCGCCCACGGTCAGGAACGGTTCAGTCCAGAGTTTCAGGGCGCCCTCGCCGTAAGCCCCGAAAAGCCGTTCGATTCGTTCCCCCTCGAGGTACCGGACCGCCATGGCCACGGCCAGGAGAACAACGATGGCTCCCACGGTTTTCAGTACCGGTTTTGTCAGTTTTTCCATGAACAGAACTATACTTCGAAACGAGCCGCTGCTACGCGTTGATGGAGAGGAAAAGCACCTTTACTCTTCGTGCAGGGCCACCGTGCAATCCACGCTCGTGGCGCGGCGCAGGGGGACGTAGAGAGCGAACGGAGCGACCAGCAGCACGCTACAGGAGGCAAGCGCGAGGGTCAAGGGATCGCGCGCGTGCACCTGAAACAGCAGGGCTTCGAGGAAGCGGCTGAGCAGCAGGCTGCCGGCGAAGCCGAGGGCCATGCCGACGGCGATGGGAAGCAGGCTCTGGCGCAGTACGAGGCTTCCGATATCGGAGGGCGCGGCGCCGATGGCCATGCGGATGCCGATTTCGCGCACGCGCGAAGACACCAGGTTCGCCAGCACGCCGTAGATTCCGATCATCGCCAGCACCAGCGCGAGGCCGGCGAAAATTTCGAGCAGGAGGGTGTTGAAGCGGCGCTGCGAGAGCATTTGATCGACGTAATACTCCATGGGCCGGGGCTCGACGGCGGGAAGTCCGCGGTCCAGCGCCCACACGGCATCGCGCAATTCGGCCGACAGGGTCTGGGGCGCGCCGCCTCCGCGCACCAGCAGAGTGGCGTGGGGAAGGCCGAGATTCACGTGAAAAATGGTGGGCCGGTTGCCGCCCTCGGCTCCCATGGGGCGATAGTCCGAGACCACCGCCACAATTTCCGAGCTGACCTTCTTATCGCCATCCAGCAGGACGTGTCCCAGCGGATTCTCATCGGGGAAGAACTTGCGGACAAAGGCACGATTTACCGCGACCACGGGGTGCGTGGCGGCGGCCTCCAGGTCGCGCTCCGTGAACCACCGTCCGGCCTGCAGGCGGAGGCCGAGCGCCTGGAAGTAGCCGGGACTGACGTTCGCCTGGTCGGCAATGGGCAGAGCGTCGATGGACGGTTCCGGACGGCCCTGTATATAGAAATTGGAGGCTCCGAGGCTGTGCAGCGGAAGCGCATTGGTCACGGCCGCGGTGGTAACTTCGGGAATCGAGCGGGCCCGCTCGATCAAGGCACGGAAGAAACGCGTGCGCGCGGCGGCATCGGGATAAGACGGCGCCGGCAGGTCGATATCGGCGCTGGTGATGCCCTCGGTATGGAAGCCGACTCCCGTGGCCATCACTTCGTGAAAGCTGCGAATCATAAGACCGGCGCCGGTCAGTAGCATGAGGGCGAGCGCCACTTCGACGACCACGAGGAACTGCCGGCTGCGAGCCCGCACCGCCGAGGTGCCCCAGCCGCCGCTTTTGAGCGCCGTGCTCAAATCCGCGCGTGTAGCGCCGAAAGAAGGCAGCAGGCCGAAGAGCAGCGCGGTGACGAGCGCCGCGCCCGCCGCGAAGGCGAAAACCGGCAGGTTGATGGCGATGAGTTCCGGGCGCTGGATATCTTCCGGCTTCAAGGCAAGCATGAGGCGCAGCCCCCAGTGCGCCAGGAGCAGGCCCACCGCCGCTCCGGCAGCCGATATCAGCAGCGCCTCCGCCGCCAGTTGCGCGACGATGCGCGCGCGGGTTGCGCCCAGCGCCAGGCGCACAGCGATCTCCCGGGAACGCAGCGCCGAGCGCGCCAGGGTCAGGTTCGCGAGGTTGGCGCAGCCGATCAGCAGCAGAAAGCCCACGGCGGCCATCAGGACGTAGAGCGCGCGATGCACCGCCGGGTTCGCGTCTTCCACCGAAAACGGATAAACCGCGGTCTGCCAGCCTTCATCGAGGTCGGGATCGGCGGTCTCGAGGCGCTTGGCAATGGCCGCCAGTTCGGCGCGAGCCTGACCGAGAGTGACGCCCGGCTTCAACCGAGCGGGCACATTGAGCGCGCGGTCGTGTTCGTCTTCGAGCCCGTTCCAGAGGCGGGCGAGGGGCAGCCAGACGTCGGCCTTCACCTGGTCGTCGCCTTCATAGGTCGAGGGGACGTGGAACCCGGGCGGCAGCACCCCGACGATGGTGTATGCCACGCCGCCGAGACGGATGGTGCTGCCGAGCGTGGAAAGTGCACGATGGTAGCGCTCTTCGAAGTAGGAATCGGTCAGCACCGCAACGGGCGCCGCGCCGGGCTGATCTTCGGCGGCGGTGAACAGGCGGCCGATGCGCGCCTGCGCGCCGAGCATGGGGAAAAGGCCGGCCGACGCGAAACCGGCGCGGTCGTAAACCGGATGATCGCCGCCGGTCTCCTGCAGGCGCATTCCGCGGTAGGCTTCGATCTGCGCGAAGGCCGTGCTCTGCCGCTTCCATTCCATCCAGTTTTTGCGCGCCACCTGCATGCGATCGTTGACGGGCGCGGGCAGCCCCGGAAAGCGCTCCCACAAAAAGACCAGCCGCGAAACATCGGGATAGGGGAGCGCGCTCAGAATGACGCTATGGAGCACGCTGAAGATGGCGACGTTAGCTCCGATTCCCAGCGCCAGAACGGCAATGCACATCAGCGAATAGCCGGGCGTGGCGAGCAGCCTGCGGAGCGCGTAGCGCAGATCGCGCAGAAGGTTCACGAAAATTATGCTATCAGGAGAAGCGCGGCGCCGCGACACTCATAAGGCGCTCTACGCGGCGCCGTGACACTTTTTATATTTTTTGCCGCTGCCGCAGGGGCAGGGATCGTTGCGGCCGACCTTGGCGCCGCCGTTGACGGGAGCCTTGGTGGTGGAGCCATCTCCGCCGACGAACTGCAGGTCCTGGAGTTCGCGTTCCTTCTTGCGCTGGATGTTGCGCGTGAAGTCCTCCATCTGGCTTTTGGCGGCCTGGCGCTGCTGCTCTGTGGCCTCGGGTTTGGCCTGTTCGCCCTCTTCGTCTTCTTCCTCTTCGTCGTCGGTAGGGAACGGCAGCACCGGGCCGGAGCCGGAGTGCACCTGGAGGAAGAACAGGTAGCGCACGGTCTCATCCTCGATGCGGTCCATCATGGCGGTGAACAGCTCGTAGGATTCCTTTTTATATTCGACCAGTGGATCCTTCTGACCGTAGGCCTGGTTGCCGATGCCCTGCTTCAGCTCGTCCATGCTGAGCAGGTGATCCTTCCACTGGTTATCGATCACCTGCAGCATGACGATGCGCTCGGTCTGGCGCATGACGTCGGCGCCGACCAGGTCTTCCTTCTCCTGATACTTCTGTTCCAGGCGGGCGCAGATGGTATCGCTCATTTCGGGCTTCGAGAGGTTGCCGAGTTCCGCCAGATCGACCTTGACGCCGAAAGAGGTCAGGATGTCATTGCGCAGCGTACCCATGTCCCAGAAATCGGGATGCTTGCCTTCGGGGCAGCGCATGTCGACGAACTGCTCGACGATGCCGCGCACCATATCCATGACGCGCTCGCGCTGGTCTTCGCCTTCGAGCAACTGGCGGCGCAGACCGTAGACGGCCTGGCGCTGCTTGTTGTTGACGTCGTCGTATTCCAGGAGGTGTTTGCGGGCCTCGAAGTTCTGCACTTCGACGGCTTCCTGCGCCTTGGCGATGCGCTTGGTGATGAGTTTGCTTTCGATGGGCACATCTTCTTCCATGCCCAGCCGCAGCATGAGATTCTGCATGCGCTCGCCGCCGAAAATGCGCAGCAGGTCGTCCTGCAGGGAGAGGAAGAAGCGCGAGCTGCCGGGGTCGCCCTGGCGCCCGGCGCGGCCGCGGAGCTGATTATCGATGCGGCGGGACTCGTGCCGCTCGGTGGCTACGATGTGCAGCCCGCCGAGCGAGACCACTTCATCGTGTTCCACATCGGTCTGCTGCTTGAAGCGCGCAAAAACCTCATCCCACTTGTCGCGGCGCACGCGATAGTGCTGGTCGAGGTGGGTGAAATAGAAGAAGTGCTCGTCGGCGACGAACTTGGCCTCTTCCTCGGAAAGACGCTCGGCCAGTTTTTCCTTGAGGCAGGCGTCCTTGGTCATGAACTCGGGGTTGCCGCCCAGAAGAATATCGGTACCGCGGCCGGCCATGTTGGTGGAGACGACCACGGCGCCCTTGCGGCCGGCCTGCGCCACGATCGAGGCTTCGCGCTCGTGGTTTTTGGCGTTGAGGATCTCGTGGCGCACGCCCATGCGCTTGAGGAGGCTGGAGAGCCTTTCCGACTTTTCGACCGAGATAGTGCCGACCAGAACCGGCTGGCCGGTTTCGTTGTACTTTTTGATTTCCTTGGCGGCGTTGCGGAACTTCTCTTCTTCGGTGCGGTAGACCAGGTCCTGATGTTCCTTGCGGATCATGGGACGGTTGGTGGGAATCACGGCCACATCGATGTTGTAGGTCTTCTGAAATTCCGCCGCTTCGGTTTCCGCGGTACCGGTCATGCCGGCGAGCTTTTTGTACATGCGGAAGTAGTTCTGGAAGGTGATGGTGGCGAGCGTCTGGTTTTCGCGCTGGATCTTGACGCCTTCCTTGGCTTCAACGGCCTGATGCAGGCCATCGCTCCAGCGCCGGCCGGGCATGAGGCGGCCGGTGAATTCATCGACAATGATGACTTCGGGGCCTTCGTCGCCATCTTTCACCACGTACTCGCGGTCTCGCAGGTAGAGCACGTGGGCCTTGAGGGAGGCTTCGACGTGGTGCTTCCATTCGATGGTTTCGAGGCTGTAGATATCGGGCAGGCCGAGCAGGCGCGCGGCTTTGTCGAAGCCGTCCTCGGTGAGGGCGACGGCTTTGTGTTTCTCGTCGATGGTGTAGTCGCCGGTGGTGTAGGTTTCGCCCGGCTCCTTGCCTTCGATGACTTCGCCGCGGACGAGCTTGGGGATGATTCGGTTGGCCTTGTAATACTTGTCCGTGGACTCTTCGCTGGGACCGGAGATGATGAGCGGGGTGCGCGCTTCATCGATCAGAATAGAGTCGACTTCGTCGACGATCGCATAGTGATGCGTGCGCTGCGTGCAGTCCGCGAGCTGGAATTTCATGTTGTCGCGCAGGTAGTCGAATCCGAACTCGTTGTTGGTGCCGTAGGTGATGTCGGAGTTGTACGCTTCCTTACGCTCGTCGTCGTCCAGATCGTGAACAATCACGCCCACGGTGAGCCCGAGGAACTTGTGCAGGCGGCCCATCCATTCGGCGTCGCGCTTGGCCAGGTAATCGTTGACCGTGACCACGTGCACGCCCTTGCCTTCCAGCGCATTGAGGTAGCACGGCAGGGTGGCGACCAGCGTTTTTCCTTCGCCGGTCTTCATTTCGGCGATGCGGCCTTTATGAAGAACCATGCCGCCGATCAACTGCACGTCGAAGTGGCGCATGTTGAGGACGCGCCGTCCAGCTTCGCGCACCACGGCGAAGGCTTCGATGAGGAGGTCGTCGAGGGCTTCGCCCTTGGCGAGGCGTTCTTTAAATTCGATGGTCTTGGCAGCCAGGTCGATATCGCTCAGGGCCTGCATTTGAGGCTCGAGGTCGCCGATGGCCTGCACCGTCGGCAGCATGGCCTTGACGTCGCGTTCGGTTTTGGTGCCGAAGACTTTTGCCAGAATGGCGTCAACAATCATTCGCTTCGTGTCTCGTTCGAGGGGAGTTCCGCATTTCCTATTTTAGCAGCGGCGGGGAGATGCGGAAGTGTCTCTGTGAAATGAGACGGTTAGGAGGCGGTCGGATTAGCGGCGGCGAGTAGACACGGGCGGCAAGACCGCCGGCGGCACGGGGGCTCCGGGCTAACGATTTCCGCTGCGGCGCGTCCCAATCCCGATGGTGCGCATCCTGTCGGATCTCAAGTTCGCGGCGCGGAGTCTGCGCAAGAGCCCTATGTTTACGCTGGTGGCGGCGGCATCGCTGGCGCTGGGTATCGGCGCCAACACGGCCATCTTCACGTTGACGGACCAGCTGATCCTGCGGCTGCTGCCGGTTCACGACCCGGAGCAGCTTGTCATGATCTGGTCGACGGAACCGCATCTGGGCAACAACCGCGGGCCGCGGGCGTCGTCGTATCCCATGTATCAGGATTTCCAGAAGAAGGCGGCGGCGTTCTCCTACGTGTTCTGCCGCTATGCGACGCCGCTTTCGGTGAGTTTTCACGGGCAGACCGAGCGCGTGGAGGGCGAACTGGTCTCCGGCAATTACTTCCAGGCGCTGGGCGTCAAGCCGGCCATCGGCCGCGTCTTCACGCCGGCGCAGGACGACCGCATCTACAAAGGTCATCCCACCGCGGTCCTCAGCTATTCGTACTGGATTACACGCTTCGACGGCGACCCGCATGTGATCGGGGAGAAGATCCTGGTCAACAACTATCCGATGACGATCGTCGGTGTTTCCGCGCCGGGTTTCGTGGGGCTGGACCCGGCGAGCGCGCCGCAGATCCGCGTGCCCGTGCAGATGAAGCCCTTGATGACGCCAGGGTGGGACGATCTGGGCAACCGCCGCAGCCAGTGGATTCAGATGTTCGGGCGCATGAAGCCGGGGTTCACGCCGGCCGGCGCTCAGGCATCGCTGCAGCCGCTGTTTGTGCAGACGCTGCGCTACGAGCTGACGCTGCCGGAGATGGCGGACACCTCGCAATACAATCGCGGCCGGTTTCTGTCGCGGAAGGTACAGGTTGAAACCGCGGCCAGCGGGTACTCGGGGCTGCGCCGGTCTTACGCCACGGCGTTGATCGTTCTCATGTGCATGGTGGGGCTGGTGCTGCTGATCGCCTGTTTCAACGTCGCCAACCTGCTGATTGCGCGCGCGGCGGCACGGCAGCGGGAAATCGCGGTGCGTCTGGCGGTGGGCGCGTCGCGGCGGCAGCTCGTGTGGCAGCTTTTCCTGGAAAGCCTGCTGCTTTCGAGCGCCGGCGCGGCGGGCGGTCTGCTGCTTTCGGTGGGCATGGTGCGCACGCTGCTGGCGTTTCTTCCGCGGGGCACCGCGCCTCTCATGTTGAGCGCCACGCCCGACCCGCGCATCCTATTATTTACGGCCGTGCTGGCGCTCTTCACGGCGCTCCTGTTCGGGCTGACCCCGGCCCTGCAATCGATGCGGCTGGACCTGTGGACGACCCTCAAGAATGTCGGCGGAGCGGTGACCGGCAGCGGCAGTTCCGTCACCCTGCGGAAGACGCTGGTGGTGGCGCAGGTGGCTTTTTCGTTTCTGCTGCTCGCCGGGGCCGGGCTTTTCGTCAAAACTCTGGCGAACCTGAAGAACGCCAACGCCGGGTTTCGCGATCTCGGACACCTGGTGACGTTCCAGGTGGATGCCTCGCTGAACGGCTATTCGACGGCCCGGCTGCAGGATTTCTATAACCGCGTGCTCGACAGTATCCGCGCCGTCCCGGGGGTGAACTCGGCCGCCTACGCGATCGTGCCGCTGCTGGCGGGCGACGAGTGGGATTCGACGATGAGCGTGGAAGGCCACGTCAATCGCGACGGCGAGGATCTGCAGGCCTTCATGAACGGCATTTCGCCGCAGTACTGGTCGACCATGGGGCTGCACATTTTGCAGGGGCGCGATTTCGACGAGCGCGATCACGCGGGACCGCGGCCGACCGTCGCCATTGTGAACCGCGCGTTCGCCGAGCATTTTTTCGGCGGCCGTAGCCCGATCGGCCGCCACATCGGCTTCGGCGCCGGACCCAAGACGAAGCTGAACATCGAGATCATCGGGATGGCCGAGAATGCGCTCTACGAAGGGCCGCGGGAGGGCGTGCACCGCCAGGCATTCGTGCCGTTCGTGCAACTGGACGCTCCCACCGGAGTCTCCTTTTACGTGCGCACCTCAGGCAACCCGGATGCGTTGTTTCCGATTTTGCGGCGAAAGGTGGCCGAGCTCGACAGCGCCATGCCGGTTTACGATATGAAGACGCTGGAAGGGCAGCTCGACGACACGCTCGCCACGGAGCGGCTGATCGCGCTTCTCTCGGCCGGCTTCGGCCTGCTCGCCACTTTGCTGGCGGCCATCGGGCTGTATGGCGTGATGGCCTTCGTGGTGGCGCAGCGCACGCGCGAAATCGGCCTGCGCATGGCCCTGGGGGCGCAGCGCGGGCAGGTGGTGTGGATGGTGCTGCACCAGGCGCTGCTGCTGGTGGCCGCGGGCCTCGCGATCGGAATACCGGCGGCGTGGTATCTGAGCGGCTATGTCCGTTCGCAACTGTTCCAGATGCCCGCGACGGATGTCGCGACCGCGGCGATCGCGCTTGCCGTTCTGGCCGCCGTGGCCCCGGGGGCGGGCCTGCTGCCGGCGCGGCGGGCCAGCACGATCGATCCGATTCGGGCGCTGCGGTACGAATAGCGCGTCAATCAACTTGAAAGCGCCGCCGATTGCGGACGGTGCCTCTCTCTCCCGTTGCAGGGTCAAATCCGCATCAGGTTGTTCAGTTCGGCGGTTGTGACGCAGTGGTCGAGGAAACGGAACTGGCCTGTGGATTTCACCTCGCGCGCGGCCTCGAGGAAGCCAGTCATTGCGGCGCGATACAGCGAAGTCGCGAGGCTGATGCGCCTGACGCCCGCGGCGGCGAGTTCATCCACAGAAAACGATTTGCCTCTGATCCCCGCCATGAAATTGACCGGCTTCGCCACCGCCCGGCAGACCAGCCGTACCGAATCGAGATCAGGCAGACCAGGCGCGAAGAGCACATCGGCTCCCGCGTTTTCGAAAGCCTGCAAACGGCTGATGGTGTCATCGAGGCTGGGGTTCGCAAACAGAAGATTGTGCGCACGGGCAGTCAGCAGAAACGGAAACGGGAGTGCACGCGCCGCTTCGGCGGCTGCCGCGATCCGCTCCACGGCCAGGCCGGCGTCATAAAGAGGCTTCTCCGGCCGCCCGGTCGCATCTTCGATCGTGCAGCCAACCAGCCCGGCCTCGGCCGCCAGGCGGATGGTTTGGGCGGCCGCATCCGGCGCATCGCCGAATCCTTTTCCCAGGTCCGCGGACACGGGCAGATCCGTCGCCTCGACAATCAGGCGCGCATGCGCCAGCGAGTCCTCGCGCGTCAAGCCGTGGTCCCTTCGGCCGAGAGCGGCGGCGGAGGCCGCGCTCGAAGTGGCCAACGCTTGAAAGCCAAGGGCGGCGAGAATGCGGGCTGAGCCGATATCCCACGGGTTGGGAATTACGAAGGCCCCGGGACCGTTGTGGAGCGCGTGAAAGCGGGCCGCCTTTTCACTCTGGGCAATACTCACAAAACACCTCGTGACGCGATCCCCTCATGCTACCGCGCGCGGTGCACGCGGGTGTAATGAATCGACGCCGGCACGAGATGTCGTACGATAAGCGTGTGTTGCGCGGGATGCTCATGGCTTTGATGCTGGCGGCCGCGGGTTTCGCCGCGCAAACCGTGGAAGGGCACGTAGTCAGTTCCCTGACCGGCATCGATATTCCCGGTGTGAACGTCAACCTGGTAAAGGCCGGAAAGGTCGCGTACTCAGCGACTACGGACGCTCAGGGGCATTTTCGGATCGAGTCCGTAGAGGCCGGCACGTACACCGCCAATTATACGGCTCGCGGTTTCTGGCCCATTCCCAATTTTCTTGTCGACGAAGATTTCGAACGGGAATGCGGCAAATGTTTTCTGATGGAGCGTGGCGACCGCCCGTTTCCGGTTCCGGCGGGCAGCGACCCGGTTCGCCTGGAAGTCAGGATGCCGCCCATCGGCAGGATCTCGGGGCGGGTGTTGGACGACGCGGGAGCGCCCGTCGCAAACGCCCGCGTCCAATTGCATTGGGGAGAGAACTGGCTGTGCAAACTGCCTTCGTGCATCGGCATTTCCCGCCAGGCAAAGACCAACGAGAAGGGTGAGTACAGCGTCGCCGATCTTGACGTGCCCGGCACATGGCTGCTGTCCGCGATTGCGCCCGCGTCGTGGAAGCCGCCGGAATCGCAGGACAGTCAGCAGCTCGCGTGGGCGCAAACGTTCTATCCCGGGGTCACCGATCCTCAACTTGCCATCCGAGTCATGGTTCCGTACGGAGGCGAGATTGCGGGCCTGGATGTGAAACTGGCCGCGGTTCCCGCGCATCGCATTCGCGGCGTGGTGCTCGATGGGAACGGCAATCCGTCGCCGAAAGCCACGGTGACGCTGAGCAAGGGCTTCGGAGCGGCCGACCTGGTCCGAGAGACCCGGGGCGACGGCACGTTTGTATTCGAAGCGGTGCCCGAAGGCGCGTGGCGCATCTCCGCGAAGGTGGATCAGGCGCGCGCTCCACTCTAGGCGGCCGAGTGGGTTCCGTTGAAAGCGCGCAATTTGGACGACCTGGAATTGCGGCCCGCGGCGCCCTTTGCGATCCAGGGAAGAGTGATCATGGAGGTTCCCGAAGGCGAGCCTGCCGCTCAGCCGCCCGGTGTCACACTCGCCTTCGATGCCGGCGCCGCAGGGTTGGCGGACAAACCCGCGGGCGCCTTCCTGACCGGCGCGCCGGACGCAAAAGGCGGCTTCCAGATGCGGAACGTTTATCCGGGCCCGTATCAGATTCTGCCAGGGCCGCCTCCGGCCGGGTATTATCTCGACTCCATTCGGATGGGCGGCGCCGATGCCATCGACTCCGATGTCGACATTGCGCCCGGCGGAGGGCCGCTGAACATCATTTACAGGCTGGGCGGGGGAACGGTGCGCGGCACGGTAGAGAATTGCGCCGCCGGCACGGTGAGACTGCTGCCGCGCGATAAAGCGATGTGGCGCCCGGGATTTTTGTTGTTCGCGCCGTGCGATTCGAACGGCCGCTACGAAATCACCGCGGTGCGTCCGGGAGAGTATTCCGTGCTCGCGATCGCCGGGGACAGTCCGGCGCCGTGGTACGCGACCAAATGGGATGACAGCCTGGCCGGGAACGCGAGCACGGTCACGGTGCGCCCGGGCGAAACCACCACGGCCGACCTGCGCGCTATCAGGCAGTGAGCCGGCGTGCGGCTTCCGCGCTCACCACGTGTAAGCCACGTAGCCCAGCGTTCTGCGCTTCAGGATATCGCCGCCGAAGACTTCGTAATGCGCGTTGTTGGCGAGGTTATCCACCTCTACCCCGAGTTTGTAGTGGCGCGAGAGATCGTAGACGGCGCCCAGGTCCACGACTCCGTACGAAGGCACGGGGCCGGTGAGCAGCCCGTTGGCCCAATAGAGGTGCTCAACCCAGCGGTAGCGGAGGTCGGCGTTGAAGCGCGCCGAGCGGTAGCCGCCGAAGGTGGAAAAGGTGTTGCGCGGGGCGTTGGGATGCACCTGGGTGCCGGGCTTCTGCTCGCCGATGTGGAAGTTGAAGTAGGCGTAGTTGGCGCCCATCTGCCAGTGGCGCACGATTTCGCTTTCCAGTTCCGTCTCCACGCCTTCGCTTTCCACCTGCCCGGTGTTGGTGAGAGAAAGCGCGACATAGGGCGCGCCGCCGGGCAGGTTGGAAAGCCCGGGCACGGCGTTATTCAAGGTGGAAGTCACAATCGCCTGCACGCTGGGCGGCAATGTGGAGGGCGCCACGTACTTGGGGATATCGGGGTTGCCTCCGGGGAAGACATCGCTGATGAAGTTCTTCATCCAGTTGTGGTAGTAGTCCACCGAAAAGAATCCGCGCCCGCCCAGAATCGCTTTATAGCCGGCTTCGGCGGTGCGGATGTGCTCGACGAGCAGGTTCGGGTTCCCGAGGGCGATGAGCGGCACGCTGTTCAACCCCAGCGATACGCCGCCGAGCAGGGGCGCGAGCGCGTTCTGAATGGCGGAAAGGTTGAGCGGCAGGCCGATGGGGCGATCGAGAAAAAGCTCGATGTGGCTGGCGACTTCGAAACCTTCGTTGTAGCTGGCGCGCAGCGAATGGTGCGGCGTGAGTTCGTAGACGGCGGCGGCGCGGCGGGAAAACTGCGGCGAGTGGAGCGTGCTGGCATCGAAGCGCGCGCCCAGTTCGATGGAGAGCGACTCGGTCAGCTTGCGGTCGAACTGCCCGTAGAAGGCGCCCTTATTGGTGAGAACCGGCATGGAAAGCAGCGTCTGCACTCCCTGCGGATTGGCGGTGTTGACGTGTTCGATGGCGTATTCCGTGCCGGCCACGAAGTGGTTGCGGCCCCACGACCATCGGTAGCGCGCTTCTCCGGCTCCGGTGGCTTCGTGCTCCCAGATGGGCGCGCCGGAACTGAGCGCGATGACATCGTTGGAGGCGCGGGTATTTTCGTAGGCGAGAACGTCCCAGTGGTCGTCTTCGAGATGAAAGCGGGCCCAGGAGCGGATGCCATCCGCGAAACTGCGGCCGGTGCTGGTGAGAAGGAGCAGGCCGCTCATGGAATCGCCGCCGCCTTCGAAGGTGAGGACGCGGCCATCGGAGAGATACTTATCGGCGCGCGCGGAGCCGGCGAAGATCTGGGTGGTGTGCGTGGGAAGGGGCACGGCTTCTTTGGGCACCCCGGGATACTCGACAGTCACGTTGCGCGAGACGGCGAAGCTGTCGGCGCGGTTGAATCCGCCGGTGAGCTTGAAATACCAGCCTTTGCCGAGGTCGCGGGCCCAGCGGGTCTCGGCCTTATATTGCGCCGGATCGCCAAGAGAGAAGCGGAGGGTCCCGCCCAGGCTGTCGCGCGGGGCCTTGGTGCGCATATTGATGACGCCGTTGAAAGAGTTCGCGCCATAGAACGCGCCGCTCGGGCCGCGGAGCATTTCGACGGGTTCGAGGTCGTCGGTCATGAGGCTGAGGGCGGCCCAGTCCTGGCTGCTGAGAAACATGATGGAGGGGTCGCGGCCATCGACGAGCGTCTGCAAGCGGCGATTGAGGAGAATGTCCATGCCGCGCACGTTCATGTCGTAGTCGAAGAGTCCGGCCTGGGCGGTCATGACGCCGGGAAGCGCGGCGAGCGCGTTGGGAATCATGCCGGTCGCGGCGAAAAGCTGCACGTCGGTATCGGAAACGCTGGAGACGGCGGCGGGCGCATCGATGAGCCGTTCCAGTTGGCGCGAAGCCGAATAGACAGTGACGGTTTCGACGGCGCCGACGTCGAAGACCACGGTTTTCTCGATCGAGGTCGCCTGGCCGGGACGCACCTGCACGGAAGGCTCTTCGCTGCTTCCCTGCCCCAGTTGAAAATGGAGTTGATAAGCGCCGGCTTGCAGCTTATCGAAGTTGAAGCGCCCTTCGCCATTGCTGATGGTGGCGGCGAGAGTCGCGCCATCGCGCAGGAGAGTGACATTGACGCCGCCGACGGGCGAGCGGTCCGGCCCGACGACGCGTCCCTGGATACTTCCGGCCTCCTGAGCGAACGCCGCAACCGCCGCCAGACAGAACAAAACGGCGCATTTTGTTTGGAAGCACACAGACAGTAGCACGGATGTTACCATGCGACGGCGTGTGCGGTAAAGAAAAAACGGCAGGCGCTAACTTGCGGCGGCGTGCTTCTCGTCATCGGCGGTAGGTCCGTAGATAGAGGGGACCTTACCGCCCATAGGACGAAGATATGCGGATAACTGGCCGCGGTGATGCACGCCGTGCTTGAGGTTGATACTCAGATACATCACGGCCGGGTCATTCCACGGTCCGAACGCAATGGGCGCAGTGAGTTTCGCGGCCGGAAGGGCGCGGGCCTGTGCGATCAGGCCGGGAACGCTCTTCTCATAGAAAGCCAAGACTTCGGCGGGTGTCTGGAAATCCTGCGGTTTCCATTCGAATGCCCCGTTGATTACGCCGCGCAGGAAAAACTCCTCAGAGGCGGCGATATGCGAAGCCAGAGCGAGCCCACTCATGGACTTTTCGTCGGGTTTATAAGAGGTGTTCCCGGCGGGAACGGCGGCGAGCACCTTGCAGGTAGTAGCGAATTCCTGTTCAATCTCTCGCAGCAGGAAATCGGCGATCGTTTTGGCAGCGTCTTCGGTCATGCCCGGTAGTGTACAGCTTTTCAAAACCCGGTGACAGACGGGACGTTTCCCGGTTCCCCCTTCCGCGGGTTTCAGAACATGCCGACGCCCGGGGCGAGAATCGCGTGCGGGTCGTAGCGCCGCTTGAGTTCGCGCAGCGGTTCCCACGAGCCGCCGAAATGGCGCTGCCAATCCTCGCGGGTGAAGCGGAGAGCGCCCACGGGATAGCACATGCCGCCAAGGGTGCGGGCGAAGCGGTAGGTCTCGCGCAGACACTCGATCACGCGTGCGAGCCGCGCGGCATCGTCCGCGGCGACGATGGGCATCAGGTCGAACAGCAGCAGCCCGGGTGCGGCCGGCGCGCGGAAGGCGGTGTCGCCGAGGCGGGCGGGAACGATGGGATACACACTGACAGGTCCATCGGTTTCGGGATCGACATCCAGCGTGCGGCAGACGTAGTCGATGAACGCGGCGGCCTTGTCCGCGGGGATCATGAGGTGCAGCCACACATTGCGCGCCTGCGGGCTGGAGGGAACGTTGTCGAACTGCACGAAGCCGGCGGTCTCCTGGTCGTAGCGCGCGGCGGGGAGAGAGGCGAGATCGTCCAGTTTGAGCGCGGCTTCGGCTTCGGGGCGGTAGCGCACTTCGAGTACCAGCAGCCAGGGGAATTCGCCGGCGCGCACCCAGACGGCGCGGCTGGCGGGGCCCATGACGCGCTCCATCCAGGGGCGCGTATTGGGAAAAAGAGAGCCGATGAGTCCATCGACGCGCGCCGGACGCGCCATGAGACGGGCGAAATCTGCGGCGTAGGCGGCGGGATCGGTGTAGAGCAGGCGCGAGAGGCGCTGGCGCGGCGGCACCGGAACCAGGTTCAGCCGCACGCGCGTCAGGATGCCGAACTGGCCGAAGCCGCCCAGGCAGGCGGAAAAGAGCTCGGGCTGCGAGCGGCGCGAGCACGTGAGGATTTCGCCGGTTCCTGTCACCAGTTCGAAATCGATCACGGTATTGCCGGCGGTGCCCGCACGGAAGGAGTCTTCACCGATGCCGCCGACCGCAAGCAGGCCGCCCACGCTGAGCGGGCGGTGACTGGGCACCACGGGCGGACGCAGGCCGAGCGGCAGCGTGCGGGCCAGCAGCGTATCCCAATCGCAGCCGGCATCGACTTCGACAGACGTGCCGGTGATGCGTCGCACGGCGGCCATGCTGCGCGTATCGACAACGATTCCGGCGGCCGCCTGCGCATATCCGGAACCATTGTGGCCGCGCCCGCGCGGCGCCACCGGGATGCCGCGCGGCGCCGCCCACCGGATGACCTGGGCGATATCGCGCGCCGAGTGCGGCCGCAGCACGCCGCACGGCGCCTCGCTGTACAGGCGGCCGAAGTCCAGCGACGCCTCGCGCAGGCGGGAGGGAGAGCGACTGAGAAAACGGCTCGTCAGTCCTTCAAATCCGCTTGACAAATGTGAAAACCTCTGAGACTCTCTTAGCACAAACAATCGGCCCAAATCGCGTCTGAGC
>Ga0335085_10000565_pt1 | contig 101043 bp, 76 predicted proteins | sample Lox_Sample_45_FD_206712 | JGI IMG/M metagenome (GOLD analysis project Ga0335085, IMG submission 206712) | Soil microbial communities from Loxahatchee National Wildlife Refuge, Florida, United States - Lox_Sample_4.5 | ecosystem: Environmental > Terrestrial > Soil > Wetlands | place: USA...
CTTGATCAAAAATTTCGTCAACCGTGTTGAATTGCAACTCCGCCACGAGCCGCCCGGCGAGCTTTTCCGCATTATTGCAAAAACGGCCTTCCGCCACGCCGGAAATGCGGCGCAATGCGTCGTTCAATTGATTGACACAAAAACGTACCGACCGCGGAAAATCATCATTCATCAAAAGGAATTCCACGACACCTCGGGGGCTGACTTCCACGCCGTGAAGCGTTCGGTAGGCGTCCCAGGCGCTACAGGAGTGCAGAATGGCCGACCACTCCAACGCTTCCGGCTGGCCGGCGGCTTCGGGCGCGCCCTTTTCCGGCAGCGCCCCTGAACGCACGTCGAGAATGCGCGACGTTTTATCCGCGCGTTCCAAAAACTTTCCCGCCTGCACGAACCACCAGCCTTCATTGCGAGGCAGCGTCGCGTAGGTGAGGCCAATCAGATGCAGCGAACTGTTTTTGATTTGCTGGAAAAATTCGCTGGGGCTTTCCTTCCAGATCCGGCGTGATTCCCGGGTTTTCACAAACCAGTACAGCCGGTTTAATTCCTCCCAAAACTCAATGGTGATCTGGTCACGAATCATGCGGGCATTTTCGCGCGCCTGGCAGATGGAGGAGACCAGGGAATTGGGATTCTCGGCCTGAAACACAAGAAATTCGGTTACGGAATGGCCGGTGGCTTTTTTATGAAGCTGGAAAAACTGCTTTTCGTCGCCCGTCGCTTCGACGATGGGCAGCCAATGTTGCGCGATGCGCTCCTCGTCCAGGTTGCGGATGTCGAGCAGCAACTGGAGATTCACGTCCACGATGCGCGCGGTGTTCTCGGCGCGCTCGATGTAGCGCGACATCCAGTAAAGCGAATTGGCAACGCGTGAAAGCATGGTTATTTATCTCCGTAAAGCACCCAAGTGTCCTTGCTGCCGCCGCCCTGCGATGAATTGACGACGAGCGAACCTTTGCGCAACGCCACCCGCGTCAAGCCGCCGGGAACAATGACAATTTCCTCGCCATAAATGATGTAGGGCCGCAGGTCAATGTGCCGGCCTTCAAAATAATTGTCCTCGTCAACGCACGTCGGGTGCCGGGACAGCGAAACCATCGGTTGCGCAATGTAATTGCGCGGTTCGGATTCAATCTTTTTGCGGAAGCCCTCGATTTCCATCTTGCTTGCCTTTGGTCCCATCAACATGCCGTAACCGCCGGATTCATTGGCCGCCTTGACCACGAGTTTGTTCAGATTTTCGATGATATACTTTTTGTCCTCCGCCTCGCTCGCCAGATAGGTCGGCACATTGGGAATCAGCGGCTCCTGGTCGAGATAATACTTAATCATGCGCGGCACGAAGTAATACATGACCTTGTCGTCCGCGATGCCCGTGCCGATGGAATTGGCGAGCGACACATTGCCGGCGCGATAGGCGTGGACGATGCCCGGCACACCGAGCAGGGAATCGCGGCGAAAGACCGTCGGGTCGAGAAAATCGTCATCCATGCGCCGGTAAATGACGTGCACCGGCTGAAGTCCCTTGGTCGTGCGCATGAACACATGTGCATCGCGCACCAGCAGGTCACGGCCCTCGACGATTTCAATGCCCATCTGCCGCGCAAGATACGTGTGCTCGAAGTAAGCCGAGTTGTAAGCGCCGGGAGTGAGCAAAACGATGGTCGGGTCCGCCACTCCGCCGGGTGCGATGTATTGCAACATTTTGAGCAGTTCCTGTGGATAATTTTCGACTGGTTGCACGCCAATCCCTTCAAACATGGCGGGGAAGGCTCGCTTCATCGCCCGGCGATTCTCCAAAACGTAACTCACGCCGCTGGGACAGCGCCCGTTATCCTCGAGCACCAGGTATCGGCCTTTGTCGTCGCGAATCAAATCCGTGCCGCAAATGTGAATGTAAATGTCCTTGGGGACATTGAAGTTCACGAACTCGCGCCGGAAATGTTTTCCCGAAAGGACATAGGATGGCGGGATGACGCCGTCCTTCAGGATTTTTTGTTCGTGATAAATGTCGCGCAGGAACAAATTCAATGCCGTGATGCGTTGGGAGAGACCCCGTTCGAGCATCTCCCATTCCGTGTTGGGGATCACCCGCGGCAATAGATCGAACGGGAAAATCTTCTCTGCGCCCGCCGAATCGCCATAGACGTTAAACGTGATTCCCTGACGCAGAAACGCGAGATCAAGCGATTGGCGCTTGTGCTCGAACTCCCTGGTGGTGAGCGTTTGGAACAGTTCCTGGAACTGCCGGTAATGCGGGCGAATCCGGCCCTCGGCGTCCAGCATTTCGTCAAAAAAGCCGTTAGACTCGTAGTGTCCGAGCAGGCGTCGAATCAGTTGCGTTTTGGACTTGGTGGGCATTTTACAACATCGGTTTCATGCATGATCAAATGGAAAAGTTTCCCGGCATGCACATCAGCCGGCCTTGGAAAACCCACAATTACCCAATAATTGGAGAATTTTAAGGCAGCCAAATCAATGGCCTTCCCCAAACCCAACGGCTCAGGTTTGTCGAACAAATATGACATTACACCATTTAGCAATCACCTTGCCGAACATAAATTGGCAACCATAACAATTACGGAAGATGGTTTGGGAGAAGTTGATTCGAGAGCGAATATGGCTCCAGAGGCAGGGCTCGAACCTGCAACCCGCCGGTTAACAGCCGGCTGCTCTACCATTGAGCTACTCTGGAACCCAAAGAGCGTCAAATTTACAAACCGCCGAACGAGGCGTCAAACGGATTCCATGTGGATTCCACGTTATATGCGCTGGCAATGCGGGCAAAAAAACGTGCTCCGCGCTGCCTGCGTAATACGCTTTATCGGGCTGCGGCAATTCAGGCAGGGCTGTCCCTCCCGGTCATAAACCCGCAACCGTTCCTCGTAAAAATCCGGAGTGCCCGGCGCACGGCCAAAATAAAAAAGTCCGTCCGATTTGTCCCCGCCGAAATTCAATGGCACGGTGCTGCCACAGCGGATGGCTTCAGTCAGAACTTCACGAATCGCGCGCCACAACCGTTTGGCTTGTCTCGACGTCAGCCTGTTCGCCGCCAGCTTCGGGGAAAGCCGCGCCCGAAACAGCGCTTCACTGGCATAGATGTTTCCGATGCCGGTCACCAAGGTTTGATCCAGCAATTTGATTTTTATTGCCTGCCGGGAGCGTTTCAATGCTCGCGCAAACACCGCCGGTTGGAAATCTCTGCCCAAAGGTTCCGGTCCCAATTTTTCCGCTGCCGAAACATCCAGCGTCAGGCGGCCAAAATAGCGCGTGTCCTCGTAGATGAAGTTTTCACCGCTCAAGTCCAAAACCACTGCCGCATGTCGCGGCAGACGCGCATTTTTGCCGGCGAGAAACATCCGTCCCGTCATGCCCAGGTGGCCGAGCAACGTCACTCGCTGCCCGGCCATTTTGCCATTGAGTTGAAACAGCAGATACTTGCCACGCCGCAACAAGCCGGTGAATTTTGCGCCAAGCAAAATTTGACGGAATTTTCGCGGTGAAGTCGGCCTCAGAACCTTTGCACGCCTCACCTTCACGCCGCGAATGATTTTGCCGCGCAGTAATGGGCGCAGATGCCGCGCGAGCACTTCAACTTCAGGGAGTTCAGGCATGGTTGATTTCGCAAAACGATGGGAGTTTCATTCTTGATGCATTGTGGCAGCGCGCAACAGTGCAACGACCTCCTCATCAGTGGTTTGGGAAAATTCGTCGTAATATTGGCCAACCGCTTCAAAATCGGCGTCCACAGCCAGAGCCATGACTTCATCCGCCACGCGCCGCAATCGTTCGACCGCGCTGGTCGAAGCCACCGGCGCGGCCATCGTCACCCGGCGTGCGCCCTGCCGTTTGGCGGAAAGCACCGCCGCCTCGGCCGTCGCGCCCGTCGCCAAACCGTCGTCAATCAGCAAGACGCTTTTGTCCTGGAGCGACGGAGAATTGTGACTGTGAAAATGGGAACAATATTCGCGCAAGCGGGCCATCTCCTCTGCGACCACCTTGTCCAGTTTGCCGCGCGGCGTAGGGACTTCCCTCAAGGTTGCCTCGTCAAAAATGACAACATCCGGTTCGGCCAGCGCTCCCACGGCGAATTCGCGATGCCACGGATGCCCAATTTTGCGAACCACCAGCACGTCGAGCGGCCGTTGCAACCGGCGCGCTACTTCGGCGGCGACCACCACGCCACCCCGCGGCAGTCCCAGCACCAGATCAACTTTCGCGCCCGGCTGGCACAGGTGTTGCCCCAGTTGACGGCCCGCATCCTGGCGAGATGCGAATCTCATAAAATATCAATCCGTCCATTTCAGTGAAATTGCAATCCGGGAAATACCCAAGGCCATCAGGAATTCGCTGGCCGGCTGCCGCATCACCCCGTTACAACCGTGCCTACTTTTTCGCCCATGACCACGCGGCGCAGGTTGTGCGGCTGGGAAAAATCAAAGACAATGATGGGCATCTTGTTGTCCATGCAAAGGGAGAACGCTGTCGAGTCCATCACCTTGAGTTGTTTTTGCAGCGCTTCGAGGTAGGTGATTTGCGCGAAACGTTTTGCCTTGGAATTTTTCTTGGGGTCGCTGTCGAAAACGCCGTCCACTTTCGTCGCCTTCAAAATAACCTCCGCGCCGATTTCATTGGCGCGCAAGGCGGCGGCGGTATCCGTTGAAAAATAGGGATTGCCCGTGCCGCCGCCGAAGATGACCACCCGGCCTTTTTCCAAATGCCGCACCGCGCGGCGGCGGATGAACGGTTCGGCGACCTGCGACATGGCGATGGCGCTCTGCACCCGCGTCGGCACACCGAGTTTTTCCAGCGCATCCTGCAAGGCCAGCGAATTGATCACCGTGGCCAGCATCCCCATGTAATCGCCCGTGGCCCGCTCGACGCCGCGTTCGCTGCCCGGCAATCCGCGGAAAATGTTCCCACCGCCGACGACCACCACCACTTGCACGCCAAGATCGCGCACCTCGCGGATTTGTTCCGCCATGTGGTGCACGCCTTCGGGACAAATGCCGACGCCGCTTTTGCCGCCGAGCGCCTCGCCGCTGAGCTTGAGGAGAATGCGGGAATATTGAGGGCGTTTGGCGGTGGTCATCTGAATTGAAGCGCGTGAAACATCACGCGGAACTTTTACCAGCCCGCCGGCAAATCGTCAAACCAAAGCCGCGAGGCATGCCTCGACTTTGCCAGTCGTCAGGCTGCTGAAATTTCACCCACCTGAAACCGCACGAACCGTCGGATGGTGATTTCGTCGCCAAGCTGTTTGGCCGTTTGCGCGACGTGCTCCTTCACGCTCACTTCGGAATTCCGTTTCACGAATCCCTGGTCCACCAGGCAGTAAATCTGGTAGAACTTTTCCAGAACGCCCTGTAGAATCTTCTCCATCGCCTGCGCCGGTTTGCCTTTGAAACGATCGGATTGTGAAGCAATCTCGCGTTCCTTGGCTATGACGTCTGCCGGAACCTGTTCACGGGAAACGGCATGCGGATGTCCCGCCGCGATTTGCAGGGTAATGTCCTTGACGAGCTGTTTGAATTCCTCCTTGGCCACGGTTTCGGCCTTGCCCGCGCCGACTTCCACCAGCACGCCGACTTTTGCGCCGGTGTGAATGTAAGCGGCAATCAGTCCGTTGCCGACGACTTCCATTTTCGCGTGCCGGGCGATTTTGATGTTCTCGCGGATTTTGGAAACCATCGCCTCGCGTTCCGCTTCGAGATTCGGATTGGCCTCCGTCGCGTAACGTTTCGCAACCTCGTCGCAAAACGCCCGGAAGATGTCGTTGCGCGCCACAAAGTCCGTCTCGCTGTTCACTTCCACGAGCACGCCCAGTTTTCCGCCCGGCGCGATGTATTGGGCAATCGCGCCTTCCTTTGCGTCGCGCGCCGATTTCACAGCGGCGGTCGCCTGCCCCTTTTTCCGCAAAATTTCCACGGCGGCATCAAGGCCGCCTTTGGCTTCGACGAGCGCCCGTTTGCAATCCATCATACCCGCGCCGGTCATATCCCGGAGCCTGGCAACGTCAGCAGCAGTAAATTCAGCCATATAAATTGGTTGAGAGTTGAAGGTTGAAAGTTGAGAGCCGGTTTAAGCCGGCGGCGGCGCGGTTTCGGAAACGGCTGGCGCGGCAGCGGGGACCGCTTCCGCGGTTGGCGTTTCCGGCGGGGCGGTTTCCTCCGCCGCGGGCCGGCGTGCGTGTTTGGCCTCAAATTCGGCCTGTGCCTGCGTGATGATCTGGCCAATCGTGGCCAGAATCATGCGCACGGAGCGGATGGCGTCGTCGTTCGCGGCAATGGGAAAATTTACCAGATCGGGATCACAGTTGGTATCCACCAAGGCAACCAGCGGCAGCTTGAGCTTACGCGCCTCGGCGACGGCGTTGTGCTCGCGTTTGATGTCCACGACGAACATCGCGGCGGGGACCCGGTCCATCGTGCGGATACCATCGAAATATTTGTGCAACCGGCCGGCTTCGCGGCGGATGACGGCTTGCTCCTGTTTGCCGTAATGGGCCAGCGTGCCGTCGGCGTCCATTTTTTCAATCTCCTTGAGGCGGCCAATGGAGCGTTTGATGGTGTTAAAATTTGTCAATGTGCCGCCGAGCCAGCGTTCGGTCACGTAAAACTGGCCGCATTCGCGGGCCATCTCCTTGACGCATTGCTGCGCCTGTTTTTTCGTGCCGACAAAAATCACCTTTCCGCCTTTGCGGACCGTCTCGGACAGAAAATTGCAGGCCACTTCAAGCTGGGCAAGCGTCTTGCTGAGGTCAATGATGTGAATGCCGTTGCGCGCGTCGAAGATGAACGGCTTCATCTTGGGATTCCAACGCCGCGTTTGGTGCCCGAAGTGAACACCGGATTCCAACAATTCTTTGATGCCAATGCTTAACACAAGTTTCCTTTGGTTGAAACCCCGAGCTTTGCAGAGGCGCTCCATGAGCGCCATTTTCCGGCAGTCACAGACCGCCGCTACAGTTCAGGGCATCCCGCGGAATACGGGATTCAGTTTAATGTTGTTGAGGCCTCCACCCTCACTCGAAGGCGGAAATTCAAGGCCGTTCTCCTTTCGCCAATACTGGCGAAAAGGCCTTTGAACATATCAAAATCGCCGAAAGTGGCAATGGTTATTTTTGTTCAATTTAGCCCGTTTGCTTGTCAAACCCCGGCAGTTGCATTAATTTCCAAAAATGTCGTTGAAGAAACATCTTATCTTGTCGGTCTTGCTTGCTTGCGGCCTGCACACCGCGCCAGCCGACACGCTCCAGCTCAAGGGCAATGACGCCCTGACTGGCAAAATCCTCACGGAAAAGCCGGACGCCGTGGTGTTGGACGTGGGATACACAGTCTTGGTTGTGCCACGCAGCGCCATCGTCAAGATTTCCCCGGTTGACCAGGCGCTGACGCAATTGAAAGCCACGGTCAGCCCGCTGCTCAACGTCAACGCGCCCGCGCAATTTTATTACGCGGACGGAGGGCACGCCACCGCGGCGCGCGATGTGCGCGACATTGTCAAACAAATCGGCGAAGCCGTCGTCCAGGTCCGCACGCCCAGCGGACTGGGTTCTGGATTTTTTATCAACGCGGACGGCTACCTGATTACTAATTTCCACGTTATCGAGGGCGAGACGGAAATTACCGTCGAAGTTTACCGGCGCGTGGACGGCCAGCTTGACCGCGAGACTTATAAAAAAGTGCGCATTGTGGCCATCAACAAATTTCAAGACCTTGCGCTGTTGAAAATCGAGGACAAGAATACGCCCAAGTTTAAATACGTCACGCTCGGCAATTCAGACGCGTTGAGCGTGGGAGATTCGGTTTTCGCCATCGGCAGTCCGATGGGGCTTGAACGAACCGTGACCGAAGGCATCCTGAGCACCAAAACGCGCGAATTGGAAGGCGAGCTGTATCTGCAAACCACGGCCCAAATCAACCCCGGCAACAGCGGCGGCCCGCTGTTTGACGTGGCCGGCGACGTTATCGGCGTCACCAACATGAAAATCATGTTCGGCGAGGGACTGGGGTTTGCGATTCCGGTCGAACTGGTAAAAAACTTTCTTGATCACCGCGATGCTTTTGCGTATTCCACTGATAATCCGAACACGCCCTATCGTTATTTGGAACCGCCCGGACGCACTAATTTGAAGACTGCCAAATAGATGAGACCCAATTTCATCAGCAGGCTCTGGGTCATACTCTTGATTTTGGCCTCGGCAACAGTGGGGCGGGCCGCCATCCCACCTGCGGAAAACCTGCTCCCGGCGGACACCCTGTTGCTGCTCGATGTGCCGGATTGCGCGGCATTACGCGCCGCCAGTCATCAATCGCCCCAATGGCTTTTCTGGAAAGACCCGGCGATGAAGCCCTTTCGCGCCAAGTTCGTGGCGAAATGGGAGGCGGAATTTGTCACGCCGCTAGAACATGACCTGGGCGTGAAACTGGACGATTTCGCCGGTTTGTTGCAAGGCCAGTTTGCGCTCGCCTTTACGCAAAATGGCTGGAACGGCAGCAATGATGTCAATCCTGGCGTCCTGTTGCTGCTCGACACCAAAAACCAGAGCGGCCTGCTTCGAACCAATCTGGACAACCTTCGCAAAAAATGGGTGACAGCGGGCAAACCGCTCCAAACTGAAACCCTCCACGGTATTCCATTTTCCGTCGTGACGCTTGCCAGCAATGACGTGCCGGGAGTGCTTGCCAAAATTTTCCCCACACCCCAGCCCGTTCAGGAACTCGGCAAGCCAAACCCGCCGCCGCTACCACCGGCCAAATTGTTTGTCGGCCAGTTTGAATCGCTCTTGATTGCCGGAAATTCCCGGAAGGTGGTTGACACTGTGGCCTCCCGGTTGACCGGCGGGTCCAATCCCGCCTTGAACGATAATCCCGTCTTTAACGCGGACCGGCTTGCCTATTTTCATAACACGCCGCTGTATTACGGCTGGTTCAATGCCAAAACTTTTTTTGACGTGCTGGTTCACATTCCGCAGGCCGAACCAAATCCCGACGCCCCTTCCCCGTTCCCGGCCGTGCCGTGGAGAAAGATTCTCAGCGCGTCCGGATTAACCGGCGTGAAGAGTGTTAGCTTTGCCTGCCGCCAGTCGCTGGCGGGCGCCTCCGCTGATTTCTACATCTCCGCGCCGGAAGCGAACCGGCAGGGGCTTGTTAAAATGCTGGCCGCAAACCCGAAAGATGCGAACCCGCCGTCGTTTGTGCCTGCCGACGTTGTGAAATTCTGGCGCTGGCGCGTGGATGGTCCGCAAGCGTGGGCCGCGCTTCAAAAAATGCTGGGCGACATTTCCCCCGTGGCGCTCACCAGCCTTAATTCGTTCCTCGACATCGCCAACGCCAGCGCCCGGCAACAGGACCCGGATTTTGACATTCGCAAGAACCTTATTGCCAATCTCGGTGACGATTGGATCAGTTACCAAAAAAAGCCCGCCGGCACGACATTCGCCGATTTGAACCAGGCGCCGTCCATCTTCCTCTTTGCCGCTTCCCATCCGGACCAGGCAGTGTTGGCCGTCAAGCAGATCATGGGGCTTGCCGTCTCGCAGGAAAACGCGCCGCCCACGCGTGATTTTTTGGGCCGGAAAGTTTATACCATTGCCCTGCGGCCGCAGTATGTTGCGGGAACAGGAACGGCGGCCGCGGCCACGCCCATATCCCGTTCGCTTTACTGCACGGCCAGCGGCGGTTACGTCGCCGTTTCCGGGGATGTTTCCATGATTGAAGACTATTTGCGAAGCGCCGAAAACCATGCCAAACCCCTGCGGCAAAGGGATGGTCTGGCTCAAGCCGCCCAACATGTCGGCGGCGTCGGCAACGGTCTGTTTGGCTATGAAAACCAGCGTGAGACGATGCGTGTTCTTTTCGCCGCTCTGAAAAACGATCCCGCCGCTGCCGGTGCCGATAATACGTTGATGCACCTGTGGGGCGGGAATCTTGGCGATTGGCTCGATTTTTCGCTCCTGCCCGATTATGACAAGCTGGCCAAATACTTTTATTTCACGGTGTACAGTGGAAGCGCCGACATGGACGGTCTGACGTTCAAATTCTTCACGCCTCGCCCGCCGGAGTTGCGGCAGTAAATTATTTCTGCGGATAAACCAGAATCCGGTCGTGTACCACCACGATCAAGTCATTTTTCCCGTCGCCGGTCACGTCCTTCACCAACGCCTCGCGCGGTTCCGGCAGCGCATTCATGGCGTTTCGGAACGTGTGCTGCTCAAAGACCTGCCAGCGAATGGCCGGCACCAGCTTGTGACGTGGAGTGAAATTGACGATGTCGAGATAGTTTTTTGCCGTTTCCAAGAACACCAGTTCCTTGCGGCCGTCGCCGTTCAAATCGCCCGCTGTCACGTCATTCAAATAACCGTCCTTGATGGGTGTGTCGTAGCCATCGAGCTCTTCCAGATGCCATACTTCGCCACTTAGCGGCATCCAGGCGACAGCGTTTTGGCCGAGAAACGCGATGCTGTGTGTGTGCGGGCCGCCGAGGGAAACCGATTGCAGGCCGTTGAAATCAGAGACCGGCAATTCCACATTGCGTTTGACCTGCCAGACACCCGCCGCATTGCGCTCGCACAACGTCAAGCAGCCGTGTTCCGCGTCCAGCAGAAATATGGACGGAGCCGAGTTCGTGCCATTTTGCAGCGCCGCCGCGCCGACAATGCGGGAATCGCTCCAGGAACCGTTGATCTGGTCTTTCACGCGAAACACCCACTCGGGCCGGTTGGTGGAGCCGAGGGTTTCCATTTCCTTCTCGAGCACCACCGCGCGGACAAAGTTCTTTTGCGGCAACAACAACTCCTGCTTGCCATCGCCATCCACGTCCACCGACGCCAGCCAGGGCTGTTCCAGTGTACCGCCGGGTGGGTCAACATCCTCTTCGTCAAAACTCCCGTCGGATTTTTGCAGCAGCACCTTGATTTTTTCGTAGGGAATCAACACCACCAAATCCGGCAATCCATCCTGGTTGACGTCCTGAACCGCCATGGTCACCGGGTTGGACGTAAACTTTTCGCTCAGTTTTTGCGTCCGCACCTTGCCATCCGCCGTGCGGGTGATCAGAAAACGCTGCCCGTTTTGATCCACAATCATGGAGAGAACCGGTTTGCCGCCGGGACACAATGCGCCCACCGCCATCACCAGGGGTTTGCCGTCAATGGGCAGGAGCGTGGGAAACGGCAATCGGCCGTTCTTGTCAAAATGCGTCACGCCCACCGCGCCCTCGCTCTGGCTAAGCAGAAAAATATCCGGTTTGCCGTCAATGTCCCAATCCGCCACCGCCAGTTGGCTCACCCCCGCCAGGGTCGGATATGTCTGCGGTTCGGCGAGCGAGCCGTCCGGCTGTTGCAAATACACCGAAATCTGCCCGCTGTCCGGCTGGGCCACGAGCAAATCCGACCGGCCATCGCCGTTGACATCGGCCCAAAGCAGGCCGCGTTGTGCCATGTCCGTCTTGGTCAACGGCAGGATTTGAAACTGGCCCTGGTGAAAGGCGCCGGACAGGAGTTCGGCCGGCTGGCGGACGAACTGCGAAACCTCCGCCCGCCCGGAACTTTGCGCGATGGTCACCACATAGGTTTTGGCGTTGCCTTCCAGGTTATCCGCGCAATACGAGCGAATGGGCTGCGATTTGAAATAAATTTCCGGACCCAACTGGCCGGAATCGCTTTGCAGGCGAAATCGGAACGGCGTGGAACTGTCCCAGTCCACCAGCAGCAAATCCTTTCGCCCGTCGCCATTCACGTCTACGATTTGCACGGCGTCCGGCGTGCCTGAATAAGGAATTTTCCGTGGTTCAGCCAGGGTATGATCCGGCAGTTGCGGCAAAAAATACAGCGAACCGTTGTCGCCGAGCAAAACCAGGTCTGTCCGCCCGTCGCCATTCAAATCGCCTGCGGCCAGCGAGTTGGCGTCCATCTGACCGTTCTCAATGTGCCAGTGCTTCGGGTCGCTCCAGCCGTTGGTGCCCTGGTTGTAAATCACCTCAAGGTCCTTGCCGTCACCATAAAAGGCGATGTCAGGTTTGCCGTTGCCATTCAGGTCGGTCACTACCATTGAGCCGATGTGTTCGTCCACCGGGATGGAATCAATCCGAAAACGCGCGCCGGGCGGCAATTGATTGATGTCCGATGGCTGCTCAAAAGTCGTGCTGGCGGCCCGGTTGGTTTTGCCGGTCTGATTGTAGAGCAAAACAATTTTGGATTTCAGATTGTCGGCCACGATGAGATCATTCAACCCGTCACCGTTCAAGTCCGCCTCGTGCAAGTTGGCAATTTGCTGGTCAATAGGAAAGATCTCCGGGCCGGCGAACCAGAAAACGTTGGTGTCACCTTTGCCCCAGCCGGCAAAAGCAAAATTTAAAACCAGCGCCGACACTGCGGCGCGCTGCAAAAATCTCATGGATTGCATAAGTGCCCGCAACCTGCCATCCACCGCCGTTCTTGGCCAGTTTATTCGCACGCCAATCGTCCTCGTCCTCGTTCTCGGCCAAATTTTCGATTCCGAGGACGAGGACGAAAACGAGGAGGATAAAAATTATTCGCCGATGAAATGCAACACGACACGGCGCGCGTGTCCCTGTAGGCGGTGTTCCCACAGGTAAATCCCCTGCCACGTCCCCAGCGCCGGCCGGCCACCGCGCACGGGAAGACTTAGATTCACCGTCGTGAGCGCTGTGCGGATGTGAGCTGGCATGTCGTCGTCGCCTTCCAGCGTATGCTCGAACAACGGGTCGCCGTCGGGCACGAGCCGGTTGAAAAATGCCTCCAAATCGCGCCGCGCATCGGGACTGGCGTTTTCCTGAATTAATAACGAGGCCGATGTGTGTTGCAGATGAATTGTCAGCAATCCTTCCTGGAAATGGCTTCGGCTCACCCAAGCCTCAACCTCTTGGGTGAATTCATACAGGCCGCGCCCGCGCGTGGCGATGGTCAGTACATGCGCAGCTTGGCGAAGCATGGCAAAACAGATCTTTGTAGCGGCGACTCGGCAGAGCGCCGCAATCTCTCCGAATTGACAAGTGCGGCTTTCTGTCGAAAGCCGCCACGGATAGTTTCAATGGTCATTGCGAAACGGGCGCGCCCTTTTCGGCCAGCATTTTTTCCAGAGCCGGGTTATGCAGCTGGCCGTTGGCGAGCGCCTTTTCATAATGCCAGCGCGCCAGTTCGACCATCGGCGGCTGTTGGGTGAGGTAGATGACTGCCAGATTATTGTGCGCGGCGGCGTAATTGGGATCCAGTTGCACCGCCCGGCGCAACGCCGTTTCCGCCTGCGCGCGCAAGCCCTTTTCGGCCAGCGTCACTCCCAGGTAATTTTCAATGTCCGGATTCTGCGGGTCGAGTTTCTCCGCGCGGCTCAAGGCGTCGAGCGCCTCGTCATATTTTGCCTCGGCGAATTGGATGCGGCCCAAAACTGTCAGATTGTAGGCGTCGTTCGGACTTTGCGCGAGCGCCGCCTGGATGTGCTTGTCCGCGTCGTCCAGCTTGTTTTCCTCCAGTTCAATCGCGGCGAGATTGGCCAGGGCCAGCCCATTGTTTTCATCGTGACGCAAAATCTGCTGATAATCGGCCTCGGCCTTGCCATATTGTTTGGCGGAATAATAACTCTGCGCCTCGACCGCCAGTGAGGCCATGCCGCCGGGCAATTCACGGATGGATTTCTCCTCCGCGTTGGGATTGGCGGTCAGTTGGGGCGTTGCTTCCTTGAACAAGGCCAGTTCCTCCGGCGTGTAGGGAATTTTTTGCGCCTCGTCCACTGCAAGGCGCGCGCGTAACGTGTCCACCTGTTGTGCCAGCGCGTCAATCTGCACCGCCACGTTTTGGCCCTTGGAACCGTAAAGTTTCTTGTTCGCGTCGCCCAGTTTGGCCATTAATGCGTCGCGTTCCTGCTCCAACTCGCGGATGCGCGCCTCGTTTTCGGCCTGACTCGGCCCCGCCATTTGTGTTGGTGTTACCGTCCCGTGCAGCAACTGCTGTACGCGATTTTCCAGCGCCACTTTCTCCAGCCAATTAATTTCCGCCGCGGATTGCAGGGCGGCAACCTGTGCCCGCGCCTTGGTCAGTTCGGCACTTGTGCTGCCGGTTTCAACCACAGCCGCCGGGGCGGACTTGAGGCTGGCCAACTGTTTTTTGAGCAATTCGTTTTCCTGGCGCAGCGCCTCGGCTGCATCCGCGCTGGCCAGCAGCGATTGGAGACGTGTTTGCAACGACTGATTTTCCGAGGCGAGTTTGTTGGCGCGCTCCGTTTGGACGGCCAGCTTTTGATTGGCTTCGGCCAGCGTCTGTTTCAGTTGGGCTACCGCCTGGGTATCACCAATTCCCGCCGCGCTGCCGTGCCCTTGTGCCAGGCTTGTCTTCAGCAAATCGTTCTCCTTCATCAAGGAGCGGAGCTGCTCCTGCACTTGGGCAAATTGGGTGGGCGACACCGTGGCCGGCTGTACGGCCAGCGATTCCTTGAGTTTGGCCTGTAGCGTCTCATTATCGGTCTGCAATTGTTTGATCTGTTCGTGCAGGGCGCTGAGTTGCGATTCCAATTGGGCTTTGGCTGCGGCTGCCGCCTCCGCCGGTGTCGCGGGAGCCGATGTCACCGGCGGCGGCGGGTTGGTTGATGGGAGCTTGGCGGTGGCCTCAGCGATTTTTTCCGCCAGATAATTCAGCCGGAAGTCCACGATTTTGGGATACCAGTCCGGGAAAACTCTTTGAAACCGTTGCAGCCGGTTTTGTGCGTCGGTATAGTCTTCCAACGCCCGGCGTGGTTCCCCTGAACTTTCAAACACATCCGCCTGCTGCATAAGACCGTAAATGACAAGGTACTGATCATCGGGATTCTGTTGGGCGCGTGCCGCCGGCGACAACCACAGCGTCAAAACAAAAACAGCATAAACAGCCAGGCGTTTCATGCTGGCAAAATACTCCAAGCGAATGTGATTTGGCAACGCTGGCGGTAAAATCGCACGAACTTGGAGGCGTCAACTTTTCGCCACACATCGTATTTCGTGGAAGAAACTTGGTTGCCGGCAAGATGCCGGTCTCCCAAGGCATAGTTGACCTGGCCCGCGGGCTTTGTTAACCTTCAGCGCACCTGAAAATGCGCCTATGAACACCGCGCTAAACCAGCACGTGCTTGTGTTAAACCGGTTGTGGCAGGCGGTCAACGTCTGCACCGCCCGGCGAGCGCTCACGTTGCTGTTTCAAGGCCACGCCCAAGTGGTCTTGGACGACAGCGACGGTTCCTTTCGCACGTTTGATTTTGACGAATGGCGCGACCTTTCGGAAAGTGCCTCGCACGAGGAATCCGTTCACGCCATCTCCTTCCGCATCCGCGTGCCGCGCATCATCCTGCTGCTCATCTATGACCGCTTGCCGAAGAAGGAAGTCAAATTTACGCGCCACAACATTTTCGAGCGCGACAAGAACACCTGCCAATACTGCGGCCGCGTGTGCGACCGGAAGGATTTGAACTTGGACCATGTGATCCCGCGCGACCGCGGCGGTCCGACGACGTGGGAAAATATTGTTTGCTCCTGCATTGAGTGCAACACCCAGAAAGCCAACCGCACTCCGCAGGAGGCCGCGCTGCATCTCATCCGCAAACCCAAGCGTCCGAAATGGCGGCCGTTTGTGCAGATCAACTTCAGCCTGCACCGGCACGACAGTTGGAAACACTTCATTGACCTCGCCTACTGGAACGTCGAATTGGGCGAAGACGTTGAACAATGACCGTCAGCCGGGCGGTTATTTTTGTCCAATGTGTGTGTTCACTGCCGCCGAACGTCCGCGCAGATTCCATTTGAGCCCAGCCGCCCGGGGCGGTAATGTGGGCGTTGCCTTGCGCGCGTAGCTCAATTGGATAGAGCGTCGGCCTCCGGAGCCGAAGGTTGTGGGTTCGACCCCCGCCGCGCGTACCAGTTTTTCTTCCCTCTTTCGCGTGGCCTCCTGGTTGTTTTGTTTCGCGTATTTCGCAGTTTTACCGGCTCTTTGACTTGCGTTCCGATTCCGTTGTGCGCAAGAAAGGGGCATGGTTTATCAAAAACAAATCCTGCTGGAAACCCGCGGTTACCGGCAGATGCACGATCTCACGGCGGACGTGGCGCAAATTATCCACGACTCCGGCGTGCGTACCGGCACGGCGCACGTGTTCAATGTCGGCAGCACCGGCGCGCTGGGCGCCATCGAATTCGAGCCGGGCCTGATCGAGGACCTGCCCGACCTATTGGACAAACTCATCCCGCCCAGTCGCAGCTACGGACACGAACGCGCCTGGCACGACGGCAACGGCCATTCGCATTTGCAGGCCACGCTGTTGGGGCCGTCCCTGACTGTGCCAGTGGCCGGCGGAAAACCGGTGCTGGGCGCCTGGCAACAAATCTTCCACTTGGAATGCGACATCAAACCCCGCCGCCGTGCCATTGTGGTGACCGTCTCTGGCGAGTAATGGTGTAAGCGGGAAGCCGGGACAAGTCAGCAGCTTGCGTTTGAGGCGGCGCTAAAGCCGCCGCTTTTCTCCTTGTGATTCCTGGCCTCCGATGCGCGGTTTGAAATGGTCGAGGGTACCCTTATTCAGCACTTGAAATAGGCCGTGCCAAACGCCTCTCTCTTCTTCAACAATGGAATATACAATTTGCGAACCGGGTGTAAGATGGGGGGTGGCGCATGAATTTTGAAAACATTTATTGCGCAACGATGAAATTTGGGTAAAAAATGAATGAACGACGGCTAATTCGCCAAGCGATGACCAGAAGCTTAACGCCGAATTCTAATACTCGCCGGCTGGCGCAACGTGTTGCTCCGCCGAAACAAGGTCTTTACGATCCGCAATTTGAACACGAAGCCTGCGGTGTGGGCTTTGTAGTCAACATGAAGGGGAAAAAGTCCCACACGATTGTCCAGCAGGCGTTGCAGGTGCTGCTCAATCTCGATCACCGCGGTGCGTGCGGCTGCGAAGTGAACACCGGCGATGGTGCGGGCATTCTGATGCAAGTGCCGCACGCCTTCCTCAAGGAAGCTGCGACACAGGAAAAAATCACCCTGCCAGGTGCAGCCGAATACGGTGTCGGCATGGTCTTTATGCCGCATGCTGCCGGGCAGCGCGCCGAGTGCGAAAAGATCTTCGGCGACATCGTCACCGAAGAAGGCCAGCATGTGCTCGGCTGGCGCACGGTTCCGACCAACAATGCTTCCTTGGGCGCGACGGCCAAGGCGTCCGAGCCGTTCATGCGGCAGGTTTTTATTGCGCGCAATGCGAAGCTCGCCGATGACATGGCGTTTGAGCGGAAGCTTTATGTCATACGCAAGCGGGCGGAAAATGCGATTCGTTACTCGGGCAAGGTGAAGGGCGGCGAATTCTTCTATCTCGCCAGCCTGTCGTACAAGACGGTCGTGTATAAAGGCATGTTGCTGACGGCGCAGTTGGGCGAATACTATCCCGATTTGTCGCATCCGGCGCTGGCATCGGCGCTGGCACTGGTGCATTCGCGCTTTTCCACGAATACCTTTCCGAGTTGGAACCGCGCGCATCCGTATCGTTATCTCGCACATAATGGCGAAATCAACACCCTGCGCGGCAACATCAACTGGATGCATGCAGCGCAATCGAATTTTATCTCCGACCTGTTTGGTGATGACATCAAAAAAATTATTCCGGTCATTAATTCCGACGGCAGCGACTCGGCGATGTTCGACAACTGCCTCGAATTGCTCGTCATGGCGGGCCGCGAACTGCCGCACGCGATGATGATGATGATTCCCGAGCCGTGGGAGAACCACGAAAGCATGGACCCGGAGCGCCGCGCGTTCTACGAATATCATTCGTGCCTCATGGAGCCGTGGGACGGCCCCGCGTCCATTGCATTCACGGATGGCAAGGTCATTGGTGCCTGCCTCGACCGCAACGGCCTGCGCCCATCGCGTTATTACGTCACCAAGGATGACTTGGTCATCATGGCATCGGAGGCCGGTGTGTTGCCGGTCGAGCCGGAACGCGTGCTGCAAAAAGGGCGTTTGCAACCGGGCCGCATGTTTCTCGTGGACATCGAGCAGGGCCGTATTATTGCCGACGAGGAACTGAAAAAGAAATTTGCCGGCGCGCGTCCGTATCAACAATGGCTCGATGAACACCACGTGCTGTTGAAAAACCTGCCCGACCCGGGATTCCCAAGCGAGCCGGGACATCAAACCGTGCTCGAACGGCAGCAGGCGTTTGGTTATACGTTCGAGGATTTGCGTTTCATCATTGGACCGATGGCCAATGACGGTGTGCAGCCGCTGGGTTCCATGGGCACGGACACGCCGCTGGCAGTGCTCTCCAACAAACCGCAGTTGCTTTACAATTATTTCAAGCAACTTTTCGCGCAAGTCACGAATCCGCCGATTGATCCGATTCGCGAAGAAATTATCACTTCGACGGAGACGATGCTGGGCGGACGCGGCAGACTGCTCAATCCCAAACCTGAAAGCTGCGCCTTGATCAAACTGGAGCATCCCATTCTTACCAATGAGGAGTTGGAGAAATTGCGCCACGTCAGTCGCAAGGGGTTCAATGCCACGACGCTGCCCATCCTGTTTCCAGCGGCGGCGGGCGCCCCAGGTCTGGGAAATGCGCTGGAAAAACTTTTTGCCGCCGCCGACAAGGCCATTGCGGAAGGCACCAACATCCTCATTCTTTCGGACCGCGGCGTTAGCTGCGAAAACGCGCCGATCCCGGCGTTGCTGGCCGTGTCAGGCTTGCACCATCACCTGATCCGGGCCGGGACGCGCGGCAAGGTAGGCCTCGTCCTTGAATCCGGCGAGCCGCGCGAAGTCCACCATTTCGCCTTGCTTATCGGCTATGGGTGCGGTGCCATCAATCCCTATCTGGCGTTCGAAACGCTTGAGGACATGGCCCGACAAGGTCTCCTGGCCAAAAGCACCGAACACAAAGATGCCAAAGACTGCAAATGTCAGAGATGCAAATACATCAAGGGCGCGGTCAAAGGGGTGGTCAAGACGATGGCCAAGATGGGCATCTCGACCATCCAAAGCTATCGCGGCGCGCAAATTTTTGAAGCTGTGGGCCTGAACAGCGATGTCGTGGATAAATATTTCACTTGGACGTCGTCGCGCATTCAGGGCGTGGGGCTGGCCGTGCTGGCCGAGGAAGTCTTGGCGCGGCACCGCCATGCCTTTCCGGACCGCTCGGTCAACGGCGCGCTCGACCCCGGCGGCCAATATCAATGGCGCGATGGCGGGGAGTTCCATTTATTTAATCCGCAGACAATTCACAAATTGCAAATCGCCTGCCGCCTCAACAGCGAAAAAATTTATCGCGAATACGCCGGTTTGATCAACCGGCAGGCGGCGAATCTCTGCACGTTGCGCGGCTTGCTGGATTTCAAATTCGTGGAAAACTCGATTCCCATCGAGGAAGTCGAGCCGGTTGAGGAAATCGTGAAACGGTTCAAGACCGGCGCGATGAGTTACGGCTCTATCAGCAAGGAAGCGCACGAATCGCTCGCCGTCGCGATGAACCGCCTCGGCGGCAAGTCGAACACCGGTGAAGGCGGCGAGGATCCCGACCGTTATATTCCGCTGCCCAATGGCGACTCAAAGAACTCCGCCATCAAACAGGTTGCGTCGGGCCGCTTCGGCGTGACCAGCCATTATCTGGTCAACGCGCGGGAGTTGCAGATAAAAATGGCGCAAGGCGCCAAGCCAGGCGAGGGCGGCGAATTGCCGGGCCGCAAGGTTTATCCGTGGGTCGCCAAGACGCGGTTTACCACGCCGGGCGTCGGTTTGATTTCGCCGCCGCCGCACCACGACATCTACTCCATCGAAGATTTGGCGGAGTTGATTCACGATTTGAAGAACTCCAACCGCAACGCGAGGGTGAGCGTCAAACTGGTTGCGGAAGTCGGCGTCGGCACCATTGCCGCCGGCGTGGCGAAGGCGCATGCGGATGTGGTGCTCATCAGCGGTCATGACGGCGGCACCGGCGCGTCGCCATTGTCTTCGATTAAACACGCGGGCGCGCCGTGGGAATTGGGCGTGGCGGAGACGCATCAGACGCTCGTGCTGAACAATCTGCGCAGCCGCATTTACGTGGAGACGGATGGTCAGATGAAAACCGGTCGCGACGTGGCGGTGGCGGCATTGCTCGGAGCGGAGGAATTCGGTTTTGCAACCGCACCGCTGGTGGTGTTGGGTTGCATCATGATGCGCGTCTGCCACTTGAACACGTGCCCGGTCGGCGTAGCGACACAGGACCCGCGCCTGCGCGCGCGATTCACCGGCGATCCCGCACATGTCGTGAACTTCATGCGCTTCATCGCGCAGGAGCTTCGCGAAATCATGGCCAAACTAGGTTTCCGCACGCTGAACGAAATGATTGGCCGCACGGACAAGTTAGTTCCGTGGAAGGCCATCGAGCATTGGAAGGCCAAGGGACTCGACTTGACGCCGATTTTGCATCAGCCGGAAGCCGGCCCGGAAGTGGGGCGTTACCGTCAGATTGACCAGGACCACGGCATTGAGAAATCGCTGGACGTGACGAAGCTGCTCGATATTTGCGAACCGGCTGTCGAGCGCGGCGAGCGCGTCCACGCCGACTTGCCCATCCGCAACGTCAATCGCGTGGTCGGCACCATCGTTGGCAGCGAAGTGACAAAGAAACACGGCCCGAATGGCCTGCCGGAAGACACGATTCATCTCAAGTTCACCGGCAGCGCAGGCCAGAGTTTGGGAGCCTTTATGCCCCGCGGCATGACGATTGAACTCGAAGGCGACGCCAACGACTATTTCGGCAAGGGCTTGAGCGGTGGGAAAATCATCGTTTATCCGCCCAAAGGCTCGACCTTTGTCGCCGAGGAAAACATCATCATCGGCAACGTGGCGCTTTATGGCGCGACCAGCGGCGAGGTGTTCGTGCGCGGCATGGCCGGCGAACGTTTCGGCGTACGCAACAGCGGCGTGGATGCCGTTGTGGAATCCATCGGCGACCACGGTTGCGAATACATGACTGGCGGACGCGTGGTGGTGCTGGGCAAAACCGGTCGCAATTTTGCGGCGGGCATGTCGGGTGGTGTTGCCTATGTGCTGGATGAAGCCGGCGATTTCCCGGCGCGTTGCAATCAGGCATTGGTCGGGCTGGAAAAACTTGAGGACGCCAACGAAATCGAAGCGGTTTGGAAATTGATCCAGCGGCATCAGGCTTACACGAAGAGCGCGCGCGCGGCGAAGGTGCTGGCGGATTGGAAAAATCTCGTGGTGAAATTCGTCAAGGTGATGCCGAAGGATTACAAGCGCGTGTTGCAGTCCATGAAAAAAATGAAAGAACAGGGGCTGAGCGGCGACCAGGCCATTATGGCCGCGTTCGAAGAAAACGTGCGCGACGTGGCGCGCGTCGGCGGCGGTTGATTAACAAATTAAAATCATAAATGGGCAAACCCACAGGATTCATCGAGTACCTGCGCGAACTCCCGGCGGATCGTCCGCCGGTTGAGCGCGTCGCGGATTGGAAGGAATTCCACTTCCACATGGAGGAAAAGAAGCTGCGCGAGCAGGGTGCCCGCTGCATGGATTGCGGCATTCCCTTTTGCCACACCGGCACATTGTTCAGCGGCATGGCCACCGGCTGCCCGATTCACAATCTGATTCCGGAATGGAACGATCTGGTCTATCGCGGCCTGTGGAAGGAAGCGCTCGAACGGCTGCACAAGACGAATAATTTCCCGGACTTTACCGGCCGGGTCTGTCCCGCGCCGTGCGAAGGTTCCTGTGTGCTCGGCATCAACAACCCGCCGGTCACCATTAAAAACATCGAGTGCGCCATCATTGACCACGGCTGGGAACAAGGCTGGGTCGAACCCGAACCGCCCAAGGTCCGCACCGGCAAAAAAGTGGCGGTGGTCGGTTCCGGTCCGGCGGGGCTTTGCGCCGCCGCACAACTCAACAAGGCGGGCCACCTGGTCACCGTCTTCGAGCGGGAAGACCGCCCCGGTGGCTTGCTCATGTACGGCATTCCCAACATGAAGCTCGACAAGGTGGAAGTCGTGCTGCGCCGCATCAAACAAATGGAAGCCGAGGGTGTCAAATTTGTCTGCAATACCGAAGTCGGCAAAAATTATCCGGCGGAAAAGCTGTTGAAGGAATTCGACGCCGTGATTCTGGCGACCGGCGCGACCAAACCGCGCGATTTGCCCGTTGAAGGCCGCAAGTTCAAAGGCATTCATTTCGCAATGGATTTTCTCACGGCGAACACCAGAAGCATTCTGGATGGCAGGAAAAACGGCAATTTCATTTCCGCGACAGGCAAGGATGTCATTGTCATCGGCGGTGGTGACACGGGCACGGACTGTGTGGGTACGGCGATGCGGCATGGCTGCAACAACCTTGTTCAAATTGAGATTTTGCCCCAGCCGCCGGTGGACCGGGCCCAGGACAATCCGTGGCCGGAATGGCCCAAAGTTTATCGGTTGGACTACGGCCAGGAGGAGGCGGCGGCGAAATTTGGCGCCGACCCGCGTGTTTATCTAACCACGGCCAAAAAATTCAATGGAGACGCTCACGGGCAGGTGAAGGAAGTCCTCACCGTCCAGATTCAGTGGGAACGGAACGAAAAGGGCCAGTTCGTGCCAAAGGAGGTTCCCGGTACGGAAAAGGTCCTGCCCTCGCAATTGGTCCTGCTGGCGATGGGTTTTCTTGGCCCGGAACAACCGTTATTGGAGGCGCTGGGCGTCGAACGTGATGCCCGCAGCAATGCCAGGGCCGAATTCGAGAAATACACCACGAATCTCAAAGGCGTGTTTGCCTGCGGTGATTGCCGCCGCGGCCAAAGCCTTGTGGTTTGGGCGTTTAATGAGGGACGGGGGGCGGCGCGCGAGTGTGACCGGTATTTGATGGGACACACCGATTTGCCATGAGTAAGAGTTGTAGTTTCAAAACAACTGTGCTATTCATCCTTTCATGGCGCATCTTGGCCGTATGACGCAACCCCTCGCGCTCGTTTTTTACGAGAAATTGATGCCCGGCACCCAGTTGGTGAACCGGCTTCAGGATTTGAATTATCGCGTCCAGGTGGTCAACGATTTGACATCGCTGCAACAATGTGCGCGCAGCGAAGGCCCCTTGCTGGTGATTGCGGATTTGGCGGGTCGGGATGAGGTTTGCCGCGCCATTGCAGCATTGAAGGCGGATGCCGCCACTCATCACATCCCTGTCATCGCCTTTGCCAGCGAGGCAGACTGGCAGGCGGTGGCGCAGAAGGCGGGGGCCACGCTGGCGGTCAGCGAGGCGGCCATTGTGAATTACCTGCCGCAATTGCTGGATCAGGCGTTGCAAGTGGAGTGATGACAGGGTTTAGCAAGTGTTAAAATCGTGTTAAAAGTTGTGCTTGACGCGGAGCTGATAACTGTCTATTGTCACACAAAACAGGCATGAGTGACGCTGTAAAGTGAAAGGTGGCACGGCTTATTCAGTCGTGTCTTTTTCGCTTTTGAATCACGCCTCGGAAGTCAGGAGAGATTATGGCGAGTGGCAAAGTCAAGTGGTTCGATAATAAAAAAGGGTTTGGGTTCATCGCCCAAAATTCCGGGCAGGACGTGTTTGTGCATCATTCGTCCATTGTAGGTTCGGGATTCAAAACACTGAACGAAGGAGACGAAGTTTTGTTTGACGTCGTCGTCAGTGATAAAGGGTTGAAGGCCCAGAACGTTCAGCGCGTGCATCCGCAGTAACGCCAACGTTCTTGAAGACTGAGTTTGTGCGCGGCCCCGAGGATTTGTGTTAGCCAACGGTGGTTGGAGGAGGTAGTCTGTCTTCATGGCGGATGCAAACTCGCCGCGGATTGCCAGCCTGTATCTTCATGTGCCGTTCTGCGCGCAGAAATGCGTGTACTGCGCGTTTTATTCCGAGCCATCCCAGGGCGAGGTGGTGAATCGTTACGTAGCTGCGCTGATTCGCGAGTTGGAAATCGTCGCGGAAGATCTCAAGCCCAAAACAATTTTCTTCGGCGGCGGCACCCCATCGCTTTTGAATCTTCGTCAATGGAAACAAATCCTTGGCGCGATGGAACGGCTAAATCTGCTTGGCGCTGATGAATTCACGGTGGAGTGTAATCCGGCAACCATTTCGGCGGACAAAGCCGGCCTGCTCCACGACTTTGGCGTGAATCGCATTTCCATGGGCGTGCAGTCGCTTGACGAGGCCTTGCTCGGCCGGCTGGGCCGGATTCACTCGCGGGAAATGGTCTTCAAGTCATTCGATATCCTGCGAAGAACCGGTTTTGACAACTTGAACTTGGATTTGATGTTCGCCATTCCAGGTCAGACTCTGGACATCTGGCGCGCCACCTTGAACGAGGCCTTGGCGCTTGGCAGTGAACACCTGTCCAGTTACGAAGTGATTTACGAGGATGACACGCCGCTGTTTGCGCAATTGCAAGCCGGCGAATTCGACGTGGATGAGGATTTGGCCTGTGCAATGTATGAAGAACTGATTGATCACGCAGCCGCGGCGGGATTCCGACAATACGAAATCGCCAACTTCGCGCGCACGGCGAAGCTCAACGAGGCTGTAGTCCGCCGTCCACAGTCCGAAGCTGCTGCCGACTCGACTGCGGACTGTGGACGGTGGTCTGGCGACGTTCCCGCCTTCGCCTGCAAACACAACGTCAACTACTGGCGCGGCGGTTCGTTTTACGGACTCGGCCCCAGCGCGACCAGTTATGTGCGCGGCGTACGGACAAAAAACTGGCCAAACACACAGCTTTACCGCGAACAACTGGAAAAAGGAAAGCGCGCCATCGAATCACGCGAGGAATTGCCGCCGCTCAAACGTGCCGGCGAAACTGCCGCGTTCGGTTTGCGCATGGTTGCCGGCTGGCCGTTTGAGGAATTCCAGCGCGCAACGAATTTTGATTTGCGCCGGGAATGGTCGGCGGACATGGACCAATTGGCCGGACGCGGCTGGGGCGAGATTTTACCGGATAGTTTTCATCTCACGCGCCAAGGACTCCGTTTCGCCGACGCGGCGGCGGAATTATTTCTGCGTTGAGATGGCGGCATCTGGCTTGGGGTTTGCCTTGGTGTCCCGGCAAAGAAATTGCAGTGTGAGCAGCGCGGTCAGGAAAGCGATGCCACCGCAGACCACATAGGGCAATTCCGGCGATGGTTTGGCCGGTCGCGCAAAAAACAAAGTGGTGGCAAAGACCGGGCCGACGATGCGGGCCAACGCGCCGAAACTTTGAGCGACGCCGAGATTCGCTCCTTGTTCATGCGCCGAAGACTTGATCGAGATCATCCCAAACACCGGCGCGCGGTTCAGTCCGGAACCGATGGCCAGCACCGCCAGCGCGATGAGCAGTCCGGTAAGATGGGTTTGAAATGGCAATGCCGCCAGGCCAGCCGCAAAGATGACCAGACTGATGAAAATCAGGCGCGGTTCGCCAAAGCTCTTGACCAGCCGATGAATCATTCCTTGCACCAATACCGTGATGATACCCGCATAAGCGAAGAGGTATCCCACTTGGTCCCGGCTTTTCAGGCCGAAATCAGATGCCGCCTGTGGTCCCAGCATCAATGGGAACGTGGATTCGAAACAAACAAAACAAAACGTGGCGAGGAAGAAGATGCCGATGAGCAGGCCGAGTTTGGGTTGGCGGAGCGTGTGGCCCCATTGGGTGAATTTGGGCCGGGCCACGACGGGCGCAGCACCGGGCTTCCGGCTTTCGCCGAGGATGATCCAGCCCAGAATAAAATTCGCCGCGCAAAAACCGGCGGCCACCCAGCCGGGACCCGTTTTGCCAAAGAGGTCCGCCGTGAAAGCGCCAACTGCTGGTCCGAAAATAAAACCTAGGCCAAAGGCGATGCCAATCAAGGCCATTCCCGCCGACCGTTTTTCCGCCGGCGAAATGTCCGCGATGTAGGCTGAGGCCACTGAAATATTCGCTCCGGCAATCCCGGCGAAGACGCGAGAGATGAGTATCCACAACAAAGCCAAGTTTCCCTGCAAATGGGAAAAGTGGGAACCGTAGGCAAACAAGGCGTAAGAACCCGCCGCTCCGAGATTGCCGATGAGGATGACGGGACGGCGGCCAATGTGATCCGACCAGCGGCCCCAGACCGGCGCAAAGACAAATTGCATCAGCGAATACGAGGCGACGATGGCGCCGATGGCGAAACTCTTTGCGCCAAAATCCTCCGCATAACCCGGCAGCAACGGTAGCACGATGCCGAACCCGATCAAGTCAATGAAGACGGACAAAAAAACGACGAGGCGCGATGGCTTGCGATTCATAAATTTTAACTACAAGAAGAAATTCTAAAATTCATTAGCGAACGAGTCAAATTTTGAGGCCAAATATTTTCCGACAAACAATTTTGGCAATCCCTGCTTGTGAAGAACGTGTCACTAAGATTCAATAACTCTACTTTGATTCGAGGAAAATTATTGAGTCGTATTACAGCATGATTGATTCCGGACACACAACAGATGATAAATTCAAACCATTTGAAGGAATATGGTTGGTGTCAAAGCCGTCCGGTGCCATAGCCTGTGCGAGAGTCGTAAATGGAAAGTTGCTGATTCCTTATTCATTCAGCGAGTGGAAGAAATTAGCCGGTCATTATTACGGTTGCCGTGTTTCGGGAAAAACTTTGTTTTGTCATTTTGAACATTTCGATTCCGCGATTGCTGGCGTTTTGTTTCTCACGATTGGGCTGAACGAGACACTACAGGGCGGACGATGGACGAACAGCCAGATTCCCGAGTCTGTTCAAAAAGACATCCTTGGCTTGTCGGAATCCTTGCCGGGAATGCAACCGATTGTGTGGGTTCGCATTCTAAAACAAAAAACGCCCGAGTGGGCGGAAAAGTATTTCAAAGATGACGATTGGCCAAACAAGCACTCGAGTTGAATTTTATGATTGATTCTGTATCCGATGTTGCCGGCGCTTCGCCGGATTTGAAAAAAACCCGCCGCACAAAGGCCGCGCAGCAGCGTAATTCGATGGTTGACCGTTTGCCGCCTCACAACATGGACATGGAGCGGGGAGTGCTCGGCTGCCAACTGCTTTCGCCAAACGATTGCGTCGGCGAAGTTGTCGAAAAATTGAAGGGTGCCGGAGTGGAAGCGTATTACGACCTGAGGCATCAAACTATTCAAGCCGAATTGTTTGAGATGTACGACACCCGGATCCCGATTGACATCGTCAGTCTACAGCAGCGTCTGAAAGACAAACAACTGCTGGAACAAGTAGGCGGCATCGCGTATCTGGCGCAATTGCAGGATGCCGTGCCCAGCGCGGCCAACCTGAGCTATTACCTCGACATTGTCCGCGAAAAATTTCTGCTGCGGAAAATGATTCAAACCTGCACGGACGTCGTCGGGCGGGTTTACGATTACGAGGGCGAGGTGGACGCGCTGTTGGATGAGGTGGAACGCGATGTGTTGCGCATCAGCGAGTCGCGGGTGCAGGGCGGTGTGCTGACCACCAAAGAACTGGTGGGCAAGGCCATCGGGACGATTGAAAATTATTTCAGCCGTAAGGGCATCTTGAACGGCCTTGGCACGGGTTTCACGGACCTAGACCGGATGACGGACGGGTTGCACGGCAGCGAAATGATTGTCATCGCGGCCCGGCCTTCGATGGGCAAAACGTCGCTGGCCATGAACATCGCTGAACACGTGGCGCTGGAGCAGAAGCTGCCGGCGGCGGTGTTCAGCCTGGAAATGAGCGCCGAGGCGCTGGTATTGCGCATGTTATGTTCGATTGCGCGGGTCAATTTGCGGAGCATCCGCGAAGGATTCATGAGCGAGGCGGACTTTCCGAAATTGCAGAACGCAATGGGCCGGCTGGCGAACGCACCGTTGTTTATTGACGACTCGGCAGGGCTTTCGATTTTGCAATTACGGGCGAGGGCACGTCGGCTGCACCAGCAGCATGGCATCAAGCTTTTCGTGATTGACTATCTGCAATTGCTCCATTCTACTGGCCGCCGAGCACAGGAAAACCGGCAGCAGGAGATTTCGGATATTTCCAGCGGTATCAAGGCGCTGGCGAAGGAACTGAAGGTGCCGGTGCTGGTGCTCAGCCAGTTGAACCGCGAACTCGAACGGGACAAAAGCCGCAAGCCGCGATTGTCGGACTTGCGCGAATCGGGCGCGATTGAACAAGACGCCGATGTGGTTGGTCTGCTGTATAAACCAAGCGCTGGCGATGATGAAGAGGCCGCCTTCGGCGAGGAAGCCGATGGTGTGCCGGTTAATTTACTGATTGCCAAACAACGAAACGGCCCGACGGGCGACATCAATTTGACCTTCTTGCGGCCTTATACACGATTTGAAAGCGCAGCCAAAATCAGCGATGAAGACGTGCCGGCGGACCGATAGACGATGAAATTGCTTTTTCGCCTTTTCGGAATCTGGCTGTTGCTCGGTTGCGGGCCGCTCCTGTGGGCGCAGGCCGCTGCCGGTCCGAAGATTGACCGCGTGGACATCAAGTACGTCGGCCCGGCCTCGATCAGCGAACAATTCATCCGCTCCAACATCCGCCTCAAGCCCGGCGGGTTTTACACCGCGGACGCCAGCGCGGCGGACATCCGCAACCTCTATGCCACCGGACAATTTTACAACATTCGTGTGTCTTTGGACCAGGCGAGCGATGGGGGCGTGAACGTGACGTATATTGTCCAGGCCCGTCCACGCCTGGCGGAAATCAAAATCGAGGGCAACAAAAAACTGAGCGCGTCCAAAATCCGCAAAAAAATCACCGTGAAGGCCGGCCAACCGCTGGACGAACAAAAGCTGTTCACCGACTGCCAGGAGATTCAGAAACTTTACGAGAAATACGGTTACGCCGGCACGAAGGTCAAATACGTGGTGGACGTGGATGAAAATGCCGGGCGCGGCACGGCGACGTTTCAAATCACCGAACAACCGAAGGTCAAAATCGTTAAAATCGAATTTGTTGGCGCAGCGGCCTTTTCCCAGCGGGAATTGCGCAAGCAACTCAAAACCAAGGAACGCTGGATGTTCTCCTGGCTGACGGGCAGCGACGTGTACAAGCAGGACCAGTTTGAGGATGACCAGGACGCGCTCACGCAGTTTTACCGCAGTCACGGCTACCTCGATTTCGACATCAAGGACGTGAAGCTGGCGCATCCAACGCCTCACACGATGGTTATCCAGTTTTTTGTTTTCGAAGGCAAGCAGTACAAGGTCGGCTCGGTCAAGTTCAGTGGCAACAAGATTTTCAACGACGAACAGATTCACCAGGGACTCCAACAGGTTCACGCCTTTGAGCGTGCCCGGGGCAAGATCGGGCCGCATGGATTGCCGATGGACGTGGGCGACACGTTCACGCCCGAAGGCCTGGAGAACGACCTACAGGCCGTTGAGGATTTTTACGGCAGCAAAGGTTATATCAATGTGAAGCAAGGCCCCACCCTCCAGGCCGTGCGCATTCCGAATGTGGACACCGGCACGATGGATTTGGAATTTCAAGTTGACGAAGGCAACAAATACCACGTCGAGCGGATTAATATACGCGGCAACATCAAGACCAAGGACAAGGTCATCCGGCGCGAACTGGCGATTTCCCCCGGCGAGGTGTTCGACATGGTGCGCGTCAAGATCAGTAAACAGCGGCTGGAGGGTCTGCAATATTTCAGCCGCGTGGAAGCGGAGCCGGAGCCGACCGAGCCGCCGATTGCCGGGCGCGAAAATCTGGACATCAGCGTCGAGGAACAAAACACCGGCAAAATCATGCTCGGTGCGGGATTCAGTTCAGTGGACTCGCTGGTGGGTTTTGCCGAAATCGAGCAGGACAATTTTGATTTGTTCCATCCGCCCAACTTCACCGGCGGCGGCCAGCGGGCGCGGCTTTTCCTGCAATTGGGCAGCCAGCGCCAGGACTACGAGCTTCTGTTCACCGAGCCTTGGTTGTTTAATCGCAAACTGGCCCTGAATGTGGACCTTTATCGCCACGATTGGAGCTTTGACAGCCCCAACAATATTTATGATGAAACCCGCACGGGCGCGAGCGTGAGCCTGACGCGAGCATTGTGGACTGACTTTCTCAGGGGCAGCATCGGCTATACAATTGAAGACGTGGGCATTTCCTTGAACAGCGGGTGGCATGATTGGGAGCAGTCTGGAACGACGCCAGCGGGCCAAATTCCACCCAATGTGCCCAACGACATTTTGGAACAAACCGGCGACCATCTATTCCATCATTTCACGGCGTCACTCGCTTATGACACGCGCAACAGCACTGAACTGCCCAATGGCGGCCAGCGGACGGAATTTGATCCGGAATTTGTGACCGGCGACAGCACTTATTACAAATTGGAACTCAAATCCGCTTGGTATTTTCGTGGGCTGTTCAAAAGCCACGTCATCCAACTCTCCGGAATTCTGGGCGTGGCGGATGGTATGGGCGGCGACGAAGTGCCGTTCTATGACCGTTATTACCTCGGCGGCCTCTACTCGCTGCGTGGCTTCAAATATCGAAACATTGGTCCGCGGGACCCGTTGTATGGTGTCAACCCATTAATGGCGGATGAGCCAATCGGCGGCGATAGCTATTGGTTTGCTTCCGCTGATTACTACATTCCCATTATTCAAACGGAGGGCGGTGTTAGCCTGCGCTTGGACTTCTTTTATGACGCGGGGTCAGTCAGCACGCAGCCTTATTCCTTCTCCGGCCCCTTTGACGATGATGCCGGCTTTGGTTTTCTCTTGAATATTCCCCATCTTGGCCCATTGCAGTTGTATTATGGCATTCCCATTAACCATGACCAATACAACAGCGCCGCCGGCAAATTCCAATTTGGATTCGGCTACCATCGCGAATTTTGATTGTCGTATGAAAAAGTTTTTGTTGAAAATGGTTTTCATCGGCTTGGGCTGTGCAGGTGCGATGAATGTGTTGGCGCTCACATCCCCGGCGCAAATCTTGTCTAACCTCTCCGCAAAACCCGCCTTGTTGCGGTACGGAACGCCGGTTTCCGACCCGCCGTGTTCGGAAAACCAATGCTTTCGCGCGGGGTCGGAGACCGGCGTTTCAGTTGTGCAGAGACCCCTCCCGGCATTCGGCGCTATGCCGCTTTATTTCGAGGCCGCTTCGCTTAATCAAGGGAATAGCCCGGCTCAATTCATTGCGCGCGGGGTTGATTGTGGTTTTTTGATTTCACCTGCCAATGCACAAATCACCTTGCGAGGTCGCGCCAGCGTCTTGGACTGCGGCGGCAGGCGCAGCGCGACGCCGCTTTCGGGCGGGGACCAATTTGTCAAACGCCTTTCACGTTCCCAAAGCGGTGTCACAGCCACCGCGCTCCAAGACGCAAGCGAATCCGCAATAGTGCAACTGCAATTCGTCGCCGCCAATCCGCGCGCCCAAATTCGTGGCGCCGACACATTGCCCGGCAAAATCAATTACCTCATCGGGAGAGATCCCGCAGATTGGCGCACGGGCGTGGCGATATTTGCGCGTGTGCGGGTTGAACAGCTTTATCCCGGCGTCAACCTGGTCTATTACGGCAATCAACGACATCTCGAATACGATTTTACCATCGCGCCCGGTGCGAACCCCAATGTAATCAAAATCCATTTCGACGGCGCGGACAAAATTTCAATCGGCGCGCAAGGCGAATTGATTTTGGCACTTGGCAAAGATGAAATCCGCCAGCCGGCGCCGGTGATTTACCAGATGGTTGACGGCCAACGCCAGGCCATCAGCGGCGGCTACCGCCTCGTGGACGCCGACACGGTCGCGTTCACCGTTGGCAACTACAATCACAAGCTGCCATTGGTAATTGATCCGGTTTTGAGTTTTTCGACTTACTTTGGCGGCAGCGGGAGTGACTCGGCCCGGTCAATTGCTTTGGACACAAACGGGTTTATTTATATTGCCGGCCAAACGATGTCAGGCGGTTTGGCTACGTCCAATGCGTTTCAGAAAAGCTTCAGCGGAGGTAGTTTGAGCGGGGATGCGTTTATCGCCAAGTTTGACAACCAAGGCAGCAACCTCATTTATTTTACCTACTTGGGTGGCAGTGCTGATGATTCGGCAGCCAGTATCGCGGTGGATGGTGCGGGCGATGTTTTTGTGACCGGCTTCACCGATTCCGTCAATTTTCCAACAACTACGAATGCCCTTTACCGCAGTATTAGTGGAACATCCACGTCGGCTGGTTATTTCCGCGATGCCTTTGTGACGGAACTAAATCCCGGTGGCTCAAACTTGCTGTATTCTACCTACCTTGGCGGCTCCGGTCCGGATGAGGGAGAGGGCATTGCTCTGGATTCCTCAAACAACATTTATGTGACTGGCTATACTGGTTCACCAGATCTGCAAGTATCTTCAAACGCTTGTCAACAGCATCTTGGTTACACCTATTCGATTTACACCACCTATCTCTACGCCAATGCGTTTTTGGCCGAAATCGGAGCCTCAGGCACCAATTTGCTTTATTTGTCCTACTTGGGTGGCACCAATCTCGACGTGGGTGAGGGCATCGCCGTGGACGGTTCCAATTACGTGTATATCACCGGCTACACTGCCTCGACGAATTTTCCGACCATCCATGCCATATTCCAACAGTTCGTCCGAACGAATGGCGTTGGAACAACGAATCAAGTGGTCGTCACCAATTGGGTTAATGGCTCTTTGCTGAATGGCTCGGCAACTCCGCCGGCTAACTATGACGCGTTCGTCGCCAAATTCACGCCTTCCTGCACAAACTTGGTCTATTCCACTTTGCTGGGAGGAACGAATGACGACGAAGCATACAGCATTGCGGCTGACGGCTCGGGCGACGCTTATGTGACTGGTTGGACGGTTTCCACTAATTTCCCCAACACGGTCAGTCTTTCCAATCTCTACAACGGGCTGGCCAACAACGCCGTTTACGGTTACGCCGTCACGACCAACGTTTTTCTGACGCAAATTGTGTGGAACCAGAACCCCACTAACGCGGCCATCGGCAACGCGGCTGTTGACTTCTCGACGGTTTTCGGCGGGACCAACTTTGCCGGTGACATGGGCTACGATGTGACGCTGGACCCGTATGGCAACGTGTATGTGGTTGGCGCTTCTTCGACCACCAATTTCCCGGCCATTAACACGCCAGGCCTCTTGGGTACTACAAACGCCGGCGGCAATGATGTCTTCGTCATCGCATTTACGACCAATGCTTCCAGCGTCATTTATTCAGGCTATTTGGGCGGGTCAGCCGATGATTTTGGTTACGGCATTGCTGTGGATTCTTCCACCAATGTCTATATTGCCGGTCAGACTTTTTCAGGAAATTTTCCGACAATTTCACCATATCAATCCTCGTTCAAAGGCGGGAGCGACGCTTTTCTGGCCAAAATCGGCTGGACAGATGTACAGCCGGAGATCACCGATCAGTCATCGCTAACGAACCAGTTCTTGGAGGCAAAACTACAATCTGTAACTTATTCGATTACGGCAACCGGAACGCCGCCACTGAATTACCAGTGGCAGGTGGCGGGAACAAACCTGATATGGACGAATGTGGTAAATGGAGAGAACGTCACCGGTGCAACCAGCAACACGTTGAGTATCTCGCCCTCAGAAACAAACAATACTGGCACTTACCGGGTTGTCGTCACCAATTACGCGGGATCGGCAATCAGTTCCAATGCCGTTCTGACGGTGACGGCAGGTCCAATCATCACAGTGCAACCAACAAACCAAACGGTCGGGGTTGGATCGACGACAGAGTTCATTGTCAACGGATACGTGACATCGCCTTACTATATTCAATGGCTGAAGGATGGTATAGACCTGACGGATGGAACAAATGTTAGTGGTTCAGTTATCAGTGGTTCAACCAACAGCGGCACACTGACCATCAACAACGTTCAGACGAATGATGGCGGAAACTACTGGCTTGTCATCACGAATGACTGGGGATCAGCGACGAGTTCGGTGGCGAACCTGACGGTGGATGATTTCCCAATCATCCTGGCGGAGCCGACGAACCAGACGGTTGGGCAGGGATCCATAGTGACCCTTACTGTCAACGCGATCGGAGCGCCGACATTGGGTTATCAGTGGCAGGCGAACGGGAACAACCTGTTGAATAGCGGTCGCATCGTTGGTGTAAACAGTTCTGCGCTGACGATCACTAATGTTCGGACGAGTGATGCCAAAGACTATTCGGTCATTGTCACAAACAGCCTCGGGTCCGTAACCAGTTCCCCTCCGGCTGTCTTGACGGTGTTGACAGCGCCTTTGTTCGGAAGCATCATGGACGACACCAACGGTAATCTTATATTAAGCGGCATCGGCAACATTAGCGGCAACACCTTTTACGTGCTGACCTCAACCAACCTTGGGACGCCGCTGATTCAATGGACACCCATTGCGACCAATTTTTTTGGCAGCCAGGGCCAGTTTGTTTTGACTAACGCGCCGTTTACCAACACGACGCAGCAGTTTTACATCCTGCAAGTACCCCCATGATTTGCCATGATTTCAGCCGCCAGTTTTCAGTTGGCGTCCAACCAAAATTCTGTTTTCCTATTCCCATGAAATACGTTTTGCGAACCATTTTTCCGGCGGTTTTATTGATGACTTTATTGGGCAGTTCCGCCCTGGCGCAGCAAAAGATCGCCACGGTGGACATGCGCAAGTTGTTTGATGGTTATTGGAAAACCAAGCAGGCCGAGGCGGCGCTCAATGACCGCAAAGCCGAACTCGACAAGGAGGATCGCGGTTTTCTGGATAATTTGCAGAACGACCGGGACGAATATCAAAAATTGCTGGACGCCGCCAGCGACCAAGCCATTTCCGCCGATGAGCGCGACAAACGCAAACAGGCCGCTACTGACAAATACACCGAGATTAAAAATTCCCAGGCGACCATCGTGCAATTTGAACGTCAGGCGCAAGCCACTTTGGCCGACCAAACCCAGCGGATGCGCAGCGACATCGTGAAGGAAATCACCGAGGCTGTGACTGTCAAGGCCAAGAGCGCCGGCTATGCCATGGTGCTTGATCTCGCGGGACAATCCATCAACCAAACTCCGATAGTTCTCTACACCGACGGTCAAAATGATTTGACCGCTGCGGTCCTTGCCCAACTTAACGCCGGGGCGCCCATTGATTTAAACCCGCCGGTTACGAATTCGGTTGTGCCGCCGTTGACGATCAGCACCAATCTTTAGCAGGTGAATCGGATCAACTCGCGCTGAGCCGTTTCGCCGGTTTCTCGAACAACATCCGGTGCGCTTCCTCCAGGATTTCGGGGATGCGTCCGGCGAACGGGCTTTGCCGCAGGCTGTTTCGCAAGTCCACTTCGCGGACCTTGGCCGCATTCTGGCCGGGAAACCAATGCTCGGCCTGGCCCAGCAAGTTGTAACGCATCTTGCCCCACGCCACCAAATCGAGCGATTTCGCGTACGTCCAAAGCCGTAAAATTTCCGAAACGTTGATTTCGCCGGGCATGTCCTCAAAATTGGGCAATCCCTCGAACCAGCGCGCGCACCAATCCGCCCCGAGCACGCGCTCCATTTCCGCGCACAACCGGTTTTCTATCGGGGCGATGGTTTCCGGAATTTTGCCGTAAAATTCCAGCGCGCGGGCGTGTTCGTCAAAATCCGCGGGCTTGGCTGCGCCGCAACTCAGCGTGTGAACCTCCTTGCGCGCCAGGCAATAAAGGTCGTTGAACTGCATTGGCGTCAGCGGCGCGCAAAGCTCCACCAACTTTTTTGGCGGTTCGTAAAGTTTTCCGCCCTTGTCATTCGGGCTGATGATGAATACTCCCATGTCCAGCCGGTGCGCCGCCTCAATCGCCGCCCAATTCAGGTCGTTCACGAAATACCAGTGGACGTTCATGTAATCGAACCCGCTGCTGTTGACGGCCTCAAGAATGACGTCCGTGATGGCGTGTGTGGAAAAGCCGATGAACCGGGCACGGCCCGCTTTTTGCAACTGGCGCGCGGCGGCCAGCGAGCCGCTTTTCCTGAGCGACCAGTCCAGCAGTTCGCGGTTGTTAATGCCGTGCAGCGACAGCAAATCCACATAATCGAGTTGCAGGTATTTCATCGAAGTCTCGAAAATTTCGAGAAACTCCTTTTGCGTGGCGCAAGGTTTGACCTTCGTTTGGACGATGATTTTCTCCCGCGGCAACTTCGGCAGCACGTTGCCCAGTTGCATTTCCGAAGTGCCATAACCGCGTGCCGTCTCGATGTGATTGATGCCAAGCTCCAGCGCGTGATAAACAATCTTTTCGATGTTTTCCTGGTTTCCGCGCGGAATTTCCGCCGGTGCCACGTCTTCCCACTTGAACTGGTAGCGCATCCCGCCGCAGGAAATCACCGGCATGGCCAGCTCCGTCCGGCCAAAACGACGATATTTCATTGCAGTGAAAATAAATTGCTTTGCCGGTGATGGCAAGCCACGGAGCTGAGTCGTTTGAGAAAAACAAACCTGTTACGGCCCGAACAATGCCTCGTGCATGCCGGGTACCGGACGGTTGTTCGCTTTGTCCCAATAGCGGAAACCCGCGCTCCAATCCCAGATGGCCCATCCCAACTGCTGGCGCTCGCACGCGCGGCGAAAGGCCCCGTAGAACCGGACGCGCGATTCGGGGTCGGCCTTGGTGTAACAGCCAAACTCGCCCACGTGTACCGGGCGGCCATAATAATCCGACCATTCGCGCGCCAACTTCAGCTTGTCGGCAAACGCTATCGGGCTGCTCGGATTTTTTTCCGTTGGCAATGTGTTATACTTGTGAATCCAATCCAGCACCGACCGATCCAGTTTGAGCGACGGGTCAAGTACAAGTGGCGCGGCTGGCGGCCCGGGGAACTGGATGCCGGCTAGTTTCTTCAGGTTCGGGCCAACCCACGTGGCGCCCTGATGGGTAAAATAAAATGGATCGTAGCAATGAACCGACACAATCAGATTATCGTCCTTGGCCGGCAACACGAGGTGCTTCAGTTCCTCAATGCTGCCCCATTTGCCGGGTTCGACCAATATCGTCCGGCGCGGATCCGTCTTGCGGATTTCAGCAATGACGCGTGCGTAGATCGAGTTCATCACCTCCGTGGTGGCAGCCCCGTGCGGCTCGTTTAACACCTCGAATGCCAGCGCGTTGGGAAACTTCGCATAATGCGCCGCCACTTGCCGCCAGATGGCCAGCAACCTGTCCGTCTGCCCGGCCGGGCTGGTATCGAAGGCTTCGAACCCTTGGATGTTGATGATGACGGCAAGCTCGTTGGCCATCGCGTTGGTTACGACAAAATCCGCCCGGGCAAAAATCTCCGGCGACAATGCGTAATCCGGCGCCGGTCCGGTATAATATTGCCAGCCTACCGGCACGCGGACGTGGTCAAATCCTTCGCGGTGCATGGCGGCAAATTCATCGACCGCGCACGTTATTCTCCAATGCTGACGGGGTGGCACTTCCAAATAATTGGCGAGGTTGACACCGCGCCTGAACAAGCGGGCCGCTTGATATGCGGGTGAGTCGCGGCTGGACAGCGGCTTCATCTCTGGTGGATTTGACGGGACAAAAGGATCGTTGTTGACAACCGGGCTGGCCAGACCTTGGAAGCTGAGGCTGGCGAGAATGCAGAAAATGGTTGTTTTCAATGCCACAGGCTTTGCTTTTTTACGCATGCGTCAAGCAGTTTTGACCCTAATTGCTCTCAAAAATCGCTTGCCTCATCGCCGCCCATCGCGTACAGTTTGCGCTCTTTTGTTATTGAATTTTGATTTATGCGACGTCCCAAAGGCATCAAAACCAAAAAGTCCGTGGCCAAACGTTTCAAGATTACGGCCCGCGGAAAGGTCTTGCGCGCGTGCGCCGGCAAACGCCATCTGGCTCAAACCAAGAACCCCAAACGCCGCCGCAATCTGCGCGGCACCACCGCGGTGGATCCCACCGATGTATATCGCATCACGCAGAGTTTGCCCTTCAGCCACTGATTTTCCACGACCTGGACCCAAGACGCCAGAACCCACCCCCCAGATTATATGCGAGTTACCAACGCCCCCGCTTCCCGCAAACGCCGTACCCGGATGATCCGCGCCGCCAAAGGCTTCCGGATGCGCCGCTCGAAACTTTACCGCTACGCCTCCGACGCCGTGGATCATGGCCGCCAGTACGCCTATCGCGATCGTCGCCGCAAAAAGCGCACGTTCCGCTATCTCTGGCAGATTCGCATCAACGCTGCCGCCCGTGCCGCCGGCCTGACCTACAGCCGGTTCATGGAAGGACTCAAGGCCGCCAAATGTGCGCTGGATCGCAAAGTGCTGGCTGACATCGCGGCCCAGGATAACGCCGCATTTACCGAGTTGGTGAACGTCGCCAAAGCCGCGCTGAAGAACAAACCTGCTGCCACTCTGTCCAAGGTTTAAACCAAACCAGCCGACACTCTCAACGGGCGGCCAGTGATGGTCGCCCGTTTTTCTTTTGTTTCCATCCGTCATCCCCTATCTTCCATCCCAACCGCGTATGGGACTTCTGAACGACATTGAACCGCTGAAACAATCAGCGCTGGCCGAGTTGAAAGCCGCGCCCGACCTGGCCGCGCTCGAACAAACCAAGGGCGCGTGGATCGGGCCGCACGGCAAGTTCACCGCGCTGATGAAACAGCTCGGCACGTTGTCCAAGGAGGAAAAGCCCGCCGCCGGCAAGGCCATCAATGCCGCCAAGATGGAACTCGAAGCCACGCTTGTTTCGCGCCGCGAAGAATTGGAAATGAAGGCTGCATTGCCCAAGGAGCCGACCGATTTCAGTGCGCCTGGACGCCGCCGCGCGCTCGGCAAACTCCATCCGCTCACGCAGGTGACCGAAGACATTGTCCGCAGCTTTCGCAAAATCGGCTTCGTCGTTGCCGACGGCCCGGAAATTGAGGACGAATACCATTGCTTCGACGCGCTCAACACGCCCGCCGACCATCCCGCCCGCGACATGCAGGATACATTTTATTTGGCAAAGCCGGAGAATTCCCAACTTCCAGTTTCCAACTCCTATCTCCTCCGGACTCACACGAGTTCGGTCCAAATCCGCGTGATGAAGAACCAGCCGCCGCCGGTGCGCATTATCGTGCCGGGCCGCGTCTATCGCCGCGATAACGCCGACGCCACGCACAATCCGACCTTCCAGCAAATCGAAGGACTTTATGTGGACAAAAACGTTACCGTCGGCGACCTCAAGGGCACGGTCGAATTTGTTTTCAAGGAACTGCTCGGCGGAGAGACCAAGATCCGCTTTCGGCCGCACTATTTCAGCTACACCGAGCCGAGCTTCGAGATTGATTTCAGCAACGCGCTCGTGAAAAAGCTCGGCAAAGAGTGGCTGGAAATTGCCGGGTGCGGCATGGTGCATCCACAGGTCTTCGAAAACGTTGGCTACGATCCGGAAATCTGGACCGGCTGGGCGTTCGGCTTCGGCATCGAACGCATCGCGATGATTCGCTACGGCATCAACGACATCCGGTTGTTTTACGAAAATGACGTGCGGTTTTTGAAACAATTTTAAGATTCCAAATAGCTGTTTACAGGATTCCGTATTAGTATACTTTGGAAGCATGAAAACGACAATTGATATTCCAGAAAAGATGCTCCGTGAAGCCATCAAACATACCGGCGCGAAAACCAAACGCGATGCCGTCGTCAGCGCGGTGGAGAATTTCAACCGCCGTCAACGGCTCGTCGTGCTGGCCGAACGGTTGCATGGTTCGTGCCCCGACTTTATGACCCAGGAAGACCTCAGGCAAATGCGCCAGGACCACACATGGAAGGCGAAGCGATGACGCTGGTGGACGCTTCCAGTTGGATTGAATTTCTGCGCCAGCGCACGGGCGAGCCGGGGTTTCGGGTCAAAAGTCTGCTCGCTGATGGAAATGCAGGCTGGTGCGAATTGACGATTGTGGAGCTTTGGAATGGCGCACGCGGACATGTTGAAAAATCTGTGCTCGAAGAATTGGAGAAGGAACTAAAGATCTATCCCGTTAACGAGGCGGTGTGGAAAATGGCCCGTGTTTTGGCACGAGGCTGCCGCGAACATGGAATCAACGTGCCGGCCACAGATATTGTTATCGCCGCCTGTGCGTCAACCCACGGCTTGAAACTTGAACATTGCGACAGCCACTTTGACAAAATCCTGCCCATCGCGGCCAAACTATGAAAGCGCGCATCGCAATGATTCGCTATGACATCAACGACATCCATCTCTTTTACGAAAGTGACGTGCGGTTTTTGAAACAATTCTAACCCCTCGAACCTATGAAAAATCCAATCAATCGCCTTTCACTGTTTACCGCTCTGGCTGCGGTGGTTTTACTGGCCGTAGGTTGCCAATCGCCCAAGCCCGCCCCGAAAGCCAGTTGCGCGACGCCGGCGCCGGCCTGCTGCTCCAAGATGGCGATGACTTGCCCGTATTTGGCGACGAATTGTCCCGCCATGTGCCCCGCCATGACCACGGCAGTTCCGCTCACCAAGTCGGAGCAGGCGGCCATGACGCCGCAGCAGGCGCTGGCGGCATTGGAGGCGGGCAACGCCCGGTTTGTTGCCGGTCATCCGTTGCATCGCAATATGCCCGCCGATGTCAAAGCCACCACCTCCGGCCAGTATCCCTTTGCTGTGGTGCTGAGTTGCATTGACTCGCGGCAGCCGATTGAAATCGTGCTGGATCAGGGCATCGGCGACATCTTCAGCGCACGTGTGGCCGGCAACGTGCTGAACGACGACGTGCTCGGCAGCATGGAATTCGCCTGCAAGGTTTCCGGCGCGAAACTGATTGCCGTCATCGGCCACACCAATTGCGGAGCCATCAAGGGCGCCGTGGATGGCGTGCAACTCGGCAACCTCACCGGCCTGCTCGCCAAGATTAAACCCGCGATGGACGCAGTTCCCGCCGATGTCGGGCCGCGCACTTCAAAAAATCCTGAATATGTGGACCAGGTGGCCGAGGCCAACATGCGTCTGGTGATGCAAGAAATCCGCGAACGCAGCCCCATCCTGCGCGAGATGGTTGACAAAGGTCAGGTCGGCCTGGTTGGCGGCATGTATGACCTCTCCACCGGCGAAGTTCATTTCTTCGATAAATAAATGAACTACGGGTTGGCAACATAGAAGATGAAGTGTGGTTCTTGGTACAATTATAAAACGTATGAAAACGAATCGTTCAATCAAACCAGCGGCGGAGAATTTTGATGTGTTTGACAAGTCAGAAACAGAATTCTGCGAGAAGTCACCCTTAACTAGCTCAAACAATACGTTGATTTCGACTGGTCGCCTAAGAAATTAACCGGGCGGCTCGCGACAAAAGAGACAAGAGATTAGATCCCGCCTGGTCCGCCGTTTCTCCCCACGCCAGGAGTCCATCAGTATGTCCGCCCATGGCCAGAATGCCTTTCCGATAATGCTCGCTGTCTCGAAGCAGCCACAATACTTCGTAAAACATTTCCACGGTGCCGCATTCGACCGCCGGATCAGTAACGGAAAGACCGAGGTCGTCTTTGGCATTCCAGATTTCGGGACAGTGGGCGTGAAACACAAATTGGACCCTCCGGTTTGCACCGTAGGCGGCCAGATGCGTCATCGTTTCCGAGGAGGGATGATTCATTCCTTTTGACCAGACGAGATTCCGGGCCGGATCGAAATCCATGATTCGGGCGTATCCTTCCGGGGTCAAGGTTTCCAGGTGGCCGGTCTGGCTGGCAGTGATCAGGAATGTTCCGTCGCCCATGCGTTTTGAAAGATTGCCAAAGCCCAACCCTCCGTATCTGGCGAAGTCTTGACCAACCAAACCTGCGGCCCGCAATTTATGCCTCCACTTTGTCAATTCCACGATATCCGACCCACTGCAACAAACATCCGTCTCATGCTCGACGTGGAATTTTATGACGCCTTCCAGATTCATACGACAGTACGGCTTGGTGCTACATAACAAAATACATCAGGACAAAGGGTCTGCTTAAATATCGCAGATTTTCTTCATAAATCCAGCAAATTAACATTACGGGACGGCAAAATCCCCGTTCCGAACCGGTTACTGGCTTTTGGCGGAACTCACGGCATGGTTTGGCCGTCCTAGCAATCCTGCGCAAGCACGAGTGCTATCTGGCTTTCTTGCGTGAAATTTTCTCGCCCGCCATCGGTTTTGAAGTTTTAATCTTCGCACATGAAACCGAAGGCTTACGCGCGTGCGGGCGTGGATATTGATTTGGGCAACAGGGTCAAGGCCACGTTGCCGCGGTTGCTTGCGTCCACGCACCGCCGCGAGGTGCTTGGCAAGGTCGGCGGCTTCGGCGGCCTGTTCGCGCTCGACCTGAGAAAATATCACGAGCCGGTGATGGTGTCGTCCGTGGACGGTGTCGGCACCAAGCTTAAAATCGCGTTCGCCATGGACCGGCACGACACCATCGGCGCCGACCTTGTAAATCATTGCGTCAACGACATCGCCGTGCTGGGCGCCGAGCCGCTGTTCTTCCTCGATTACCTCGGCACGGGCAAACTCAAACCGCACGTTTTTACCGACATCATCAAAGGCTTCGCCCGCGCCTGCGCGGAAAACGATTGCGCGCTGATCGGCGGTGAAACGGCACAGATGCCGGGCTTTTACCAGGAAGGCGAGTATGACGTGAGCGGCACGATTGTCGGCGTGGTGGAGAAATCCAAAATGCTCAACGGCCAAAAAACCGTGAAACGCGGCGACGCGGTCATCGGCATTGCGTCGTCCGGCTTGCATACGAATGGCTATTCGCTCGCTAGGAAAATTTTCTTCGAGCAATTGAAATTAAAACCCACCAGCCGCGTGCCAGGCTTGAAAGCCACAATTGGCGACGAATTGCTGAAAGTCCACATCAGTTACGGGCCTTTGGTGCAGAAGCTGTTGAGGAAGTTCAATGGTAGGGCGCTTTATCCAAAAGCGCCGCGGCGCGCTGGGGACAGCGCGCCCTACCCGGTCAAAGCCTTTGCCCACATCACCGGCGGCGGGTTTGTGGACAATATTCCGCGGGTGCTGCCGAAAAATCTGGATGTCGTCATCCGCAAAGGCTCTTGGGACATGCCGCCAATTTTCAAAATTATCAAAGCCAGGAGCGGCGTGCCGGATGCTGAACTTTACCAAGTCTTCAACATGGGCATCGGGATGGTTTCAATCGTGTCGGCGGACAAGGCGGACGCAGTTTTGAAATTCATCCGCGCGCAGAAACACAAGGCATGGCGTATCGGCACGGTGGCAAAAGGCAAAGGTGAAGCGCGTGTGGTTTAATTTTGGACTGCGGTGGCAAGCGGAGCGCGACGCCGCTTTTCAGAAACTTCCAAGACGATCGAACACGCCATCCCATTCGAAAGCGCCGTCGTCACTGCGTTTTGCCGGCAGTCCAAATCGTAAATTCCTAGTAGCTCATCCGGTCGAGCTTCACCTTGCCACGGAAAATCCAGTAGATGCAGACGGTGTAGGCAATGACCAGCGGCACACCGATGCACGCGATGATTAGCATGACGCCCAGCGTCTTCGGTGATGACGACGCGTTGTAAATCGTCAGGCTGTTTCCCGGATCGGGCAGGCTGTAAACGAGGTTCGGATACATGTTCAGGCCAAACAGCATCATCAGGGTAATCATCGCTGCGCACGACGACAGGAACGCCAGCCAGTCGCGTCGGTGGTGAAATTCCCGCGGGATGTTGGCGATGGCCAGCATGTTCACCAGCGCGATGCTGAAGAGCCACGGTTGTTCATGCACCCGCGCCGCCATGTGTGGCACATAAAGCAATGTAGCCATCGTGAGCGTCACCGCGCAAATCACGAAGAAAATAATGCAGCGCATTGCCCAAACGCGCAGTTTGTCGTGGAGTGCGCCCTCGGTCTTCATCACGCCGTAAATCGCGCCGTGCATCATGAACAACGCCGCGGTGGTGACGCCGACCAGCAGCGGATATGGCGTCAGCAAACCGAGAAACGTTCCTGCAAACTCGCCGTTGACGCTAATCGGCACGCCCCAGGCGATATTGCCGAGCGCCACGCCCAGGAGCAGACCTGACAGCAGGCTGCCGATGGAAAATCCGATGTCCCACATCTGCCGCCACCAGCGCATCGGCTGCTTGCTCCGGAATTCAATGGCCACCGCGCGAAAAATCAGCGACACGAGCAGCAAGACCAGCGCGAGATAAAATCCGGAAAAGACGGTCGCGTAAACGTTCGGGAAAGCGGCGAACAGCGCGCCGCCGCCGGTGACCAGCCAGACTTCGTTGCCGTCCCACACCGGCCCGATAGCGTTGATCAGCGTGCGGCGCTCGGTGTCGTCCTTCGTGCAAAGGTGCAGCGCGCCGATGCCGAGGTCGAAGCCGTCGAGCATCGCGTAGCCGGTGAACAGCACGCCAACAAGAATGAACCAAACGGTGTTCAGGTCAAAATTCATGGCTTTTCGTGGTGGGTTAATTCAGTTGGCAACGCGAGTTTGCCGGACGGAACCAAATCCTGCTCATCCGGCCCGTGCTGGATTTTGTCGTTAAGCAAATAAATGAACACCGCGAACAACAGGAAATAAACCACCGTAAACAAAATCAGCGAAGTGAGAATAACATTTGCCTTCACGACCGCCGACAACCCTTCCGGCGTGCGCATCAGACCATAAACAATCCAAGGCTGCCGCCCCACCTCGGCGGCGAACCAGCCGAGTTGATTGGCGAGCTGTGGGCCGAGCACGGAAAAGACGAGAATCCAAAGCAACCCGCGCCGTTCGTGAAGTGAACCGTGGCGGAAATAAAGAAATCCGAGCGCGGCAATCGCGATCATCGCAAAACCGATGCCAACCATGCCGTGGAAGAACAAAAATGACGCCTCGACCGGCGGGCGGTCTTGCGGCGGAAAAGCATCCAAACCGGTCACCGTCGTTTTCGTGTCGAAACTGACCAGCCAACTCAACATCCCCGGCCATTGCAGGCCGACGACTTTTTGGTCTTGTTCGTCCACGTATCCGACGAGCGTGAGCGGCGCGTTGGAGGTCGTGTTGTAAAGTCCCTCAAAGGCCGCGAGTTTGGCCGGTTGATATTTTGCCACTTCACGCGCGCTGCTGTCGCCGCTGACGAGTTGCAACAACGAAGCGATTAAACCGATAGTCAAACCGACCCGCAACGACGCGCGGGCGAAATCCAAATGCCGCTTTTTCAACAAATACCACGCGCTGACGCTCACGACCAGAAACGCACCTGTCTGCCACGCGCCGCACAACACATGGAACAGCCGGTCCATCGAGGACGGATTAAACACCAGCTGCCAGAAATTCGTGATTTCCGCGCGTTCCACGCCGTTATGAACCACAAGATGATAGCCCGCCGGCGTTTGCATCCAGGAATTGGCGACAACAATCCAGACCGCGCTGAAATGCGCGCCCAGACAGACCATGCACGTGGAAAAGAAATGCACCTTGCGGCTCACCTTGTCCCAGCCGAACAGCAGCACGGCCAGAAAACCGGATTCGAGGAAGAACGCGAAAATGCCTTCCGCCGCCAGCGCGCTGCCAAATACGTCGCCGACAAAGCGCGAATAGGTTGCCCAATTCGTGCCGAACTCGAATTCCATCACAATGCCCGTCGCCACGCCGATGGCGAAGGTGAGCGCGAACACCCTCGTCCAGAACCGTGCCATCTGATGATAGATGGGATTTTTGGTTTTGAGCCAGGCCGCCTCCATGACCACGAGCAAAATTCCCAACCCGATGCTCAAAGGCGGATAAAGATAATGAAACGCGACCGTGGCCCCGAATTGGATGCGCGCCAGAGTTAGAACATCCATACGCGCTGAGATTGCGCTTATCGGAACTGGCTGTCAATTGGCCAAGAAAAGGTATTATCGGAGCTTGTAAAATGTTTAAGCGGACCTCTCAGACTGTGTTTTAATCTGCTATCCCGTCTTCGGATTGCTTCGACGCAGCGGGCCGCGTAATCTCCGGGAAATCTTTCATGAGAATTTTGGTCATCGGCTCCGGTGGACGTGAACACGCGCTGGTGTGGAAACTTGCGCAGTCGCCGCATGTCACGCAACTGTGGTGCGCGCCGGGCAACGCTGGTATTGGTGAGGAACGGCTCGCAAAAAATGGCGCGGCGGTTGAGTGCGTTAACATTGGCGCGGCGGATTTGCCGAAGCTGCTGGTGTTCGCGAGGGAGAAAAAAAACGAACTCACCGTCGTTGGCCCGGACAATCCGCTCGCGCTCGGCATTGTGGATTTGTTTCAGAAAAATGGCCTGCGCATCTGGGGGCCCAATCAAAAGGCGGCGCAGTTTGAGTCCTCCAAGGTTTTCTCACAAAACTTCATGGAGAAATACGGCATCCCGACGGCGAAATCCGGCACATTCAATGAGCTGGCGGCGGCAAAGAAATTCGCGGTTTCGCTGGACGGCAAATGCGCGGTAAAAGCCGATGGCCTCGCGCTCGGCAAAGGCGTTCTGATCTGCACAAATGAAGCCGAAGCGAATAGGGCGATTGACGAAATCCTCATCAGCAAAGCCTTCGGTCCGGCAGGTGCAAAGATTGTCATCCAGGAATTTCTGGAAGGCATGGAAATTTCATTGCACGCGCTGTGCGACGGCAGGACGGCCAAACTGTTTCCGACGTCACAGGACCACAAACGCGCTCTGGACGGCGACCAGGGTTTGAACACCGGTGGGATGGGCACATATTCGCCGACGCCATTTTTGAGCGACGTGGAATTAAAGAATGTCGGCGAAGCGATTTTGAATCCGTGGCTGCGCGGTTGTGCAGAGGAGAAAATTGATTTTCGCGGCATTTTGTATCCCGGAATCATGCTCGCCAAATCCGGCCCGAAAGTTTTGGAATTCAACGCCCGCTTTGGCGACCCGGAGACGCAGGTCTATCTGCCACGCTTGGAAAATGATTTGGTCGAATTACTCGACGCGAGTATGAGCGGCACGCTCGGCAAAATCGAATTGAAATGGAGTCCGATGGCGGCGGTTTGCGTGGTCATGGCCAGTGGTGGCTATCCGGGAAGTTACGCAAAAGGCAAACCGATCCTTGGGTTGGCTGAGGCGGCAAAATTGCCAAACGTGAAAGTTTTCCACGCCGGCACGGTGTTGAAGGACGGCCAAATCGTGACGAACGGCGGCCGCGTCCTTGGCGTGACGGCCCTGGGCAAGGATTTGAAGGCCGCTCAAGTCGCCGCCTACGCCGCCGTGGAAAAGATCCATTTTGACGGCGCACAGTTCCGCCGCGACATCGCCGCGAAGGCGTTTTAATCAAAAATATTTACTGGCTGACTGGTTGCGGCGGAATATTTGTATAACTTCCGTCTTCATGCACCCGATTGCCGGCAGGGTCAATGATTGTTGCGGTGACGAACACGAGCGTGTGCCGGTTAAAAGAGTTTGATTTGCTGCCATCAAGTTCGGCAAGCGCGGCATCTGTTTGAGCTTGATTGTCCTTCAGTCCAAAAACCAGCGTCTGATTGTCAAAAAGATTTACCGAATTCGTTGTTGATTGCACACGAAATTGAGGCGACACCGTTGGCACGTCAATTTCCTGCCCGGCTGAATTATAAGCCGGCGTCGTGTTTGTAGATTGCGCGTAACCCATAAACTCTGTCACCGAAGCAATAACAGGCAATTCGATGGTATAACCGTCAGGCAGCACGCGCGGAATCACATCAAGAACTGGACCCGTCTCAACTTTTTCAGTTTGAGGAACAATGCTGGAAGTGCCATTTGTTTCTTGAAGGCAAAAATTGGTCACAACAGAAATAATCTGCGTCGCCCGCATTTCGGTTTGTCGTCCGCTGGTGGTCACCACTTCCGGCTCGGCAAGAGTTTTAACACTATCGCGTGAGCTTAATTGCTTTAACGCAATTCGGAAGTTTTCATCGGTAAGAACGCCAATAAAGGGAGTCGGGCCATCCATACCGAAACCAGCAAATACGTCTTTCGGCATCGTCAGAAATCTGGCTTTGATGTGGATTTGCGGCGGAAACAAATTGGTATTCGAATATCGCAACCCATTTGCGTTCTGCAACGCGCGATTTTTTTCAGCGAGTTCGTCAAGCTGCCGCCGCAAAACGCCGGTTTCTCCGCGCAATCGCAAAAGTTCATCTTGATTATTTTGCTGTTGCTCGTTTTCCTGCTGCACCGCCGCCAATTGATTTTTTGCATCGTCGCGCTCCTGACTCAATTGCGCGATTCGTTGGTTCAGCAACGCCTGCTGTTGTTGCAATGCGCCGATCTGTTTTTGCAAATGAAACGAGTAAATGCCGCTGCCAATCGCGGCAGCAGCAAATCCGGCGATGAGAATTTTATGAATCATAGTCATTCCTACGGTTGCAGTGATTCCTGAAGTTGCGGTCAAAATGGCGGCACACAATCCGACCGGCGCGGATTGAACAGCGTTGGCGGAAATCAAAACCGCCAGTCCGCTCGCACCAATCGTAATTTTTTGTTTCGAGAAAAATTCGCGAAGTTTTTCCACGGCGCGACTGACACGCTTTTGCGCGGCGTCATCGGAAATGTTCAAGCTTTCGCCGACTTCGCGCAGATTTTTATTTTCAAAATAGCGGAGTAAAATCGCGGCGCGGTCGGTTTCGTCGAGCGCGGCCATCGCGTCGTCGAGCAGCGGCGCGATTTGCGTCCAATCATTTGCGGTCGCATTCATGTTGTTCATTTCCGCGGCGATTTGTTCGCGCAATTGACGGCGCGATTCTTTGCGGATGACATCAATGGCGGCTCTCCGCGCCACCGCGTAAAGCCACGGCGTCAGGGTTCCGGGCGACGAGGGCGTCGCGGCCACGCGCGCGAGGTCGGCAAAGACGGATTGCGCGATTTCCTCGGCCAGTTGCGGCGAACGGACCTGGCGTAGCGCGGCGGAATAAACCAAATCCAGGTGCCGCTGGACGATTTCAGCAAAGGCGTCCTGCGAATTTTCCCGCGCGAATTGCCGGAGCAAATCCAAATCGCTTGTCATGCTTTTGAAAGTATATCGTCGCCAACGGCGAAAATCCGACAAAAAACACAACCGCAAGGGCGGACCATTTTCGCTGGAGCGGCGGTCAGCGACCGCCCCAATTTTTCCTGGAACAGGGATGCGGCGCTCATAGAGCGCCGCTACAATCAGAATCGGTTGCCGCTTTACTTCCCGCGCGTTGTGAACCATTTTGGACGGTCATGATGCGACGTTTTTTGAATCTATTTATATTGATGCTAGCCGGGTTGCTGGCGGCGGGCGGTTCGGTGCGCGCGGAAACGACCAACATCGCCCCGGACTTCCAGCAGGTCTATGATTTGCTGCGGGCGAATCTCGCGGGTATGTCGGACGCCGAATTAAATTCCGCGGCGGTTGCAGGTTTGTTGCAACAACTGCATGGTCAGGCAACTCTTGTCGGCGGCCCCGCGAACCCGGCAACCTTGCAAGACAGCCCCGAATTGAGCCAATCGGCGGTCTTGGAAAGTGATGTGGCTTATCTGCGCGTGGGACAGGTCGGGGACAGTCTGGCGAGTCAACTGAACGGGGCATATCGGGCGTTGACGGCCACGAACAAAATCGCCGGCGTGGCGCTGGATTTACGGTTTGCGGGCGGCAGTGATTACGCGGCCGCAGTCGCGGCGGCGGACTTGTTCGTCACCAAAAAAATGCCGTTGCTGGGGTGGGGTAATGAAATGGAAACCACCCAACCGGCCAAGGAACCGATTCCCGGCCCGTTGTTGGTGTTGGTGAATGGCGAAACCAGTGGTGCGGCCGAGGCGCTGGCGGCGGCATTGCACGAGGCGGACGCGGGATTGATCATCGGCAACCCCACGGCGGGTTTGGCGATGACAACCCGGGATTTTCCATTGAAAAACGGTGAGCGCCTGCGCATCGTGGCGAATCCGGTGAAAATGGGCAATGGCGTGGCCATCTCGCGCGTGCTGCCGGACATCATGGTGGCGGTGAGTCTGGATGACGAACGGGCGTATTTGAAGAATCCTTATGCAACGCTGGAGCAGAACGATAATTCCGCCGCCATTAAAACTAACGACTTTTTGGCGTTTGTGGACCACACGAGCGAGGCGGATTTGGTGCGCCAAAAATTGAAGGACGGTGAAGACATAGGCGCAACTGTACCTGCGTCGGTGAGCAGTAAATCATCGCCTAGGCCGGTCATTCAGGATCCGGTGCTGGCCCGCGCCTTGGATTTAATCAAGGGTCTTGCCATCGTGCATGAATCCCGCCTTTAGATTTCGGCGTTGACGATTGGCCGTTCGCAACCCACTTTAATGCCGCTGCGTTGAATGAAAACCATCCTTTTTGTCTGCACCGGAAACGTCTGTCGCAGCCCAATGGCCGAGGCGCTTTTTCGCCGGGCCACGAGCGGGCGCGGGGAATTTCACGCGCTGTCGGCTGGACTGGGCGCGATGAACGACCAGCCGCCCACGCCACATTCGGTCGCGGCGATGCGCGAACTGGGCATGGACATTTCCACGCAGCGCAGCCGGACGCTGACGGCGGAACTGGTCCGGCAGGCGGATTACATTTTTGGCATGACACACAGTCACGTGGACACGATTGTGTTATTGTACCCGCAGGCGGCGGATAAAACGTTTTTACTGCGGGAGTTTGACGAAACCCTCGAAGCGTTTGAAAAAGACATCAGCGATCCTATTGGCGGTTCCTACGAAGTGTATGAGCATTGCCGCCATCAAATCGAGCAAGGTGTCGCGTCACTGCTGAAATTTATGGAGCAACACGAAATCCTATCGGCCCCGCACGCCATGAAATCCGTGGCCACCGCGAACTTCGCGCTGGGCGCGGATCACGGGGGTTATGAACTCAAGGAATCGCTGAAACAGCACTTGCAGCAACGCGGTCTGAGCCTCGTGGATTTTGGCGCGAAATCGAAGGAGCCAGGCGATGATTATCCGGATTTTGCCCACCCGGTCGCCGAAGCCGTGGCGGCGGGCCAGGCGGAGTTTGGCCTGCTGATTTGCACGAGCGGCGTGGGCATGTCCATGGCGGCAAACAAGGTTCCCGGCGTCCGCGCCGCGTTGGTGACCGACGGACAAACCGCCGCGCTGGCTCGCCAGCACAACAACGCCAATGTGCTTTGTCTCAGCGGCAAAACCACCACGCTGGAATCCGTCCGGAAAATCCTGGACGCTTTTCTCAGTGCAAAATTTGAAGGTGGCCGCCACGAACGGCGCGTTCTCAAAATGGAATCGAATTCAGTTCCGCCGCAATTGCGTCTGTGCGTTGTGGATTCCATCGTGGCTGAGGCTATCGAACATGAGCGTCTGCGCCAGCAGGAGAATATCGAGTTGATTGCCAGCGAAAATTTTGTCAGCCCGGCGGTGCTCGAAGCCCAAGGCTCGGTGCTGACCAACAAGTACGCCGAGGGCCTGCCGAAGAAACGCTGGTATGGGGGCTGCGAAAACATTGACACCATTGAGCAACTGGCGATTGACCGCGCGAAAAAGTTGTTCGGCGCGGAACATGTCAATGTCCAGCCCCACTCCGGCAGCCAGGCGAACATGGCCGTCTATTTCGCCGTGCTGAAACCTGGCGACAAGATGCTCACGATGGATTTGAGCCACGGCGGGCATTTGACCCACGGCAACAAAGTAAATTTTTCCGGCAAATTTTTTGAGATCGTCCACTACGGCGTGCGCAAGGAGGACGAGCGGATTGATTATGACCAGCTCGCCGCCCTGGCGCGCGAGCACAAACCGCGCATGATCACCGTCGGTGCCAGCGCGTATCCGCGCATTATTGATTTTGCGCGCATGGGCGAAATCGCCTGCGAAATCGGTGCTTATCTATTGGCAGACATCGCGCACATTGCCGGTCTCGTCGCAGCGGGGTTGCATCCCAGCCCGATTCCACATGCCGATTTCGTGACCACCACCACGCACAAAACGCTGCGCGGACCGCGCGGCGGCTTGATTTTGTGCCGCGAGAAATTTGCGAAGGAGATTGATTCCACGGTTTTTCCCGGCATCCAGGGCGGGCCGCTGGAGCACGTCATCGCGGCCAAGGCGGTTTGTTTCCAGGAAGCCTTGCAGCCGACGTTCAAGGCGTATCAGGAGCAAATCGTCAAGAATGCCAAGGCGCTGGCCGAGGGCATGAGGCACAATGGTTATCGGCTGGTCAGCGGCGGCACGGACAATCACTTGATGCTCGTGGATGTAGGCGTAAAAAACCTGACGGGCAAGGATTGTCAGATTGCGCTGGACGAGGCCGGCATCACCGTCAACAAAAACACCATCCCGTTTGAGACCCGCTCGCCGTTTCAGGCCAGCGGCATCCGGCTGGGCACGCCGGCGGTGACGACCCGTGGCATGAAAGAGCCGGAAATGGCGGCCATCGCCGACATGATTTCCGAAGTGCTGATGGATATCAAAAATGCCGAGGCGGCGCACAAGGTTCGGCAGCGCGTCCGTGAGTTGACGGCGAAGTTCCCGCTACCCTATTAGGCCATCGGAATTGACTTTTTCAATTTGTCTTGGTGAGCATCATTGTTGCCCATACTTGCTTACGACCTACTGCAATGCAGCTACTTCGCCGAAGGCCCTCCGGCGATTCTCATAATTGAGTATATCCTGATCCGACATCGTTGGCAGCAAGGGTACGGCCTGATCGCAAAGTTGTTTAATCGCCGCTCGTTGTTGGGCGATTTGGTTGAGTTGATCCTGAACGGTCTGGCCGCTGTTGCCGTAAGGACTGTTTGGATCCATCGCGCTGAACGCAATTTTTTCGATGGCCTGACCGACCAGTTGACTGATCAACATCGGGTCGGTTGATACGTCTCCGTACCGCTGGCCCAGGTTTATTGCCATTTGAAAGGCGGCTTGCGCGGAAGCCTGGTCACCGGATTGGTTGTAAGCCTGCGCCAGATCCACCAAGTTCACCCCCAATTGTTTCACCTGAGAAAGCTGAGGTATCATCAGCCAACCGTCGGAAATTCTTATGGCTTCCGCCGCCGAATAACCGGCCGAGAGATAGGCTTCTTCGTCAGCTTGGGCGCGAGCCAAGGTGTAATCGGTCAGCGATTTGCCGGAAGCAGCGGTCAGGTCCTGCACCGCCAGATCCGTCTGTCCGGCTTTGAGGTAATTGAACGCCGAAAGATAATCCGCCAGCGCATTGTCGGGAGCGGACTGTTTGAACGTGTTCAACCATTGACGTTGTTCTTCGGGAGACAAATCCTTATCTAAAACCGCCTCGAACGCCACTTGTGGGTCGTTGGGATATTTTTCCATCGCTTCTTTTAACAACGCCGGGTCGCCGCTGGTGCGATAAGCCGCTAACAGACTGGTCGCATTCGTCCGGTTGGCTTTGAGATAAGCCTCGACTTGCCCGGCGGTCAACTTCGGCGCCTGTTCCTTGAACCGATCAAATAGATTCGTGGCTTGTAAATCCTCCGTCTGCGGTTCAGCCGCCACGGCGGCCTGTAAGTGTGGTGCGGGCAGGCGGAGCATGAGCTTCGCCACCGCCTCGCGCCGGGAAAGACTGAGGTTGCTGGATTGGAGTTGCGTGATTTGCTCGTGTAACGATTCATTTTCAAGACGCAATTTGTCCTGCGCTTGATGTTGAATCACAAAGGCCGTTACCGCGCCGGATACCACCAGCGCGCCAATGCCGAGTTTGAATTGGGTTGCAGTCATAATTTTCAACAGTGTGACGGTTCCAGTTCCCACAACCGCAATGGATGTCGTTGCCAGTGATGCCGCTAGACCGGTGGGCGCCATTTGCACGGCGTTCGCGGAAATCACGGACACCAAGGCCGCCGCCGTCGTAATGCCGCGCTTGGCGAAAACGGCGCGGAGCTTTTCCAGCGCACGTTCCACCCGCATCCGCGCGGCATTTTCGTTGAGGCCGAGCTTCGCGCCCACTTCGGCGAATTGCCGGTTTTCGAAATAACGCAGCAGAATTGCTTCGCGGTCGGTTTCCTTGAGTTCATGCATGACGTCATCCAACGCCGGGCGGACTTTCTCCCAGTCGGATTCGGGCGCGGTTTCAGAAATGGGGTCGCGCATAAACCTTTCCTCGCGATTGCGGCGACGGTTCTCCGTCCGCACGATCTTTGACGCGGCAAAATACGCGCTGGTGTAAAGCCAGCCAGTTAGCAATTCGCGGTGGGTGAGCGAACCGGCCCTCCGCGCCAGATCGGTGAAAACCGTCTGCGCCACGTCCCGCGCCAGATGCGCGTCGCCATTGACCTGCCGCAACGCCGCTGAATAGACGAGATTGACATGCCGCCTTACCAATTCGGCAAAGGCGTCCTCGGAACGGGTTTGGGCGTAGCGGCGGAGCAGTTCGTTGTCCGGCGTCATGTTCAATTTATAGCACCCGCCGGAGTGGAAATCGCACAAGAAAAATCGCATTTGACAGGGTAGCCAAAGTGCGCCACAATGCACTTGAGTTGACTGTAAAATTTCCCTTGCCGTATTGAGGACCCTGACAGCCTCGAATGCCCGATTGAGAAATCCATTTTGAACTTTTGCGGTCGCAGGCCGTCCAATGCGTAATTGTTTTCACAACGCACAAGGTGCCGGCGGCAATCGGAATCCCGGTCAATTCACCAACTTGATTTTGTTTTATGCCAAGAGTCTCAACCAAAAAGACCAAGGCGAAAACGGAGGAAACGTCCTCCGTTGAATCGCCCGAATTGAATGGCGATCCGGTCCCGGAAACCGCCGTCATCGAACCGCCGCCCGCTCCCGAATTGGAGCCGCCCTCCACCCCGGTCGAGCCGACCGCCGAGGAAACCAAAGCCGGGGAGAAAATGGAGGAGCGCCGCGGGCCGCAGCGAGACAAAATTGCCGCGTCGCTCAACATCGCCAAATTGCAGGCAATGCAGATGAGCCAGTTGAACCACATGGCCAAAGACCTGGGCGTGGAGAACTTCGGCACGATGCGCAAGCACGAGGTCATTTTCCACATCCTCCAGAAAAACGCCGAGCGCGCAGGCGTGCTGTTTTCCGAGGGCGTGCTGGAAATCCTGCCGGAAGGCTTTGGTTTTCTCCGCTCGCAAAGCTTCAATTACCTGCCGTGCCCGGAGGACATTTACGTTTCGCCGTCGCAAATCCGCCGGTTCGATTTGCAGACCGGCAACCTCATCGCCGGCCAGATCCGGCCACCGAAGGAAAAGGAAAAGTTCTTTGCGCTGTTGAAGGTCGAGGGCGTGGATGGCGAAGACCCGGACCAGGCCAAGGAAAAAACGCATTTCGATAATCTCACACCGCTGTTTCCGGACAAGCGGTTCATTCTCGAAACCACCGCCGAGGAGGTGAACACGCGGGTGCTGGATCTGGTTTGCCCGATTGGCAAAGGGACGCGCGGCTTGATCGTTGCGCCGCCGCGCACGGGTAAAACGGTGCTGATGCAGAAAGTCGCCAACGCAATTCTTAAAAACAATCCCGAGGCGTATCTGTTCATTCTGCTCATTGATGAGCGGCCCGAGGAAGTCACCGACATGGAACGCACCTGCAAAGGCGCGGAAGTCATCAGCTCGACGTTCGACGAGCCGCCGGAGCGCCACGTGCAGGTGGCCGAAATGGTCATCGAAAAGGCGCGCCGCATGGTCGAGCACAAGCGCGACGTGGTGATTCTGCTCGACTCCATCACGCGCCTGGCCCGCGCCTACAATACGATTCAGCCCCACTCCGGCAAGATTCTGTCCGGCGGCGTGGATGCCAACGCTTTGCACAAGCCAAAGCGCTTTTTCGGCGCGGCGCGCAACATCGAGGAAGGCGGTTCGCTCACCATCATGGCCACGGCGCTGGTGGACACTGGCAGCCGCATGGACGAAGTGATTTTCGAGGAGTTCAAAGGCACCGGCAACATGGAGGTCCATTTGGACCGTGCTCTCGTGGACCGCCGCATTTTTCCTTCAATCAACGTCGAACGTTCCGGCACGCGCAAGGAAGAATTGCTCTATCACCCGGACGAACTCAGCCGCATTGTCCTGCTGCGCCGCGCGCTGACGGGTGTGCCGCCGGTCGAGGCGATGGAACTGCTCCTGGGCAAACTCAAGAAAACCAAGACCAACATCGAATTTCTCCTGGGCATGGCCGTCAGCGGCTGAGGGCCTGTGGCGGCGGCGGTGGGATCAAATGGTAGCGCAGGCTGCATTGGTGGCCGCGTCCCGCAAGCAGCCAGACGGATAGTGCAAAAAGAACAAAATTCTCCATGAGTTTGCGGCAGATAAACTCTTCGCCGGCGCCGCAGCCGCAATCAAAACTGACCGCGCAGAAAGGAATGTGCTGTGCCGCATGAAGGAGCAGAGCGCGATGCAGCACCAGGAAGGTGAACGGCACCAGTATGGTTGCGAGGGTCAAAGCCGTCCCGCGCACCGCGACGCCGGCCAGCAGCAGCAATCCGCAGAATGCTTCAAACCAGGGCAACGTCGCGGCAATTAAATTCAAAAGCAGAGCGTCTTGCGCAATGTCGTATTGCCGTGTCAGTTTCAAAAATTCAACGGGATGCAATGCCTTGTTCAGTCCCAGGTAAAGGAAAGCCGCCCCCAGCAGCCATCTGGCCAGCACGGTGAACAGGTCCACGATGGCGGGGTTCCGGAATGATTGACCGGCGTTCATTGGTTCGTGTCGCGCAGGTTCCCGCTGTTCCGCGCGCCGGTTTCAACCGGCAGCCGGTTAGTCGTCCATTCCGCGATGCCGCCTTTATAGACGAAGAGCTTCTGGCTTGGAATCCCCACGTCTTTGAGCAGTAGCGCCGCCGTTTCACTGTCGTCGCAATCACCACCGTTGCAGTAAACGATGATTTGCTCCGCTGCCCGACAGACCGGCAGGACGTTGGGAAAATATTTTTCAGGATGATACGGATCGAATTCGCAAGCGCCGGGAATGTGGCCTTCCTGGTAATCCGGCTCGGCGCGGGCGTCAATGAATACGACCCCTTGCTTCAAATGCGAATCGTGAAAAAGTTGTGCCACCCGATGGCCGTCAACCACTTGCAATCCCTCGTGCTTCATTTGGGCGGCGAGCTGTTGTGCAGAAGAAGAGGCTGTGGAATTTGTGCTGGTAGCGTCACTGGGTGCGACGGCGTTGGCGGCCACCCGCACCAAATCGTTGGTTCCGGTTGGAAAATAATTTCTGGCCAGCGCCAAACCTCGCGGTGAAATTTGGTTGGCGGCAAAACCGAAAGTGATGCCAGTGAGCGCCACGAGCACGGTTTCCAGCAAAATCCTTCCGACTGCGCGGCGCCGGATTGGTGCCATAGACTGAATTGAGTGGTCTTTCACTAGTATCCAATTATCAATGGAACAATGTCACCCGGCAGGAAATCATTTTTTCACACTTCCATGCAAGGAATTGCGCCGGTCTCCGGGCATGCGTTTGCCCAGCGCTTATCAAGCATGCTGATGTTGTCTAATCGAATAATAACTTTTTTTGTTTACGTTTAATCAATTTTGGTGTAAGAAAGAGCAAGCAACGGGTGGTGCGTTTCACGTTCATCTTTAGATAATCAGCGCGATGAGACTGGACAAAGGACCGGCCAACGATCGGCAAAATTAATAATCGCCGAATGAGAAGGCGGTTGCCCTGTCCAATGATTTGATGTTTGGTTTGACAAAATGCCGGCAGTATTTATTGATTAAGCGATTATGAGAATGAAAATTAGACCTCTCGCAAAAATAACCACCATGGCCTTCCTGCTGGGAGGCGCGATGTGCTGGTCCGCGGCGGCGGATGATGCCAGCCATTTATGGGACATGAATTGCGCCGCCTGTCACGGGAAGGATGGCAAGGGCCACACGATGATGGGGCGCAAACTTGAGATCAAGGATTTGACCGACGCCAAAGTCCAGGCTGCCCTTGCTGATGACCAGGCCGTCAAAGACATCAAGGAAGGCATCACTGAAAACGGCCAGACTAAAATGAAGGCGTTCGGCGATAAATTCAGCGACGAACAAATCAAGGACCTGGTCGCGCACATCCGGTCTCTGAAGTCGGGAAAATAATTCGTTCCTTCGGTTCGGGCCAATCAACGGACTGTGGAAAACAGACCGAGACGCCAGAGGAAAACGGGCGTTTGCCGGTTGAATGTAGGGTTTTTGTCACGCTACAAATAATTCGTTATGCCAGAGAAAGATAATTCAGAGCTTCCGCGGCAGAAGGGCATGTTTCGAAACTGGTTCAGCCTGCTGGGAGTCTTGATTTCAGCGGGCAGCGTTTTTTCCGTCCTGTTCCTGTTTGCCATCAGCATATTTGTGCCCCACAGCAATCCCTACACTGGGATTTTGGTTTTTTTGGTGGCGCCCGTTTTTTTCTTTCTCGGGGTGGCGCTGATTGTTCTCGGGTTGTGGGTGCAACGCCGGCAAAAACCCGGCGCCTTGTCGTTGGTGGTCAATCTATCCCATTCACGCGACCGGAAATTGCTGGGCGTGTTCACCGTCGGCGCGCTGGTGTTTCTGCTGGCCTCCGCCATCGGGAGTTATCGAACCTATAATTACACCGACTCGGTCCAGTTTTGCGGCACGGCCTGTCACGTGCCCATGAAGCCGGAATACACTACTTACCTTCAATCGCCCCACGCCCGCGTCGCCTGCGTCGAATGCCACGTCGGCCCCGGCGCCGACTGGTACGTGAGGTCCAAACTCAACGGCATTCACCAGCTCTTTGACGTGGTGGTGAACCGGATTCCCCGTCCCATTGAAACACCTTTGGGCAATCTGCGCCCGGCGCGGGAAACCTGCGAACAATGCCACTGGCCCCAGCGGTTCATCGGGGGCATCGATCGCACCTTCTATGATTATTTGGCGGATGAAACCAACACGCCTTTTGCCGTGCGGCTTTTCTTGAAGGTGGGCGGGGGACAACTCAACGGCACCATGTCTGGCATTCACTGGCATGTCAGTCCGAACTTCAAAGTCCAATACATTGCCACCGACCAGCAGCGCCAGAAGATTCCATGGGTGCGCGTGACCGATATTCGCACCGGAAAAGTCACGGTGTTCAAAGAGGCGGATTTCCACGGTGATCCGGCCAAGTATGCGATTCGCACCATGGATTGCCTGGACTGCCATACCCGCCCCTCGCATCGTTTTCTTTCCCCCGATGAAGCGGTGGACACGGCCATTCATGATGGTTTGCTTGACGCTTCGGTTCCGTGGGTAAAATCAAACGTGGTGGCGGTGCTCGTTCAACCGTACAAAACCACGGACGAAGCTGTGCAAAAAATTGCCGCCAGCCTGCATGCTACTTATCCCAAGCTTGCTGGAGCGGATCAAGTCGTTGCCGAAGCGCAGCGGATTTACCAGGCAAACTTCTTCCCGGAAATGAAGACCGACTGGCGCGTTCACCCGGACAACATCGGCCATAAAATCTCCGCCGGTTGTTTTCGTTGTCACGACGGCAATCATGCGACGGATGACGGAAAACAGGTGATTTCCGCCAGTTGCAATTTGTGTCACATCATTCTGGCTCAGGGCAGCGGCAAACAACTGGAGCAACTCAACGCGACCGGCTACGACTTTTATCACATTGACTCGGTTTACACCGACCCGTCGTGCGTCATGTGCCATACGGGCGGCGGCGGTTTGTTGCACTGAATTGATTAACCGGCGTGCCCAAACATCCGCTTGCCGTTTATTCTCACAATTAGTAGAATTTTAAGATGAGTTCTATGCCTTTGCTGACCAAGCGTCCAACTTTTCTGAACTGGATGGGGCTGATGTTGTTGACCGTTGCGCTGGCCGGTTGCGGCCGCAGCCAGGTCAAAGTCTATCGGCTTTCCAATGACGACACCTCCTCTTCCTCTACGCCGCCCACTGCCGCTACTGCCGCTGCGCCCGATCAAAACGGGAATAACCCCGCCCAACCGCAGTTGCAATGGACGCTGCCAGAGGCCTGGACGGAAGTTGCGCCCGGCCAAATGAGCATCGCTTCATTCAAAGTGCAGGGCCAGGACGGTGCGCAGGCCGACGTGAGCGTGGTGCCACTGCCCGGCCCGGCTGGCGGCGACGACGCCAATGTCAATCGCTGGCGCGGGCAGGTGGGATTATCAGCAGCAACACCGGATGAATTGGAAAGGATGGCCGAACCGGTTCAGGTTGGTGACCAGCCGGCGAAATTATACGACATCGTTGGCCAGGGTTCTAACGCCAAACGCGTCCTGGGCGTGATTGACGAACAGAACGGCACGACATGGTTTTTCAAAATGATGGGCGATGCCAACCTGGTTGAACAACAAAAGCCGGAATTTGTGGCCTTTCTGAAATCACTGATCTTTGCAGCAGCGCCGCCATCGTCCGGATTGCCGCCGGGTCATCCGCCCATCAGCAGCGGAGACATGAGTGTGCCAATGATGTCATCCGGCGCCGCAAATGAAGTCAAACCGGATTGGACGGTGCCGTCGGATTGGCACCCGGTGCCGCCGGCGCAATTCCTCCTGGCCGAGTATTCCATCGCTGGCGCGAACGGAACCGAGGCGGAAGTGAACGTGGCCGAGTTGAACGGCAGCGGCGGCGGTGTGCTGGCCAACGTGAACCGCTGGTGCGGACAAATCGGGTTGGACCCGGTGGACGAAACCGGCCTGGCCAAGCTGACGACGACCACGGACGTGACCGGCGGCCAGGCAACGTTCGTGGACATGACGGGCACTGACGCGAACGGCCAGCCCACACGGCTTGTTGCCGCCATTGTGCCGATGAACAGCCAGACCTGGTTTTACAAGTTGATGGGCAACGAAAAAATCGTGGCCAGTCAGAAGGACGCATTTACAAAGTTCGTGCAGACGGCGAGGTATTCCAATGCTCCTTGAGCGCCTCATCAAATTTTTCACGTCGCTGCGGCTGACCGTTGTCCTCCTCGTGCTGTCCCTGGTACTGGTGTTTTGGGGCACATGGGGAGAGGTGGACTTGGGGCTTTACAAGGCGCAGACGGAATTTTTCCGCAGTTTTTTTATTTACTGGCAGCCACCGGGCGCGCACTGGAAAATCCCGATCTTTCCCGGCGGTTATTTTCTGGGCATGGCGCTGTTGCTCAATCTCATTGCGGCTCACACCAGTCGGTTCAAACTGACCCGCAAAAAAATCGGGCTATGGATCATTCACGCCGGGCTGATTCTGCTGATCCTCGGCCAACTGGCCACGGACATGTTCGCCGTCGAAAGCCAGATGCACCTGCGCCAGGGCCAGATGAAGAATTATTCCGAGTCCGACCGTGTAGATGAACTGGCGGTTACGGATGTCACGGATAAAAAGCTCGAAACCGTCGTGGCAATTCCGGAAGGCCGGCTGGCCGGGAAAGGCGACATTCGCAATGCCAACCTGTCGTTCATCGTGCGCGTGAGGGAATTTTACTTCAACTCATTGTTGTCTACCAATGCCGCCTCCGGTTTCGCGCGCGTGAATGCCGACAATGGCTTCGGCGCCGGCTTGTGGTGGAAGCAGGTGCCGCGCGAAACGGCTATGGATCGCCGCGACACGCCATCGGCGCTCGTGGAGATAGTGACGCCGGACGGACCGCTCGGCACGTGGCTGGTGTCGGACTGGCTGGAACAGCCGCAAATGTTCAACGTCAATGGCCGCACGTTTCAACTGCAATTGCGGCCGGAACGTTTCTATCTGCCGTTCAGCTTGCGTTTGCTGCAATTCCACCACGATGTCTATGAAGGCACGGACATCCCGAAAAATTTTTCCAGCCAATTATTACTCAACCGCCCGGACACCGGCGAACGCCGCAAGGTGCTGATTTACATGAACAATCCGCTGCGCTACGACGGCCGGACGTTCTATCAGGCAAGTTTTGACACGGATAACAAGGGCACGATTCTGCAAGTGGTGAGAAATCCCGGCTGGCTCACGCCGTATCTGGCCTGCGTGCTGATTGCAACCGGCATGGTGGTGCAATTCCTGTCGCACCTGATTCCCTTTTTGAGAAAAAAACGGGGATGAACATACGATTTGCGATTTACGATTGCCCGTGCGGGCGCGACAGCGTTTTGGAGTGCGGCAGCCCTCTGCCGCTTTCGAAACGCTCGCACTGCAAAAAGCGCCAGAGGACCGGCGCAGTCCAAAACCTGGCGGCGCTTCGGACGGTTTTTGGGATGAAACGTTCAATATCGAACGTCCGACGCCCGCCCGGCATCCAAGGTTCTGGCCGTGTCGTTTTGCTTGGATGGAGTTGTCCATTGAATCGTTGATATGAAAAAAATCATTCCTTGGATTGTGGTTGCAGTATTCGCCGCGTGGGTCTTGTCCACGCTGCACCACCCGCCGCAAACCGGCTTTCGAACGCGTGATTTTGGGCGGCTGCCGGTGTTGCTGGGCGGGCGTGTCCAGCCGCTGGATTCCGTGGCGCGCAACGCGCTGTTGCAAATCCGTACGCGGCAGAGTGTCGGCTCGATGAGCGCCACCGACTGGCTGATGGAGACGTTGATGAACCCTGCCGCCGCGGACAAGCTGGACATTTTCCGCATTGATAATTTTGAGCTGCTCAACATGCTCCAGTTGCCCGAGCACCAGGAGTATTATTCCTTCAACCAGATCCAGCCGCATTTGGACGACATTTCCAAGCAGGTACAGCACATCAACAGCGTCGCCGATGCCGACCGCACAGCCTTCCAACGCCAATTGCTCAAACTCGACAACGCGCTGGAGATTGACCAGCGGTTGAAGATGAGCCTTTGTCCGCCGGGCACGACGGATTTTGCGGGCCAACTGGCGGCGTACCAACAAGCCATCCCCGCCGGCGTGGCCGCGGCCCAGGCGCGCGAGGCGGGCAAAAGTTATGATCAGGCGGCATTCAACCGGCTGCTCGATTTTCTTTCCAGCTACAACGACCTGTCGAAATTTGCGTATCCGCTCATGGTGCCGCCGGCTCCGGACGCCAAATCGCGCGCCGACTGGCAAAACATCGGCCAGAATCTGATGAACGTCGTTCATGGCGATGACCTCAGCCCGGCGGTGACGGATTACGCCGCGATGGCCACAGCCTACAATCAAAACCAGCCTGCTGCTTTCAATCAGGCGCTGGATGATTACCACCATTGGCTCGGCGAATGGTTTGCGCCGGAAACCCGGCAGGGCGTGCAGGAATTTTTCTTCAACGAATTCCAGCCGTTTTACAAGGCTATGGTGATTTATGTGACGGCGTTTCTGCTGGCCATCATCGCGCTGCTCACCTTCGCGCTGGCGCCAAAATTGTCCGAGACTCTGCGGCGCTCGGCGTTCTGGTTGGTGGTCCTCGGCGGAGTCATTCATACGTTTGGGCTGGTCTTCCGCATGTGGCTGGAGGGCCGGCCGCCGGTGACAAATTTGTATTCATCTGCCATCTTCATCGGCTGGGGTTGCGTCATTCTGGGAATTGTTTTGGAGCGCGTTTTCGCCGTCGGCTTGGGCAGTGCAGTGGCGTCGTTCGCCGGCTTCGTCACGCTGGTCATCGCCCACAATCTTTCGATGGATGGTGACACGATGGAAATGCTGCGCGCGGTGCTGGATACGAATTTTTGGCTGGCGACGCACGTCGTGGTGGTCACGCTCGGCTATGCTTCGACGTTCATGGCGGGTTTGCTGGGAGTCGCCTACGTGTTACTCGGCCTGTTCACACCACTGCTGAAATATAAGACTGGCGATTTGGAACTGGGCAAGGTGCTGGCGAAAATGGCTTATGGCATCGTCTGTTTCGCCGCGCTGTTCAGTTTCACCGGCACGGTGCTCGGTGGCATCTGGGCCGACCAATCGTGGGGCCGGTTTTGGGGTTGGGACCCCAAGGAAAACGGCGCGCTGCTCATCGTGCTGTGGAATGCGGCCATTTTGCACGCGCGCTGGGGCGGCCTGATTCGCGAACGTGGACTGATGAACATGGTCATCTTCGGCAACATCGTAACGAGCTGGTCGTGGTTTGGCGTGAACATGCTCGGCATAGGCCTGCACAGCTACGGGTTCATGGCTGCCGCGTTCTGGTGGCTGCTTGCCTTCGTCCTGAGCCAAGTTGTGTTGATCCTGCTGGGGCTGTTGCCGCCGGGCTTGTGGAAAAGCTTCCAAACTCCGCCGCGGCCGGTGGGTTCCTGATTTAGTCTGCGTAGTTTCGGGGTTCCCCCGACATAACGGAACGGTTATGCTCCGCCCGACTTTATGGCGAACTTACAGTCCGCGAATACAGCCACGCCGGCCGAACTTGGCTACACGATGCCCGCCGAATGGGAACCGCACGAAGCCACCTGGCTCGCCTGGCCGCACAACATTGGCGATTGGCCGGGCAAACTTGCAGCCGTTCGGTGGGTTTATGGCGAAATGGCGCAAAAAATTTCCGCGGGCGAAATCGTCCGCATTCTCGTCCGGCATCGAGGTGAGCAAAATATGGCATGCGATATTCTAAAACGTGCCGGATGTAATCTAAAAAAAATCCAGTTCATCCTACAGCCCACGAATCGCGCCTGGACGCGCGACAGCGGTCCCATTTTTGTAAAGAGGAAGGGTAGGGACGCTGCGCCGCAGCATCCGCAGACATCGCGGCGCGATATCTCTGCCGAAACCGGCATTGTTCACTTCCATTTCAATGGCTGGGCCAAATACAAGGATTGGCATAAGGACACAAGAATTCCAGAAACTGTAGCGCGCATTTTGCGCAAAAGGCTTTTCCACGCCCAATGCGTCTCAATCCAAAATTCAAAATTCAAAACTCAAAACTTTGTCATGGAAGGCGGCGGTATTGAGTTGAACGGACGCGGCACGCTGCTCTCCACGGAGCAATGTTATCTCGATCCGAAAATTCAGGTGCGCAATCCCGGCCTCGGTGAAACGGAAATCGAAGCGACGCTGAAGAATTATCTTGGCGTTAGAAACATTTTCTGGCTGGCCAAAGGCCTGGCCGGCGACGATACACACGGACACATTGACGACATCTGCCGTTTCGTGAATCCCAAAACACTCGTGCTCGTGCGTGAAAAGAATTCGAGGGACGTGAATTATCGGCCACTTGCAGAAAATTGGGAGCGCATCCGCGATTTGCGCCTCGAAGACGGCGGGAAACCGGAAGTGGTCGAACTGCCGATGCCGTCGCCGCTCTATTTCGACAGAAAACGTTTGCCTGCGAGTTACGCGAATTTCTATATCTGCAACGCCGCTGTCATCGTCCCGACGTTCAATGATCCCAACGACCGCATCGCGCTTGGCATTTTGGGTGAACTATTCAAAGACCGGCCCGTGGTAGGCATCCATGCCGTTGATCTGGTGCTCGGTTCCGGCTCGCTTCATTGCCTCACCCAGCAGCAACCGTTGTAACTGTGGTAGCACCTGCGTCTCGCGGGTGAAATTCGGCGTCCCGCCGAATTATCGGATGGACATGTTTTCGGCGCGGACGCCGAAAACGACAGGCGGGACGCCTGTACTACCCACAAGCTATCATGCCTTGAATTGCTTCACCGCCTCGACACAACGTCCGCAAATTGTCGGATGGTCAGGATGAAATTCCGGCCCAATGTCGGTTTCCCAATGCCAGCAACGCTCACATTTCTGCCCATCTGCGTGTTCAACGTTCATTAACCAATCTGCGCCATCGACAAATTTGATATCTGAAACATTAAACAATTCACGCCAGTCCGCCGCATAATGAGTAACTTTTGGATATCCTGAATCTTTACCGACCGTCCAAATTAATTTCGCGTCCAGCGATTTGCCAATGAGCTTGGCTTGACGCGCTTTTTCTAATGCCGCGAGTGCCGGTTCGCGCATTTTAATAAGAACTTCATTCCAAGCGCTTTCAGGAAATTGAGTTGGCGACCAGCTAGTCTGATGAACTGATTCCAGCGTTCTACTTGGTATGAATTCCCATGCTTCATCTACCGTGAAGGCCAGAATCGGCGCAAGCATCTGGCAGAGACCGGTTACGAGCCGGTACAGCGCAGTCTGCGTCGAGCGGCGGCGGGGCGAATTGGCCGGGTCGGTGTAAAGTCGGTCTTTGATGACGTCGTGGTAAATCGCCGACAACTCCACGGCAATGAACTGGCTGACTTTTTGATAGACGACGTGAAATTCGTAATTGTCGTAAGCCTTGATGACTTCCTGCTCCAGTTTTGAGAATTCGCCGAGAATCCAGCGGTCAAGACCGGTGAGATTATCGTTCGGCACGGAATGCTTTGCCGGGTCAAAATCGTAAAGATTGGAAAGCTGATAGCGCAGTGCGTTGCGGATGACGCGGTAGGTTTCCGCCACTTTGCTGATGCGTTCCTCGCTTACGATGATGTCATTGCGGAAATCCTGCGACGAAACCCAGAGCCGCACGATGTCCGCGCCCCATTTTTTCACGTATGCCTCGGCGGTCTGCGGTTTTTCATAACCGCCTTGACTTTGTTTGCTCTTAGAAATTTTTTCGCGGTCGGCATCCACCATGAAACCGTGCGTCAGGACAGTCTTGAACGGCGCCGCGCCGTTGCCCGCGAGTGAGAGCAGCAAGGACGATTGGAACCAGCCCCGGTGCTGGTCGCTACCTTCGAGATACATGTCCGCTTGCCAAATCTCATCGCCCGATTTCGATTCGTGCTGTAATTCCTTTCGAGCTTTCAACACCCCTTTCGAGGATGAACCCGAATCAATCCACACATCGAGCGTATCATTGGACTTGGCAACGGCTTCCGCGCCTTTCCAATCTTTTGGCCTCAGCATTGACCAGAGTTCAGCCGCGGATTTCTCGAACCAAATGTTCGAGCCATGCTGCTCAAATAATTTAGCAGCATTACGAACAACTTCTGCTGCTAGATCCCTTTGAGATACCGGATCAGGGGTCGGACAACCTGAAGCATCGTAAAAAAATGGAATCGGGACGCCCCAAGTGCGCTGGCGTGAGATGCACCAGTCAGGACGAGATTCGATTGCACTGTAAATTCGATTTTTGCCCCAATCTGGTATCCACCCGACTTCGTAAACAACATTGAAAAGAGCAAATCTTCTCAAACCGCCAGCCACAGGCGCATCAACTTCTAGAGAATCAAACATTTGAATTTTTTGGAAACTGGCCAAATGTTCTTTTGCTTGCTTCTCCCATTCAGGAAGAACGTGGTCAATCTCAATGAACCACTGGTCCATTGCGCGGAAGATGATGGGCGTTTTGCTGCGCCAGCAATGCGGGTAGCTGTGATGATAATTTTCCTGGTGGAGCAGGGCATGGCGGGCGCGAAGTTCGTGCAAAACGGCTTCATTGGCGTCGCTTTTGCCGTGCTTTTCCAGAATGGATTTGTCCACCATCTCTTTCGGCATCTGCTGCTCAACGGGCAGGTCGTTCGTGTACGCGAATTTGCCATCATCATCCACGGGCGAATAGATCGGCAGACCGATGGCTGAACCAAGGCCATAGTCTTCAAGCCCGTGTCCGGGGGCAATGTGGACAAAGCCCGTGCCGGTGTCGCTGGTGACAAACTCGGCTGGATAAAGCTTGCCGGTGCGTTTTAGGATGAATGGGTGCTGGTATTGCAGTTGGACCAGTTCCACGGTGGAGAAAGGTTGCTCCTGATAATTGCTCCAGCCGCATTTCTCCGCGACGGCGGAAAGCAGGCCGCGAAATAAAATGTATTTCTCGCCACCGACTTCGACCCGGACATATTGGAACTTGTCGTTGTAGGCGACGGCTAGGTTCGCGGGCAAAGTCCATGGCGTCGTCGTCCAAATGAGCACAAACGTATTCGGCTGGCCGATGACGGGAAACTTGACGTAGATGCTGGGACTGACGTGATCCTTGTATTCGACTTCGGCTTCAGCCAGCGCCGTGCGGCAGGGAATGCTCCAATAAACCGGTTTTTTGCCGCGATACACAAAGCCTTTTTCGACAATGTTGGCAAACAGGCGCAGTTCTTCGGCCTCATATTCCCTGTTCAACGTCAAATAGGGATTGTCCCAATCACCGAGCACACCGAGGCGTTTGAACTGTGTGCGCTGGATGTCAATGTATTTGCGGGCGTAAGCCTCGCACGCCTTGCGGATGGTGGCGGCATCGGCACTCGTGTCGCCGGCCTTGCGCATGTCCTGGGAAACCTTGAATTCGATGGGCAAGCCGTGACAGTCCCAGCCTGGAACGTAAGGGGCATTGAAACCGCGCAGGGTTTTGTATTTGACGATGATGTCCTTGAGAATCTTGTTGAGGGCGGTGCCGATGTGGACGTCGCCATTGGCAAACGGCGGGCCGTCATGCAGAACAAATTTTTCCTTTGCCTGGGCGCGGGCGGCCTGGATTTTTCCATAAAGCCCGGACTGTTCCCATTTTTTCAACCGTTCCGGCTCCCGGGCGACGAGGTCGGCTTTCATCGGGAAATCGGTGCGTGGCAGATTTAATGTATTTTTGTAGTCCATCGTGACTTTCAGAAGGAACGAAGCTAACAGCCGGGAAAAAGGGTGTCAACGAACGCGCAGTGCAGCGCGGGCTGCGCGGAAAAAGAAAAACCGGGTCAAGCGGCCAGGGGGTGGCCGAGAGACCCGGGGAATTTATCGAGAGTACATACGTAGGATCACGAAGAACTCCAATCCGGGAGTGTACTCGAAACCCGGATCGAAAACTGGTGTCAGAAATTCAAAGAACGCTTGCCTGCGGGCTAATGCCCTCCGCACCTTGCTTATATAAAATCATAAAGTCTTATTGTTTTCAATATGTTACAAAAAGTATAAGCATAACTGCTGTAATAGGACCGTGCGAAAACTGCGCATTATGGCTGTTCGGGAGATATTCATCAATTTCACCGGCCGGCGAAGCGGGAACTTGAAGATTCCTATTTACAGAATGGAATTGGCTGGTAACATCGTACCACAAAGTCGAGAGAGGAATACGCATGAAGAAAATCGAGGCAGTCGTAAAGCCTTTTAAACTTGAGGATGTGAAGTCGGCGCTGGCTGCGTTGGGCATTCAAGGAATGACCGTTGCTGAGGTCAAAGGATTTGGCCGTCAAAAGGGACACACCGAGATTTATCGCGGCAGTGAATACGTCGTGGATTTTTTGCCCAAAATCAAAATCGAAGTGGTGCTTGCCGATGCGCAGGTGACGCCCGCGGTCGAGGCGATCGTCAAGGCGGCCAAAACCGGCAAGATCGGCGACGGAAAGGTTTTTGTCAGTTCCATTCAGAATGCCATCCGGATTCGCACCGGTGAAACCGGCGAACAAGCGGTCTGAACAAACGCGCGCGATGATTTAACGGAATGATTGAATCCCTTTTTCAGTTGACAAAGACAATTCGGGAAAAATGAAAGTTTTAACGAATTAGGCGGTCGGACATTTAATGTGAATAACTCGTGAACAAAAGTTAATATGTTGTCCTAGAAACGCCCGGCTTATTCGCGTAAAAATGTCTGCGTAAATTCAAATTGGCCGTGATGTTTCAATGGTGTTGAGGGAAAATGGCACAAGTGCTTTGTTTCGTAATTAGCAACATATTGTAAATCAGTATGTTGCTTTGGTTTTGAAATGCGGGATTCGTTGAATAACGGCATGTGTGTGAATGCTTTAACGAAACAATGAGTTTGGAAGTGAAGCAAGTGAGCATGGCGGGCAAGGTCAGACGCCAAGTTTGAGGCTAGGTGAATAAAACGCTTGAAAATCAAGCTTTTTGACAAAAAACGCAAATGCAACCTTCGGCAGAAAAAATTTGGAATTCAGCACGGGAACACCTTCGTTCCAGGTTGAATGCTGAAACCTATAACATGTGGTTCGCTTCCTTGCGTGCCAGCGCCGCTGATGTCAACCACGTCACGTTGGAGGTAGCGAACGAATTCTGCGAAGTGTGGTTAAAAGATAATTATCTCAGCCTGTTGCAGGATGCCCTGACCGTTGCCGCCGGACACCAGTTGCAGGTAAAATTCAAGATAGTCTCTGGCAGCAATGCCCAGGCGCTTCCGGCTGCGACTCCAATGTCGGCTAGGATGTCCAAAGCCGCCGAGTCCAGCCATGAGCGAACGCCGCACAATGCGGAAACCAATTTTAATCCCAAGAACACCTTTGACACTTTTGTCGTGGGCAATAACAACAATTTTGCCTGTGCTGCGGCGAAAGCTGTCGCCGAGGCCCCTGGCAAATCCTATAACCCACTGTTTCTCTATGGCGGAGTCGGCCTTGGCAAGACCCACCTGCTGCACGCCATCGGCCAGCAAGTTGTCAGCAACAAGAAAAGCGCCCGCGTGGCCTATGTCTCGTCCGAGAAATTCACGAACGAATACATTGACGGCATTCAAAACAATCAACTGGCCCGGTTTCGCAAGAAATACCGGCAAACCGACGTACTGTTGATTGACGATATTCAGTTTCTGGCGGGCAAGGAGCGCATTCAGGAGGAGTTTTTCCACACGTTTAATGCGCTTCACGAAGCGCACAAGCAAATCGTGCTCACCTGCGATCGCCCGGCCAGTGAGATTCAAAACCTCGAGCACCGCCTCGTTTCGCGCTTCGAATGGGGTTTGGTCACCGATTTGCAACCGCCGGACGTCGAAATGCGCCTTGCCATCCTTAATAAAAAGGCGCAGCTCATGGGGGTTGCGCTGTCCGAGGATGTGATGAATTTCCTCGCCAACCGCATTCGCACGAACATTCGGCGGCTGGAAGGCGCACTTATCCGCGTTGCTTCCTATGCCTCGCTCACCGGCAAAAAGTTAAGCATTGAGGTGGTCGAGGGGTTATTGCGCGAAATCCTCCATGAAGAAGGCCGGCTCTCCATCAGCATCGAAGTCATCCAAAAACGGGTGGCCGAACATTTTGACATCCGTCTCGCCGACATGACCAGCAAACGTCGCCCGGAAAATATCGCATTCCCGCGACAAATCGCCATGTATCTGTCGCGCCAGATGACCGAAAGCTCGCTCAATACCATCGGCGAGGCCTTCGGCGGCCGTGATCACGGCACTGTTCTTCACGCCTGCCGCCTCGTCAAAGACCGCATGGAAGTGGACGCCAATGTCCGGCAGGTCGTCCATTACCTTGAAAAGCAGTTGATGCGCTGATTCCGCGCTCGACACTTTTCAACCGTCACTCGACACTTCCGTCATGCCGGTCATTGAAGTCAACGGCCTGACCAAAGCCTTTCGCACCTACAAAAAGCAGCCCGGTTTTGCGGGCGCGGTTAAGGGGCTTTTCCACCGTCAATACGAGCAAACCGTTGCCGTCAACGACGTTCATTTCCAGATTGAACCCGGCGAACTGGTCGGCTTTCTCGGTCCGAACGGCGCGGGCAAAACCACCACGCTAAAAATGCTTGCCGGCCTGCTTTATCCGACGAGTGGTTCGGCCAAGGTTCTCGGTTACACACCGTGGGAACGCGCTGATGGTTACCGCCGTCAGTTTGCACTCGTCCTTGGCCAGAAAAACCAGCTTTGGTGGGATTTGCCCGCGCGCGAATCGCTGGAACTGAACGCAAAAATTTACGGCATTCCTCCCGACCGCTTTGAACGAACCGTCGCGGAAATGAGCGAACTCCTGGCCGTCCAGGATAAGCTCAACGTCAGTGTGCGCGAACTTTCCCTTGGTGAACGGATGAAAATGGAGCTCATCGCGTCGTTGCTGCACCAACCCAAGGTGCTTTTTCTCGACGAACCGACCATCGGACTGGACGTCGTTTCGCAAAAAACCGTCCGCGAATTCATCCGCCGCCACAACGCCGGGCAAAAGACCACGATTTTGCTCACGAGCCATTACATGGCCGATATTCAGGCGCTTTGCCAGCGCGTGATCATCATTGACCACGGCAAAATCTTCTTCGACGGCCGGCTTGACGAAATTGTGGACCGTTTCGCCGATTCCAAATTCGTTACGATTCAATGCGCCAATGCCGAGACACAATCAGCAGAGGGCCTGGCGCACTATGGCGAAGTCGTGGAGAAAAGCTCCGGCGCCATCACACTCAAAGTTAAACGCGATCGTGTGATTCCCGTCTGTAAATCATTGTTTGACGAGCTGCCCGTGACCGACATAGACATTCAGGAAGTGCCGATTGAAGACGTGATCCGCCAGATTTTTGCGCGATGAGCCTTGGGATGCAGTCCAGTCTGTTGATTGAGTTGTGCTCCATCGTGGAGCGGCTTGATCCGGCGCAAATATTTTCAAAATTCCAGCCGCTGGAGGTGGAACTGGGTTGCGGTGACGCTTCGTTCCTGGTCGAGTACGCCCGGCGGCATCCGGAACACAATTTCATTGGCGTCGAACGCCTGCTCGGCCGCTTGCGCAAGCTGGATCGCAAAGGCCGACGCGCCGGGCTGGCGAATCTGCGGGGTGTGCGTATCGAGTCGTCGTATTTTCTGGAATATCTGCTGCCACAACATTCCGCCGTCGCGCTGCACCTTTATTTTCCCGATCCGTGGCCGAAGAAAAGACACCGCAAACACAGGCTTATCAATGAACGCTTTCCGGAAATCGCCCGAGTCGCGCTCGCGCCGGGAGGCGTGGTCTATTTGCGCACGGACGACAGCGATTATTTTCAGCAAATGACCGAGGCGTTTGGTCCGAGCCGGGAATTTGAACAAATTGAAACACCGCTCGAATTGGCGGAATTGCTGACGGATTTCGAACGGGATTTTCAAAAGCGCGGAATCGAAACACTTCGGACGGCGTTTCGGTTAAGATTAAAAGCTTAAAACAGCATTCACACATCAATTACCGGGCCATTTCCGTCGTCGTGGGGATTCTGGGGCGGCGGACGGCGGCGAATGGTGACGCGCGTGCCGCCCACGCCGGTCAGAACATTCAGCGCAATGGACACGATGCTGATGATGAGCGCGCCGAGAAAAGCAAACCCAAAACTGTCCACCTGAAAATATGGCCCCATTAGTACACCGACGAAGTAGAGCAACAAGGCGTTGATAACCAGGGTGAACAGGCCGAGTGTAAAAATCAGCAGTGGCAACGCCAGGAGCATCAGGATCGGCCGGACGAACGCATTGAGAATACCCAGTAGCAAGGACGCAATAATAAGGCCGGCCGGATCCGCGTAACGAATATGGCCGCGCAGAATAATTGCCGCCACCAACACCGCCAACGTGTTGATGATCCAGCTTTGCAGAAAGCGCAGAAATTTTTTGGTTCCCGGTTGCATGTGCTTAGGCGCCAAAAGTCAGCGCCTTCAAAAGTGCGTCACATTACATGGAAAAACAAGGAACGTTTTGGATGGATTCTTCCAGTCCGTCCCTTCAAACTCTGTTCTCATTATGAAAGCCGCCCGATTACTGACCGTTATTTTACTTGGTTTTGTCATTGTGCCGGGGGCGTTGGCGGAAAAGGTTGTCGCTCTCGGCGCAAAACTTGAAAAGCTGGCTGGCGGTTTTGCCTTCACCGAAGGTCCAACGTGTGACCAGGCGGGCAATGTGTTTTTCGTGGACCAGCCGAACGACCGTATCATGGAGTGGAACGTGGAAGGAAAATTGTCCACGTTCATGCAGCCGTCCAGCTACGCCAACGGCATGATGTTTGACGCCGGTGGCAATTTGATCGCCTGCGCCGATGAGCACAACGAGCTTTGGTCTATTGCACCCGACAAGAAGGTGACTGTGCTCGTCAAAGACTACCAAGGCAAATATCTCAATGGTCCCAACGATGTGTGGGTGGCACCCAACGGCGCAATGTATATCACCGATCCGTTTTACCCGCGCAAATGGTGGGACCATGACAAAATGGCGTTGCCGAATCAGGAGGTTTTTTGTCTTTCTCCGGATCGAAAAAAACTGGTCCGCGTGACGGAAGATTTGGAGAAGCCGAATGGCATTACCGGCACCCCGGATGGCAAAACACTTTTCGTTGCGGACATCGGCGCCGGCCAGACCTGGCGGTATGACATTCAGCCGGATGGTTTGCTCACGAACAAAACACTGTTCTGTGAAATGGGTTCCGATGGCATGACGATGGACGAGGATGGCGACGTTTATATTACCGGTCGTGGCGTGACGATTTTTGACAAGACCGGCAAGCAGATTGAGCACATTGACGTGCCGGAATCATGGGCCGCCAACGTGAGCTTTGGAGGCAAGGATCATCGCACACTCTTCATCACCGCCAGTAAATCGCTTTATTCGATTCAGATGCGCGTCAAGGGGGCAAATCCGGCGAAATAGCTGTCTTTTTCAAGAATTTCTGGGGCTTTCAAATGTGAATAATTTTTCTGAAGGCGCCTATTTTAGGCACATTAAATGCGGTTTCGGTAGGCATGTGTAACCAGTCGTACGACGTGTCGGCAGCTCGCGGAAAAATTCAAATAATCATGGATGGTTTGCCGGTTACTCCGCCATTGGAATATCGTTCTCTTCCTGCCATTCGTTGTTATTTGGAAACGCTCGCTTTGGAAAGACAACGTATTTTATGTTCCTTGAGCGTTGATGATGAACCAGTAAATCTTGCTTTGCCGTTGGTCAACGCGAGGGGGTTTTGCCGTGTCGAGGCCGAGACGATACCCTTGGAGGAAAAATCCCTTCTTCTCCTCAAGACCGCGCTTCAACAAGCCGACCAGGCGCGGGAATACGTTGAGACCGCGGTTACCCTCGTCCTCATCAACGAGATTCACGTGGCGCGGGAACTTTGGTGGAACCTGGCGCGGCAACTCAAAGAACCCGTGCTTACCTTGAGTTTGCTGCCGGACAACGCCTGTGGGCCAGCCAATGGCCGCGCGTCGCTTACCCAACTTCGCAAGTGGCAGCTTGAACAGATTGCCGTCATTATCAAGGATGTGGATGCGGTTTGTCATGCAGAGGACACGATTCCCCTTTCCAACGCCCTGGAAAATCGTGTGCTGCCGTGGCTGCAAAATCTGACCGAACTCATCATTCTGTGGCATGAAACGGCAAAAACCGGTTCGCGGCTGGGTATGAATTGCGCCGTTTGCCGATAAAACGACAGTTCACAACGCACTGGCTCAGAAAGTCCCGTGCGAAAGACCGGCGATTTATCACTGTCAGACGGCGCCGGCATTGATTTCTTTTCTAACTATTTTCTGAACCTATTCAGTTTTCAACCCTTGATTTCCCGCTACACTGTCGCCAATGCACTGGCTGCAAGCGATTGATATCGCCATATTCCATTTTATCAACGGGTCGTTAAGCAACCCGTTCTTCGACTGGTTGATGCCGATTTTGAGCGGCGGCCACGATGTCATGCGCTGGTTCGTTCCATTGGCTATCGCCATTGTCGCGGGAACGCTCTGTTTCGGAAATGCCCGGGCGCGGCTGTGCGCTCTGATGGTGGCCCTCGTCGTTCTGCTCGGCGATCCGCTTGTCGTCAATACCATCAAACACCTCGTTGACCGCCCGCGTCCGTGCATCACCCTGACGCATGTCATCGAACGTTTGAGTTGCACCCGAACTGGCAGCATGCCGTCGGCGCACGCGGCGAACTGGTTCGCCATGACCATGGTGATGTTTCTTTTTTATCGCCGCAGTCTTTGGTTCATGCTGCCGATGGCACTCGCGGTTTCCTTTTCGCGCGTCTATAACGGCGTTCATTATCCGAGCGACGTTCTGGCCGGCATGATTTTGGGCGCGGGTTACGCGGTGGCCGGAGTAGTGGCGTTGCAGACCATTTGGAATTGGGCCGGGAAAAGATGGTTTCCGGTCTGGCACTCAAGAATGCCATCGCTGCTCGAAGACCCAAAGTCCGAAGTCCAAAGTATTGAGCCAGACGCAACCAAATCGGAAATCGGAAATCGGAAATCGGAAATCCACTGGCTCCGCTTGGGTTACTTTCTGACTTTTATCATGCTGATCGCGACTTGGATTTACCTGGCCAGCGGCACGATTCAGCTCAGCCAGGACGAAGCCTACCAATGGATCTGGTCAAAGCATCTGGCGCTGTCATATTACAGCAAGCCCTTGGGCATTGCGTTGATTCAATTCGTCGGGACTTCGCTTTTCGGCGACAACGAATTTGGCGTTCGCTTCTTTTCTCCTTTATTCGCGGCGATTTTGAGCGTGACAGTATTGCGCTTTTTCGCCCGCGAAGTTGGCGCCCGCCCGGCTTTCTGGCTGTTGCTCGTCGTTATTGCCACGCCGTTGCTCGGCATCGGATCCATCCTGATGACCATTGATCCGCCGCTGGTGCTCTGCTGGACGTGGGCAATGATTGCCGGGTGGCGCGCAATTCAGCCGGACGGGCGCACTCGTCACTGGCTGGTGGTCGGCCTGGCCCTGGGTCTCGCTTTCCTTTGCAAATACACCGCCCTGTTTCAAATCATCTGCTGGGCCATTTTTTTCACGCTGGTGCCAAAAGCACGCGTTCATTTGCGTCGGCCCGGTCCGTGGCTGGCGCTGTTGATCTTTTTGCTCTGCACGTTGCCGGTCGTGATCTGGAATGGCCAGCACGGCTGGAGCACGCTCAATGACCTGACGGGCAACGCCGGACTCCACACCCGATGGCATCCCACGTTGCGCTACTTTTGGGATTTTCTTTATCAAGAACTAGGATTGCTGAATCCAATTTTCTTTATCGGTTCAGTGTGGGCGCTGTTCGGTTTTTGGAAACAACGGCGGGAACGCCCGCTCTGGCTTTATCTTTTCTGCATGGGCGCGCCGGTCTTTCTGGGTTATTGGCTTTATTCATTTCACTCGCGCATTCTGCCCAACTGGATTGCGGTCGCCATCATTCCCATGTTTTGCCTGATGGTTGCTTATTGGGATGAGCGCCGGCGCCTGGCCAGACCATTTTTAATCACTGGCCTGGCGTTGGGATTTTTTGCCTTCGCCATCATGCACCAGAGCAAGCTGGTAGGCAAAATCACGGGCGAACAATTGCCACCTTCAAAAGACCCGTTACGCCGCGTGCAGGGGTGGAAACAGGAGGCTGCGTTTGTGGAAGCGGAACGCGAAAAGTTTCAGCAGGCCGGTGAGCCGGCGTTCATTATATGCAGCCATTATGGCATAACGGGGTTGTATTCATTCTACATACCTGCAGCGCATTTGGCAGTTAAATCAAGCGAACCGTTGGTTTATGCCATGGATTCAGACCAGCCGCATAATCAATTTTATTTCTGGCCGGAGTACAACTATCTCGCGCATCGCCAGGGCCAGAACGCCATTTTTGTTAGCGAAGTGGATCCGTATCCGCTGGAAAGCGGCTGGTTTTGGAAATGGTTGAAGCACCAGCCGATTGAATACGCCAAAATTTCGCCGCTGTCTTCCGCACCCTCTCAAATCTTGCAGCACTTTGAATCTGTCACCGACCTTGGTGAACATGACATCAAGTTCAGCGACCGCGTATTTCATCGCGTACATCTCTGGGCGTGTTACCACTTGAAGTAGAATGGCTGGAACGGAAATTCTTCTGCGCGTTCAAGACTACGACTTGGCGGCCACATTGGATTCCGGTCAGGTCTTCCGCTGGCAAAAGCAAAACGGATCATGGATTGGCGTGATTGGAAAACATTGGGTGTGGTTGGCGCAAACGCGCGACGGCATCCGCGCCGAAACCGCCGCGCCCGCAAAAAATTGGGACTGGCTCCATGAATTCCTGCAAACGGAAGTTGATTTAGCGGCCGTGCTCAAAACTGTTCCTGACGACGCCCCGATGCGTGCGGCAGTCAAAGCCTGTCATGGTTTGCGCGTGCTGCGCCAGGACCCTTGGGAATGTCTTGCGTCGTTCATTTTATCTTCCACCAAGCAAATCGTCCAAATCCGGCAAATCATTTCGCTGCTCTGCGGACGGTTCGGCGAACCGGTCTGTAGCGGCGGTCTGCGACCGTCGCTGGCTGACAATGGGCGACCGGCGGTCATAGACCACCGCTACAACTCCTTTCCAACCCCGACACAAATTGCCACTGCGACCGATGCCGAATTGCGTTCGTGCAAAATGGGTTTTCGCGCGCCGTATCTGCTCGCCGCCGCCCGGCAAATCGCTGAAGGCAAATTTGATCTGGACCGCCCGCGCCATCTGTCGCTGGCCGAGGCGCGCGCGGAATTGATGAAGCTGCCCGGCGTAGGCGGCAAAATCGCCGATTGCGTCTTGCTATTCGCCTACGGCTTTGAAGCCGCCTTTCCAGTGGATGTCTGGGTCGAGCGAGCGTTGCGTGAACTCTATTTCCCACGCCGGCACGTGACAGCGAAACGCTTGCGTCATTTCGCCGCGACGCATTTCGGACCTTATGCCGGTTACGCCCAGCAATATCTTTTTCATTACATGCGGACGAAAATGAAATAAACTCGCACGCAGGTTGCGAAGGAGAAAATTCCTTTGATTCCTTCACGCAAAATGAAATGAAAATTGAAGTCATTCTGACGCCGGCGGAATTGCCCGCCTTGAAACAACGCGATTTAAGCGCCGCCGCCTGCGTTGTATTCGATGTATTGCGCGCCACGAGCTCGTTCGCGACCGCGTTGCAGAATGGCGCAAAAGCGATTATACCCGTCAGCGAAATTTCCGAGGCGCTGGCCATGCGGCAAAAGCAGCCGGACGTTCTGCTTGGGGGCGAGCGCAACGGCGTGAAAATCCGCGCCGAGTTAACGGGCGGCGTTGATTTTGACTTCGGCAATTCACCACGCGAATACAAGCCAGAGAAGGTCCACGGCAAGACCATTGTTTCCACGACCACCAATGGCACGCGCGCCTTGCGCGCCTGCGCCGGCGCAAACACCGTTTTGGCCGCGTCGTTTCTGAATCTCACGACCACGGCGCAATTTCTGCGGAAACTTTCGCCGGCGCAGATTGTACTCGTGTGCGCCGGCACGCATGAGAACACGGCACTGGAAGACGTGCTGGCCGCGGGTGCGTTGTGCGAAATGTTGGCAGGGTCATCGTGCTGTGATGATCGGACGGCGCAGCGCGCCGTCCCTGCCCAATTCTCAGATTCGACGGAAATTGCGTGGCGCGCTTACACCCAGGCAAAAGCCGATCTGGCGGCGACGGTTCGCACTTCGGAGAACGCACGCCGGTTGCTGGCGATTCCGGAACTGCGCGACGACGTGCCGTTTTGCCTCCAACACGACCGTTTTCCGCTTGTCGTCACAAGGACCGGCGACGGCACAACCTTTATTTCTGTTTCTTAACGGTGGCACACGCGTCTCGCGTGTTGAATTCGGCGTCTCGTCGAATTTCGGCAACGGTTGCCAATTCCGGGTTTGAGAGCGAAATGAAATCCGCGGCTCAGCCCCCGGTTTCCGGCGCGACGCCGGAAACAACAGGCCGGAGGCCTGTGCCACCCATTTTAGAACCGGTATTGCATGCTGGCGAAGATCAGGAAAGTGTCGAAGTTGTTGTTCCCGCCGGACGTTTGATCAGTGTAGTGGTAATAGCTGGATTTCAGGGTCAGGCGAAGATTCTCAGTGATCCGTCTTACAATTTGCGCAGTGACGGCGTGTTCCTCCGCGCCGGCGCCATAAGGAACCCCCACTGTGGCATTGTTGTCGTAATTATCCGCCCGGTAATAGTAATAGCCCACATTCAGGCCGGTTTTGTCGTCCACGACGAAATCGGAGGAAAAATTCACCATCCAGTAATTGTTTTGGGCGTTGAGAATGGCCTGGGTGTAATCCGAGGCTGGAGTTTTGGTCTCGCTCAGAACATAGTTGAAACCGGCGGTGAGTGACAATCGGGACCAGGGGGACCAAGTAGCGTCAGCCCCGATGTTATGGCTGATCATTCTTGAGGATTCCGTGTCACCCAGACCTGAAATCAGATCCGGCTCCGTATGGATCGTTGACAATTGATACTCATAACGAGCAACGACGGACATACTTTGCCATGGCCTCAAGGTCAGCCTGGTATTTCCGTCGTAGGTCTCGAACTTCTGCATGGCCAGAAAACCCGGATAGCGATAGGACAAGCTGTTATTCACCGTGCTATCCACTGGGAAATTGTAATTGTAATCATGGTTTTCATAATAACCGCCGACGTCCAGAGAGACACGGTAAAGCGGATACCATCGGAGGCCGGCGCTGTACTTTTGGAAAAGGCGGTTGTCGTCAATCCGGCTTTGGACAGATTGGAAGTCGGTAAACGGATTGGGAGAAATCAATCCGCCATTCTGATTTAAATTTCCGCTTCCCTCGGTCCATTCACCGCGGGCATAAATGACCCAGTTCGTAATGCCGGTGTAGGTCAGGTCCAGTCGCTCGTTCACTTCGAGATCACTTTGGTCGCCGTTGCCACTGTCGGGAGGCGAGAGCGTATTGCCTTGGTACGTCCCCAATTCGCTTGCGTCCACATCCGAATTCTCTTTTTGAATCCGCAGTGAAGGAACAATGGAAAGGTTCTTCAGGAGTTTGTAATAAAGGTTCAGATTAACCACGTGATCCCGCACCCAGGAATTGCCGGCCAGATCATTGTAACCGAATCCGTTAAGCGCGCCCAAATCGGGTTGATAGGCATAGCTGCCGGTGAAATCGTTGTTCAACTCCGAATACGAATAAGCCACGGAAAACATCAGGTTATCCTTGAGCCAGGTTTCCGAATAAGCATGGGCATTGAACAGGCCGTAGGAGACGCTCGACTGGTCAACCGTGCTTTGATTATTGAAGCCTGGACCGAATTGGCCGCTGTTCAGGGTGTCATTCAAATTACCGATTTCGTAACGCAGTCCCGCGCCCAAGTCGGTGGCCTTGACGTGTTCGGCTGCATCCAGTTGGAAAATGTCCCGGTGCTCGTCAATGGCATAAAAGGAGGGGCTGAGTCCTTGCACGGTGCCTAAGTTGTTCGGATCCGGTTGCGCCTGGCCCCAACTGGTGGAAGGTTCCTTGCCGTTCCGATAGGTGCGCGTGTATTTAAATGTGATTTTCGGCATGTATGGATCGTTTTGGAGGCGCAATCCACCTTCAAACGAAATCGTTCCATTATCCAGCGCCAGCGCGTCGTCCGACAGTGGATACCACACGCCGGCCGGAGGATAGAAGCCGCCGTCGCCGTTTTCCCACGTGCGGAAATAGTCATAATTTAAACGCAAGAAACCGATGTTCTGGTTTTCCAGATCCAGTTTCAGCTTGTAATCCCGGTTGTCGAACAGAGCATGTCCATCCGCGGCCAAGGTGGTGTTTTTTCCAAGGCTGGTTCCGAGATGAAAATCCTCAATGCCGCCAAACGGGCCGTTCCAACTTTGCTGGTTCTGTTCCGCCTGAGCCTTGTTGCCCGAAGTGATGAATCCGCCCGCTCCCAGTTCAATCCAGTTGTGGTACGTGTTGGTTCCGCCTTCAAACATTTGTTCCGGCGTCAAAGGAGTTTCCGCCGGCGCATTGGTATCGGCGGCCTGAATGCCGGATACGCTGCCAATCAACGCGACACCACAACACAAAATTTGCAGCTTGAGATGGGAGCATTTTGTGTTCATTCGCATCGCACTGATTAAAACCGCAAGGACGGGCTGACTTGGGAACCATGAACGCCTTCGTGACAACCCGCCGTCCAGCAGGTGCCCTGTTGCAAGCGCAACGTGTGGTCGGAACCTCCGATGTAAATCCTGCCGTTTTGGATCTGCTGAAAATGGCAGCGCAGACAAAGGTTTGCATCCCGAACCTTCAGCAGCTTGGTGTTGATTGAGCCATGTGGATTGTGACAGGTGACGCAGCCTTCCCGCATGGCTTCGTGTTCGAACACGAATGGTCCCTGCTGCGCGGGATGGCAGCGCAGGCACATCTCATTGGCCGACATCTGCGAGGTCCCGCCGCCGAGAAAAATGGAACCTTTGTGCGGATCATGGCAATCGGTACAGGCCATGTGGCCTTCCGGCACCGGATGGTGAAATGGCAGTTGGAACTGGGCGCGCACGTCGCCGTGACATTGGTAACAAATCGTTTCCTCTGAGCGCGCCGGTTCAACCGCCAGGCGCGCGCCGTAACTGCTCGTCTCAGCCCGGCCGGAGGTGAAAGTGTAGGGAGGCTTCGTGTCGCCGCCGGATTCCACGTGAAGACTGCACGGGCCGTGGCAGGATTCGCAGCCGGCGTCCAGCGCGTTGGTTCCCTGGGCCATCAACCGTGCGTGGTCGGCCGTGACGAAATCCTTGCAAACATCATCATGGCACATGTCACACTGGTCGGAGCCGACATAGCTTGCGCCGGGAACATTGGGAAGCTGCACGACGGCACGATGCACCGTGCTGCACGAAATCACGGCCAGCAGCAAAATCATCAAGCCAGCCGGTAACGCCAGCCATTGCTTTCCGCTAGCGGGCCACATTCTGGCGTTTTTCCAAATGTGTTTCAGCATGATTTCTTTCGTTTGCCCTATTGATACAATTGGCCGTACACAAAGTTTTGGGCGGCTGACAAAAGTTCCACGTCATATGGCGCATTGTGGACGCCGTAACTGCCGTCGTAATACACCAGATACAGATCAAACCGCGCCTTCTTGATATCGTCGGGGATCAATGTTTGGTCGGTAGCACTTGGACCCGAACCGCCCGGCGACAAATCACCCGGAGTGGTATATTCCCACGCAAACGTTCCGTAGTTCGTCTGTAATTGCGCCGGCGCGGCGTTGGTGGCCCACAGATCGAGATACGACTTTGTTTGTTGAATCTGGCCGGCAATGGAGTTGGTCACATACGCCACCAGTCCGGCCGGGTCGGAGTGACAGTTCAAACAAAGCTGATACGTTGCCACCGCGAAGGTGTGGCCGCTGGCATTATTCGTGGCGGTCTGCATGTGGCATTCGGCGCACTGCATTTCCAGCCGCGAATGCGTGGAGGGAAAGTTTGGAGATGCCCCGTTCGTCAGCACACCGACGGTGCCCAGCAGCATGTTGTACTGCGGCGAGTGATGCGGCGAGCGGCTGGTATCGGTCCAGGCCGCGCCGCGGTCGTTGTGACATTGGGCGCAGACATTGATGTTGGGATTGTACGCGTTTGTGAAAGTGGCACTGGTCGTCATCACAAAATCGTTGGTCGAGGCGTAGGGGTTGCGAAGTTGGTTGGTATAGACTGCTCCAAGCGCGTCGTTGGTAATGTAGGCAATGTTCCCGGTCAATTGATTGGTGAACGCGATGACTCCATTCAAATCGTTCGCCCAAACATAAGTCTGATGCGGGTCGTGGCAGACGGCGCAGGTGATGGCCACGTCATAATCGTTGGTGAGGGTAACGCTGGGGTTTTCGCCTTCCAAAAGGGCTTCGCGGGCGGAACCCGAATGGCACCGGCCGCAACTGCTGATATTAGCCGCGGAAGAAGCCATGGATGCAAGCGCGTCCGGCACCACCGCGCCATGCGGCGACGCACTCCAGTCCTCAAATCCAAAACCCAACGGATGATGGGCGACCACCGACGCCGGAGTAAGCTCTGCGCTATGACATCCGCCGCAGACTTGCGCTGCCATTTCCACTCGCGGAACCCAGGGCGTAAACGCCGAATTGGACGCGTGGTTGCCGGCCGGGCCGTGGCAATTCTCGCATTGCACGCCTTCCAGCAACGAAGATTGGAGAGCGTTCGTAAATCCCGTCGGCAGTCCAAAACCGACCGTATGGCAGGGCAGGCAAGTCGGATTGGTGTCCTGATGAATCCGTTGCAGTGCCGCAAAAGCCTGTGCATGGGGCGTGTTCGTCTGGGTGATGTAAGTGCTCTCGTGGCAAAACGCGCAATTCTGGGAACCGGCGTATTGGGGAGAGGCGCCGGTCACACGAAAAAAGTCACAACTATTGACGTTCGTAACGGCGGCCGTGCCGCTCAGGTTGGTGACGCCGCCGATGGCCACCCAGCTTGAATTCAGCAGATTGGTTTTATGCAACAGCCCGTAATAGCCCGACGGGCCGTACCAGGTGACATTGAATCCGTTGGTGGCTTTTTGAATGCCGGTCATTACCGGTATGCCAGGCAGGCCGCCTTGCTGAATGATGCTCAAATGTTGAACGCCCTGCGCCCGGCCAAACAAACCGCCCAGAAAGAAACCGGCCGCCGCGAGAATCAAAACAATCACTCGTTTGACCGGCAAAGTTTGAACAGGAGCCATAAACTGCAAATGCCGTTGCCTTGGCAATTCAGGGCCGACTGTGCCAGCGATGGCATCAGGATGTCCAGCTATTATCGCGCAACCACAAACCGGCCAGATTTTTGAGCCAGAGCAGTTTGCGAATTGAAATCGGGCGTTCATTTGCGCTCTGGCAGCCTTGCATGGAGCTGAATTTGGAGCTATTCCGAAATTGTCGTTTGCTTACCCCAGATTGCCACACGTCCGCCAAAAAACCGGCAGTTGGCTTGCCTTGAAACCGAAAACTGAAGTTGGGGAGCACACCCGCCTCCGGGTGTGGCTGGACGCGCCTCGCGTCCAGCCCTTTGGCGTGCGACGCAGGCAGGAAACCTCGGAACTTTACAATGCGTTCGAAGTTTTCCGCGAGGGCGTGGAAAATGGCACGCGAGGCGCGTGCGCTCCCCATCGCAACTTCAAGTTTCGGATTGAAAGCAAATTTTTCTCGCCTCTCACGTTGAACTTGGGCAGGTTGAAACGACCTGAAAGATGCACCAGCATAAAAACATACCCATGAGACTGACATCAGGAAATAAAGATGGTTGCCTGAAGAAATCGCAAGCGAAAGAACAGGCCCAGGTCCGGATTGTAATGCTTGCGCTGGCTTCCTTTCTCCTAGGTGTCGCGGCCACCGCCTTTTGGTTTCACCTCACTCCCAAGCCTGACGCGGAAAGTTCAAGTTCCCAAACGGCCATTGAACCCGACACCAGGCAGCCCGCCGAACCGGCCGTCAACGTAAATCGGTCGCCCCGGCCCTTGGTTGCAAATCATCCTCCGGTTGACGCCGCCGCCATTGAGCAGGTAAAAGAGGCAATCCCCAATTTCGCTTCCGTCTCCCTGGAGGATGGAACTCAGATCCTCCGCGAAGCGGCGCTCAAACAATTCATGGCGACGACGAAGGAAATGGACGCTCAAGTCAAACAAGCCGAGCAACAGGCCAAAGACAGCCCGTCCACCGCCGAACAGGAAACCGCCAGAAAACATCTGCAACAAATTCAGGCGGCGGGAACGGAAAAGCTCCAGCAGATTGCCGCGCGGCTTCAGACGCAAATCGCCGCGTTACAGCAACTCAAAGGGGCTGCTCAATAGCTTCGGGAGTTGGGATTGAACCGATGACTACCAGTAATCAGCGCGAATGAACTCGTCCCGACGATTCTGCAAACGGCTTGGAGCCGGAGAATCAAACCACGGATGAACTCGGATTTCTGTCCTGACCAGCAACAAAAATAAAAACCCCTCCCCGGTTGCGGGAGGGGTTTGTCGGAATTATTTCTGCGGTGCTTACGGGTTGGTTATGACCCGGAAGAACATTTGCGGATTGTTCCGCGTCGGCGTCAGGTAACTGACCGGCTGGCCGGTGCCCACAATGACATTGCCAATGTTCTGCCAGCCGCCGCTCAGGTTTGAAATACCCTGAATCTGATAGGTACTACTCGATACCGTGTTGAAACTGACTTCCGCCGCAGTGTAGATGTGAACGGTGTTGGTGGCGCCGGAATTAATCAGATTATTGCCATCCATCCAGACCACGCCGCCGGGGACGGTGATGCCGGACGACGTTGGGTCAAGCCCCAAGGCATACATCATCCAGTTGGGAACGTTGTTGGTGTTGTTGACATAATTGGGGGCGGCTTTTGGATTGGTGATGGTGCCAAAATAATTGGTCTGCCAGGCATCGGGCAGGCCGTCGTTGTTGGCGTCGCCGGTCAGGTTGGCAATGGAAGCCTTAAGCAGACCGACCGCATAGGCCGTGTTGTGAATGCCCATACTGCCGTCTTTATCCACGAACAGCCAGTTGTAAGCGGCTTCCAGTTGCGGCGTGGACCAGGTGTTAGAGACCGTGAGAGACGTTTGCACGACGCCATCCACCACTCCGTTGGCGTTCGGTAACAAGGTGGATAGTTTGTTCAACAAGGTCTGCACTTCAGTTTGCACGCCTTGGATGACGCCGTCGCCATTGTAATCCTGCAACGGGAAGTCAAACGAGGTGACCGTTGGCCCGTGGCATTGCTGACAGGCGGCGACCAGATCGTCGCCATTCCATGTCATATTAAACGTGTGCCCTCCCGCGTGGGTGAGAGCCGGGTCGCTCGAGGCGAGGATTTGCATGTGGCAGGTGACGCAGGTATTTGAGACCGCATTGGCATGAGCCGAACTGGGGATGCTTTGCCCGTAAGTAAAGCCATTAACGCCCTCCAGCATGTCCGCCTGAGGGCCTTCGTGCGGGCCGAAATGGGAGCTTCCTTTCGTGGACGCTGTTATGGAAGATGCGGCCAGTCGTGAGTGATGGCATTCAATGCACAACAGCCCTTCGCCGGCGTTGGTAACGACGGTGCCGTCCATAAGCGTTACAGCGGCCAGCGTCCGGATCAGGTGGACGTTATTGGTTGGAGTAGTGATGCCGTGCGGTTCGTGACAAGCCTGGCAGTTGATCGGCATGTAACTGAGATCAACATTATTCGTTACCCCTTCAATGCGATCTATAAACCCGATCCCGGTATGGCAACCCACGCAACTGGCGCTGCCGGCAGGATCGGTTGTGGTCACGGCATGCGCGGAGTTGAGCCATTCGGTGCCGTAAGGATGATGGGTCGCGTCATCATGGCATTGATTGCAGTCGCCCGAAGTGTAACTGATTGAGAGGCCGGGCCAGCCGGCGGTATTGGTATTGCCGTACAACCCCGCGTGCTGGCTGCCGGGACCATGGCAGCTTTCGCACTGAACGTTGGCGAGAAGGGCAACCAGTGGATAATTCGTCTGCATGGCCGCCCAGTTGCCATTGGTCAAAACCGTGGGGATCGTCCACCCATAATGTGCCTGCAAGGCGGAGAATCCGCCATCCGCCACGTTGGTGTTTGCGCTGTAACCGGTGGTATGGCACTGGAGACAGGATTGACTCACACTGCTTCCCAACAGGCCGTCAATTTCGTCGGAGAAAATTTGCGCGTGCAGGGTTTGAGACCAGGGGCCCCACATGTTCGTCGCGACCGCGCCGGGACTGTGGCAAAGGAAGCAGTTCCCGCTCCCAATGTAGGTGCCGGCGGTAATGTTGTGGGTCAAGTTGGTCGTTCCGGTGGTGGTGGTGACGGTGGCCTGAACGGTGTAATGCTCCGCAAGCAACGCTGAACCGGCAATATCCGGGCGGAGAACCGTGCGTCCATACGTGTGTCCCGTCGCTTGACCAGCCACCTGGTAGGCCAAACGGTCTGACGGTTCATAGATGGGCACATTGGTTCCCAACAACGGGCTGTTGGTCAGCACGGCGGCGGAGCCAATGGGCTTGCCGGTAAGGGTCCAAGCGACATTCACAATGTTTGACGCGGGAAAGTTGGTGTTCACCTCGACTTCCAGATACACCGCAGTGCCAACGCCCACCGTGTCCAAGCCGCCGGAAAGTTCGGTATTTGAGGGAAGCCCGTAAGCTTTAACGTCCACCGCCGACAGCGGGCGCAGGACGATCCGGGCTTCGAGGTTTGATTGAGCTTGCACAGTGGTCACGGCGCTCAATGCCATCAACGCCGTCGCCATCAGGCAAGCCGGCAAAGTTTCGATTGAAAATTTCATGTTTATATTTGCACAGTTGAGTTTTTGTGTTTTTCCATTATTCGTCAAGCAAACTGGGTTTGAATTTGGAGTCGGGCCGGGTTCAGGATGGTTTCCACGTTGTAAAAAGGACGAGCGTCAGCGCCAGAAATTTTTTCGGCGGCCGGTTTGATTCTGGCCATCACCGCCGTGGTCCGTTCGGCAATGATGCTCCGGCAGCGCGCCAGTTCCTGTTCCCGGCACCGCGTATTCTCATGCACGATGGCTTCAAGATCGTCAATGTCGTAAAGAAATACGTTATTCAACTGCTGCACCGCCGGGTCAATGTCCCGCGGCACGGCAATGTCCACGAGAAACAGCGGACGATTGCGCCGCGCGGAAAGCGCGGAGGCAACATCCTCGCGATGCAACACCGTGTGAGGCGAGCCGGTCGAACTGACCACAATGTCCGCAATGGCCAGCGCCTGCCGGCATTCATCAAAATGGACGGCGCGGCCGCCGAATTCCATTGCCAGATTCTGCGCGCGTTCGAAGGAGCGATTGGATACCAGCACCGTCCGCGCGCCGCGCTTGGCGAGGTGGCGGACGCAGGCTTCACCCATTTTGCCCGCGCCGATGATCATCACGACCTTCTCGCTCAAGTCGCGATCAAAAATCCTCTCGGCCAGTTCCACCGCCACGCTGCCCACGGAGGTGGCGCCGCGACCGATGCCGGTCTTGGTCCGGATTTCCTTGGCAGCTTGCAGCGCCGTCTGGAAGACACGGTTCAAAATCCTGCCGGTCAGTTTCGTCTCCTGCGCCGAAAGGTAGGCGTGCTTGACCTGGCCGGTGATTTCCGTCTCGCCCAGCACCATTGAATCCAACCCGCTCACCACTGAAAACAAATGACTGATGGCGTCTCCGTCTTCCTTGACGTAGAGATATGATGAAAAATCAAAATCACTGCCGGTCAATTCCTGAAAAAGCCCCTGTACATTAATGGTTGCCGACGGCGTGACGCCGTAAATCTCCACGCGATTGCAGGTGGAGAGCAGCACTACTTCGGAAAGGTTGCCGCGCAGCTTCAAGCGGCAGCCGCAGCAGGTCAGCCGCGAACGATGCACGGCCAGCCGCTCGCGCACTTCGACCGGCGTGGTCTTGTAACTTAGACCGGCGACAAAAACTTTCATGCCTTTGTCCTCCGGGAAACGGCGGCTCGCGCTGGAACCAGCCGGGGACGGAAAAATGCCCCGAACTTTTCACGAAACCACGCTCCGATGATAGGCGCAATCCGCTCAACAAACACCAGTAGGTTTCTTTGCTTCACAAAGACAACCTTAGACATCTGCCTAATAACCGCTCGCCGCCACTTGCCAAACGCTTTACATTTCTTGCTTTTAACATGTAAAGATACGTTAATTGAATATAGTGTGTAGATAAGTTTAAATTAACATTTAACAATAATAGAGGGATTGTTCTCCACCAGCCTGATGCTATTTTGCAGTCAATGTAACATTAATAATCCAATCAAAGCCGGTGAGGAATTGGATTTGGGCGGGTGAGGATTCCAGTTGGCAGAGGCGCTGTGCCAGGGCGTTTTCGACTGGTTGGGCCATCAGGTTTTATGAAAAGCATGGATTCCAACTGGTCGGCGAAGAGGGAAAAAACCGGCTGCTGGCCACGTACTGGCAAATCCCTGACCGGCAGATTGAAACCTCCGTGGTGCTGGTTTACCGCGGTTTTTCCGTTAAATGGAAAGCTTCACGTCACAAATTCCAGCTCCTGCCGGTGCGGAATCAGCCCGTGCTCAAAGGCCCGTCCCAGAAACCGGCGGATGGATTCCCGTCCACGCTCGCCATAATCAAGCGTCCAATGATTTACATACATGCCGACGAATTTATCGGCGAGGTCACGGCCCATGTCGCGCGCGTATTGCAACGCGTGCTGCACCGCCTCGGCGCGATGTTCCAGACTGAACTGAATGCTCGCGGTTAAAATCCCGGAAATCGTTTTCCGAACGTCCGGAGCAAATCTTTTGTGAATGACATTGCCGCCCAGCGGCAACGGCAGGCCGTCGTTTTCCTTCCCCCACCAAATGCCAAGGTCTTCACAAGCCACGAGTCCTTCCTTTTGATACGTTAACTGGCCTTCGTGGATGATGAGGCCGACGTCGGCCTGGCCGGAACGGACGGCTTTGAAAATCTGGTCGAAGGGCACGACGACGTAATCGAACTCCGACTGGCTTTTGCCGAGCCAAAGTTGCAGCGCCAGGAAGGCGCTGGTCATCGTTCCCGGCACGGCGATTCTTTTCCGGGCAATCCCGGCCTTGGAAAATTTTTGTTTGGCCACGAGCATCGGGCCGTAACCGTCACCCATGCTGGCGCCGCTGGGCAACAGCGCGTATTGATCGCTCACGTAAGCGTAAGCGTGCAGGCTGATGGCGGTGATATCCAGCTCGCCCCGGGTGGCGCGTTCGTTCAGGGTCTGAATGTCCTGCAAAATATGCTCGAAATGGAAACCCGGCGTTGGAATCAAACCCTTCGCCAGCGCATAAAACATGAAGGCGTCATCGGGATCGGGCGAATGACCCAGCGTCAATGTCGTTGGTTGCATCCGCGAAAATTAGCCCAACCCGCCCAACCTGTCACGATACGAAGGCTTGCAACTCGGCTTAAATTTTACCTGATTTTTATGATTCAGGATTGAACTATGGTTTTAACCGCACGCACGCGCACTGTCCGACTCACCCGCCACCGCACCCCACCTCCTTATTTGCAGGTCAGCTTGCGGGCAAGTCTGACAGGCGCGTGCGTCGCGTTCCTCCGCCGACAAACGGTTCAGTTTTTCCCAAAAACCAAACAACTCATATCAACGTTACAATTGCCACGGGGCTCCCCACCCGCATTTCTTTGCATGGCAAAAACCGCTTCCAACCACATCGTCCTCTTAGCACTGTGCGTGCCGTCCGCGAAATTTTTGAAATTTTGCGAAAACCCTTGATATTTCGGGGTGCCGTTTCAATGAAGAAGGGAAATCGCTGTTGGTTTTTTTTCACCGTGACCAAAAGGCATCGTGTGCCGGAGAGGAACGCGCGACCGGCAATTTCAAATCCATTTCCAAATGCAAAATAAAACCCGATTTGAATTCAATATGAAGACCTCTTTCGCTTTCGCTGGTGCTTTGTGGAAAGACCCGCGGGCAAGGGGGGTAATGAGTTCACCCGTTTTCATGGAAGTCCTGCGCCGCTTTTCCGAGCCGCAATCCATCGCGGCGGTGTTGAAAAGAACTGCCATCAAGAGCGGAATTGACTGGTTCCCAAAGAAAAAACCGTCACCGGTTATCCGGTGACGGTTTTGCTATTCTATGTTAAATCTACTTTCTGAAACGTCGGAACATTCCGAGCATCATGATTCCGCCACCGAGCAACGCCATTGAGGTGGGTTCGGGGACAGACGCGGCAAAGAATGCCGCAACGGGAGTGCGATTTGCTCCGGTTCCACCATTGTTTAGGACGGTTCCATTTGCTCCCACCACAACAGAGTTAACCGCAATATCCTGATTTGCCGTTATTGGACCACGCTCCCATGTAAGGCTACTGCCATCAGTCGCCACAAGACCAAACCAATAGCTATCACCAGAGTTTATGGTAAAGTTATCAGCCCCTGAAAACGTAAAAATATCAAACTGCCTAGCGTTGGAAAGAGTCACATTATCTCCGGCACTGAGTAAATCCACTTCGCTTCCAGTAAATGTGTAAACCGGGTTGCTGCCAGGCAATGTATATGAAGAGCCAAAATCATACATGACTAAATTAAAATTTCCGGCACCGGTCAAACTCCACTCACCGATTTCAACCGCGCCCAAAGTGAAAGAACTGCCAGCCTTGAAAATTATTCCAGACGAAAGGCCACCGTCCTGGGAGTTCTGCGAACTGGGGGTGGAAATCGATTGAGCCAGAGTCCCGGCCGGGCTCCCGCTCCACGATGTGCTGGACTGCGTTGTTGTACTGTCAATTGAAAGCGTGACAGCGGCTTGAGCCGACAATGAAGCAAAAGCCAAAGCGCCGACACATAGAACTGCACTGATCTTATTGGTTTTTTTCATAACTGAGTTGTGTTACTTTGTTTGTTTTTGAATCGGAATCTGGAGTTATACTAACAGATTCTTTTTAAAAGGCAATGGATAATTCTGTGAATTAAATGGATTTTTCTCTTAAATTGTGAAATGCCTTTGCCTCACCGATTTGAGTTTGGGAGTTTGGTTGCAGTTCAAAAGTCTCTGTTTCCGAAGGGGTGGCCCGTGTTTTGTTATATCCCAATTCATCGGCCTGGGCACGATAGGCCCGCGGCGGAACTCCGGTAACGGACTTGAAGAGCCGCGAAAAATAGAATTGATCATGGTACCCCAGCGATGCCGCCACTTCTTTCACGTTGAGATTGGATTCGCGGAGCAGTTCACAAGCGCGCCGCATTCGAGCGCGAATAAAGAAATCGTTTGGCGTGTAGCCCGTTGCGCGCTTGAACAAGAGATAGAACGTGGACGGGGAAACGCCAGTCCATTTGCTGACGGTGGACATCTCGAGCGGCTCATCCAGATGTTGGAGCATGTAAGTTACCGCCGTTTCAATTTTGCGTCTTGCCTCGGTTTGGGCCCGGCCCCGCGGCAGCCTGGCATCAGCGGCGGTTTCATCCCATGCTTCGCGTTTCGATTGGTTCCCAGGGAATTTGCCGTCGGCCGGAAAAGCGCGATATTCTGTCCCGTCATTCGAGGGGGCAGCATGTTCTGGTCGCGAAGAAATTTCGCCCGGGTTCATAAGGCCATTGTCTGAAAATACACTCCGGCTAACAATCAGTCAAACATCGTATGCCGATAAGCTCATAGAATGAATCGGGTGAGTCTTTGTGGCGCAAAAGGGGAATTGTGGCTGTCACGCGCCGTTGGTTCATGCCCCCCATGACGGCATATTAACTCCTTCCGACAAGCTCTGCTGACAAACGTGACGCCGGAAAAGTGAAGGGTCCGCCTTGCCAGTTTTGCCGGTCGTTACCGGCGCTTTGGATGAACGTCAAGCCAGGCCGTTTGCGCTGGTGCAGGCTCGTTGTTCAAATGCCACGGACTTTGCCAACCAGCCCGGAACGGATTTTTGACAAGCCCAATCAGAGCGCCGCATTCGTTCAAATTTCAAATTGAAAACCTTTTTTGGCTGCGCATTTCCATTATTTCCTCACCTGAATTAGAATACGACATTTGACTGATTGTAAGGTGCATCCTGTTTTTCAAACAATGAACGCAAATGCAAAAAAGACCCCTTTTACTCATTCTCTGCGCGTGTCTGGCTGCGGGCAGTTACATTTCGCTGACCGGTTGCCGGACGGAAAAGCAAGCGTCATCCACCCCGGCGCAAACGGCGGCGACCTCCGCCGCGACGACAGAGACTGAAGCCGCGCCGCCCGCCGTGACTGCGCCCGCCAACACGGTCTTCCGCCTCAAGGCCGGGTTGTCCGAGCCGTTCACAAATTCCGAGGGCCAAGTATGGCTGGCTGACCAGGGGTTCGACGGCGGCGACACGATTGAGCGCGATCCGGGCACGGTGATTGCCAATACCAAGGACCCCGGGCTTTTCTTGTCCGAGCACTACGGGATGAGTTCGTTTTCCTGCAAAATTCCGAATGGCAAATACCTCGCCAAACTTTATTTTGCGGAAACCTTCGAGGGCATCACCGGCCCCGGCCAGCGCGTTTTTTCCTTCAATGTCCAGGGACATCAGTTCGACGATTTTGATGTCTGGGTAAAGGCCGGCGGCCCCGACCGCGCTTACATCGAAACGGTGCCGGTGGAAGTGACCAACGGAGTTTTCCGCATTGATTTTACCAGCAAAATCGAAAATCCCGAAATCAACGCCATCGAAATTATTCCGCAATCGTAATGGTTTGCTCGATGGCTCTCTCAGCGTTGAAATTATGCCCTGAGAAATTCAGGTCGTGGTGGCGGAGTTCCGTTCTATAAAAACTCGTCCGTGTGTGCCGCCTGCGGCGCTAACTTTCAACCGTTTTCAAGCCCGCCCGCAAAAACCCCAGCGCGTAAGCCATGCCTGCGTGCCAGGGCGCGGCGCAACTCATCTGCGGCGCGTGATCGGGAATGATGACGCCGTTGAAATGGTTCTTCTGCAAAATTCGCAGCACGCGCAGCACGTCCACGTCGCCGTCGTCAATAAATGTTTCTTTGTAAAGCGGAACCTTGCCGCGAACGTTGCGCAGATGAACATAAGCCAGTTTTTGCCGGCGGCTGTAATTTTCCACGGCTTCATAAACGTCGCCGTCCTTCATCTCCGCAATCGTGCCGATGCAAAACTCCAGCGCGTTGCGCGGGCTGGGTTTCAAATCAATGAGTTTCTGGAAAAGTTGCGGCTGCCAGACGAGCCGCGGCTGCGCGCGAACAAAGGGCAGGGGAGGATCGTCGGGATGCGCGGCGAGCGTGACGCCGGCTTCTTCGGCCACGGGAATCAGTTCGTCGAGGAAAAATTTCAGGCGCGACCAAAGCTGTTCCGGCGTCGCCGAAGACACGTTTCCCGGCGTCGCCTGTTTGTCGAAGACCATGTTCCAGACCATGCCGTTGGGCAGCGGTTTGTCGAGCGGCCCGTCCATGCCGACGGCCTCGGCTGCGCCGCGCGCGAATTTCCCCTTGATGCGGCCCGCGACGCCGGCAATAGAAAAATTGTAGCCGAAAATGGGAATGCCCGCGCGCCCGGCGTTGCGGATGATGGTTTTGAGGTTTTCGATTTGTTGTAATTTCTTCGGGCCGTCGAGCAGCACGTCGTGCCAGTGCGCCGGATCAAAATTTTCCACGGCTTCCAACTCCAAACCGTGCGCGTTGATTTCCTTTTTGATTGAGGCAAGTTCTTCAAAAGTCCAAAGCGTGCTTGAATCTCCCGCGAGGCCCCAACCGGAATCGTCGCCGACCGGCTGATCGCCAGGCTGGTTGCCGCGCGACGAGCGGAAATAGTCCACGAGATGAATGACCAGATGCGTGCAGCCGCATTGTTTGGCAAAACGATAGTGCTCCGCATTGAGTTGATGGCGGTAGAGTCCAAGCCCGAGTTTCATGCAAAAATGGCGAAATATCGGTAATGTTTTGTTTCGGAAAAACAAGCTCTGAGAGTCTCCAACCCCAGAGAAAGTCAGCAACCCGTGCAACTCGTTCCTCCGAATCGGGACACCGGCAAAATGTCCGGCGCGTTGACCGGCGAATGTTAATGCGTGAACAAATTCAAATCAATCGCGTTGGCCATCGCGTGATAGCCGGCCGGATTCAGATGTAAATGATCGCCGCAGTCATAGGCCGGTCGGAGTTGCGTCGGCTTGGCCGGGTCGCGCACCGCGGCATCGAGATCAATCACCGCGTCGTAAAGATGGTTGGTGCGAATCCAGTTATTGACCGTTTCTTGAATCGCTACATGTGTGCCATGGTCGTAAAAACTTCCTCCGAAAGGTGTGATGGTGGCTCCATATACACGAATGTTGTGCGCATGAGCCTTCGCGATGAATTCCTTATAGGCAGCGATGAGATTCGTCGCGAGCGCCGCCTCACGGTCGCCTCGCGCGCCGCCGATGTCATTGACGCCTTCAAAGAATATCACCCACTGCACGCCGCTTTGATCGAGCACGTCGCGGTCAAACCGCTTTTTGACCGACGGTCCGAGTCCGCCAAATATGCCGTTGCCGCCGATGCCCATGTTGATGACCGCCACGCCGGCGGTGGGAGCGTTGGTATGAAGGCGAAACGCCAAATCGTCCGGCCAGCGGTTGTTTTCGTCCGTCGTCGTGCCCCGGCCGTCGGTGATGGAATCGCCGAGCGTGACGAGCGCCCGGCTGGAACTGTCGGCCAGGACATCAATGCCCGTGAGGATGTACCAATGCTCCGTCCTGATGGCGCCGGCCATGTTCGTGGCCGTGACCGCGTTGCCAGGCATAATGTAGGACGTGGTTCGCGAGCCGGGATGGCCGGTGACATCGCCGGACGTCGCGCCGAAATAAATCGTGACGGCCACGTCTGTGAGCGGCGGCAAATCAAAATCGAACGGGTCGGACCAAACCATTTCGCCCGGCGGAATCACGACCGACGGCTCGCCGTGAAACGTCAGCGCCTTGTCCGTGGCCGGATTGATGGTGCTCGTTGCCTTTGCGCCAACGTCCAACGCCACGTGGACTGAATGCATCACCATGGCGTTCGTTCCGTAGGCGTTTGAAAACTCAATGCGCAAACGTTTCCCGCCGAGCGTCACGCGAACGACCTGCCGGAGCGTATTGTCCGTCAGCCCTGGCGCCGGCGGAAGATTGCGGGGTTCAGTCAATTGCGATCCGCAACCCCATGTCCCGACCCAATGAACGGGTTGCGCATTGGCAACGATGGTTGCGAGGGCCGGGAAAACAACCAGAACTGTCACGGCGTGACGAATCAATTTTTGGGCGGGAAAAATCATGGCATTATGGATTACGTTGGATTCTTGACATTTGATTGAACCGCCCATGATAATCCCTGCACCTTGTCCAACCATACGATATATGTCGTATGGCAGCAACGTCGTGCGTGCGGTAAGTTGCGAGCGTCCAGAAGCTTGCTAATTAATTTATGTTGTTTCATAAGCGCCGGTTTGGACTATGTTTTTTTCTAACCATCCTGGTGATTTTTGGAATGTCTTCGGTCGGTTTTGCAGATTATCCGTTGGTGTGGCACCGCTATTTGGCAGATCCCGACGCGGTTGAGTATAACGGCCAGCTTTACATTTATTGCTCGAACGACGACGACAATTCGACGAATGGCGGCTACGTCATGCACTCCATCGTCTGCATCTCGACCAGCGATTTGAAGAATTGGACGGACCATGGCGTCGTTTTTCAGGTGCCGCAAGACGCATCCTGGGCAACTTATTCCTGGGCGCCAAGTGTCAGATACCGCAACGGGCTTTTCTATCTGTATTTCGGGAACAACACCAGCGGCATTGGTGTTGCAACCAATGCCAGCCCGACCGGTCCGTTTGTGGACGCCTTGGGAAGGGCGCTGATTAATTCCAGCACGCCGGGCGCGTCCGGCACGAACCAATGGTTCTTTGATCCGTGCGCTTTCATTGACGACAATGGCCAGGCGTATTTGTCCTTCGGCGGAGACGATCCCAGCGATGCGCGGATCATTTTGCTCAACTCCAACATGACCAGCGTTTCGGGTTCCGCCATTCCGGTCCAGACAGGCTCGCTGGGGTACGTGACCAATTTCATGGAAGGCTCGTATTTGAGCAAATACAACGACCAGTATTATTTTTCCTATGCCACCCATACGGCGACGGGACAAGAAGTCGAGTATGCGATGAGTTCCAGCCCGACCTCGGGCTATACGTGGAAGGGCAGCGTGGTGCTCGCGCCGTACAATTACAACAACAACCAGGCGGCGCTCTTCACCTATCAGGGCGTCTGGTATGCCGTTTATCACAACCGTTATCTGGCGGCGCAAAAGGGAATACCGACAGGCTATAAACGAAACGTCTGTCTGGACCGGTTGGATTACAACGCCGACGGAACGCTCCAACAGGTCGTTTGCACCACGGGCGGCCTGGTTCAACTGCAAAATCTGAATCCGTTCAGCCGGGTGGAAGCCGAAACCATGGCGAGCGACAGCGGGATTTACACGGAGACTTGCAGCGAAGGCGGAATGGACGTAACCAGCATCACCAACGGGAACTGGATAAGGGTGCAAGGCGTGGATTTTGGAACCAGCGGTTCTTCCAATTTTACGGCGCGCGTCGCCAGCGCCACGAGCGGTGGAAACATCGAGCTTCACCTGGACGGGACGAATGGTTATTTGATTGGAACCTGTCCGGTGCCGGTGACCGGCGGCGGGCAAAACTGGACAACCGTCTCCTGCGCCGTAAGCAACGCCGCCGCCAAGAACGTTCATGACCTTTACTTGAGATTTACCGGCAGCAGCAGTTCCACCAACCTGTTCAATGTGAATTGGTATCAGTTTCAAGTCGGCGATTCGAACGCCGCTGCCAGCACAACCCAATTCATCCTCAAAACCAGCGACAGCCAGGGCGGTTCATCTTTTAATTCCATCGGCAATTGGGTGACCAACGGCACGTCGAATGCCGCGACGAGTCCGCCCGGTCCTGGCGGCGCATACAGCACGGGTCCTTACGTATTGAGAAGCCCTACCTCGGGGGATCCTTTTACCTTTGCCGGCGATTCGTTGATGATTTCTCCCGGCGGCTTTGTTTATGACAAAGTTGGAACTGCTACGATGACAATCAATAATTGCACCAATAATGGAAACGGATTTGATAACGCCGTGGGCGGGACTTTTATCGTGCTGGGCAACATGAATGTTCCCATCACCGGCGCCAGGAATGGCGGCTGCATGAGCACGGGGTCGGGAAATTCGAGTGGAACCGACAATCGCACGATCAATTGTGGAATGACCATCAGTGGCACGGGGAATTTGACGAATTGGTCCGCGGATGCGAATTGGCCAACGCATCCGGCAGCGCAAGGCACCGTTGTTTACACGGGGAACAACACCGCGTTTACCGGCCCGCAAATTGCCACACAAAACACGGTTATTCAAGTCAGTTCCCAGGCCAATTTGGGCGGCAATCCGGCCAGTTTTAATCCTTCACAACTGCTGCTCGACAACGGCATTCTACAGGCGACCGCCAGCTTCAGTTTGAACAATGCCAACAGTGGCATCACCTTGGGCAGCGGCGGGGGCGGCTTCATCAACGCCAGCGGCACGACTCTGACCGTGTCCAATGTCATCACCGGCCCGGGCGCGCTGACGTTCAACGGCAGTGGCAGCCTGATTCTTGCCGGCGCCTGCACCTATACCGGCGCCACGGTCGTCAGCGGCGGCAGCGTTTCATTCCTCTCTTCAAAATCCGGCAATGGGAATATCTCACTCGCCAATGGCACAACCCTTGGCGTTGCCGCTTCCGGCACGCAGATTACTCCGGCAGTGCTGACGCTTGGCGCGAACGCGGGGGTGACGCTTGGATTCGACAACATCACCAGCATCGCCATTGCGCCTATCGCCGCCGGTTCGCTTTCGTCAGCGGGCACTGTCAGCATCGAAATAAACAGCGGCGTGTTTGCGGCTGGTCAAAGTTATCCGTTGTTCACGTGGGCTTCCGGCGCTGCACCCGCAGTCGCCTTGGTGCTGCTCAACGGGGCCAGCGGCAATCTCTCAACGAATGGAAACAGCATCCAGCTTAACGTCACCTCCACGAGTCAGGGTTCAAACTCCGCGCCGGTGCTCGCGCCCGTCGCCGATCAAACCGTTGATGCCGGAATCACATTGCTGGTGACCAATGCGGCGGCGGATGCGGATCTGCCGGCGCAAAGTCTGACATTCAGCCTGCTGAATGCCCCGGCCAACGCCACGCTGGCGATGCTTGACCCCACCAATGCGCTGATAACCTGGCGTCCGATGGTCAGCCAGTCCGGGACGACCAATCTGTTTACCGTCAAAGTCGCGGACAATGGCGCTCCCAGTTTAAGCGCGACGAACAATTTTACCGTGACGGTGAATCCCTTGAGCAGCCAGCCGTCAATCAATTCCATTGTTTCTGCCACAGGTGGATCGTTTAATTTGTCAATCGCCGGACCGTACGGACCTGACTATACGGTTTTAAGCTCGACAAACCTTCTCGACTGGCAATCGTTGCTGACGACCAATTCGCCTTCGACGCCGTTTATCTTGACCGTCACAAATCAAACCGATCCGGCGCGGTTTTATCAGATTCAAATCGGCCCCTGATTGAATTCAAGCATTCGCGCTTTTGATTTTTTCAGGGTAATGACTGTGGTTGCAGCAGCTATTGGCCGACAGCCGGTTGGATTTGTGGAACTGGGACCCGCGGATTAACGTTCAGAAACCTGTGCGGCACCATTCAGAAAGTTCGCAGGCGGGCCAAAATAGGATTTCGGCAAGGGCGCGCCGTGAATAATGATTTTCTCCACTACGACGGAAGGGTCCGCCATGATAAGATGGTCTGCGTGAAACGCATGACACGGGCATGGTTGGCGTCGTTCGCATAAAGCTTTCCGCCCGGAAAATTCGCATCCGCCTTTTTACCATTTAAAATTTTATATTCGCACGCGTGGCGACCGTTCCAGCATGGCTGATGCTCTTGACGCCGAAAGCTGGACCTCGAGCCAGCCAAACGCCGATCACGATCTCAGAACGGCGGGCCAACGAGAACCCGGTAAAAGTTCATTGGCGGCCCGCTGGAGATGTCGTTTGTCCAAACGAACGGCATGGGCGGTGAGTTGGTCGTAAAGACCGCGCTCCAGTCCGTCAGATTGGTCGAGGACTGGATTTGATAATCCGGCCCATTGGCGCCGTTGACCTGGAACACCAACTGGCCGCCAATCAATGATACCGTCGAAAGCTGCGGTTGCGCCAGGTTGGTAACGGTCACTGCAAAACTCTGCGTCGCGCTCATGCTGGGCGTGCCATTGTCGGCCACCATGACGGTAAACTGGTTGGTGGTGTCCGCTTGCGTGACAAGCGGCCGCCACGTCAGCACGCCGCTGCTGGCGTCTATCGCCGCGTTGGTCGGGGCCGTCAGCAGGCTGAACGTCAACAACGTCTGCGCCGGCACGTCGCTGTCCGTCGCTACATTGGTGATGTTCAGTGTCACGCCGACGCCAATCGTCTGGTTTGCAATCGGCGCCAGCGTTGGCGGACTGTTCACCGGCAGGCCGTATGTCAGCACCGGCCTCAGACTGGGATTCGTGGTTTCTTTGGAACAAAACTGGATCAAGCCATTGAGGGTATTGGCCGGCTGCGTTATCCGGATTGACAGCAACCCGCCATTCGTCGCCCGGCTCATCACGGCGCTCGTCACATCCAGGACCACCGGCACCCCGACACTGACTGTGTTGGTGGCGAGGAACACTCCGGTGCCGCCGGGCTGGTTGTTATAGGTGATTCCGATTTCGGTCCAGTTGGTGGAAGCCAGCTCATAATACATGGGCACCGTTGAATCATCCACCCGGTTCGCCGTCAGCGTCAGGGTTGCGCTCTGCGCGTTGGTCAAGGCATGCACATCGAACATGAGATAAGTAATGCGGGTTGCGATAGTGGTATTGTTCTTCACCCACAAATTCGTGGAGGTTCCGTAATTGACGCCGGCATTGCCTCCACTCTCCACATACGAGTCGGCCATCGGCGCCATGGTGTAAATCGCCGGAGTGTATGCGTCGGCTTCCTGGCTGTCGGCGCTTTGGGCCCCGTCTTTGAAAGCCGAAACGACATAGTAATAAGCCGTTTGCGCCGCCAACCCCCCATCCGAATAGTTTGCCGCTGCGGTGGTGGCCACCTGGGTGTAAGGGCCGCCGCTGACGGTGGCACGCTTGACAAGATAACCGTTGACCCCGGCAACGGCGTTCCAGTTCAGGCTCACTTTGTTGATCCCCGTCGTCGCGGTCAGACCGGTTGGCGGCAATGGCTGCGGCGCGCCCACAAAGGTCACGATGTTCGACGGTTGTATGGAGTAGGTAAAGGACGAGCTGACGTTGGTAATCGGCGACTGCGCGGCGAGCGATTGGGTATAGGAGGTAATCCAAGGGGTTATGGGCAACGACACCGGGAACCCGTTGAGATTGAATTGCTGCGTGATGACGGTGCTGCCGAGGTTCAGGGCAACGATGACATAATTGCTGGAAACCGGGTCCTTGTAAGCGCTGATCTGTGCACCGCCTACTGTGT
>Ga0335085_10000566_pt1 | contig 100964 bp, 81 predicted proteins | sample Lox_Sample_45_FD_206712 | JGI IMG/M metagenome (GOLD analysis project Ga0335085, IMG submission 206712) | Soil microbial communities from Loxahatchee National Wildlife Refuge, Florida, United States - Lox_Sample_4.5 | ecosystem: Environmental > Terrestrial > Soil > Wetlands | place: USA...
ATAAATGCTCTGCAAGTAGTCCCTTCGCGATCTTCGACTCATTCGGTTACCCGTCTCCATAACGGGTAACATTCTCAAATTGCACGACGATCCGTCACGGGTAACATTTTAGATTGCGCGATACGCCATCTTGACCGCGCCTTGGCTGGGACCTATGATTCATGGCACGTACTTAACTAACGTTTCGTCTGTGAGGGAACCATGGACAGCAGAAAGTTCGCGATTTGGGTCAGTTTGCTTCCGCTCCTGGCATGCTCCGGGGTCAGCCGGGCGGACTTCAAGTACACGGAGTCATCGAAGGTGACTGGGGGAGCACTGGCAGGCATGATGAAGGTGGCCGGCGTCTTCAGTAAGCAGGCTCGTGAGCAGCGTGCGCCCGTGGTCAGCACGGAATACGTCAAAGGTCACACGATGCGCCGCGACTCGAGTGACGGGCAGTCCACGATCATTGATCTGGACGGGCGGCAAATCATCGAGATCGATAACCAGAAGCGGACCTACACGGTCCTGACCTTCGACGAGATGCGCCAGCGGCTGGAAGCCGCGAAGGCCCAGATGCAGGAACAGATGGCGAAGGAGAAACAAAGCAAGCCGCAGGCGAATTTCAAGATCACGCCCAAGCTGTCGGTGTCAGACGGGCCCGGTACGCGCACGGTGGCGGGCCTTCCCACGCGCGAGGTCAAGCTCGACATCGAGCTGCTGATGGAGGCCAGCGACCCCAACCAGCCGTCCCAGAGCGGTCAGGTTCAGACCTGGGTCAAGTCCGACCAGTACGTCGCGTCGTCGGTGCCCGGTTACGAAGAGGTCCGCGAGTTCCAGCAGGCCATGGCCAAAGAGCTCGACTGGGTGCCCGGCGAGATGTTCGGGAATAACCCGCAAGTGTCGGCCGGCATGGCCGAGCTCAGAAAGAACTCCTCCGTCCAGGGATTTCCGATGCTGCAGTATGTGAGCCTCGGCATGGGGGCGCCGGGACAGGCGGCGGGGGCGAATACAAACGCCAGTTCGGACCAACAGCAACCGCAGCAATCGTCCGTCGATGTGACCAATCCGAGCGCCGCCGCGAGCCAAGCGCTGGGAAAGATGCTCGGTGGATTTCATCGGAAGAAGAAGAACGACCAGAGCGGCAACCAGGCGGCCGCATCCGCGCCGCCGGCCGAACCGGGAGCCCTGATACAGATGACCGTTGAGGTGACCTCGCTCTCGACTGATTCGCTCGACGCCTCGCTGTTCGCGGCTCCGGCGGGCTACCAGCAGATCGGGATCGCGGCCGTCGGCGCGGCCAGCCATCCCTGATCGCAGACCGGTCAACCGAGGGTTTGAAGGGTCGTTCTGGATAGAGTCAGCCCAATCCCGCCCGCCGCGTGGCCGCGTCCGGGGGGATTGGGTTTGGATAATGTGGTGCGCGGCGTTGTCCCCCCGGGCTTACGCCCGGGGCTACTCATCTTTCGCCCCCACGGGGCTACCGCCGGGCCGGAAAGCCGCAGGTCCCCGCAAGCCAAGCGGCAAATCCGCACACCCATCTAAGGGTTACTTCTGGCCCGCCGCCTTGGCCGTCTGGGCCATGTCTTCCCCGCCGCGTCTCTCCATCTCCGCCGGAGCGACGTCTTCGACGTGCTGTCCGAGCGCCCAGGAGTGGCTGCGCCACTGCTAATCCCTCCAGAAATCCAAGGCTCGCATGATAACGTATTGGCGGCGCGGGTCCAGAAAGCAATCTGCGCCCACCGGCTCAATCATAGAGGACCGCTATGCGACTTCGCTTGTGGGTTGTGATGCTGTTGGCGCTTCTGCCCGCTGGAGGCAGGGCGCAGAGGCGCGATTTCGAAGACGCGCTCGGGATCGCGCGCCTGAAGAACTACACGGCGGGACGGGTATCGAGCGACAATCGCTACGTCTTCAGCAACGACGACAGCAAGCGGATCATGCCGGGCGAGACGCTGGTGATGGCGAGCCTCGACGGTCCGGGCATGATTACGCACATCTGGGTGACGGTGGCGGACAGCGAATATGCCTGGCCGCGGCTGCTGCGCCTTCGCGTCTACTACGACGGCGCAAAGACTCCGAGCGTGGACGCGCCGCTCGGCGACTTCTTCGGCGTGGGCCACGGCTACGAGCGCAATCTCGATTCGGCGATGGTCCGCGACAGCTCGTTCGGGCGCGCGCGCAACAGCTATTGGCCCATGCCCTACCGGAAATCGTGCCGCGTCACGGTGACGAACGAGGGCAATCGCTACGTGTACTCCTACTACTACCACGTGGACTATCGCAAGTACGACTCCCTGCCCGCAGATATCGGTTACTTCCATGCCTATTATCGCCAGGAGCGTCCCGCCGCGCCGGGCCGCAACTATGCTTTCCTGGCCATTCGGGGTAAGGGGCAGTACGTGGGCACGGTGTTGAACATTGTCCAGGCGCAGGTGTCGTGGTTCGGAGAGGGCGACGACCTGTTCTACGTGGACGGCGCGGCGCATCCGCAGATCTACGGGACAGGATCGGAGGATTACTTCAACGAGGCCTGGGGTCTGCGCGTCTCGACGGGACAGTGGACGGGGACGCCGACGGCCGAAGGCGAGCGCGTGGGGTCGCGCCTGACGGGCTACCGCTGGCACGTCCCCGATCCCATCCCTTTCCAGGAGTCCCTATGGGCCGGCATCGAGCACTACGGTTGGACCGCGAATCCCGACGGCAGCGTGCGCTCGAGCTTCGAGGAGCGACCGGATTATTTCTCGAGCGTCGCCTTCTGGTATCAAGAGGGCGTGAACCAGGGACTGCCGGAGCCGCCTTACGGCGAAGGGCGATTGCCGCTCGGCAACGCCCGGCAGATCGCAGTGGAGGACTCAATCAGGGACGTGACCACCGCGAAAGGCAAGGCGTCCGTGCAGTGGGGCGTGGACTGGGGCAAGGATTTGCTCTTCCTCGATGCCGAGGGCCAAGGCGCGCGCATCAACATCCCGATCGATGTGGAGGCGAGCGGGCGCTACGAGATCGTGGCGCGCACCGCAGAGGCGCCGGACTACGGCGACTATGTGGCGCTGGTCGATCAGTCCGCCACCAATCTGGACAAGCGTCAGCCGGCGACGTCCGAGATTCCCGCGCCCGGTCCCGAGGTCCTGCACAGCTACTTGCCGGAGGTCTACGTGGCGGTCGATCGGCCGCTGGGCTGGTTTCAACTGGAGAAGGGTCGGCACACGCTCACCTTTGAGTGCGTGGGCCGCGACTCGCGCTCCGCAGGCTACAATTTCGGCGTCGAAGACGTGATCCTCGAGCGGCTTCCGGCCAACGCGGGCGAGTTCGAGACGAGTACGGAACATCAACTCGTCCCGGCGATTCCCGATGCGACTCCTCCCGAAGTCCTCGGAACACCGCTGTATCGCGGGAAGCCGCTGCCGGCTTATCAGGATGAGCTGCGGCGGGCGACGGTTTCCGATCGCGCGGACCTGCTGCGGGCTATCGGTTCCTTCGGCGAGGACGGGGCGCCGGCCACGAGCGCTGTAGCCTCGGCGCTTGCCGATCCCGATTTGCAGGTGCGTGTGGCGGCGGCGTGGGCGCTCTCTCAAATCGGACCGAAGGCGGCGAGCGCGGTTCCGGCCCTGGCCCGGGCGCTTTCCGATTCCAATCCGCGGGTTCGATCGCTCGCGGGCGTCGCTCTGAAGTCGATGGGACCGGCGGCGGCTCCGGCGGTACCCGAGCTGATCGCTGCGCTGAAGAATCCGGTGAATTATGTCCGCGTTCCGGCAGCCGATGCGCTGGGCGCCATCGGTCCGGCGGCGCAGGCGGCGGTTCCCGCGCTGGCCGAGAGTCTGCTGGTGAAAGACGAACAGGTGATGGTGCTGCGCAGCGCGGCCACCGCTCTTGGCGAGATCGGGCCCAGCGCAAAGGAAGCGCTGCCTGCGCTGCAGCAGGTCCGGAAGGTGTCACGCGCGAGCTACGCTGCAGACGCTGCCATTCTGAGAATCGAAGGCAAACCGGTCCCCACGTGGTGGTGATGACAATGCTGAAGAATGTTGCGGCGCGCTTCAGAAGGGCGGGGCCGTCAGAGAGTGTGCGAGAAGTTGTGGAACCCGCCTTCGCTGGTTGAATGACATCGTCGGACGCACATCTAAGTGCAGCGACGTCATCCCCGCGAAGGCTGGGATCCAGCATCCGGTTTCACGCATACAGGTTTTCACACAGCCTGTTTCATCCTGCGGTTAGAGCGCGCAGCCAGGAGTAGCTGTGTTATTGGCCCAAGTGCGCCAGCCGGTTGAGCCCGTCCACAAAGGCGCGCGCGCTGGCCTCGATCACATCCGTTGACGCGCCGCGCCCCACCACGCGCTGCTCGCCTTTTTCGAGTTGCACCATCACTTCGCCCATGGCGCCGGTGCCACCGGTGACGGCGTGAATGTCGTAGCGCACCAGCCGCGCCGAATCGCCGGCAAGTGTGGTGATCGCCTTATAGACAGCGTCCACCGGACCGTTGCCGATCGCGGCGCCTTCGCGCGGCTCGCCGCGGACGCGCAGACGGACGGTGGCGGTCGGAATCGCTGAGGTGCCGCTCGAAACCTGCAGGTATTCGAGCTGCCAGACTTCGGGCGCCGGATGCAGCTCGTCGTGCATGATGGCGATCAGGTCCTCGTCGAAAACCTCCATCTTCTTGTCCGCCACGGCGAGGAAGCGCTGGTAGACGACGTTCAGATCTTCTTTAGAGAGCTTGTGCCCGAGACTCTCGAGGCGCGCTCGCAGCCCGGCGCGTCCGGTGCGCGCCGTCAGGACAACGTGGCTCTCGGCGAGGCCTACGTCCTCCGGACGCATGATCTCGTAGGTCTCGCGAGCTTTCAGAAATCCGTCCACGTGAATTCCCGAGCTATGTGAGAAGGCGTTGCCGCCGACCACGGATTTGTTGGGCGGAACCACGATGCCGAGCAGATCCGAGACCAGCCGGCTGGTGCGGTAGAGCTCGCGCGCATCGATTCCGGTAGTCAAGCCGAAATAGTCACTGCGCGTGCGAAGAGCCATGACGACTTCTTCCAAGGCGGCGTTGCCCGCGCGCTCCCCGACGCCATTGATCGTGCCTTCCACCTGGCGGGCCCCGTTGCGAATGCCGGCAAGCGAGTTCGCCACGGCCATCCCGAGATCGTCATGGCAATGAACGCTGATGGTCGCGCGGTGGATGTTACGGACGTTCTCGCTAACGCCGCGGATCAGAGCCCCGTACTGCTCGGGGACCGCGTAGCCCGTCGTGTCAGGGACGTTGACCACCGTTGCGCCGGCGTCGATGGCGGCTTCAAGGACTTCGTAGAGGTACGCGGGCTCGGCGCGGCCGGAGTCTTCGGCGTAGAACTCCACATCGTCGGCGTAGCCGCGGGCGCGCTTGACCGCGTCCACCGCCATGCGCACCATCTTGATCTTTTTCTCGGCGAGCGTCTTGCCGTATTTCTCGTCGCGGAACTTGCCCATCACGTGGACGTCCGAGACGCCGATGCCGGTGTGAATCCGCGGCCGCTTGGCGCGGGCCAGGGCCTTGCCGCAGGCGTCGACGTCCTCGGGTACGGCGCGAGAGAGTCCGCAGATCGTAGGACCGTCGATCTCTTGCGCGATCTGCCGGACGGCCTCGAAATCCTCGGGCGATGAGGCGGGGTATCCAGCCTCGATCACGTCGACTCTGAGTCGTGCCAATTGCCTCGCCAGTGTGAGCTTGTCGCGACTGCCGAGGCGCGTGCCCGCCGCTTGTTCGCCATCGCGCAGCGTGGTATCAAACACGGCGACTTTCTGTGGCTTGTTCATGACGGTCACCCCTCCTGACCGGACTCTTGCCGGTGCCACGTCCGGGGTAGATCCTGCTGGGTACGCTTCTCTACTCAGATTGTAAGCCATATCACCTGACGCAGCTCATCCTCGCTGGTAAATTCCTCTCCCCTGCATGCAGATTGTGCGCGGTCGCGGTACCTCTGCTCGCCGGGACCATCCTTAAGCGCATTAGGTGCGGAAGGTTGTGAAAACCGAGTCCGATTGGCAGCCCGTTTGCGGCTCCGTCCGTATTGCTCCGGGGGAAGATCTTGGCAGAGTGTACACATAATGAATCAGATTGAGTCTGGCCGCTTCACAGGAAAACCATTAAGCGATTGGGATGCCGATTTGGACGATCGCCCGGATCGTGCAACCCAGCTCGACGATGTGCCCTTGCGGCTCACGGAAGAGCGGATTCGTGCCGAAACGGAACGGATCGGGAATGCTGAGCCGATCGAAGAAGTCCCGAAGGCGACCTCCGCAGTAGCCGCGGCAGAGCGGCCGGTGCCCCCACGCACGTCCGAGCCTGCGCCTGATTTGCGGCCAGAGCCTGCAACGGTACCGGATACCGGCCCGGGAGAAGTCACCCTGAGGACGGCGGATCAGCCGGATCGATCTGGTTCGATCCTCGGGTTGGACAGGCAGCTTCGCAAGCCTCAGCCGCGAGCTGCCGCGGCCCCACCGAATCCCGTCGAGAGGCGGTCCGGAGTTGGTCCCGAGATCAAAGAGAAGAAAAACACAAGGCGATCACGGGCGCTGTGGAGTGTGGTTGTCGCTCTCGCCATCGTGTTGACGGCGGAAAGCGGGTACGCGTATCTCGCGATCCGGAGAAACAGCGTAAACCTCGACCAGCTTCCCGGAGCGGCTGTGCTGCGCACCCTTGGCGCCGAAATGCAGGCCACTCGATCAAAATTTCAGCAGAGCAGCGTGTCAGCGGACCTGAATGCTGTCGGCCATGAAGCCGGCGCCACACTGAACGCGGCCTATCAAGGTGCGCGGCGGCTGGGGGCAGAGATCCGGGACCGGTACAATCAACGCCACGGCCGGTAACTTCGCGCCTGCGAGTTTCTGCTACACGGCACGGCCGGTCACGACGGTATGCGGCCCGGTGGGCAGGGCGTGCCCCGCCACGTCCGAGAACCCGGCCTGCCTGTACATCGATTCCAATTCGGGAAGTGTATAAGCCTCCCCGGCCGGCGTTGTGGCCAGCATCGTCAAAGCGAAAGCTGCGGCCATCGGCGGGCTGACCCTGTCCTCATTGGGTACGAACTCCAGAGCGGCAATCTTTCCTGAGGTCTTGAGCGCGGCGTGTACCTTCTTCAGCAGCGCCACGCAAGTCGGCATATCGAAGTGATGCAGGAAGTTTGTCAGCAGCACGATGTCATAGGGACCGCCGTAGTTCACATCGAAGGCACTCCCGGGCAGTGTCTCGTAACGGTCCGCGACTCCGGCTTTCTGCGCGTTGGCCCTGGCGACCTCCAGGACGTTGGCCCAATCCACCGCTGTCACCCGCGCGCGCGGCGCCTGCCTGGCCACCTCGATGCCGAACAGGCCGTGCCCCGCAGCGATATCGAGCACACGAAGATCGTCCGAGGTTCCCTCCAGCACGATTTGTCCGAGCGGCGCGGCCATCGGAGCCATCATCGGCGCCATACTGTGGGCAAACTCGACCCATGCCGGATTTTCCGCTTCCACGCTGCCGTCGCCCGGCAGGCTGGTTCGCCCCCTCCGGACGATGTCCGCCAGATGATCGAACGGTTCACAGATCGTGGGAGTGCTGAGAAATCGATAGACCGAGGCAACGTTGGCCGGAGATCGAGGATCGAGAAACAGCGCGCTCGCGGAACTATGACCGTACTCGGTGCCCTCCTTGACCAGAATTCCGTTCAGCGTAAGAAAATCGCAAAGAATGCGGATCCCGCGCTCCGACGCGTTGCAGCGCTCGGCCAGCGATTTGGTGTCTCGATTTCCCTCCCCGATCCAGCGGAACAGGTCGAGTTCAATCGCGGCGCGGAGCGCAGCGCTCCGCTGGAACGCCATCAGCATGTCGAAGATCAGCGCCGGAGAGGGCGCCTCTTTAGCTCCAGTCCCTGCGGTCATCGGCCCTCCTGGTTTTTTTGCCCACGGAAGAACGTACGTCACCTTGCCGGCGCAAGTCAAAAGCTATTGGATTCAATGGCAAAGCTGACATTGCTGCGCTCAGTATTGCGCCGCTTCTCTTTTATCGCGCTGGCGGTCTGCGTCTCGAATTAGGTATTGACAATGCCCGTCCGGATGTATAAATATACACAAGTGTGCATATTGAGCGGCAAGGGCGTCGATGGCATCGCTGAAGCGTTTCCGGCAGGGCCAGATCCTGAAGCTGGTCGCGGCGGGCGCCGTCGCCAGCCAGGACGATCTCAAGCGGCTGCTCGCGCAGCAGAATCTGCGAGTGACGCAGGCCACGCTCTCGCGCGATCTGCAGGAGCTGAAGCTGGTCAAGACACCCGAGGGTTACCGGCCGCTGGAGTCGGCGGAAGCCGCGGCGCAGCCGGCCCTCGAGCGCGTGCTTCGCGAGTACCTGCTGGACATCCGCGACGCGCAGAACCTGCTGGTCCTCAGAACGCCAGCCGGCGCGGCGCAGCCACTGGCGCTTGCCCTGGACCGGGAACAGTTGCCGGAGGTAGTCGGGACGATTGCGGGCGACGACACCGTGCTGGTGATCACGCCGTCGCGCAAGTCGTGCGTGAATTTGCGGCAGAGGATGCAGCAGATTCTGAGATGAGTACCTTGAAGACAAGCCGGAAAGCGCGGGTCGGCGTGGTCGGCGTGACCGGCTACGCGGGCGCGGAACTGGCGCGCTTGCTGCTGCGGCATCCAGCCGTGGCGACGCCGACGTTCTATCTGCGCGGCGCTCACACTTCCGTTTACTGCCTGAGCGAGTTGCTGCCGGAATTCCTGGGCTGGGGCGAGGCGCCCTGCGCCCAGTTCTCGGTCGATGCCGTGGTCCACAGCGGCGCCGATGCGATATTCTTTTCCACGCCGCACGAGGTCTCTTTGGAAGTCGTTCCGGAGCTCGTCAAGGCGGGAATCCGCGTGATCGACTTGAGCGGCGCCTTTCGCTTTAACGATCCCGCGACCTTTGCGCAGTGGTACAAGCTTCCGGCACCGGACCGCGAGGTGCTGAACTCAGCTGTCTACGGGCTGCCGGAGCTTTACGGTGACCAACTGGCGAGCGCGCATCTGGTCGCGAATCCGGGTTGCTATCCGACCTCAGTAATTCTGGCGTTGCGTCCCTTGGTCTCAGCAGGAATAGTGGACGCCCGCCGCGGCGTAGTTTGCGATTCGAAATCCGGCGCGAGCGGCGCGGGGAAGGAGCCCAAGCGCGAGTTGCATTTCGTCGAGGTCCACCAGAACATGCGCGCTTACGGGCTGTTCACGCACCGCCACACTCCCGAGATCACGGACCACACCGGTCTGAAGCCGGACGATTTCATTTTCTCCACCCATTTGCTGCCGGTGGCGCGCGGCATTCTGTCCACGCTTTACGTCTGGCTCGGGGAGCGGCACACGGCGGAGGAGATCGAGAGCCTCTACCGGCGATTCTACGCCGGACGTCCGATGGTGCGCATTCGTCCGGCCGGCAGTCTCCCGGACCTGCACCACGTGGTGCACACGAATTTCTGCGATATCGGTTTTGCCCTGGATCCTTCGGGCGAGCGCCTGGTCGTGGTCTCCTGCCTCGACAATCTGGGCAAGGGCGCCGCCGGTCAGGCGATTCAGAATTTCAACGGTATGCTGGGCTTCGACGAAGCCTGCGGCCTGAAGTGAGTCTGCGATGAGAATGGTGATCAAATTCGCGGGAGCTTTGCTTGATCGTCCTCTCGACGGCTTGGCGCGGCAGGTGGCGACGCTCGCCCGTCAGGGCCACGAGGTGTTGGTGATCCACGGCGGCGGAAAAATCTTCACAGCCACCCTGGCGCGTCTGGGGATCGAGAGCAAGTTCATCGATGGCCTCCGCGTTACGGACCGTGCCACTCGTGACGTGGCGGTCATGGTGTTCGGTGGCCTGCTGAACAAACAACTGGCGGCGGCGATCTCCGCGGCGGGCCAGCCGGCCGTCGGCGTGTCGGCAGGCGATGCTGGCTGCTTTCAGGCCAAGGCCCTGACGAAGCCTGCCGGTCTCGAATTTGTCGGTGAATTGACCGGCGCCAAGGTGGAATTCTTCAAATCGCTCTGGAAGGCGAAACTCGTGCCGGTGGCAGCGTGCCTGGGCCTCGGGCCGCAGCAGGAGATCTATAACATCAATGCCGACCAGATGGCCGCAGCGGCGGCACAATATCTGCGGGCGGAAAGGCTGATCTATCTCACAGACGTGGCGGGCGTGCTCGACGGCGGCTCCGTGATGGAAAGCGTGGACTGCGGGAACATTGAGCCTTTGGTGGCCGCGGGCACCGTCTCCGGCGGTATGGTTCTGAAGCTCGAGGCCTGCCGGCGCGCGCTTAACGCCGGTATCCGCCACGTTCGCATCGTGGGCGGCGAAATCCCTGGCAGCCTGCTCGATGCTGTAGGCGGACGCGGTGTGGGCACGCGCGTGACGGGAACGCAGGACCGGCGAAGTGCCGCCCGCGCCACCGGCAGGCTGGCGAGACTCGATCCGGCGAGAGCGTTTTAGTTGGCCAAAGCGAGACAATCCGGCACAACTGCGGCGAGCGCAGCCCGCGCGCGTCGCGACGCCGAGCGCTACCTGATGAATACCTACAAGCGTCCGTCGCTGGTGTTCGTTAGGGGAAAGGGCTGCCGGCTTTACGACGAAAAGGGCAAGGAGTATCTCGACTTTCTGGGCGGCATCGCGGTTAATGCGCTGGGTCATGCGCATCCGCGGCTCGTGCGGGTGATCCGGCGCGAGGCGGCTCGGGCCACGCATCTTTCGAATCTGTTTCACAACGAATTCCAGGGTCCGCTTGCCAGGAAGCTCGCTCGCTGGTCGGGCATGGATCGCGTGTTCTTCACCAACAGCGGCACGGAAGCGGTGGAGGGCGCGCTCAAGCTGGCGCGCATTCGGGCCAAGAAATGGGGCGAAGGCAAGACCCGAATTCTGGCTCTGGAGAATTCGTTTCACGGGCGGACGTTCGGCGCACTCTCGATCACGTCCACGGAGAAGTATCGCGCTCCTTTTGCGCCGCTCGTGCCTGGGGTCGAGTTCGTGCGCTTCAATGATGTCGGCGATCTCGAATCGAAGTTCGATCCCCGCGTCTGCGCTATCGTGATCGAGCCGATCCAGGGTGAAGGCGGAATCCACACCGTGAGCGAGGCTTTCTGGAATCGTGCCCGTCAGCTTGCGACCCAACACAAGACTGCGCTGATCGCGGACGAGATCCAGTGCGGCCTCGGCCGCACCGGACGCCATTTCGCGTATCAAAGATTCAAGAGTCTGCCGGACGTCGTGGTGGTGGCCAAGCCTCTGGGCGGCGGCTTGCCGCTCGGCGCGGTGCTGGCTCGTGAGCCCTTCGCGTCAGCCTTCTCACCCGGGCTGCACGGCACCACCTTCGGAGGCGGTCCGCTGGTCTGCGCGGTGGCGCTCGAGTTTCTCCAGACCGTCGATGATGAGCGGCTGCTGCAGAACGTCCGCCAGCGCAGCAAGCAGATTCGCGCCGGGCTTGAGCACCTCAAGGCTCGATTCGATTTCATCAAGGAGATTCGCGGCGAAGGCCTGATCCTCGGGTTGGAGCTGGCTGTGGAAGGCGCGCCCATTGTGACGGAAGCGCTGCGCCGCGGACTTGTGATCAATTGCACGCACGATTTCACCCTGCGCTTCCTGCCGCCGTTCATCATCCGGGAGCGCGAGGTGAGGGAGTTTCTGGAGAAGCTCGAAGGCATTTTACAGACACGGAGCAACTGACGATGGCAACTCAAACACAATGGATCGGACCCCATGTTTTCCGGGAAGTGGCTCCAAGTACCGCTTTGGTGGAGACCGAGGCGCCGCCGCGCGATCTGCTGACAGGTGCCGAATGGACCCCGGCAGGGCTGCGCGAGCTCTATCATCTCGCGGCCGAGGTCAAGGCGCACCCCGAGCGTTACCGCAGCGCTCTCGCGGGACGATCCGTCGCCATGATCTTTGAGAAGCCTTCGCTGCGCACGCGTGTCACTTTCGAGGTCGGCGTGCGGAACCTTGGCGGCACGCCGGTGTTTCTTGATCACTCGCAATCGCGTCTTGGAAAGCGCGAGGAGATCCAGGACGTCGCCAGGAGCCTGCAATGCTGGGTGCACGGCATCGTGGCGCGCACGTTCGACCAATCGATTCTGGAGAAGCTGGCGGAACACGCGGACATTCCCGTGATTAACGCGCTGACCGACCAATTCCATCCCTGCCAGGCCATGGCGGATTTCTTCACGCTCGAGGAACGCTTCGGAAATCTGCGCGGACTTGAGATGGCCTACGTCGGCGACGGGAACAACATGTGCCATTCGCTCATGCTGGCGGCGGCACGGCTCGGCGTCCGGATTCGTGTGGCGACGCCGCCGGCTTATCGTCCTGACGCGGCAGTCGTGGCGGATGCGCGCCGCGCCGCGCGGCAAACGGGTGGACGAGTTCATCTGTCCACTGATCCCGCTGCGGCTGTCGCCGGAGCCCACGCCGTCTACACGGATGTTTGGGTCAGCATGGGACGGGAGGGTGAATCGGCCGACCGCCAGCAGGCCTTTGCCGGTTATCAGGTGACGGAGTCGCTGATGGCGCTGGCGGCTCCCGGCGCCGTCTTCATGCACTGTCTGCCCGCCCATCGTGGATCAGAGGTCGCAGCCGGCGTGATCGATTCCCCGAAGTCGGTTGTCTATCAGCAGGCGGAAAACCGGCTTCATGTCCAGAACGCGATCATGCTCACGCTCCTGGATTGAGTTGGTGAGAGATGGCTGCAAGGATCATCTGAAACAAAGCTGGAAAGTCGTGTGGAATGATAGGCTTACCTGTTCTGGGTGCCGTCCCATTGCGGATTTGAATCTGCGGCCGATTCCCACACGGGCTGGGCCGCCAAGAGCCCTCCGAAGGCGAATCTCTAGGAGAATAATACTTTGTCAAATAAGGTCGTGCTCGCCTACTCGGGCGGGCTGGATACGTCGATAATTATTCCCTGGCTGCGCGAGAACTACGGCAGCGAGGTCATCGCCATGATCGGCGACGTCGGCCAGCAGGAGGACCTCGAAGCGGCTCGTCGCAAGGCGCTGGCCACCGGCGCGGCCGCGGCTTACGTTGAAGATCTGCGCGAGGAATTTGTCCGCGATTACGTCTGGCCCACGCTCCGCGCGGGCGCTGTCTATGAGCATCGTTATCTGCTGGGCACGTCGATGGCGCGGCCTGTGCTCGCCAAGCGTCAGGCGGAACTCGCGCTGAAGCTCGACGCCGCAGCGGTGGCTCACGGCTGCACCGGCAAAGGCAATGATCAGGTTCGCTTCGAGCTGACCTACAAGGCAATCGCTCCCTCGCTCAAGATCATCGCACCCTGGCGCGAGTGGACCATCCAGTCTCGTGAGGACGCCATCGGGTATGCGCGGCGCCACGGCGTCCCCATTGAGCAGACCGAAGCCAACATCTACAGCCGCGATCGCAATCTCTGGCACTTGAGCCACGAGGGTGGACGGCTGGAGGATCCTTTCAGCGCGCCCGAGGACGCGATGTGGCAGTGGATTACGGCGCCGGAGAAGGCTCCCGATAAGCCCGGCGAAGTTGAGATCGGATTCGAAGCCGGAATTCCCGTGTCGCTCGACGGCGAGGCCGTCGCGCCCGTGGAGTTGATCGATCGCCTGAACGCGCTGGCCGCGGCGCACGGCGTCGGCCGGATCGATATCGTGGAGAACCGGCTGGTCGGAATCAAGTCGCGCGGCGCTTATGAGACTCCGGGCGGTACATTGCTCGTCACTGCCCATCGCGAGCTCGAATCCATCTGTCTGGACCGTGAGACCGATCATTTCCAGCAGGCGCTGTCACACCGTTACGCCGAACTGGTCTACTACGGGCTTTGGTTCACCGCCTTGCGCGAGTCACTGGACGGATTCTTCGCCGCTGCGGCGCGTCGCGTGACGGGCGGTGTGGGGCTGAAGCTTTATAAGGGCAACGTCACGGTGACGCGGCGCTCGTCGCCCTATTCGCTCTACCGGGCCGATCTCGCCAGCTTCAATATGGCCCGCTACAATGCCAAGGACGCGGAAGGTTTCATCAATCTCTTCGCGCTTCCTGTAATCATACCGCGTGGTGATGAACGCTCATGAGCGCGTCGGGATCCAAGCTATGGGGCGGCCGCTTCGACCGGCCTCCGGACGAAGGCTTTTACGAGTTCCAACGCTCGTTCCCCTTCGATCGCAGGCTGCTTCCCTACGAACTCAAAGTCAATCGCGCCTGGACGCGAGCCATTGAGGGAGCCGGCCTGCTCACTGCAGCCGAGGCCGCTTCGATTCTCACGGCGCTGGATCAGATCGAAGCGCGCGCCGGGAGCGACCCGGTATGGGTGGAGGGCTCCAACGCCGAGGATGTTCATCACTTCGTCGAGTCCGCATTGGTCGATCTGATCGGCCCCGCGGGATGGAAGGTGCACACGGGCCGCAGCCGCAATGATCTGGTTGCGACCGATTTCCGTCTGTTCGTGCGCGACGCCGCGGCGGCTGCTCGCAAAGCCCTTGGGCAGCTGGTGGATGCGCTCCTTACCCAGGCGGAGCATCATGCCGCGCTGCCCATGCCAGGCATGACCCATCTTCAGCATGCCCAGCCCATGCTTTTCGCGCATTTCCTGCTGGCGCACGTTGAGGGATTCTTTCGCGATATCGAGCGTCTGGAGGCGGCACGGCGCGCGGCTGCGGAGTGCCCGCTGGGCGCGGCGGCACTGGCCGGCACGGCATTTCCCGTCGACCGGGCGGCGCTCGCGCACGAGCTCGGATTCAATCGCCCGACCGCCAATAGTCTGGATTCCGTCAGCGCTCGTGATTTTGCCCTGGATTACCTTTACGCCCTTTCCGTGCTGGCCACGCATCTTTCCCGTCTGGCGGAGGACATGGTGCTCTTCGCCTCGACCGAATTTGCTTTCGTCACGCCGGGCGACGAGCACTCCACGGGCAGCAGCATCATGCCGCAGAAGAAGAATCCGGACGCCTGGGAGTTGATTCGCGGTAAGACGGCTCGCGCCACCTCCGCGCTGTTCGGGCTGTTGACGATTCTCAAGGGACTGCCGACCGGCTATCAGCGCGATCTGCAGGAAGACAAAGAGCCGCTGTTCGCTGCGCACGATCAGACGCTCGCCGCGGTTCAGGTCGCTGCAGGCGCAGTGTCAGGCATGCAGGTCAACGAAGTCCGGTTGCGCGAGGCCTCCGGCGATCCAGCGCTGCTGGCCACCGAAGCTGCGGATTTCCTGGTGCGGCGCGGGGTTCCCTTCCGCCAGGCGCACGAAGTCGTGGGCAGGATCGTGCGTGAAGGGGAGCGAGTGGGACAGCCCTGGACTTCGCTGTCGATCGAGAAACTCCGCGGCTTCTCACCGCTGTTTGACGACGGCCTGAGGCAGGCGCTCAGTGTGGACTCGGCGCTCGCGGCTCGGGACGTGGAAGGCGGCACCGCGCCCGAGCGTGTCCGCCAGGCCATCGCCCGCTGCCGCGAACGACTGAGGGACTTGGAGGCAGGCGCATGATGGACTTCTTTGCCGATCCCGTTCCGGTCACCGTGCGATCCCTGCCCAGAGGTTTCAAATTCGGCTCGGCCGCTTGTGGGATCAAGAAGAGCGGGAAGCCCGATCTCGCGCTGATCACCAGCGACGGCGCGGCCACGGCGGCGGCTGTCTTTACGACGAATCGCGTAAAGGCCGCGCCCGTGCTGGTATCGCGCCAGCACCTGGAGTCCTCAGGCGGCGTGGCGCGGGCCATCATCGCCAACTCCGGCAACGCCAATTGCGCCACAGGTGCGAAGGGCATCGCCGCATCCCGCGAAACCGCGGCGGCCGTGGGACGCGAACTCGGCTGCCCATCCGATCAGGTACTGGTCTGCTCGACGGGCGTCATCGGGTTGCCGCTTGAAACGGACAAAATCCTCTCCGCCGTGCCATCGCTGGTGAAGCACCAAAACAGCACTGCCGGCGCCTACGAATCGGCTGCACGAGCGATCATGACCACCGACGCGCGGCCCAAGTGGGCATCCGCAAGCTGCCGCGCCGGCGGCAAGGAGGTGCGGTTGCTCGGCTGCGCCAAAGGCGCGGGCATGATCCATCCGCGGATGGCCACCATGCTGGCTTTCGTTGTAACCGACGCTGCCATCACCTCCCGCTTTGCCCAACGGCTGCTCCGCGAGGTTGCGGAACGGACATTCAACACCGTCACCGTCGACGGCGATACCTCGACCAACGACACACTGATTCTGTTGGCGAGCGAGGCGTCGGGCGCGCGGCTGATTCAACGCGGCGGGCCTGACCTGCAGCGCTTCAGTCGGGCGCTCGAGAGCGTCTGCCGCGACCTGGCGCTGGCGATCGTCTGCGACGGAGAGGGCGCGACTCGCGTGGCCGAAATTGAGGTCCGCGGAGCGCCTTCGGACACGATCGCGGCTCGGATCGCGCGCGCCATCGCGACATCGCCGCTGGTGAAGACGGCGATCGCGGGCGCCGATCCCAACTGGGGCCGGATCCTGGCCGCGGCGGGCGCGACCCCGCTCCCGCAAGGCCTCACTTTCGATACGGCTCGCGCCGAGATTCACCTGGCGGGAATCACGGTTTGCCGCAGCGCGCAGGCGCATCCCTTTGACGAGAGCGCCGCGCATCAGAAGATGCTCGATCGCCACGTTCCCATTCTGGTCGATTTCAAATCCGGCCGCGGCCGTGCCACCCTCTGGACGTCGGACTTCACCGAAGAGTACGTGCGGATCAACTCCAGTTACCGGTCCTAATCACACGCGCTGGCTTACGCTTCACATCGGGCCTTCAGGAATCTCGCGCACCCACAGATTGCGGTAGCGCACGGGATGATTGTGGTCCTGCAATGCTAGCGGCAGCTTGTCGGGAGTTGGCGTGTACTGCGGCCGGATGTGATGTCCCGTCGGCCCCATGATGGCAACGTCGTCCTGCGTCAGGACACCGTTCTGGATCACAGTCACACGCGCGCGGCGCAGCAGCGTTCCCTCGTCGCTGAACCGCGGCCCGTGGAAAATGATGTCATAGGTCTGCCACTCTCCGGGCGGGCGGCAGGCGTTCACCTGCGGAGGATACTGGCCATAGACGGCAGACGCCTGGCCGTCGGCATAGGTCACGCTGTGATACGAATCCAGCACCTGGATTTCGTAAAGTCCCATCAGGAACACGCCGCTGTTGCCGCGGTCCTGATCCTCTCCTTGCGGCGGACTCGGAGTGGACCACTCCACGTGAAGCTGCATGTCGCCGAACGCCTGCTTGGTGCGGATGTCACCCGTGCCCGGCTTAGTGGCAAAGTACTCGTCGCCCACGGTCCAATCGGCCGGTCCGCCCTTTAGCGACTCCCAATTCGACAGATCATGACCGTTGAAAAGCACGATCGCGTCTGAAGGAGGAGTGCCGGCCTTCTCCTGGGTGCTGCAGGCCGCCGGCGTGATCACGAGCGGCAGCGGATGGCTGCGGTCATGCTCCACGTATTTTTGCGCAGCGCCGGCGTGGGTGACCCAGGACACACCCAGAATCAAAGCGCCCAGGCAGAGTGCCGCGCCCGGAAACGCGCGGCGCGCGCTGAAACTCGAAAAAGTCGTGTGCATGATCCGTCTCCTCCTCACCGGTCAACTACCGGCGCAACGATTTGCTCCGCCAGGCGAAGGACGCAAGTCCGCGCCATGGCGAAAGAAGGAATGTTAGACCGCCGGTGACAACCGGTCAACCGCAGACCAGAATCGGACAGAAGTTCGTTCGACCATCATCTGTGATATGGTACCCATATTATGAGCAATGACCCTGTTCCACGGCGAACATTCCTCGGGCTGCTTGCGGCGGCGCCTATCGTGGCCGCGAGCCCACTTTCCGCACTGCTCTCCGTACCGCGGGCCGACGGCAAAGAAATTCCCATCGGCCTCGAGCTTTATTCGGTTCGCGACGAACTGGCCAAGGATCTGCCAGGCACGGTCGCGGCCGTGGCCAAGATGGGTTACCAGTGCGTCGAGTTCTTCGCTCCGTATTATTCCTGGACCCCGGACTACGCGAAGACGGTTCGCAAGCAACTCGACGACCTCGGCGTGGGTTGCTATTCCACGCACAATGACCGGCGATCGTTCACGGACTCCGGAATCAAAAAGGCCATCGAGCTGAACCACATTCTGGGCACCGAATATGTGGTGCTGGCGCATCCCGGAGAGGAAATCAAGACCACGGACGGCTGGAAGCAGGTGGCCGATCTGCTGAACAAAGCCAACGCAACCATGTCCGCGACGGGATTGCACGCCGGATATCACAACCATGATGCGGAGTGGCGTCCGATCGACTCGCAGCGCCCCATGGACATTCTTGCCGCCAACACCGACAAGAGCATCATGCTGCAGTTTGACGTGGGAACATGTCTCGAAGCCGGCGCCAATCCGGTGGCGTGGATCAATCAGAATCCGGGACGCATCCGGTCCATGCATCTGAAGGACTGGTCGCCGCAGAATGGCTATAAGGTGCTGTTCGGTGAAGGCGTGGCGCCGTGGAAGCAACTCTTTGCGGCGGCGGAGAGCGTGGGCGGAGCCGAGTACTACCTGATCGAGCAGGAAGGCAGCCGCTATCCCGAGCTCGAGACCGCCCAGCGGTGCCTGGAAGCATACCGCAAGCTGCGCGCCTGAAGCATCCAGGCCCCTGAGACGCGCCACTGTGACAACAAGCCGACGCCTCCGCTGGTGGATCGTCTGGACGCTCTTCCTCTCCACCACGATCAACTACATCAATCGCCAGACGTTCTCCGTATTGGCGCCGGTGATCACGCGTGAGTTTCACCTCAGTCACGCCGAGCTCGCCTCCATCCTGTCCGCATTTCAATTCTCGTACGCCGGCATGTGGCTGATCGGCGGCGTGCTGCTGGACGTGATCGGCACGCGACTCGGTCTCGCGCTTGCCGTGATCTGGTGGTCGATCACCAGCGCGCTGACAGGTCTCGCGAATTCCCTCTCGCAGTTCGCGATCTTCCGATTCCTGCTCGGCATCGGCGAGGGCATGAATTGGCCGGGCGCGAGCAAGGCCGTCGCGGAGTGGTTTCCTGCCAAGGAACGCGGCGTGGCGGTGGCCATATTCGACAGCGGGTCAAGCGTGGGCGGCGCGATTGCAGCCATCGCCGTTCCCTGGATCGCGATTGCGCTGGGCTGGCGCTATGCGTTTGCGCTCTCGGGAATATTGGGTCTGATGTGGCTCGCGCTCTGGCTGCACGTCTATCATCCGCTGAGCTGTCATCCGCGAGTGACGGCGGAAGAGAAGTCCCTCATTGAGACCGGCCGTGACACGGCGAAGGAATCCGGCGCTAGGGGCGCGATCAAGTGGCTTCGCCTGCTCAAGGATCGGAACACCTGGGGCATTCTTCTCGGCCGCTCGCTCACCGATCCCATCTGGTGGTTCTACGTTTTCTGGCTTCCCCAGTACCTCAGCGACGCGCGCGGATTCAGCCTGAAGCAGATCGCCGCCTTCGCGTGGGTGCCGTTCGTGGCCGCAGACATCGGCAACTTCACCGGAGGACTCGCCTCGGGCTTTCTCATCCGGCGCGGCGTGCCTGTGCTGAAAGCGCGCAAATGGGTGTGCGTGGTGAGCTGTCTCCCGGTGATTGCCGGGATTCCCGCCGCACGCACCCACAGCGCCTACTGGGCCCTGGCGCTGATCGCCTTCGCGGTCTGGGGTTACGCAAGCTGGTCCACCATGGGACTGACTTTTCCCTCGGACCTGTTTCCGCAGGACGTGGTGGGTTCAGTAACAGGCCTCAGCGGGTTCGGCGCGGGGCTCGCCGGAGCCGGACTCACGCTCATCGTCGGCAAGCTGGTGGATCGATTTTCGTATTATCCGGCCTTCTTCATTGCTGCGACCCTTCCGCTGCTTGCGACTCTGAGCATCCTGCTGTTGTTGCGTCCGGCGACTGCACCACCGCGCATTTCTCATTCGACATAGCCGATCATATAAGCGCCGAGCGTAATCGCGAAAACCGACCAGAGCGCAGCCTTGCGTCCGCGAATGTATCCCGCGTCCGCCAGCAACTTGGCCGCGACTAGAGCGAACCCAAAGATCGAGAACCACAAATGCTCGTGCTTCACCAGGGCCATCGAGGCCATGGCGTGCTGCATCGCGGAGCCCGAGGCTGCGGCTTGCGGATTGCTCATGGCCGCCTCCATCTCCGGTCCGCCATGCTTGTGGAAGAACAAGTAAACCGCGCCAAAGGTGCCAAGAGCCGGAAGCGCGTAGGCGGCCATGGGCTTCGACAGGCGATCAGCGGCACGCAGCAGCTCGACGACAGCGATCAGGATCACCAGCAGCAGAAAGATGCGATGCTGCAGATCCTCGGGATTGTGCAGACTGGCCGAAAAGCTCATCGGCCCGACTGGCCAGGCTTCCGGATCGTTGCGAAAGAAGAGAAACTCCGCCAGTCCGAACAGGACGGCGGGCGGCACAAAGCGCACCCAGGTGCGACGGGGCCACTGCAGGCCCGCAATCAGCGCGGTCAGCCCCCAGAGCAGCAGGAACCAGCCGGCCATCCTATGGTTAAACGTGGACCAGGTTGTGTCCTCGCACCAGGGGTGATCCAGAAGAGTCGAATGCTGAGCGCCGGAGGAAGCCTGACGGTTCGCCGGCACAGCTTGCATGCCCGGCATATCGGCCATCCCCTGCGCGCCGGACTCCGCATTCTTCGATGAGGCCGGCTTCGCCGCCTGCGATGAGTCTTGCGCGACAGCGCGCGGCGGGCTCGCCATGAAATTCGGGACACTCAAGCAGCTCACCAACAGCGCCCAGCGTACGGTCTTGCTCACGAGATATCCCCCCTGTGTTTGCTATGTCGCGGCTCGCGGCGTGAACGTTCAGGACCCATTTTCAGCCCGTGGCGAACGGTTGCTCGAGCGACGCGCTCTGCCCGGTGAACAATTCGGCTCCATTCTCGGTGATGTGCATGTCATCCTCAAGCCGCACACCGAACTCGCCGCTGAGGTAGATGCCGGGCTCGTCGCTGAACATCATGTTGGGAGCGAGCTTGACCGTGCTGCCCTTCACCAGATACGGCCACTCGTGCCCGTCCATGCCCATCCCGTGACCCACGCGATGAGTGAAGTAGCTGTAGCCCGGGCCGTAGCCCGCATCGACGATCACTTTGCGCGCGGCGGCGTCCACTTCCTGGGCTTCGATCCCCGGCCGCGCCGCGGCGAGGGCGGCTTTCTGGGCGCGATGCACGACTTCGAACACCTGGCGCATTTTGCCTGACGGCTTGCCGAGCACGAAGGTGCGGGTGATGTCAGAGGTGTAGCCTTCGACGAGGCAGCCGTCGTCGATCATCACGATTTCGCTTTCGTGGATCGTCTGCGGCTGGCGAGAGCCGTGGGGCAGCGCGGCGTAAGCGCCCACGTTGACGCTGACCTCGCCTTGAAATCCAAGCCGATCGTAAGCCGAGCCGATCAGTTGCTGAAGCTGACGTTGGGTCATGCCGGGCTGCAGGGCGCGCCAGGCGGCCTCGTATGCCGTGATCGTCACCTGGGCCGCGAGACGCATCAAGGCAAGCTCGTGATCGCTCTTATGCATGCGGCATCCCGCCGTCACCGGCGTGCCGCTGACGATTTCTAGCGCGGGCGCGGCCGTGGCCACGCCATTGCTGAACACAAACTCGACGCGCTCCTCCATCCCGAGCCGCCCGCTCGTAATACCGCGATCCTTCAGGCCCTGGGCCACGCGCTGGTACGGGCTCTCGTCCTCCTGCCAGACGCGAATTTCCGCGCCCGGTCCAAGCGGGCCTTGCGCGATCTGCTCCTGAGCGCGATCGCGCTCGAACGCCGGGCACACGTGGAAGGGCTCGCCTTTGGCGGGCAGGATCAGCGCAAACAGGCGTTCGCCGCCGCCCCAGCGCATACCCGCGAAGTACATCATCGATGTTCCGCCGGTCAGCATCAACGCGTCGAGATGATCCTCTGTCATGAGGCGGCGCCCGTTCTCGATGCGCGCCCGACGCTCATCGATAGTGATCGGCCGCGCTTGATCCTTCATCGACTTGAGTGCCGCGATCGAGGGCGGCAGTGGCGCGGCCGACGTATCAGTGGAGGGGCGTTCCTGGGCTTCCAGGTGCGAAGGGATAGTCGAGCTGAGCGCTGCGGCAGCGGTAGTCCCCGCTGCGCGCAGAAAACCTCGTCGAGAAGCCAATTGGATCCTCCGCACTAGCCGTTGGTTGAGACGCGCTCTGCCGCCGTCGCGGGCCGCTCCGTCCCGGGAATTAGACGACCGCGGCGCACGTCATACGCGGCATCCTGCCAATGCACACGCCTCGCAACGAGGCTCGCCAGCCAGATCACAAATGCCAGGGCGTCGCGAAACGGCAGCAGCCACCACTTCCGCCTCACCAACAGATCGCGCAGGCCCCAGGACCCGACGACGAACGCGACCGCCATCCGCAGCACCAGGTAAGCAGCGGCGAACGCGGTGGCGATCATCCAGGAAGGAGCGAGTATAACAGCGAGAATTGTCCAAGGAAGGCCGTGAGCGAAAAGGAATCCGACATGACCCCAAGGCTGCGACGTTCGCGTGACCACGGCCCAGCGCAGGTGATGCCGGAAATAGCTGACTAAATCGTGGGTGTCGCACTCGGTTTCCGGAACAGTCCTGGTCAGCGCGACGTCATATCCGCGCTTCGCAATGCGGCGTCCAAGCTCGTGGTCATCGGCTGCCGCATCCGCCAGCGACTCGAATCCGCCGATCGCCCCCAACGCCTCGCGGCGCACCGCCATGGTGGCGCCGAGCGCGAATTTCACCCCCAGCTTGCGCGCTACCAGCACGCCTGCCAGAAAGTCGGTGGTCAGGCTCAAGTCCTCCAGTTCTGACCAGAGGTTCGCTTCCGCATTGCCGCGATACAGGGTGGTCACGACGCCGACGCGCGGATCGCGGAACGCGGCCGCCACGCGCCGAAGGTAATCGGGTTCCACTCGAATGTCGCCGTCGCTGACCACCAGCATGTCGTAGCGTGCTTCACGCTCCAGGCAGCACAGCTTGGCGACCTTATCATTCGAGGGGGACGGTGCCAAGCCAGGCTTAATCGAGGATGTCCCAACCGTAAGGCGAATGGGAACGCCAGGGAACTCCGCCATCAAGCGAAGGATCACCGCAATGGCGGGATCGTCCGCGGAATTTACGCCGAACAGAATCTCGTACTCCGGGTAATCTTGCCGGCAGAAGCAGGCCAGGTTCCCGTACGTGTCGCGGTAGGATCCGCGCATCGGCTTGAGCACGCTGAGCGGAGGTGTGAAATCGGATGAGGGCTCCTCATGATTTCGGAAGAATGCCCAAGCGCAGAACGCGGCCGCGGCGTAGTAGATCAAGGGCGCCGCTGCACAGGCGAGAATCAGGCCCCGAAGATGGATGAAGGCCACTGCGAATTCCCCTGCTGTGGTGCCGGTGTCCTCACCGGCGCCGGCGCTGCGGACAGCGCGGCTACAGCACTAACTCAAACTCACCAACGCCACCCCGGCAGAGACCAGCACGATGCCCGCCCAGCGCGACGGCGTGAGGCGCTCGCCGAGCAGGAATCTCGCGCCCAGCGCGCCCGTTACATAGCCCATCGCCGTGGCGGGAATCACGAAGCTCACGTCCGCCCACGAAAGCAGCGCCAATAGCGAGAAGAAACCGAGCGCGAGCAGCACGATTCCGGTCCATAGCCATTTCACGCGCAGAGCCCGGCCCAGAAAATTGATCAGCGAGCGTGGCGAAAAGTGGTGCAGTTCGCCCAACTGCTTCATCGCGTGCGATACCGACAGTTCGCCGCCGGACGCGCCGAGAACAGCAAGCGAGAGGAAAACGACCGTGCGCATCCTACGCCCGCTCCCCGCCGCTCGCCGGAGTGCGCGTTACCATGGCGACGCCGAGGCAGATCAGCGAAACTCCCGCCCAGCGCATCGAACTGACTCGCTCGTGGAGGAGCCATCGGCTCAACAGGGGGACCAGAGCGTAGCTCGCCGCCGAAACCGGCATCACAAAACTGTAGTCGGCCCAGGAAAGCACAACCATAAAGGCGACAAGAAACACCAGCAGGCTGCCGATGCCCAACCAGATCCAACCATTGCCGAACGCTTTCAGGAAGATCGTTCCGAAGGCAGCAACCGACAGCACCGGCGCGTCACCGATCTGTTTCATTCCTTTTCCGAGGAGCACGTTTCCAGCGGCTGCGAATAAGACGATGGGCACAAGCAAAGCGTAGGTTTTCCACTGCGGATTCCGAGTCATGTGGTGGCACGCTAACGGTTGGACGCGGCCCCAGACGACGGCGGAGCGGCAGACGCGGCCATGAACGTCCTGGCGGCCGGGGTCTTGCGGGCGTACCGCCAGCGTTCGGCACGCAATTTCAGGAACTCCGCGCCTTCGTTGTACAGCCGCTTGCGCTCGGTCGCGTCCCATATTCCGTTGCGCACAATCCGCCAGATCACCCGCGGGCGGAAGTAATACGAATCATAGAAGCGATTCACGGCCGCCATCATCTGCTGCCGACTCAGGCCGGGGTACTCGAGGTGCGGAAGTTGATGGCCGCCGGAGTCCGCAACGGCGTCCGACGTCATCAGGTTGTTCGCTCTGGCGTAGCTGTAAAGCTCGGTACCTGGGAGCGCGTGCGCAATCGACACCTGGATCGTTTCGGTGTCGAGTTCCTTGGCGAACTCGATGGTGCGCGCGATGGTTTCCGGCGTCTCGCCGGGCAGTCCGATAATAAAGTCGCCGTGAATCAAAATGCCGACCTTCTTGCAGTTCCTGGCGAAGGCCCGCGCCATCTCCACCGTGGCGCCTTTCTTGATGTTCTTCAGAATCTGCGGATCGCCGGACTCGAATCCGACCACGAACTTGCGCGCGCCAGCGTCGGCCATGGCTTTGAGCGTTTCGTAGTCGCCGTGGACGCGGCAGTTACACGACCAGCGGAAGCCGAGCGGCTTGAATTGCCGACACAGTTCCAGGACACGATCCTTGCGGATGTTGAACGTGTCGTCATCGAAAAAGAACTCTTTGGCTTGTGGGAAGAGTTTCAGGGCCTGCTTCACTTCAGACACCACGTTATCGACGGAGCGCACGCGCCAGGCGTGGCCGGAGAGGCTCTGCGGCCACAGGCAGAACGTGCACAGCGCGGGACACCCCCGGCTGGTGTAGAACGAGACATAGGGATACTGCAGGAAGGGCATGTTGTAGCGCTCGATCTCGAGGTCGCGTTTGTACACTTCGGTCGCGAACGGCAGTCGATCGAGATCTTCGGTCGAGAGGGGCGCCGGTGCTGGATTATGGACTGGGCTTCCGTCACGCCGGAAGCTCGCGCCCTTAATCTCCTCGAGCGGCCGCCCGCTCGCGAAGTCCACCACGGCATGGTCGAACTCGCCGCGCACCACGAAGTCGATATCGGCGCTCGCTGCCAAGCTTTCGGCAGGCTGAACTTCCACGTGCGGGCCCACGAACGCGATCTTCAGACCGGGCTTCACTTCCTTCATCCGGCGCGCGATGCGGACGTCGCTCTCGAAGCCGACGGTCGAAGTGAACAGCACGACAAACTCGTAATCGGCGGCGATGGCGACGGTCTGTTCAGGGGTGATGTGATGCGGCGGCGCGTCGAGCAAACGGCTGCCGGGAAGCATGCCGGCGGAGTAGCTGAGCCAGGTGGGATACCAGTAAGCTTCGGCCTCGCGAGCCGCCTGCCAGCGCGAACCCGCGCCGCCGTCGAACTTCTCGAAGCTGGGTGGATTCAAGAGCAGCGTCTTCATCACTGAGGACATCGCGATCCCCTTTTCCTGAGAGCGTATTATCGCCGCGTCGAAACGTTTGCCCCGGCTTCTATTCTACCGGATGCCGGGCCTCAGAACCTCCATCCACGTGCCTCCCCGCGCGGCGTAGAACCTCAGACTAAGACTAGCATGGGTCTTTGAAGGCTGCGGGAATCCGGAAGGGGAGCCAACTCAGTGACAGGACCCGTCGGTGTGACGGCAGCGAATGGCCGGGTTCGGCGCGATTGCGACGAGGCTCAACCCCTAAGTCATTGATTCCAGGTGCCAGCCGGAGAGTTTTGCCTTTGCCTCATCGGGTGCACGCTGACGCTAAGCCATTTATTTCAATAGGGTTGAGACCCCGCTGACAGCAGGGAACCACTCCACGCTGGGTTTGATTTGCAGCCCAGTTCTCGCTAAATCGAAGATTCAAAAAGACTAATGGGTTTGCTTCTGATAGAATTTGAAAAATTTCGCAGTCCCGGCTTTCTTCAACCTGGGATGAAGAGCCTACATAAGTAGCTTCCAGCGATGGACGCGGCGGGGGTATAAAGGGCGAGCGCCAACCGCCGAAGTTGTCGCCCAATTTCCGAGTTGCCGGCCGGCAAGGCCATTCGAGAGCCCCAAAACACTCTGCTCATTTTACCAAACAAATATATACCAGATCTTTCGAAACTGTCAATATCCAAAACCATCCGTATTCCACTCCAATTCCGCTCGAAGGGGCGGTGTTCCCTTGAGACAGCCTTACGGGCGCCGGCACACATTCGGGGTTCACTTTCGGCGCAATTGGTGATAAACCATTCAGTTTCGATCACGAATCCCGGCCTGACTTAGATCGAGCCCGTCCGCGCCGGAAACCGGAGGAGTATCAATGAATCGATTGCGTTCGTTCATTTTTGCCCTGGCGGCAATGGCTTTGTTGGCCGGTGGTCCCCTGACCGCTCCGCTGCGGGCCCAGGAGCCCGCGGAGCCGGACGACCCAACCAACACGGACGTGCTCAAGAACCTCAAGTTTCGCAATCTGGGTCCGGCGGCGGCCGGCGGCCGTGTCAGTGCCGTGGTCGGTATACCGGGCGATCCCACCACCTATTACGTGGGCGCGGCTGGGGGCGGCGTGTTCAAGACCGTTGACGGCGGCCTGACCTGGAAGCCGATCTTCGAGCGTGAGAGCACCGCTTCGATCGGCGATATCGCCATCGCTCCTTCGGACCCAAACCTGGTATGGGTGGGCACCGGAGAAGCCAATCCGCGGAATGACGTGATCGATGGCGCCGGGGTTTTTCTCTCCACCGACGCCGGTCAATCGTGGAAATTCATGGGGCTCGGCGATGTGGGACAGATCTCGCGGGTCATCGTCGACCCCCTCGATCCGGACGTTGTCTTTGTGGGCGCGCTCGGCCACGTTTGGGCTCCCAATCCGGACCGCGGCGTTTATCGCACCACGGACGGCGGCAAGACCTGGAAAAAGGTGCTCTCCGTGGATGACACGACGGGCGCCTCCGATCTCGCCATGGAACCCGGCAATCCCAAGGTGCTCTACGCCGGGATGTGGCACTTCCGCCGTTACCCGTGGACGCTGGAGGACGGCGGCGACTCCACCGGCCTCTATCGCTCGACCGATGGCGGCGAGACGTGGAAGAAACTGACCGAAGGCCTGCCTGACAAGGGACCGCTGGGGCGCATCGCGGTGGCCGTGGCGCCCGGCAATCCGAGCCATGTCTACACGCTCATCGGCGCGAAACACGGGATGCTCTGGCAGTCGTTCGATCGCGGCGATCACTGGACGCAAGTCAGCGACAATCACGCGCTCGATGTGCGGCCGTTCTATTTCTCGCGCTTGGCGGTCTCTCCCGCGGATGAGAACAAGCTCTACTTCCTCTCCCTGCAGATGATGGAATCGGACGACGGCGGCAAGACGGCACACGTTGCCGATCGCGGCGTCCACTCCGATCACCATGCGATCTGGATCGACCCGAAGAATCCGGAGCGAATCTTTCAGGGCAACGACGGTGGGGTGAATCTTACCCTCGACGGAGGCAAGAGCTGGCGCTTCCTCGACAGCCTGCCGATCGAGCAGTTCTACATGGTGGCGGCCGATTCTGCCGTGCCCTATACGCTTTGCGGCGGCCTGCAGGACAACAATGCCTGGTGCGGTCCTTCCAGCAATCTGGGCGGCCGGGGCGTTTCGAATGCCGACTGGTACGCGGTGGCGGGCGGCGACGGCGAATACGCGGTGCCGGCGCCCAGCGATTCCAACATCATCTACGCCGATTCGCAGAACGGGTCGATCAGACGGCTCGACAAGAGCACTCATCTCTCGCACGCCGTCCGGCCCTATCTGGAAGGCGTGGAAGAAGTCAAACCGTCTGACCTCAAATATCGCTTCAACTGGACCTCGCCGATCGCGGTGTCTGCCACCGACGCCAACGAGATTTATCTCGGCGCGAACGTGGTGTTCAAGTCCACCGATGGCGGCAAGAACTGGACGGCGATCAGCGGCGACCTGACGCGTAACGACAAGGGCAAGCAGGATGTCGCGGGCGGCCCGGTCACGCACGACATCAGCGGCGCCGAGAGCTACGACACGATCCTGTGCATCACCCTGGCGCCCACCGACCCGAAAGTGATCTGGGTGGGCTCCGATGACGGATTGGTGCACGTGACTCGTGACGGCGGCCGGAACTGGACCGACACCACGCCCAACATCAGCGGCGCTCCGCAGTGGGCGCGTGTGTATCAGATCGGCGTGTCGCCCTTCGACGCCGGCACTGCCTACGTCGGCTATGACGCGCATGAGTTGGGCGACCGCCACGCCTACGTCTACAAGACCAGCGACTACGGCAGGAGCTGGCAGAAAATCACCACCGGCCTTCCCGACCAGCCGGTTTACGTGGTCCGCGAAGATCCCAATCAACGCGGGTTCCTGGTTCTGGGCAATGAGACCGGCCTGTTTTATTCCTCCGACGCCGGTGCGCATTGGCAGGCGCTCAAGGCGAATTTTCCCACCGTGCCCGTCTACGATCTCAAGTTCAAGAAGGCCGGTCGCGATCTTATGGTGGCAACGCACGGGCGCGGCCTGTTCGTGCTCGACGACATCCGGCCACTCGAAGAGCTGAACACCCAGGCGGAGGCGGCCGACTTTCACCTGTTCAGCCCCGCTCCCGGAACGAATTTCCACCACTGGCGTATGGGCGAAGGGGGCAGTGGATACACCGCCCCGAACGCGCCCGAAGGCGTGGTGATCGACTACTTCCTGAAATCGAAGATCGAGGCGACGCCGGAGCAGAAGCGTGCGCATGAGACGCCGGTAAAGATCGTCATCACGGACGCCCGCGGCCAAAAGGTGAATACGGTCTACGGGCCGTCGGCGGCCGGCGTGAACCGGTACGTCTGGAACATGCGATATGAGGGTGCTAAGCGGATCGAAGCCAACAGGCTGGCGGAGGAGGAACAGGCAGCTGCGGCGGCCGCTTTCGGATTCCCCGGGCGCGGCTTCGGTCCTCCGGTGCTCGCGGGCGTCTATCACGTGGCGGTGACGGTGAAAGGTCAGACGGAGAAGATGGACGTGCAGGTTGAGCCCGACCCGACGGTTCACATCGATCCGGCGAATTTCCGGGCCCAGACCGAGGCTGCTCTCGAGGCGCGGAACAAGCTCACCGCTCTAAATGAGATGGTCAATCGCATTGACACCTGGCAACACGAGCTCTCTGCCTTCGAGGGCGCAACGCAAGGCGATGACGACATGCGCGAGAAGTACAAGCCCATTCTGGATCGGGCGCACAGCCTGGAGGGAAAACTGAAGGCGCTCAAGGGCACCGTCTACAACGCGGACCTGCAGCGCGGCGCGGGAGAAGATGACATCCACTACCTGTCGGATTTCCAGTCGCAGCTTCAGGGGGTGCTCGGCTTCGGCGGGTATGGCGACCCTCCCACTGCCTTGCAGAAGGAGCGGCTGGCAGAGCTCTCGACCGAGCTCGACGGACACCTCAAAGCGTTCAACGATCTGATTCGCAGCGACGTAGAACCGTACAACAAGGCCGCGTACGCCGCCGGCGCCCCTACTCTGTTCGTAGGACCCGTGCTGACGGTCCAGGCCACGCCGCAGCTCGCCGCAGAGGGGCGGTGAGAGCAGCAGCGCGGCTCGCCCCAGCAAATCGGCCCAAAGTGGCTAGTGGCGAGTGGTGAGCAACAAAATCTTGGCTCGCTGCCAAGGAATTTAGGCCTTGCGCTAAAGGGTTTAGGCTTTCTCTCTCTGGGACGGATATTTGAATTGCATCTACGTGCCTGAAGTCGAGAGTCTCCGTGTCCTCTGTGGCCGGACGTCTCCAACACAGAGGCCACAGAGGCTCAGTGATCTCTGTGTTGAAGGCTTGTCGGCACGGAGGCCACGGAGTTCATTTGCCGAACTCCTTCATAAAAAAATGGACGCTATCCTCCGTGAGGCCAACAATGCCAAGCTGCTTTCCACCCGGATCGAACAAGTAGTAAATGTCGATTCGGCCGGCGCTGTAGGTCAGGGGATTCTGGTGAAGTACGAGGTCGCCTGCCCATCGGCCTTTCGGAACCACCCAGTACTGCAACGCAGTGGCTAGGAAATGGACAGTGCCACCGGACCGACTCACATAAAAGAGGCCGTCCGTCGTTGCGGAATATTCGGGTTCTAAAAAGTAAATCCGGCTTTTGTCAGGAGAGAACTGCGGCCTGCGGAAATTCACAGCCCAGACGCTTGAGGCGCTGCCTTGCCAGCTAGGGGACCCTTGACGATCAGCCTCAGGCGCCAATCATCAGAGCAGGAGGCCAGCCAGATTTCGCTCTTCTCCTCAGGCTCTCCATATAGAACCGGCTTCGGCACCTCAATTTCCCTCACGAATACCACCAGCGTTCCGTCATCCGATAGTGCCGGTTCGCTATCGAGACCGGTTGAGGTGATCTCGTGCACTTGACCTTTTTCAGTCGTCACGAAAATGTTTCCGTTCTTCACCGAGGCTTGGCGGGCGCACGATCGGGCAGGAGCGGGATGGAAGAAAACGGAAGATAGCAGTGCAAGTCCGCAGAAGAAAATGAGAAGCTTCCGAAACATGCTGTCACAGCCTCAGTTGATAGCTACAGGGCTCCGGCCTTGACGCAGCACTCCCCGCGCGGGATCGGATCACCGTGCGGGCAGGTGCGCGGATGGTGCAGGTAGGTGCAGATCTTCTGGGTGACTTCGAGGCTGAGAACGGGATCGATTTTGAGCGCGTTCTCGTGCAGCAGGCCCTCGTCGATGCCGAACGTCTCGTAGAACAGCCGTTCAGCCAGGCGATGCCGTCGCACCGCAAAAGCGGCGCGCTCTTCGCCGCGCGGAGTCAACTCGACCGTGCCGTCGTCCAGCGCGAGCCACCCGCGCTCAGCGAGAAGGTTGAACGTGGCGCGATTGTAGACGAACTCAGGCAGGGCCGCGGCGGCAACACTCGATCCGTCACCGCGCGCTTTCCAGACCGCCTTTAACAGCTGATCGAACAGATCCTGGTCCTGATGAACGAAGATTTCCGCTTCCGTCAGGCGGCCGTGATGCAGCTCGATTCGCCGGTCCGCCATGCGCGCCACTTCCTGGTCGTGGGTGACCATCAGCACCGTGCGCCCTTCGTGGTGCAGGTCGGCGAACAGGCTGAGCACGATGGCTTCGTTCACGGCGTCGAGATTGCCGGTCGGCTCGTCGGCAAGAATCAGGTCCGGCTGGTTGATCAGGGCGCGCGCAATACAGACGCGTTGCTGTTCGCCGCCCGAGAGTTGAGAAGGCAGATGCCCGAGACGATCGCCCAGTCCGACGCGCCGCAGAGATTCGGCAGCTTCCGCCTCGTCGGCGAGGCTGTGGAAGTATTGTGCCAGCATCACGTTTTCGAGCGAGGTGAGGTAAGGCACCAGGTGATACTGCTGGAAGACGAAGCCGATGCGCTCGGCGCGAAAGCGGGCGCGCTCGGCTGTGGTAAATCGGCTCAGTTCCTCGCCGCCCACCAGAACCCGTCCATCGCTGGGCGTATCAAGACAGCCAAGGATGTTGAGGAGCGTGCTCTTGCCGGATCCCGACGGACCCATGGCCGCCACCCACTCGCCGCGCTCGATGCCGAACGATACGTGCTGCAACGCCAGCACGTCCGCGCCGTAGCGCTTCGTCAGATTCTCGACTTCGATAAACGGCACGGCAGTTATTCTCCCCTCAAAGCGCGCGCGGGATCAATACGGCGCACGGTGGATATGGGCAGCAGCGCGGGCACGGCCGCGGCCAGAAGCGCCGCGATCAGGACGGCAGGAAGCGTCCGCCAATCCGTGTTCAGCGCCACGCCAAACAGGTCCACTCCCACGCGCCTGGAGAGCAACGCACCCACGGCGAAGCCGACGATTCCGCCGACGATCCCCAGAGCGCCGATCTCGACCAGCAACAGCGCAAGGACCTTGCTATCCGAAGCGCCGAGCGCCTTCATCACCGCCAGGTCCTTGCGGCGTTCAAGGACGATGGTGGTCACCGTGGCCATGACGCACAGCGCCACCACACCCACAATCAACGCGGCCAGCGCCAGCAGCAGGCCCTTAATCACGCCGAGCACCCGGCCTTCGCCCTGGACGATCTCCCGCACCGAGCGCACATCAAGCGCAGGATAAGCTGTTTGCAAAGCGCCCGCGGCAGCGTTCACCTCGCGCGGGCCACCCGGGATGCGCATTTCGACCAGGCTGATCTTCTCCCCAAGGGCTTCCAGGCCGGCAACGCGCTGCGCGACGTCGAGGGGCAGAAAGACCTGATCGTCTTCGGCAGCGCCGCTCGAAACGAGGCCTGAAATCGAACAAGCGACGGCGTGCCCGTCGGAACCGATCGCACCGAGTTCCAGCGTGTCGCCAGTCTTCAGTTGCAGCCGCGCGGCGGCATGTGTTCCCAACACGCAACTCCCCGGTCTGAACGGATCGGATGGGGGCTCAAGTTTCCACGACGGATTCAGCGCGCGCAAAGCCTCAAAGTCCGCTCCTACCGCGATGAGATTACTACCCGGCGCATGAGAAGCTGAAAGCGTGCCCGGCCCTGCCCATGCCACGGAATAGAGCACCGGCACCGCGCTCGCGCCCGGCGGCAGATGGTTTTGAAGATCGCCGACGAGCGGGGCGTCCATCGTGCCGCCGCTCAGTTCCGTTGCCGACGGAGTTGAAGATCCGCCGGCCTCGCCGCGATTCGCCGTCGAGACCACCACGTTAGGCCCATAAGCGCGGAATTCACCCTGCATCTTCCGGCGCGCGTCGCCATAGATATTCAAAATCAGGGAGGCGACGGTGGCGCCGAGGGCCAGCGCCGCAAACGCCAGCAGCGACTGCGGGCGCTTGACCGAGAGCGAGCGAAGCCAGACGCGGAAGAACATCGATCGAGAATGGTTCATTGGTTCATTGACTCATTGACTCAATGAATCAATCCTTTCAATCTCTCAATGCGACGGCCGCCGGCACCTTGAGTCCGCGCGCCAGGGGCACGGCGCTGCCCACCCACGTCACCGCCAGTGCCAGGACCAGCACGACCGGCAACAGGGACGCGTGGATCGCCGCGGGCGTCCCGAATACGATGCTGCCCAGGCGACGCGCCAGCAGGCTCCCGGCAAGGTATCCCGCCGCGCCGCCCGCAAGTCCGATGGTCGAGCCCTCGAGCAGGAAGATGGCGGCCACACGAGCGCGGGTGCCGCCCAGAGACTGGAACAGCCCGATCTCGTCGCGGCGTTCGATCACCGTGGCCAGCATCATGGAGGCGACGGCCAGGCAGGCGGTCACCAGCGCCACCAGGGCAATCACCAGCATCAGGCCGCCGATACGTCCGAGAATGCGCCCTTCCGATTCCGCCACAGAGAATACCGGCCGCGCCACCGACCCGGGGATCGCCTGCGCGATCTCGTAGGCTATGGATGTAACGTAAGGTGAACAACTCCAGCGTTCGAGTTCGTCAGGCGTCATGCGGCTCGGATCGCGCCGGGCAAAATCGTCCTCGGGCTTGGTGAGGGCGCTGACTTCCACCTTGCGGACCGCCCCAGGCTCGCCGGCGAATTTCTGGACGGCGGCCAGCGGCGCCAGCACCTGTTGGTTTTCGGCGGCGCCGGTATCGACGACGCCGCTCACACGGCATGTGTATTCAGGTCCACTTCGATCAGCCGTCGAACCACCGCTTGTGAACGCTAGATCCACGCCCGGCGCGATGTGCTCGTCGCGGGCCAGGTCCGCACCCACAAGACACGAACCAGGATCGTCGTCGCGCGGCCACTGCCCTTCGATGTGCCAGGCAGGATGCAAGTCGCGCAGGCCGGTGCGGGCGACAGGACCCGGGGCAGCCTGGCCGCTGCTCGATGCTTGCTGCTTTCCCGCCACAATGGGGTGATCGAACCAGCTTCCGATCAGGATGACGCGCCGCCCGTTCAGGCTCGCCGGAGCGTAGAGGAAAGGCGCGAAGGCCACAATGTTATTTGTCCAAAAGATGCCCTTGATGGCGGGCAGATCGCTCTCGCGCAGGAAAGCCCCGGACCCGGCCGGACGGTAATCCACGCCGCCGACGCTGACCGGCAAGCCGTCCGCGGCGGGAACAACTTCGATGTTCGCGCCAAAGGACCGCAGCTCGTGGCTGACCTGATCGCCGACGTCGAGCGCCAGCGTGGCCACCGCCGTCGCAGCCGAAATTCCAAGGGCGATCGCAGCGAGGCTCAGCAGCTTGCGGCGACGCTTGCGAATCAGGGAGCGCGTAATGATGCGGCCTAACATGAATAAGCGCCGATCCTCGAAAAGTGGCGAGTGACAAGTGGCAAGTGGCAAGTTCGCGTTCTCGCTCGCCACTTGTCACTCGTCACTTGGCACTTGTCACGCATCACTTAAAATGCCCGGCCGCCCCCTCCAGCGCTGTATCGGAAATCACAAGCGTGTCGCCCTCCACCCGGTACGGCGGATCGAATGGAATCGGATTGCAGCCGCCTCCGTGGCCGATGGTGGGAGCGTAGATGGCGGCGCCGCAGTTGCGGCAGATCACATTCTCACCGCGCTTGTAGTAGCCCTGCGCGCCGCAGATAGCACAGGCGTCGAGAGCAGCACGTACAGTATCGGTGGCATCGAGAAGAGCGATCAGGCGCACTTGGCGACCGTCCACGTTGACGGCAAAATGGTGCAGATTGTGATCCTTGAGTTGGGCAATGGGAATGCGCAGCTCGCCCTGGGTGATGGCGACCGGCACAGGCGCGTCGGCAGTCTCTTTCACGCGCGCGTAAACGATCTCGGCGCTGATCAGCACAATCGCGGACAAGGCGAGGCCCGTGGCGGAAAGTTTCCAGAATCGCTGACGACGGTGCGCCGCCAGGGCCTTGCGACGCTGGGGCGCACTCAACGGGACCGCATCGGTGGCGGGGCCCTCGTCCGCGCGGTCGACGCGTTCCGATGCCACCAGGAACAGGCACACCGCGATCACCAACACGATAAAGAGGAGATCGTTGTTCACAACCGGACCTACGATGCGCATCTCCTGGGGACTCGACGGCAGCACGCCCGCCTCGGAAAGATCATGGATGCCGCTGACCAGCAACTGAATGGAAATCGCAAACAGGACAACGGTGGTGATGCGGAAGAAGCGAGCGAGATTCACCCGCAGGCTGCCCTTGAAGAACGCCACGCCGAAGCCGACCGCGAGCCCAAGGCCGATCACCGCGCCGGTGAATTCGAGCAGGGCGCTGGTGGTTTGAAGGGAAACCGCCGCGAGGAAGAGCACGGTCTCAACGCCTTCGCGAAAGACCATCAGAAAGACGAAGAGGAACAGACCAAAGCTGGCGGCGTCCTTGCCGGACTCGGCCAGGCCCGACAGCCGGGCCTCGATTTCCGATCGCATGTGCTTGCCGGTCCGCCACATCCACCAGACCATGGTCGCCACGAACACCGACGCCACCAGCATCAGACCGCCTTCGTAGGCGTCACCGAGCTCGGTAATGTTCAGGCGATGCAGGAAACCGCCGAGGACGAGGCTGGCGACGATTCCCGCCCCCAGTCCGAGATACACCATGCGCGCCGCTGCCAGCCGACCGGTCTTGCGGAGATAGCCGAGGACGATACCAACCACCAGCGCCGCCTCGACGCCCTCGCGCAACGTGATGACCAGGGATTCCAGCATGGTTCAGGCGACTCCGCCAAGCTCTTTAAGGTGCGGTCCGCCATCCTGCTGCGCCTCACACCCTCCAGAGCCGATCCGCTGCTGATTCGAAAAGAAATTCCGGCTTTGCTTTCTCATGGAACCCTGTCCACATGCGATTGAGTCGCAATTAAGGTCGGTAAGAACGCTTTGGTCTTTCTAAGAACCATTTTGTTTGGGTGTCTCCCCCGCTTATTCCACGGCCGGATGCGCTTGCGCGTCGAGAAACGCCCGCAGCCGCCGGCTTCGCGATGGATGCCGCAGTTTCCGCAGCGCCTTGGCTTCGATCTGGCGGATGCGCTCGCGCGTTACAGCGAAGCTCTGGCCCACTTCTTCGAGCGTGTGCTCGCTGCCGTCATCGAGACCGAAGCGCATTTTGATGACCTTCTCCTCGCGCGGCGTCAGGGTCTTCAACACGGCCTCCGTCTGTTCCTTGAGGTTGATGTTGATGACGGCTTCCGCCGGCGAGATCACGCCGCGGTCTTCGATGAAATCGCCCAGATGTGAATCTTCTTCCTCGCCGATCGGCGTCTCCAGCGAAATCGGCTCCTGGGCGATCTTCATCACCTTGCGCACTTTCACCACCGGAATGTCCATGCGCTTGGCAATCTCTTCCGAGGTCGGTTCGCGGCCATACTCCTGCACGAGCTGGCGCGAGGTGCGGATCAGCTTGTTGATGGTCTCGATCATATGCACCGGAATGCGGATGGTGCGCGCCTGATCCGCAATGGCGCGGGTAATCGCCTGGCGAATCCACCAGGTGGCGTAGGTGGAAAACTTGTAGCCGCGGCGGTACTCGAACTTGTCCACCGCCTTCATCAGGCCGATGTTCCCCTCCTGGATCAGGTCCAGGAACTGCAGCCCACGATTCGTATACTTCTTCGCAATCGACACCACCAGGCGCAGGTTGGCTTCGATCAATTCGCGCTTGGCAGCTTTGGCTTCCCTTTCGCCGGTATTGATCGTCTGCACCGTGCGGCGCAGTTCCGACGCCGGAATCTGGTTGCGCTCCTCGATCTCGCCGAGCTTCGTCTTGGTCTGGCGCAGCTCCTTGCGGACTTCGGCTTCCTGGCCGCCGCGGGCGCCCTTGAGCCTTTTCTCCAGCCGCGAAACGTCGCGTTCGAGCGGATGGCTTTCCTCGGCGGCCCGCAAGATCACCCGAATCAGTTCTTCGCGCTCCGGATGAGTGAATTCGAGCGAGCGGATCAGTTTCGACACCAGGATGCGGTGCTCGGCTTGCGCCCACTGGTAGCGCCGGAAATCACGGGGACGCTTGGTGCGCGCGATCGAGTCGCGCTTCTGCTGAAGCTGCAGCATCTTCTTGAACAGGCGCTCAGTCTCGTTGATCGTCGCGATCACTTCCTTGCGGCGCTCGATCACCCGCTCTTCGGTCAACTCGTCATCGTTGAAGACCACCACTTCCTTGATGGAGCGTTCGCCCTGCTCCAGATCGTGGCGCAGCGTAAGCAGCTCCTGGACCACCAGCGGAGAACGCGAGATCGCCTTCAGCACCTGGACCTGGCCCCGCTCGATGCGCTTGGCGATTTCCACCTCGCCCTCGCGCGTGAGCAGCGGGACGGTACCCATCTCGCGCAGGTACATGCGGACCGGGTCGTTGGTCTTGTCCAGGGCGGCGCCCGCAAGATCAACGTCAGCTTCTTCGCCCTCTTCGGGCCTCGGCTCCTCGTCCTTATCGATGCGCTCGACCTTGGCCCCGGGGGACTCGAGAACAGCGATGCCCTCGCTTTCGAACGTCGAGAGCACGTCTTCGAGTTCCTCGGCTGAATGCACGTCGGACGGCAGAAGGTCATTGACCTCGTCGTAGAGCAGATAGCCCTTCTGCTTGCCGAGATTGATCAGCTTGTTGACCTGATCGAACTTTTCTTCGAAAGCCAAGACGGTAGCCTCACTCCACAGAATCAGACGCGCTCGATTTTGCCGCGGAATGCATGGTTCACGACGCTAGCCAGCCACGTTGAAGACGCGAACACCCGTCGCAACCGGAAGGGTCGCACGCACCGACACCTCAGCTAGTTTATTAGATGTCAGTTTACACCAGAAAGTGCTGCCGCTAGAAGGTCTTTTTGCAGCGCGATTCTGCTGCCTCCGGACACCTGTAAGTCTCATATCCGCAATCAACTTGGGGGTTTCTTGGGGTCAGCCCTGAGTGCATTCAGGGCGGCCGCCATATGACTTGGAGCGTCTGGTTCCGCAACGCGCCTCAAAGACAGCCGCCGCTATGGAATCTTTGTTGCTGCGGCCGCTCAGTATAAGACGCGGGAAGGCGCCGCGAAGTTTCGCGATTGATTTCGACCTCGCACCGTTCCATACTCTGCTGTTAAAGAAAACTGTAACCTCGGAGCCCGCCCTATGAAATCCACAGATGATCCAGCGCCTCGAAAAAACAATAGGCGTCGTCTTCCAGCCCTAATCGCTGCGATTGGGATCGCTGCTGTAGCATTCCCTTTGATCGCCTGGGCGCAGTCCAGTTCTCCGGCAACGCCCGCGCTCACCTCCAAGCCGACGCTCTACGTCGTCGGATACGCTCACCTTGATACCCAGTGGCGCTGGGAATATCCGCAGGTAATAAGCGAATACTTGCCCAAAACCATGCGGTTGAACTTCGACTTGTTCCAGAAGTACCCGCACTACCTCTTCAATTTCACTGGATCCAATCGCTATGAAATGATGAACGAGTATTTCCCCGCCGACTTTGCCAGGATCAAGAAATGGGTGGCGGCCGGACGCTGGTTCCCCGCCGGTTCGTCGGTGGAGGAAGGGGACGTCAACTCGCCGTCTCCCGAATCCATCATCCGTCAGGTGCTTTATGGCAATGACTACTTCCGGCGCGAGTTCGGCGTGGCCAGCGCGGAGTATATGCTGCCCGACTGCTTTGGTTTCCCCGCCGACCTTCCGAGCATCCTGGCGGCGGCGGGCGTGAAGGGATTCTCCACCCAGAAGCTCACCTGGGGATCGTCCGCGGCGGCGGGCGGTCCCGATTCGCCTGAAAAGACGCCAGCCGGGACGCCGTTCAACGTCGGCATGTGGATCGGGCCCGACGGCAAGGGCCTGATTGCGGCGCTGAACCCCGGCGATTACAGCGGCGGCATCGACTACGACCTGACGCAGGCTCCGCCAGCGGGTTTTCGCGGGGTCAATTGGCCACAGCGCGTTGACCGCGACGGCAAGGTGAGCGGACTCTTCGCGGACTATCACTATTACGGCACCGGCGACACGGGCGGCTCGCCTTCGGAATCGTCCGTCAGGCTCCTTGAGGCGATCGTCACCAGGAGTAAGACAGTCCTGCCGACGCCGAGTCGCAACTTTGATGATGAGGACGAGGCGCAGGAGGTTCAGCCGACCGGTCCGGAGGTCCGCGTGGGCGAAGGCCATCTGGATGTGATTTCATCCAAGGCCGACCAGATGTTCCTGGACATTCTCAAGACCGGCAAGACTTCAGGGTTGCCGGTCTACAAGGGTGACCTGGAACTGACGAATCACTCCGCCGGATCACTCACTTCTGAGGCCCAGCACAAGAAGTGGAACCATGAGAACGAGGCGCTGGCGGACGCGGCTGAGCGCGCTTCGGCGGCAGCAGCCTGGCTGGGCGGACCTCACTATCCTCTCGGACGCCTGAACCACGCCTGGCGTTTGCTGATGGGTGGGCAATTTCATGACCTGATGGCGGGCACAGCCACGCCGAAATCGTACGAGTACTCCTGGAATGACGACGTCATCGCCATGAACCAGTTCGCCGGTGTGCTGGCCAGCGCGGCTCAGGCGATTACCTCAGGTCTTGACACCAGTGACGCGCATATACCCCTTGTGGTCTACAACCCGATGAATATCGAACGCGAGGACGTGGTCGAGGCTGACATCCCGTTCCCGGCGGCGGTGCCAGCGGGCGTGCGCGTGATTGGCCCGGACGGCAAGCCAGTCCCGGCACAAATCGATCCGGCAACCCCTGATGGCGGCCCCAAAGTCGTCTTTGTGGCCAGGATGCCCCCAGTGGGCTTTGCTGTTTATGACGTTCAGCCGGCCGAGGCGCCCGCCGCAGGCTCGACGCTCAAAATCACTGACTCATCGCTCGAGAACGCCCGTTACCGGGTCAAGCTCGACGAGAACGGCGATGTCTCGAGCATCTACGACAAGGCGCTGAAGCGCGAACTTCTCTCCGCTCCCGCGCGTCTCGCCTTCCAGACCGAGAAGCCGCACGACTGGCCGGCATGGAACATGGACTGGTCTGACCAGCAAAAACCCCCGCGCGGCTACGTCACAGGCCCCGCCAGGATCACAGTGGTGGAGAACGGGCCCGCACGCGTTACGCTTCGCGTGGAGCGGGACGCCGAAGGCTCGCATTTCGTCCAGACCATTCGACTCACGGCCGGCGACGCCGGCAATCGCGTGGAATTCGAGAACGGCATCGACTGGAAGGGCGAAGCGGCGGCTCTCAAGGCGGTGTTTCCGCTGACGGCTTCGAATCCGAAAGCCACTTACAACTGGGGCGCAGGCACCATCGAGCGTCCCAATGACAACGAGAAGACGTTCGAGATGGCGTCGCACGAGTGGTTCGATCTCACGGACAAGAGCGGAAGCTATGGCGTGACCGTGCTCTCGGGTGCGAAGACCGGCTCCGACAAGCCGGATGACAACACCCTTCGACTTACCTTGCTCTACACGCCGGGTCTCGGGACGGGCAATGGCCAAGATTACGCCGACCAGACCACGCAGGACTGGGGCCATCACGAAAGCCTTTACGGGCTCGCGTCTCACGCCGGCGATTGGCAGCACGGCGGCACCGACTGGCAGGGCTACCGCCTCGATCATCCGCTGATCGCCTTTGAAGCCTCCAAACACCCGGGCGTCCTCGGCAAGAGCTTCTCGTTCCTTCACGTCGACAACAGCGACGTGCGTGTCATGGGCCTGAAGAAGGCCGAGCACGGAGACGCCTCGATCGTCCGCGTGGTGGAGATGCGCGGCCAATCCGATCAGCGGGTCAGGATCAGCTTCGCCGGATCCATCGAGTCCGCGCGCGAAATGGACGGGCAGGAGATGCCCCTTCGTAACGCGACGGTCGCTGAAGGAGCGCTCCTGACCTCGCTCTCGCCTTATGAAATCCGTACCTTCGCGGTGAAGCTGGGCGCGGCCGCTCAAAAATTGGGTGAGCCGGAGTCGCAACCCGTCCCGCTGCAGTACGATCTCGCAGCGGCCAGCGAAGACGGCATCAAGTCGCAAGGCGGATTTGACGCGGAGGGCAATGCCCTGCCGGCGGAAATGCTGTCGCCCGAATTTGATTACGACGGCATCCACTTTCACCTGGGGCCGTCATGGAGCGGAGAGCCCGACGCCGTGGTGGCTCACGGGCAGACGATTTCTCTGCCCGCCGGCAACTTCAACCGCGTGTACGTGATCGCCGCGTCCTACGGTGGCGATCAGAAGGCCACCTTCCGCGTGGGCGATCGCTCGACCGAGGTGAATGTCGAGGATTGGGGCGGCATGATCGGGCAGTGTGACACGCGAACCTGGAAGCAGGTACCCCGGCCCCTTCCGCCGGAGCCAGCCGCGAATGACACGAGTCCGCGCGCCCAGCGAATTCGGCGCCATCTTGCCTACCTCACAGCGCACGGGCCCGAGATGGAACCCCAGTACACCGGCCTTCAGCCCGGATTCATCAAGCGCGCGCCGGTGGCCTGGTTCGCGTCACATCATCACACGGCCGACGGCGGCAACACGCCGTACTCGTACGCTTACCTCTTCGCATATCCGCTCGATCTGCCGGCGGGCGCAACCTCGTTGACGCTGCCCGATAACGACAAGATCCGCGTGCTCGCGGTCTCGGTCGCTCGCGAGGCGCCGGAAGTCGAGCCCGCGCAGCCGCTGTACGACATGGTCGACCGCAGGCACGTCGACATGGCGCGCTGGAATACGCCGAGCGCCGGAGGTTCCGGATCGGGTAAGTAAGAGTGCTGTAAACCATGAGCGCCGACAAGCTGGCCGCCTTTGCTGGACGCAAATACCTTAGCCTCGAGACCTATCGCCGGACCGGCCTCCCTGTCCGCACGCCGGTCTGGTTTGCCGAGGACGATCGTGACCCGACGACGCTTTACGTCTACACCGAGCTGGACGCCGGAAAAGTAAAGCGGATCCGCAACAACGCCAACGTTAAGATCGCTCCCTGCAACATGCGCGGAACAGTGAAAGGTGAGTGGATCGCCGCCACGGCGCGGCTCGTGGAGGGCGGTGAGTCCGCGCGCGGCCACACAATTCTGAATCGAAAGTACTGGCCCAAGCGCCTGGTTGATTTCCTCAGCCCAGGCCATCGAGCCAAGCTGCAGATCATCGCTATCAGGGCAGCGAGTAGCCTCTCCCCGTCCTCGCCAGCTTCAACAGGCTAGCGGCTTGTATAGTTCATTCGCCTGTTCCCACCGCTGTTCAACCTCAACCATCGGAAGCCGGCTGCAGATTTGCGCAGCCCGGTCGAAACGGATAGGCTTGAGCCTCGAACTTTCGCCCTGCGGGGGTGCCGATGAAGCTGCCAGGAAGTCTGCTCAAGAGCACGGTGGTCGCCGGACTCGGCGGACTGCTTTTCGGCTTTGACACTGCCGTCATCTCCGGCACCACACAGGCCCTGAGGCAGGTTTACAGCCTCAGTGACGCCTTGCTGGGCGTAACGGTTTTCAGCGCCCTCGCCGGTACCGTGATCGGAGCCGTATCTGCAGGGTATCCCGGCGACCGCGTGGGCCGTCGCGACAGCCTGCGCTGGATGGCGGTGTTCTACCTGGTTTCCGCCCTCGGATCTGCCCTGGCGTGGAACTGGGACGCGCTGCTGGTGGCGCGCTTCATCGGCGGGCTCGGCATCGGCGGATCGTCGGTGCTCGCGCCCATGTACATCGCCGAGATCGCGCCCGCCCAGTGGCGCGGGCGCCTGGTGGGATTCTTCCAGTTCAACGTGGTGTTCGGCATCCTGGTCGCCTATTTCTCGAACTACGTGGTGGGTCTTACCGGCCTGGGCACGGCGGAGTGGCGATGGAAGTTCGGCGTGGCCGCATTTCCCGCCGCGCTGTTCCTGGCCATGCTCTTCACCATCCCTCGGAGCCCGCGTTGGCTGGCGAAGAAGGGCCGTCTTGACGAAGCAAGGTCAGTGCTCCGCCTGACAGGCGATCCGGACTACGAGCGCGATCTTCAGGAAATTCTCCAGTCGCTTCGGGAGGGCGAAAACGGAGATTCCGAGCGGCTCTTCACCTGGAAGTATCGCTTTCCCATCTTCCTGGCCGTGACAATGGGAATGTTCAACCAGTTCGAAGGCATCAATGCGATTCTCTATTACCTGAACGACATTTTCGCCAAGGCCGGGTTCGGCAAGGTGTCGAGCGACCTGCAAGCGGTCGCTGTCGGCGCCACGAACCTGATCTTCACGATGATCGCCATGTCGCTCATCGACAAGGCCGGCCGCAAGACACTGCTGTTGATTGGGGCGGTGGGCAACGCCGTCTGCCTCGCCGGCGTTTCATTGATCTTCGCCTTACAGAGTCATCAGCACCTGCTTCTCTGGCTGCTGATCGCCTACATCGCCTTCTTCGCTTTCGCCCAGGGTGCGGTGATCTGGGTCTACATCGGCGAGGTCTTCCCCACTCAAGTGCGTGCCAAAGGGCAGAGTCTGGGCAGTTCGTCGCATTGGATCACCAATGCCGCCATTTCCCTGGCGTACCCGGTCATGGCACACCGCTCCGGCGCCTGGCCGTTTGTGTTTTTCACAGCCATGACGATACTCCAGTTCTTCGTTGTGCTTTTCGTGTATCCGGAAACCAAGGGAGTGACTTTGGAGGAGATGCAGCATCGGCTGGGGATCACGACCTGAGGAAATCGGGTCATCGGATGATCCGGTCATCGGGTGATCGGCTCAGTGATCTCTTTGTCCGAAGAAATGCCTCAACCCAGCGCGGCTCGCCGCAACCAAATCGGCCGAAGTGACGAGTGGCGAGCAAGAATCGTCGCGCGCTGCGAAGAAATCCAGGGTTTGTCGTAATAGTACAGAGATCCCTGAGCCTCTGTGGACTCTGTGTTTAGGCTTTGTGGTGCACAGAAAGCACGGAAAGCCGCCGAGGAGTGACGATTATGCACGATTCGCGGAAAACGGTTCTTCCGCCGTGTGCTTTGGCTCTTGCGTTGACCTTCAGCGCGATCGCGTACAACGGGATGGCTGCGGCGCCTGCCAAAGGGTCACAGAGCACCGAAGCTGCAGCCGATGAAATCAAGGGCATGATCGCGAAATATGCCGACGCCGTGAATCGCGAGCCCGTCGATCTCGCGCTCGCCGCGTCCGTCTGGGCAGACTCGCCGGATGATTCGCTGATCTTCCCCTTGGGAGAAATCCGCGGCTGGGACCACATCCGGCAGGACTTCTATCAAAGCATCATGGAAGGCCGGTTCTCCGAGCGGACGCTCACGCCGGCCGGCATCGAGGTACACGCCTACGGCGACTGCGCGTGGGCCGAGTTTACGTGGCGTTTCGAAGCGACGTCGAGGCAGGGCGGATCGAAGGTCGAGACGAGGGGCCATGAGACGCAGATTTATCGCAAGCTCGGGCCGCATCGATGGGGACTCGTCCACGTGCAGTATTCCTCGCTGTCCGCCGCAGTGCGCTCAAGCGCGTCGGGCGAGCGCCAGCGCGCCCTCGACGGGCTCGCGTCGCAGCAAGGATACGCGGGCGTTAGGAGCGAGTCTCCGCAGCTCGCTGCGCAAAACTCGTCGCAGGAAACTGCTCGATCGCAGCAAACCTCCCGCCAGCACGACCGGGACGCGTTCCTCTCGCAGTCTAAGGCGGCGGATGAGCGCCGCAGCCAATTGCGCCAGTTCGCGTCCGGCGTCGAGGACAATCTGGCGCGCGGGCCCGTCGCCTTTCCGGCCCGCTTCCACGACCAGGGGAGCCAGCGCCGCGATCTGCTGCGGCCCGAGTGCTCGTCCCACGATCTCGGGAACGCCGGTGATTCCCAGGCTGCGGCTGATTTCACGCCCGAGGAGGGTGCGGGGGCCGGTGCCGTCCAGGTCACGGAGCGCGGCAGCAACCGCGTGGCGCCCCAGTGCATAAGCCGAACCTTCATCGCCGAAGACGGAGCCCCAGCCGCCCGCCCGGAGCATCGGACCTCCGCGGCCGCGTCCGCAGGCAATCGATCCGGTTCCCCCGATTACAATGACGCCCGGCGCGCCGCCCAGAGCGGCCTCCAGAGTTATTGCCGCATCAGTGGTGAGGATAAGATTTTGCGCGGGAATATTTTTCCGCAACCAAGTCAAAAGCGGACGGGAGATATGCAGCCGGTCAGCGCCCGCGACACCGATGCAGCCTGCGCGAATCCGGCGCTGGCCCGCACCTGCCAGGGCCTGGCGGGACGCGGCAAGAATTTCGCGCCTGGCCGCAATGAGGCCAACCTTCACAGGATTGGAAGGCCCAGCGGTGGCTCTGCAGCGGACCTGTCCGCGTTCGTCAGCGATCCACGCCGTGGTTGTGGTGCCGCCGCCATCGACACCGAGATACGTGTTCACGAGTGGCATTATACTTGCGCCCGCATTAGGGAATTTCATACGTAGATTGACGGCGAGGCACGCGACTCGATATGATCTGCCGACCGGTTGGTAGCACGCGCGATCATCGAACGCCTGATCGCGTGTCGGCGCCGGACGGTTCGAGCACGGCTCGGCGACCGGGCCCGAGGCGAACCAGCGACGAAACAGTATAGAGCAGCGCGATCGGAATAGGCGCTGCCGTCGGGACGGTATAAAGGTCGGGCACTCATCATGTCACCAGCGGTATCAAAAGCAAACGTACGAAATGGAACGAAAAAGGCCGAGGGGATGCAACTGCGGAAGGATCCCATCACCAACACCTGGGTGCTGCAGGCGAGCAGCGATATGGAACCTGCCGGCGCGACAGCGTGTCCCTTATGTCACGGCGGGCGTGCGGATGGACTCGCCACCACCTACGAACATCCCTATGGCGATCCCAACTGGCAGGTTCGTGTGATTCCACACCTGCACCCGCTCTACCGCATCGAGGGCGACCCGGAGCGTCAAGCGGAAGGCATCTACGATCGCATGCGGAACCTGGGCGCGCACGAGATGGTGATCGAGACGCCGGATCACGGCCTCCAGCTTTCGCATCAGAGCGACGAGCACGTGGCCCAGGTGTTGAGAGCGTACATCGCCCGTCTGCTGGATCTGAAGAAGGACCAGCGATTCCGTTATGTAACCGTGTTTCGCAACCAGGGCGCGGGCGCCGGCGACGACATGGAACATCCGCATTCGGAGATCACGGCGACGCCATTCATCCCCCGGCGCGTCACCTACGAACTGCGCGCCAGCCAGCTCTATTTCCAGCTCAAGGAGCGCTGCCTGATCTGCGACGTCATCAAGCAGGAGATCTCGGAGCAGATTCGCACCGTGGAGTGGGACGAGAAATTCGTGGCCTTCTGCCCTTATGCTTCGCGCGTCCCTTACGAAACCTGGCTGCTGCCTCGGGACCATAACTGCGCTTTCGAAGAGGGCCTCGGAGACTGGGACTCGCAGCTGCACTTCGCGCGTATCCTCAAATCCGTCTTGCGGCGGCTGGACGCGGTCTCCAGCGCCTATCACCTCGTTCTGCACACGTCACCGAACACCAACGCCAGGTTTGAACGCAAGGGACACTGGCAGACACTGACCGAGGACTACCACTGGCACATCGAGGTTCTGCCGGTGATTCCGTCGAAGGCGAAGTCGTACAGCTTGAAAGAGGTTTACTACAATACCCTGGAGCCGGAAACCGCCGCCCGCGAACTGAGGAAGATCGCGATCACTGAGTGAGCCGGCCAGTAATGCAGTGCGCTGCAGCGGCGGTGTCGTCACCGCCGCATTTCGGGTCATCAGTCGTTTTCGGCGCTGACGACACCGCTGCTACAGCGCGGTTCGTACCCGTCATTCGATTCGGATATCTCCCGATCCCGTTTTGACTTCCAACAGGTATCCGCCCGATCCCGCTTTGCCCTGGTAGTCATTCCGGCTGATGGTGCCTTGCACCGTGACCGGAACCTTTGTGGATATCTTCCCGGAGTCCGTATGGGCACGAAGATCAAACGACGCACTCTCCGGCAGATTGATGGTAACGGTCCCCGATCCGGTCTCAAGCCGCCAGTCTCCGCTCAGGTCCCCCTGGGCAGTGATGTCGCCGCTGCCGGTATCGGCGTGCAACGGCCCTCGCACGCCGGCAAGCTGGATGCTTCCGGAGCCGCTCGATGCTCTGACGCGGCCGGGCGCCGACTGCTCCAGCCGGACGTCACCGCTGCCGGTTTCGCCAGAGAATTCGCCAGCAACGCCGGTGGCGCGGATGGTTCCGCTGCCGGTGTTGGCCGTCACGCTGCCCTGGACCGACTCCACGACGACGTCACCCGAACCAGTGCTGGCATGAACCTCGCCGCCGATGTGCGTCGCCTCGATGCGGCCGGAACCGGTCGAGACCCGCAGCGGTCCCTGGATGCCTTCGATCGACTGATCGCCCGAGCCGGTGTCAGAGTGCAAGCGCGTTGCGGCCGGCACCACGAGGTCATAATCGATGGAGACGTTGCGGCTGAGCGACGAATCGTGAAAATGTCCAACGCGGATGGTGTTGCCGTCCTGCTCGATCGGAGGATTGGCTTCGATGGCGCGGACCTTGCTTTCCGCGTCCGACGCTCCCCAGTGCTCGTGCGCTTTGATAACCGCGTGAACCTGGACGGTGCCGCTGTCACCCGGGCGCACGCGGACGTGCCCGGAACCCGTCGACACTTCGAGGTCCACAGCGCCGGTGACACGGAGAGAGCGGTCGAAAGAACCCTCGGCCCCGAACATCATCGAGGGCAGAAGCAAAATCGCCGCCGCGGCGACGGTCGCAACCAGTGATCGGAATGTTGTGCTTGGCTTCATGATCGGCTTCTCCTATGTTCAGCTTTGTTTGCAGGCTCTAATCGATGTTGATGTCGCCGGAGCCGGTTTCCACCTCGACAGGAACGCCGCCGCCCCGAACCTTGCCGCGAACTTCGCCATGGCCAAGGCTCCCCTGAACGGTGAGGACCAGATTGCCATTGGTGTGAACGTCGCCCGAATTGCTGTGCGCTTCGAGGTCAAACGCGAGATCCGACGGCACATGGAGCGAGACCTCGCCGGAACCTGTGTTCAGCCGCCATCGCCCGGTCGGGCGGCCTTCGGCCTTGATGTCTCCGCTGCCGGTATCTGCCACCAGCCCGCAGTGCAGCTCACGCAGTTCGACGTCGCCGGACCCGGTCTTGATCTCGACGCGCTCGGCGTCGATGTTCTCGACCCGGGTGTCACCGCTGCCCGTTTCCGCGCGGACGTTGCCGCGCAGGCCGCGCATCTTGACGTCTCCCGAACCGGTTTCAACCTCGGCCGGCCCCTGAATGCCATCCACCGTAACGTCGCCGGAGCCCGTCTCGGAGCGCACGCGGGTATTTGCCGGCACCACGATATCGTAGTCGATCGAGATGTTATGATGTCCTTCCAATTCGCGGATGCGGACAGTGTTGCCGAATTGCTCCACGGGTGGATTCGACTCGATGGCGTGAATCGTGGAATCGGCAGCGCCGCCTCCGAGCCAGCCATTGCCCGAGTGAATTTTGGCGCGGATCTCAACCGAACTCGATCCGCCTTCGCGCACGACGATGTCTCCAGAGCCGTTCTTGACTTGGAGTTCAACGGGCCCGTTTACCGAAAAAGTGCGCTCAAACCGCCCGCGTACCGTCTCCCCCGAAGCTGCTGCTCTCGCCGAAGCGGACACTACTCCGGCCGCCAGCACCACAATTGTAATCAAACGCATTCGCATAACCCCTCCCTCATACGGACCGCCTTTTCGCTCAAATCGCTTTGGACCGGGGTCAGACTTCGATATCGAGAGAAGACGGGGGCCTCACGGCAGGGAGGCTGCTGCTGCCGCGTTTTTCGCCAGCAATATCCACTCGGACCGCTGGTCACGAGTCCTCAGGTAGCGGCCGTCCGAATCGTAGATGACTTCGCTGCCTTCGCCCAGGAACTCGCGCACCCTGTCGACGGGCACCCACCAGGCCGAATAGCCTCGTTCCCTCAGTTCCTCAATAAACTCGACGACGCGCGGGTCATTGGCGCTGGTGAGCTTGTGGAGGCCATGCTCGGAGTCTGCCGGAGGCTCCTCGGGCAGCACAGCCCATTGGCGCGCAGCGGTAATCCACTGCAGTCGGCCCTTCAGGATTAGTTTCGCCGGTTTCGGGCCACGGGCAGACTGAAGGTCAGCGATCGCCGCGGTGGCGATGCTGAGAGGAGGATCGGAGGCGCGCTGCCGCAGCACGATGCGACCAGCCTCCACGCGTTGCACCCGGTATTCCAAGTGCTCAGCCGGCCGGGGAATCGATGGATGAATCAGGATCGATTCCCCGGGAGTGAGCCGACCGAAGAACCCATCGTCGAGCGAATGACCCGCAGCCACGGCCCGATCTTCGGTCTCGAGCATAACCCGTCCTCCAGTTTGCCGCCGCTTCCCGGGGCCTGAGCGGCGCCGTCCCTGCCCTGCCACGACTTTGCGGCGCAATCTTCCGGTCTCTTGGTTCCGACACTCACCAGTCGTCGGGGCGCAGCGAGCCCCTCACAGTCGAATACGTAGCCGGCCGCGGTGTGGTTCCCGCGATTTTGCGAGTTGCCGCGAGTGGCCGATGCGCTGCCTACCCCGGCAGATTTACCCCTGTTTAGACGGCGCGACTTGGCGGAAGGTTAGTCCAGGCAGGCTCGGGGGCCTAATCCAGTCTTGTGCCGCCTGCTCCCGATATGCCATGTTGCTCTTGATGAATCACGACCGCCTTGGCGCCTATGAAGTCGCTCGCCTCGCGCCCTCGCTGCCGGAGGTACACCGCAGCGTTACAGTACCCGCAGGCGCAGGCTTCTGGCGGAAGCTCGTGGCATTTTCGGGACCCGGATTCCTGATTGCCGTGGGCTACATGGACCCCGGAAACTGGGCCACCGATATTGCGGGCGGTTCAGAATTTGCTTACCGGCTGATCTTCGTGCTGCTGGCTTCGAACCTGATGGCCATTCTGCTGCAGTCGCTCGCCGCCCGGCTGGGTATCGTCACCTCGCGCGACCTCGCCCAGATGTGCCGGGAAAGCTACTCGCGCCGCACCAGTTTCTGCCTCTGGATTTTCGCCGAGATCGCCATCGCTGCCTGCGATCTCGCGGAAGTGATCGGGTCCGCCATTGCCCTGAACCTGCTCTTCCATATTCCCCTGCTGGTGGGTGTTTGCCTGACCGCGCTCGATGTGCTCGTTATTCTCTACCTGCAGCATCGCGGCTTCCGCCTGCTCGAAGTGGTGGTGGTCACGCTCATCGCCACCATCGGCATCTGTTATCTGCTGGAGATCCTGATGGTGCGGCCGTCCATCGCCGGAATCCTGCAGGGCTTCGTGCCCACGCCCCAGATTCTCCGCAATCGCGACATGCTGTATATTGCCGTCAGCATGCTCGGCGCCACCGTGATGCCGCACAATCTCTATCTGCACTCGTCGCTGGTGCAGACGCGCGCCATTGAGCGCAGTCCGCAGGGCTTGCGTACCGCCATCCGGTTCAACTTCGTGGACCTGTTTCTGGCGCTCAATTTTGCGTTCCTCATTAATGCCGCCATCCTGGTGATGGCCGCGGGAACGTTTTTTAGGCACGGGATGCGTCAGATGGCCGAAATTCAGCAGGCTTATCACACCCTGTCTCCGCTCCTGGGCATCCCGCTGGCAAGCTTCCTTTTTGCCGTGGCGCTGCTGGCATCCGGACAGAACTCCACCCTGACGGGCACGCTCGCCGGCCAGGTGGTGATGGAAGGCTTCCTTAATATTCGCTTAGCGCCGTGGCTGCGCCGGCTGATTACGCGTCTGCTGGCGATTGTGCCGGCGATTATCACCGTGGCCCTCTTTGGCGAAGGCGGCACGGCCAAGCTGCTGATCCTGAGCCAGGTCGTCCTGAGCCTGCAGCTCTCGTTCGCCGTCTTTCCCCTCGTCAAGTTCACCTGCGACCGGCGCAAGATGGGCGAATTTGCCAACGCTCCGTGGCTCCGGGTGCTGTCGTGGAGCGTAGCGTGGGCGATTGCGGCGCTGAATGCCTATTTGCTGGTGCTGATGGTCTGAGTAAGTCCGTAAGTCAGTTCGTCAGTATGTCAGTTCAACCCTGCCGTTCCGTGGTTCCGTGCCATTCAGGAACATCGGGCTGACGTACTGACAAACTGACGCGCTGACGTACTACTTGCTGGGGAACACTTGGCAATCGAAACTATGTTCAAGAAGATCCTCGTCGCTCTGGACCACAGCAAGGCGGACGCGGCGCTGCTGCCGCAGGTCAAGGAGCTCGCGCGGCTCACGGGCGCTGAACTTCTGCTGCTGCACGTCTCGACCGGCTGGGCTGCGCAGTGGCAGCGCAATTTGAACCTGTCGGACTCGCCCGAAATCCATGCCGACCGCGAGTACCTGCAGGATCTTCAGAACGAATTGCGCCAGGCAGGCTTGAGTGTGAGCTCCAGGCTTGCCGCTGGAAAACCGTCGGACGAGATTCTGAAATCGGCGCGCGAGGAAGGCTGCGACCTGATCGCGATGACCACCCACGGGCATCGTTTGCTCGAAGATTTGATCCACGGCACGACCATTACGCGCGTGCGGCATGAGTCCGAGGTGCCGATTTTCCTGGTGAAGGCGTGGGAGACCGGCGGCGAGGTGTAAGTCGACGCGCCGGCGGCAGTCCCGCGCCACGCCAGACTCAAGAACTGGCACAACCACTGATCTTACAGGGAGGAACTTCAGATGAATACAAACTCGCCCAGCCCAGAGCACATCATGCAAATCGGGCTTGGCTTCTGGGCTTCCAAGGTGCTGTTGAGCGCCGTGGAGATGGGGGTTTTCACGGAACTTGCCAAGAAAGCGGAGGACCTCGAAACCTTGCGCGGCCGCCTGGGACTGCATCCGCGATCGGCGCGCGACTTTCTCGATGCGCTCACAGCGCTCGGGTTGCTGCAGAGGCTGGAGGGGAGGTATTCCAACGCATCCGTCACCGACCTCTATCTGGATAAACACAAGCCGAGCTACATCGGCGGAATCCTTGAGATGGCTAACCAGCGCCTTTACGGGCATTGGGCTCATCTCACGGAAGCACTGCGCACCGGAAGACAGCAGAACGAGGCAAAGGACACTGCCGACGGCGTGTCGCCCTTTGAAGCGCTCTATGCTGATCCGGCGAGACTAAAGGTATTCCTCGGAGCCATGACCGGTTTCAGTCGCGGAGCCAACATGGCCATCGCCCGCAGACTTCCCTGGAGTCAGTACCGGACCTTCGCCGACGTGGGCACGGCGCAGGGCGATCTGGCTGTCCAAGTCACGCTGGCGAATCCGCACCTGAACGGAATCGGGTTCGATCTCGCCGAGGTTGGACCGATTTTCGAGGAATACACGGAGCAGCACGGGCTCAGCGAGCGATTGCGCTTTGTGAGCGGCAATTTCTTTGCGGATCCGCTGCCCAACGTCGATGTGATAACCATGGGCCACATCCTGCACGACTGGAATCTCGAGGAAAAGAAAATGCTGCTCCGCAAAGCCTATGAGGCCCTCCCGCCGGGCGGCGCCGTGGTGGCTTACGATGCGATCATCGATGACGAGCGCTCCAGCAACGCCTTCGGCCTGATGATGAGTCTGAATATGCTGGTCGAGACCCCCGGTGGATTCGATTACACCGGCGCCGACGGCATGGGCTGGATGAAGGAAGCCGGCTTCCGCGAGACTCGTGTCGAGCACCTGGCGGGCCCCGACTCGATGGTCATCGGCATCAAATAGGTCAGTGGTGGCGATCGCGACGGGGCCCATGAGAGTGCGCGTGGAATGCTATTCGGGCCGCAAAGCTGACGAGCGGCCGCTTCGGTTTCAGCTCGACGGGCATGAATACGCCGTGCAGGAAGTGCTCGATCAGTGGTACGGGCCCGATAGTGCGTTCTTCAAGGTCCGCGCGGACGATGGCAGTCTCTATATTCTCCGGCACAACACGTTCGGCGAGGCGGACGACTGGTCGCTCGAGTCGTTCCGCTCGCTGTAACGCGTAAACTCGGGCGGGGAGCCGGCGAGATCGAATTGCCGCGCAACGATTTATGATCGTTCCGCGTCCAAGGCTTTTCGCGGTCGCCCGGGGGGCAGGCCGAGGCGCCAGCCCCTACTATCCAGCAAGAGGAGGTGGAATGTCCGTCTACGACACACTGACCGAGCTGAAGATCACACTGCCACAGCCAGCCACGCCCGCGGCCGCTTACGTGCCCTTTGTGCGCACCGGGAATCTGGTCTTCATCTCAGGCCACATCGCCAAGAAGGACGGCAAGCCATGGCGAGGGCAGCTTGGCGCCGGCATGTCCACCGAAGAAGGCAAGCAGGCCGCGCGATCGATCGCCATCGACCTGATGGGTGGGCTGCAGGCTGCTGTCGGTGATCTCAACAACGTGCGTCGGATCGTCAAGCTGATGGTGCTGGTGAACAGCGACGCGAGTTTCACGGAGCAGCACCTGGTAGCGAACGGCGCCTCGGAGCTGCTGGGCGAAGTGTTCGGAGTCATCGGGACGCACGCGCGCAGCGCCTTCGGCGTGGCGCAGATTCCTCTCGGTTCTTGCGTGGAGATCGAGTTGATCGCGGAGGTCTCGTGAGCCGTTCCTATCGCTATCGCGTGGTGGACGTCTTCACCGAGCACGCCCTCGAAGGCAATCCGCTGGCGGTATTTCCGGATGCCTCCGCGATCGATGACGACACCATGCAGCGCATTGCCCGGGAGTTGAACCTCTCCGAGACCACTTTTGTGCAGCCGGCAACTCGTCCCGATTGCGACGGCCGCGTGCGCATTTTCACGCCGAGATTCGAAATGGCGTTCGCCGGGCACCCTACCGTCGGGACCAGTTTCGTGCTCCTCGACGAAGGTATCGTGCCGCGCGACAGCAAACGTTTCACGCTGGAAGAGAAGGTCGGGCCAGTGCCGATCCGGGTCGACGCCGACGCGCAGCAGAACAACCCGATGATCTGGCTGCGCACGCCGCCGATCCATAGCGGACCCGCTTTCGATCGCGCCGCTTGCGCGCGCCTGGTGGGGCTCGATCCCACCGACGCGCTCGACGTCACACCGCAAGTCTTCAGCGCCGGCAATCCCAACGTGTTTATTCCTGTGCGCGACAAGGCCGCCGTCGATCGCTCCGCCGTGCCCGACTTGCGCGCGCTCGCCGAACTCAAGGGCGGATTCTCCGAGCCGCTCTGCGTGTTCGTCTTTACGCCGACGCGCGAAGGCGCGTACTCGCGCATGTTTGCGCCGGAACACGGCGTGTTCGAGGACCCGGCAACCGGCAGCGCCACAGGTCCCCTGGCGGCGTTCATGATGCAGAACGGGCTCATATCGAGCGCCGCGGGCACGCGGTTCGTCAGCGAGCAAGGCACGAAGATGGGCCGCCGCAGCTTGCTGCACGTCGAGATTGCGGGCGAGAGCGGAGCCGGCGGCATCGATGTCGGCGGTCACGTCACGCCGGTGATCGAAGCTACGCTGCGGATTTGAGCCGACAATATCGGTGCAGAATCACCGCCCCCTTCCAACGCGTATCCGACGCAAGGCGGTGAAAGCGAGGGTAGTGTCTCAGTTTGTGGCGCAGGCACTTTGCCTTTGTGCCCAAAAGCACGCTGGGAAGCGTGCACCACAAACTGAGAGACTACCCGAGCGAGAGGATCGAATGGCCGTCGAGTTTCAACGCGTCGTACCCATCCTGAGGATTTTCAGCATTGAGAAGGCCAAAGAGTTTTACGTGGACTATCTCGGCTTCAAAGTGGACTGGGAGCATCGCTACGAAGAGAACATGCCGCTTTACATGCAGGTGTCGCGCGGCAATCTTGTGCTGCATCTTTCCGAGCATCATGGCGACGGCAGTCCGGGCGCGAACCTGCGCGTGGAGATGAACGGCGTCGAGGAATTTCAGCACGAACTGGCGGCGAAAAACTACCGATATTTCCATCCCGGAGTCGAGGTCATGCCCTGGAAGACAAAGGAAACCGGCGTGATCGACCCGTTTGGGAATCGGATCCGCTTTTGCGAGAGCATCGAGTAGACTGTTCCCGGCTGCTATCAAGCGTCACTGGACCTCTACGGAGAGAAATGAGAGAACCGCCGCCTAACGTGCTTGAACTGCCCCTGGATGTTCGGGCTATGATGGCCATGCAGGCCGCCGTGGAAAACGCCATGGAAGAACACATGCGCGAAGGCCGGCCCTTCTACATCTGCCGCGACGGCAAAACGGTCGGGCTCACTCCCGAAGAGATGAAAGAGATCCTTGATCGCCAACGCAACGGCTGATCTTCGCAGCGCAGTCCGGCTTTTTCCCCGTCATCTTCCCGCGGCTTGCTCTCCCCGCAGAATCAAGCACGTCGACACCGCCTTCGCCACCAGTCGATGATGCTCGTCACGCACCGTACACTCCACCAGACCCACCGTCTTGCCGCGATTCGTCACGTGAGCCTCAGCGCGCAGTAGCGACACCCACACAGGGCGCAGAAAGTTAATCTTGAGTTCGAGCGTCGTAAAGGTCTCATCGTGCTTCAGCGTGCTGGCAAACGCCATGCCCATGGCGGCGTCGGCGAGATCGCAAAGAATGCCGCCATGCACCGTGCCCATAGGATTGGCGTGCTGCGGCCCGGTTTGCAGACGGCCCACGGCGCGGCCTTCGGCAATCTGTACGATTTCAAAACCCACCAGCTTGGCGCAAGGTGCGCCGAACGCTTTAACACTGCCGACCAGGCGGTGAGTGTCGGTCGCCGGCTGGCGGTTGTCGGTCGCCGGTTTCCGGCTGCCGGTCCCGTGTTGGCGGTTCTCAGTGTTACGTGATCTACCGGTTTTCAAGCGTTCGGCCACGGAGTTTGCATCCGCTGGGGGACTTCAAATTCAAAATGCGAGATTCAAGAAACTACTGAATGTTGATGACGTCTCGCTCAACGACACAAGGTCATCGCACGCTGCAGATCAAGAATGGCTCAATCACAAATCGCCAATCGCTCAATCACCCGATGGTCCGATCACCCGATCGCCCGATTAACTACCATCCCACCGCATGCCCCTCGTTCTGCTCGTCCAGCCACTTCTTGAGGGGTGCGAAGTAGTCGAGAATCGCAGTGGCGTCCATTTGACGCTGGCCCGTCACGGCCTCAAGCGCGTCGGGCCACGGTTCGCTCTTGCCCATGGCAAGCATGGCGCGCAGCCGCTTTCCGGCTTCGGCGCTGCCGTAGATCGAGCAGCGATGCAGCGGCGTCCCCGCGGGACAACCGGCGGCCTGCGCCAAGGCGCGATGAAACTGGAACTGCAGAATGTCGGCGAGAAAATAGCGCATGTAGGGGACATTGGCGGCCACGTGATACTTCGCGCCGGGATCGAAGTCCGCCTCGCTGCGCGCGACGGGCGGCGCCACGCCCTGGTATTTCAGGCGCATCGCCCACCAGGTCTGGTTGTACTTGTCCGGCGGAATCTCGCCGGAAAAGACCTGCCAGCGCCACTTGTCGATCATCAGGCCGAAGGGCAGGAACGACACCTTTTCCAGCGCCTTGCTGAGCAGCAGGCCGATGTCGCCGGAGGCGTCGGGCGCCTTGTCGAGCAGGCCAAGCTTCACCAGGTACTCCGGCGTAATGGAGAGCGCGATCGTGTCGCCGATCGCTTCGTGGAATCCGTCGTTGGCGCCGTCGCGGAAGAGTACCGGCTGGTGGCTGTAAGCAAGCTGGTAATAGTTGTGCCCAAGCTCGTGATGGACGGTGTTGAAGTGCTCGGCCGTGATGTCAATGCACATCTTCAGCCGCACGTCCTGATCGAGGTCGATGTGCCAGGCCGAGGCGTGGCACACCACGTCGCGGTCCGCGGGCTTGATGAGCATCGATCGTTCCCAGAAAGTCTCGGGCAGGGGCGGAAATCCGAGCGAAGTGAAAAAGCCCTCGCCGTAGCGGACCATTTGTTTGTAGTCGGTATGACGCTCCTTGAGGATCTGTGTCAGGTCGTAGCCGCGGCTCGACCCCGGAGGTTCGACGAGCGGATACACGTTCTCCCAGCTCTGCGCCCAGATGTTGCCCAGCAGGTCGGCTGGGATCGGACCCGAGGCCGGGACGCGATCTCCGTACTTCTCGCGCAGCTTCCAGCGTACGTAAGCGTGCAGCGAGAGGTACAACGGACGGACCTGTTCCCACAGACGGTCTACCTCGCGCGTGAAATCGTCGGGCGGCATGTCGTAGCCCGAGCGCCACATGGCGCCGTTATCGGCAAAGCCGATCTGGCGCGCGCCTTTATTGGCGAGCTCGACGTAGCGGGCAAAATCCTTTCGATATGGCCGGGAAACCGCATGCCAGCCGCGCCAGACATCGAGCAACTGGTTGGGATCGCGGCTTGTGGCCATGCTGCGCGTGATGTCCTCGATGTCGAGGCACTTGGTCGCGCCCGGCGGGCAGTACTTGCCCTTGCCGTAAGCTCCCTCCATCGAGGTGATCAGCCGCGTCAACTCCTCGCCCTCTTTGGGATCGGAGGGCGTGGCGGTAGTGAGGGCGAGCTTGAGGATCTTCAACTCGCGGCCCACTTCCGGCGCAACGTCGACGCCATCGAATCGCGTGGCCTCTTTGGCGTACTGCACGTTGGCGTCGAGCACCTTCTGATCGGCGTGCGCCGCCAGAATCTCGGTGTCATCCGTGATGTAAGTGGACTTCACCCATTCGGCGCGGCTCGCCTCCACGCCAAGCTGGAGAAGCCGGACGGACGCCTCGTCAACGAATTGGCGCGCTCCGGCGGCGCTTGTCTGGTCTACGGGCACGGCTTTTTCCTCTCCTCGAACGCCCGCGGGGTGGATCCACCAGAGCGGACACGCACCGACGCAAGCTAACACTAGCATACGACGGACAGTTGTCATTGGGACCTCGCGATCCACAGTCGAGGATCGCTTGCGATCGAGTACGCAGCCCTGACAAGATGCTGAAAAAAGATTCTCGTCATGCTGAGCGCCGCGAAGCATCTGCAGTATGTCCCTGAAACCAAACAAAAGCACATTCTTCGCTTTGCTCAGAATGACATGCTCGGAGCGTTTTCAGCGCCCTGCTAAGGGCCACCCGCGTTCCACATCACCCGGGAGAACTTCCACGAACCATCCGGTTGGCGTTCGAGAACTCGCAGAAGGTTGCCATGAAACTCGACCGTCTTTCCCTCGCGGGTCTGCTGCACGACTTCGAACTGGCCCCATTCGTACGCGACGCCGTTTTTGACAGTCAGCTGGCGGATTGTGGGCGCGTACTTCACGACCCTCATGCCGGCGGCCTCGCTTTGAGCTTTTTGCTGTTTCATCTGCTCGAGGATCGCGGCCTTACCAGCGATCGGGGCCGCGCCTTGGCTCAGCAGCACGCCGTCCTCGGTGAACAAGCTTACGAGCTGGTCGACGTCACCCGGCGCCGTGGCGACAATATCGCGCTCATGTAATTTCTCAATCTGGGCGCGTTCGGCATCTTGGACACGATCATCGCCGGAAGCTCCGATGACTGAGGCTGAAAGCAAGCAAGTGAGCGCTAGAGCCAAGATGGTGATCATTCCTGCACCTCGTCGCCCAGATGGATTGAGTCAACGACGCCGACCACGGCCATGTCGATGGGAGCATTCTGGCGTCCGACCGCTGTCATGGCGCCCCAGCCTTCCGTCACGACGAGCACGCGATCGCCCGCGCCGGCGTCAACCGCGTCCAGGGCCAGCACTTCGTCGCCGCGATCGCTGCCGTCGAGGTTCAGGGGCCGGACCACCAAAATCTTGCAGCCTTCATGGCTGGGCGCCTTCTGGGTGGCGACGAGGTCTCCGATAACGCGTCCGATCAGCATAGGAATCAGAAGTCAGAAGTCAGAATCGCGAGCCAGTCCGTTGGCTATCCCTCACGTCCTACTGCCCGATGTCCACTGCTGACTGCCTACTGACATTCACGTGGTCCACGATGCCGACGATCGTCGCGTCTACCGGAACTTCGTGGGGGTACCAGGGGAAGCTCGCCTCGCGGCCGCGGCAGTAGTAGACAGTCTCGGCCGCACCCGCGCCGACGCTGTCCAGCGCCAGCAGTTTTGGCCCGCGATCATTGCCTGCGGAATCGATCGGCTGCAGAACGAGGATCTTTTTGCCGGTCAGCGACCCATTCTTGACCGTAGAAACTACACTGCCGAGAACCCGTGCGAGAAGCATGGCAGGAACCAACGATGAATGATGGATTCTGAATGATGAACAACAATTCATCATTCATCATTCAGAATTCATCGTTCCGACGATTATGCCGCTCGTTCTAATCATCTAGCCGGACCGCGTCCACCACGCCCACAATCGACGCATCCACCGGGCAATCCTTGCAGGTCGTCGCCATGCGCGCGGAACTGCCTTGCACGATGATCACCGTCTCGCGAAAGCCGGAGTCCACCGTGTCCACCGCAACGATGTAGTTGGCTTTGCCCGAAACCGGACGGGCCTTGCCTCCCTCCGATGCATACTCAGCGTCCTCGGGCGCGAGCGGGCTCACGATCAGCAACTTCTTGCCTTCCAGGCGTGAATCTTTGCGGGTCGCGACGACGGTACCGACGACTTTGGCTAGAAGCATAAAACAAGTGACGAGTGACGAGTGACAAGTGACAAGAGTTGAAATCGGGCAGCGGGGATGTCCGCTCGCCACTCGTCACTCGTCACTTATCACTGCTTTTCTGATTTTCCGATCGGCAGCGTATCCTCGAGACTCGGATGCGGACGCGGAATCACGTGCACCGCGATCAATTCGCCCACGCGCCGCGCGGCCGCCGCGCCCGCGTCCGTGGCGGCTTTCACGGCCGCCACGTCGCCCCGGACCAACGCCGTGACGTAGCCGGACCCGATCTTCTCCCAGCCTACCAGCGTCACTTTGGCGGCTTTCACCATTGCATCGGAGGCCTCGATCATGGCCACCAGACCGCGCGTTTCAATCATGCCCAGCGCTTCGCCCATTGAAACCTCCGAAAGAATCGAAAGTTGACAGTCAACAGTTGACAGCCCCTTCAACCTTTGACTTTCGACCTTCGACTGCTCTTGCTACTTTCCTTTTGCCTCGATCGCTTCGGCGACCATCGCTTCCAGTTCGGCCCGGGAAACCCAGAAATGCCCGCCGTCGTCCGATGCCGACGGCGTGGGGCTCGCGCCCTCAGTGACCGGGCAGGTTGTGCTGCGGCTGACGGCCGGCGTTCCGGGGCCGAAGTAGCTGGCGCGCGCCGTGAGAAGTTTATCGACTTCGGCATCCGAGAGCAAGACCTGACGCCCGAGCAACTCCGTCACCAGCGACACTTTCGCGAAATGCTCCACAGTCTCCATCTTGTAGTACGCACGCATCAGGTCCGGCGCGTAGGTGACGACGCCATGATTCGCCATCAGAATCGCGTCATACGAGCCAACCAGTGGCAGCAGCGCTTCGCTGAGCGCGGGCGTGCCCGGCGTGCCGTAGGCAGCCAGGGGAATGCACCCGAAGCTCAGCACGACCTCCGAAATCAACGCCTTATTCAGCGGGATGCCCGCCGCGGCATAGCCCGTCGCCGTCGGCGGATGGCAATGGACCACTGCCTGGATGTCCGGCCGGCGCTTGTAGATCAGCAGATGCATGGCAATCTCGCTGGTCACGTTTCGGCGTCCACTGACTTTCTTGCCCTCGTAGTCGCAGATGACCAGATCGTCGACCGCCATCATGCCTTTGGAGATGGCTGTCGGAGTCGAGAGAACGCGGCGATTATCGAGCCGTGCAGAGATGTTGCCGTCGTATCCGGAGACGAACCCGCGCTCGTGCACCCAGCGTCCGATCTCGACAATTGCGCGGCGCAGTTCGTCTTCGGTGTAGGTCATTCGTTCGTTGTCAGTGGTCCGTTGTCAGTGGTCCGTTACCTTAAACCAACGCTTACCGATCGTAGTTCGTAGATCGTGGATCGTTGTTCCTGGCTCCTCGTATCCCTTCGCGCGAGTGTTATTCAAGCCTTGGTGGTATTAACGCGAAGCCACGATCTACGATCCACGAACTACGAACCGGCACAACGGACAACGGACCACGGAAAACGGACGCTCTCTAAGCGTAAATTCCCCGCAATTTCAGGCTGAACGCGACCCGATCGATCGCCAGCATGTATGCCGCGATGCGGTTATTCACATTGTACCGCTCGCCGTAAGCTGCCACCTGGTCGAAAGACGAGACCATGATAGCGTGCAGACGCTCGTTCACCACCTGCTCCGTCCAGAAGTAGCCCTCGCGATCCTGGACCCATTCGAAATAGGAAACGGTGACGCCGCCGGCATTGGCCAGAATGTCGGGAATCACAAAGACGCCGCGATCGAAGAGGATCTGGTCGGCAGGCGGCGTGGTGGGGCTGTTGGCGCCCTCCACGAGGATGCGCGCCTTGATGCGATCGGCGTTCTTGCTGTTGATCACGCTCTCGGTCGCCGCCGGCAGTAGCACGTCGCAGTCCTGTTCCAAAATCTCGATATTGCCGATCGATTCACCGCCGCTGAAGCCCTGGACGCTGTGATTCTCGTTTACGTAGTCGAGCAGGGCCGGGATATCGAGCCCGTGCGAGTTGAATACGCCGCCCGCAATGTCGGCTACGCCGAGGATCTTGTAGCCTGACTCGTGCATCAACCGCGCCGCCTGCGATCCCACGTTGCCGAATCCCTGCACGATCACGCGCGTCGATTGCTTTTCGCGACCGAACCGCTTGAGCGCCTCGTCACAAGTCATCATGCAGCCGCGGCCGGTCGCCTCGCGCCTGCCCATGGAGCCGCCCAGGTCGATCGGCTTTCCCGTGACGACGGCCGTGGTGGTGTGCCGGACGTGCATGGAGTAGGTGTCCATGATCCACGCCATGGTCTGCTCGTTGGTGTTCATGTCGGGCGCCGGAACGTCGCGCTCAGGTCCGATGTAGTCAAGAATCTCCGCCGTGTAGCGCCGCGTGATGCGCTCCAGCTCTGTCTTGCTCAAATTCTGCGGATCGCAAGCCACGCCGCCCTTGGCGCCGCCGAACGGGATGTTCACCACAGCGCACTTCCATGTCATTTCCGCAGCCAGACCGCGAATCTCGTCGAGAGTGACTTGAGGGCCGTAGCGGAGGCCGCCCTTGCAAGGGCCACGCGCGATGCTGTGCTGCACCCGGAATCCGTCAAAGACTTCCAGGTGGCCGTTGTCCATGGCCACGGGTATGTGAACGATGATTTCACGATTAGGCGTCCGCAGGTACCGTTCGAGGCCGGGATCGAGGTTCAGCTTGCGCGCGGCGATGTCAAATCGCGCGCCCATCGATTCGAAAATACTTAGTTCCTTGTCGATTACTTCAATCATTGAGCCCCCCGGGGAAACACGACGCAGTCCTCCCGGTCCGGTACCAGACCCGAAGGACGCGCGGCTCGAAGCCCTTAATCAACAATTTCATAGCGGCTGGCCAGTATAACAAATGGCAAACCGGTCATCTAGCTGCCGAGCCCACGAGGTAGGGGCGGCCACAGCGGGCCGCTCCTACATCGCCCGCTGGACAGGACCGCCCTCCCAGCGACCGACCACGGCCGCTGCCAGGCAATTGCCGATCACGTTGACGGCCGTGCGGCCCATGTCCATCAGCGGATCGATTCCGAGCAGCACGAAGATGGGCGCCGCCGACAGACCCAGGGCCGGCGCCATGCCCAGCAGCACGACGATGGCTCCGCGGGAAACGCCCGCCACACCCTTGCTGGCCAGCATCAGCGCCAGCATGATCAGCATCTGCTGGCCGAATCCGAGGCGCAATCCGCCGGCCTGGGCAACGAAGATGGATGCCACGGCGAGGTACAGGGTGGTGCCCGTCAGATTAAAGCTGTAGCCGAGCGGAATGATGAAGGCGACGGCCTCGCGAGGCACACCCAGGGCTTCGGTTTCCTCCATGGCGCGCGGCAGGGCCGCTTCCGAACTCGATGTGGCAAAGGCAATCGTGGCCGGCTCCGCCATGGCGCGCGCGAATCGGCCGAGCGGGACGCGCGTCAGCACAGCGATGGGCAGCAGCACCACGAGCAAAAAAATAATCAGCGCCGCGTAGAGAGCTGCGGCCAATGTCAGCAGATGCCCCAGCATGCCGAGGCCGCTGTGCGCCACGGTGTAGGCCATCGCCCCGGCGACGCCCAACGGAGCGAAGAGCATCACGATGTTCGTGAATTTGAACATGACCTCGGCCAGGCTCTCGGCGAATGCCAGCATAGGCCGGCGCTTCTCCATTTTCACCAGTGCCAGCGCCACTCCGAAGATCAGACTGAAGACGACCACCTGAAGCAACTCGCCCTCACTGATCGATTTGGCGATGTTCTCCGGGAAGCTATGCAGGATGAGCTCACTCGCGGTGGGACGCGCCAACGCCGGGGCAGCGGATCCCATCGCCGCTGGCATCGAGACGCCTTCGCCGGCTCGGCTTATATTGATCGCGGCGAGCCCGATGAAGAGCGCCAGCGTGGTCACGACCTCGAAGAAGATCAGCGCCTTGACCCCCATGCGCCCGACCTTTTTCAGGTCGGCATGGCCGGCAATGCCGCTGACCAGCGTGGCGAAGAGCAGAGGCGCGACAATGGTCTTGATCAGGCGCAGGAAGATCTGACCCAGGATCTGCAGATGCAAGGCTGTAGCCGGGGCGTCATGACCGAACTCAGCGCCCGCCAATAGTCCCACCAGAATCCAGGCCGTCAACGATCGGCGGACCAGCGCGTAGCCGGCGAATGCTGCCAGCGCGATCCAGCGCAGCGCCAGTAGGGCAAGGGGTGGGATACCAGGAAGGAGCGCGTCGCGCAGGAGATGCGCGATCACCGCAATTGCAACTACGGCAAAGGCGATAATCAGGAGACCGCGCTTCATGATCGGGGGACAGCGCCTCAAGAGAGGACAGGTCTTACATCCTCAGGTTACACCGGGTTAGACGTTACAGACAGTGATAAGGCCATTGACGCTGGCTGTAAGTACTTCTAAATTAGGGTAACTCATCCGCGCCCGCGCCGGACCGCGTGTGTGGAAATCGATCGGCCACTTACCCGCTGTCGTGGTGCGATTCGCTTTGAGTTGGTTAGGGGCGCAAATCATGATGAAAACCTATCTGTGTACTCTCGCTGTGCTTGTGGTCTTCGCGGGCGCCCTGCCCGCGATTGGAGAAAACCAGGCGGGCAGCTTCGCCGGATCGCTCTCGGCTCCGCGGCAGATCATCCAACCCATTGATGAAAAAGAGCTTGTGACGCTGACCGGCAACACGCATCCGCAGGCCCTCGCCAAATTCGATCGTGGGCCGGTTCTGGATGATATGGTCCTCGATCATCTGCTGCTTCAGCTCAAGCGCAGTCCCGAGCGCGAACGCGGCCTCGCGGAGCTCATCGACGAACTTCACAACCCGCGTTCGGCCAACTTCCATCGCTGGCTCACAGCCCAGGAATTCGGCGAGCGATTCGGGCCTGCCGCAGACGACATCAGCACACTTTCGAGCTGGCTTTTCTCTCACGGCCTACAGGTTAACCTGATCTATCCGAGCGGCATGGTGATAGACATCACGGCGACGGCGGGCCAGATCCGTGAGGCGTTCCACACCGAGATCCACCACTACGACGTGAGCGGCGAACAGCACATTGCCAATGCCTCCGATCCGCAGCTTCCGGCGGCGCTCCAGCCGGTAGTGGAGGGTTTCGCTGCCTTGCACGATTTCCGGCCGCAGGCCCACATGCGGCGGCACTTCTCGTTTGGATTCCAGGGCTTTGAGTTTTATGAACTCGGGCCACAGGATTTCGCCACCATTTACAATCTGAACCCGCTGTGGAACGCGTCAAGCCCGATCCGCGGGGCCGGCCAGACGATCGTGGTCCTGGAAGACTCCGACATGAACGCCGCCGACTGGACCACCTTTCGATCCGCTTTCGGCCTTGCCCCCTACGCCGGCACGCTTACCCAGATTCATCCTGAGCCCCAGACGGGACCGCCGAACTGTACCGACCCCGGACTGACCTTCGACGAAGCCGAGGCGGCGCTCGACGCCGAATGGTCCGGAGCGGTGGCCCCGGACGCCTCTATCGAGCTCGCGTCCTGCCGGAGTACGCGCACTACCTTCGCTGACCTGATCGCCGGTCACAATCTGCTGAATAGCCCCGCGCCGCCAGCCATTATGAGCGACAGCTACGGTGGATGCGAATCCGGGTACGGCATGAGCGGCAACACTGCCTACCAAAAGCTCTGGCAGCAGGCTGTTGTTGAAGGAACCTCGGTGTTCGTGGCCGCGGGGGACGAGGGAGCCGCGGAATGTGACGCCGGTCTGCACTACGCCACGCAAGGCATCGCTGTGGACGGAACGGCGTCCACGCCCTACGACGTTGCCGTGGGCGGCACGGACTTTATCGATTACGCGGAGGGCACCACGAGCGAGTACTGGACGAACACCAACGGCTCCGGTGGTAAATCGGTGCTCTCCTATGTTCCCGAGATGACCTATAACGATTCCTGCGCCAGCAGCATTCTGTTCAATTTCGAGGGATATTCGAGCGGCGGCGACTTCTGCAACAGCTCGGACGGCGAATCGGACCTCTGGGTGGCTGGAGGCAGCGGCGGACCGAGCCTCGTCTACAACAAGCCCGCGTGGCAGGCCGGCGTCTACGGACTTGTGAACAACGGGCGGCGCAACCTGCCTGACGTCTCGCTATTCGCCGGTGACGGGCTTTATACCCACGCTTACCTCTATTGCATGTCCGACAGGAATCAGGGCGGACTGCCTTGCCAATATTCGAATTCCCAGGACGCCTACTATAACAGCGCCGGAGGCACATCGTTCTCATCGCCGGCGTTCGCGGGGATTCAAGCGCTGGTGAATCAGAAGACCGGCTCCCGCCAGGGCAATCCCAATTACGTGCTCTATTCTCTGGCGGCAACCGAATACGGATCGAACAGCAACCCCAACCTGGGCAACCTCGCCGCCTGCAACACGTCCAAGGGCAAGACGATCGGCGCCGCGTGCGTCTTCTACGACGTCACGTCAGGGGACATCGACCAGCCCTGCAAGGGCGCTGATGATTGCTTCATCGTTTCCGGCGACACTTTTGGTGTGCTCTCCACGTCTTCCACGACCTTGGACGTGGCCTATCCTTCGAAGGGCGGCTGGGATTTCGCGACGGGTCTCGGTAGCGTGAATATCACCAACCTCGTGAACAGCTGGCTGCATTAGCGCGAGTCAGGGACTAGGCTGGCAGGGCACTGAGAAGAAATTCCGGCCGTGTCATCCTGAGCGAAGAAGGATCTGCTTTTGCGATTCCCCTCCTCGTGTGAGGAGGGGTGGCCGGAGGCCGGGGTGGTGCCAACTGGTTTTCCGCGAGGACACCACCCCCTGACCCCCTCCTCATGTGAGGAGGGAATCCACCACGACCGCTGCCGGCCTGAAGGCCGATGCTACCAACTCTACGGGCTTACGGTGACGGCGCTGCCGTCATACTGAATCGATTTGTCGGCGGCCGTCGCTTCCGGGCCTGCCCCGCGACCGTCTCTCACCCACACCACATTGAACGTGCGCTGCCGGAGCATTCCCGGAAAGCTCCCCTCACGCGCTCCGATACGCAATTGCTGGCGCGCGTCGTCCCAATGGATGGAGATGGTGGCGAACGCTCCTTTCTCGTAATCGTAGTTGTCATTCTCGTCTTCGTAGAGCGTGAAGTCGCCGTCCGCTCCCCGGTAAACGCGCAGCTCGATGGGGTCGGCCGCTTTCTCGTCCGCGTACTCCATTTCCGGTCCCAGCGGGATGATCGATCCGGCACGAACGTAGAGCGGAATGCGATCGAGCGGCGCGGGCGCGTCCACCGCCCCGCCGCCTTCTGTTTTCGAGCCGCTCCAGAAGTTGTACCAGCGTCCGCCGGGCAAGTAGAGCCGGCGCGAGCTAGCGCCCGGCTCGGTCACCGGACTCACCAGGATCGCCGGGCCGACCATGAACTCGTCGCCGATGTTCTGGGCGCGGAGGTCGGTGCGAAAATCCATCACCAGCGGACGCATGGGCGTGTAGGCGGCGCGCGTGGTCATTGCCGCGAGCGAGTAGATGTAAGGCATCAGGCGGTAGCGCAGCTTGTCGAACTTCGTCAGGATCGCCTGCGCTTCCGGCCCGTAGGACCACAGCTCGTTGCGGTTGCCGGCGCGCGTTCCGTGGATGCGGAAGATGGGGCAGAACGCGCCGTACTGGAACCAGCGCACAAACAGCTCACGATAAGCCGGGTCATCGGGATCACCCGAAGTAAATCCGCCGATGTCGGTCGTCCAGTACGGCATGCCCGAAAGGGCGTAATTCAGCCCGGCGGGAATCTGGCGCCGGAAGCTGACCCAGTCGGAGTTGATATCGCCTGACCACGCCGCGACGGAGTTGCGCTGCGTGCCCGCGAATGCCGAGCGCGAGAGAATAAACACGCGCTTTCGGTCGCTCGCCTGCCGCTGGCCCTCGTAGACCCCGTGGGTGTGCATCAGCGGATAGATGTTCGCGTAGCGGTCGCCGCTGCCGATCGCCAGCCGATGCCCGAGCAGGATGCTCTCCTCGCGGCCCTCGGTTTCCGGCTCATCGGTGTCAAGCCACCAGGCGTCGAGGCCGATCTTGAACAGCGCCTCGTTCATCAGCTGCCAGTAGTAAGCGCGCGCTTGCGGATTGGTGGCGTCATACAAGGCCATGCCCTGCGCATGAAAGGGCGGCTTGGCGTAAAGCGACTTGGCAATGAACCAGCCGCGGCGGTCCATCTCGTCATAGGCTGTGGAGCCAGGCTCGAAGAACGGCCACACCGAGATCATCAGGTGAAAGTGATTGCGGTGCAGATCATCCACCATGCCCTTGGGATCCGGATAGTTCGAGTTGAAGACGTGCTCGCCTTTGCGGTTCCACCAGAACCAGTCCTGAACGATGTTGTCCACCGGGATGTGCAGCTCGCGATAGCGGTGCGCTGCTTCCAGAATCTCGTCCTCGGTTTTGTAGCGATTCTTGCACTGCCAGAAACCGTAGGCCCACCGGCCGAACATCGGCGCTGGCCCGGTCAACTCGCGATAGCCTGCCATTACCTTGTCGAGCTGAGGCCCGTAGATGAAGTAATAGTCGATGGAGTCGGCCACTTCCGAGCTGATGTAGAGGGAGTGCTCGAATCGATTATTGAACCGGGTGCGCGAGGTGTTGTTCCAGAACAGGCCGTAGCCCTTGCTCGACACCAGCAGCGGCACGGCGATACTAGTGTTCTCCTGCGAAAGCTCCACCGATTCGCCGCGATAATTCCAGACCCCGGCCTGATGCTGCCCGAGGCCGTAGAGCGCTTCCGAAGATCCGTAGATGTTGATGAACGACTCGGCGCGATACGTGTCTTCCCCATTGACGCCAACGGGCGTGAGCTTGCGCGAATCGTCCTCCACCAGCCTCGCGCCGCTCGAATCGCTGAAAGCGATCACGCCATTCTGGCGCGTCACCGTCACCTTGAGCGCGTCGGTGGCCAGAGTGACGGCGTCGGCGTCGATCCCAAAGGTCCATTTGACGGGCGCCCAGGCCTGCTTGATCACCACGTAGTCGGTGCGCGCCGGAATCGCCGGGCCCGGCGCGTAAGTCACGCGAATGATCGAATCGCTGCAGACCTGGAGGCGCAGCACTCCCGACTGCATCGTCAAGAGCGCGCCATCGCTCTGCTGCTGAACGGCGGTAACGGGATTGAGCCGCTCCCATTGGCTCTGAGCCGTGGCCGGGACCAGAGTCAAAAACAGCATCGCCGCTATGACAAGAACGGGTCTTCCTCGGGTCAGAATCCGCAAGCGACTGGGGACGTCCGTATTGCCCTCCTTCTTTGAGCGGTGATCACCTTCGATTCGTCGGACAATTTCGGATCGAGCCTGTACTATAGCGTAAACCCTCCTTGCCGATTGTCCGGCCCCTGCGGGGCCGAACTGTCTTTCTGCTTTCCCTGATCCGTAGGCCTCGCCTACGGCTACGCACCGTGTTGCCCTCCGGGCAACAGGCAAGACAACGGCCCCGAAGGGGCCCAAACGATGAGTAGCCGTGGGTGCAACCCACGGACACGAAACCGCACAGAGAGAACCAACCCCGCAGGGGTTGACGTGCTGATTGTCCGGCCTCTCCCGGGCTGAATCCTCGCTTCGGTCTTCCCGACCTCATCTTGAGTACAGCGCCGTCGCGCGATTGCGCCGCAGGTGTATAGTATCTTGGCCCGGCATTCCCCTCTAAATCCTGGCAACTTCTTGCTGGGCGACGTGACGTTACGTGGTGCGCTTGACCGATGGCTGACCTTGAGGCCCTCCAAATTCTGGAGCAGGGAGTTGACGCTTGGAACGCCTGGCGCGTGTCAAAAAGCTCAAACCGCACGCCTGACCTTTCCAAGGCCGATCTCATTGCCCGGGAGTTGGCGGGCATAAACTTCACCGCGACGAATCTGGCCGGCGCAAACCTTTTTCGCGCCAATCTGACCAACGCGATCTTGAACGGCGCAATGCTCGCGGGCGCAAAGCTGCAGCAGGTCAATCTCACCGACGCACATCTGGAAGGCGCGGATCTCACAGGCGCGTTCTTCGAAGACACCAACAAGCATGGTCCGCCCGCCCGGTTGACGCGTGCCGCGTTTACGGGCGCCCAACTGCCGCGCGTGAGTTTCCGTGAACTTGACCTCGTCGGGCAAAACTTTCGCCGGATTAACCTGCACGGCGCCATTTTCAAAGACGCCAATCTGCTCCGAACCGATCTGCGCGAAGCGGACTTGCGAGACGCCGACTTGACCGGAGTCCAGGGCGGCTTGCAGCCGCAACAACTCGCGGGCGCCGATCTCACGGGCGCGAAGTTGCCGGAGCCCCTCACCAAGCTCTTCGACGAACTGAAGGCGGTCGGCGACATCTCGGAGAGCGCGCGCAAGCTGTTCCTTGCCATGCTCGTCGCCTGCCTCTACTCCTGGCTGACCATCGCCACCACCACCGACGTGAATCTGATCACCAATCGCGCTTCTTCGCCGCTGCCCATCATTCAGACCAGCATTCCGATTGTCGGATTCTACGTGGTGGCGCCGCTGCTGTTGCTGTGCGTCTACTTCTACTTCCACTTCTACCTGCAAAAGCTCTGGGAGGAACTCGGCTCCCTGCCGGCGGTCTTTCCCGACGGCCGGCGCCTGCACGAAAGGTCCGACCCGTGGCTGCTGAATGACCTGGTGCGATCGCACGTGGCGCGGCTCAGGTCGGACCGGCCGTTCATGTCGTATTTTCAGCAAGCCATTTCGATTCTGCTGGCCTGGTGGCTGGTGCCGATCACGCTATTTTTCTTCTGGGGACGCTACCTGCCGCGCCACGATTTTTACTGGACGAGTCTGCAGGTGGTACTGCTGGCGATGTCCATCACGGCGGGAGTCTTTCTTTATCGCTTGGCCGCTGCCACCTTGCGGGGGGACAAGCGTCTGGCCTTCTCGTGGTGGATGCGCCGGCTAAAAGATTTCAGGACATACAGCGGCATCGGGACATTTCTTGTAACCGGGGCTGTCCTGATGGTTGTCTCGATCGGAGCCATTCGGGGCGTCCCGCCGGGCCGGAGTCCTTGGTGGACCAATCAACCAGCTGGATGCTGGGGCTGGGTTCCGCGCGCCATGGCGGTAGTTCACTACTCACCCTTCGCCAATCTCAGGGACGCGGACCTCTCCCTCAAGCCCCCGAACGGGACAGGCAAAAATGAAGGTGAGTTGGACTTGGTGAAGGGCACCGACCTCTTCGGCGCCGACCTTAGATACGCCGATGCGTCCGTGGCATTCCTCGCGAAGGCCAATTTGATAGACGCTCGGCTCGAGGGCGCCTCGCTCCAGTTCGGCGATCTGCGGCAGGCAGCCCTGTTCGGGGCCCACCTGACCGGGGCCGACCTGACCGGGGCTCGCCTCGACAAGGCCGACCTAGCCGTGGCGCAAATGACCGGGTCCGGCCTGATAAGGGCTAGCCTTACCGCGGCCGACCTGACCGGGGCTGACCTGACGTTCGCAGAACTCACGTTCACGAAGGGGCTCACCGCCGATCAGCTCAAGACTGCCAAGAACTGGGATAAGGCCTACTACGACGATGACCTGCTGAAAGAACTCGGCCTTCCGCCTGACCACAACCAAAAACTTGCCGAGGAGCAGAAACGGGAAGAACAGAAAAAGAGCCAGCCCGCGACGGGCGCTGGCGCCGGACCGGCCCCGAAGGGCATGATGCGAGTAGCCGCAGGTGAAACCTGCGGATAAGGTGCGAAACAGATGGACCTCCCTCCTCGCCCGCGCACCCATCCGGCGGCCCCGAAGGGGCCTGACCGTGAGTAGCCGCAGGTGGAACCTGCGGATTGAGGTGCGAACCAAGACAGACCAACCCCGCAGGGGTTGACCACCTCGCCGATTGTCCGGCCCCTGCGGGGCCGCGATTGATTTTTGCGGGCTACGGATATCCGTAGGCTTCGCCTACGGCTACTCACGGTGTTGCCCTTCGGGCAACCAACCTGGCTGGCCCGCAACGGGCCTGACCTTGGGTAGCCGTGGGTGCAACCCACGGACACGAAACCGCACAGAGAGAACCAACCCCGCAGGGGTTGACCGGCGATAGAATCTGCCCATGTCAACTTACACCGCGATCACCTACCACATCGTCTTCTCCACGAAGGACCGTGCGCCTGTTCTGCACGCTGACCGTCGTCCTGACCTGTTCCGCTACATCTGGGGGATCATTAACAACCGCGATGGCCATCTGTATCGGATCAACGGAGTGCAGGATCACTTGCACATTCTCACCAGCCTTCATCCTTCGGTATGCCTGGCGGACTTGGTGAAGGACATCAAAACAGGTTCGGCACGGTGGATTAAGGAGAATAAGGTCTTTGCGCATTTTGACCATTGGCAGGACGGCTATGCTGCGTTCACCTGCGCACCCCGCGACCGTGAAGGGTTGATCGAGTACATCAAGGGTCAAGAGGAGCATCATCACAGGGTGACGTTCGAGGAAGAATACCGGAAATTGTTGACGGAGTTCGCAATCAAATTCGACGAACGGTACCTATTCTGATCGCTGGCCCCGAAGGGGCCCGACCATGAGTGAAACCCACGGATTGGTAAGATCGCAATAATGGAATCAACCCCGCAGGGGTTGACCTGCTCGCCGATTGTCCGGCCCCTCCGGGGCCGAGATTTCTTTCAGGCTCCACCGATCCGCAGGCTTCGCCTGCGGCTACTCACCGTGTTGCCCTCCGGGCAACCGTGCACCATGCCCACTACTGACCCCCCGTGTTCGGCTCGGGCCGGGCAACGAACCTGAATGGCCCACGGGCCTGACGGGGCCCCGAAGGGGCTGGGCGATGAGTAGCCGTGGGTGAAACCCACGGAAACCGAGCCGCACGTAGAACCAACCCCACAGGGGTTGACCTGATGCCCCCGATGACTCAATGCCTCAATCGGCCTTCAGCTTGATCGATTCGATTTCCCGACGCGCCCGGTCCAGAATATCCCGGATGCTGGTGGCATCCTCGGCGTTGCCGCCGGTGCGCTTCACCGCCTGTAAGGCCGCCTTTAGCACCATGGCTCCGGTGGTGGCCACCATCGCGCCTTCGGGTCCGGCTCCGGGCGCCCACACTCCCCATTCCTTGGTGCGATTCCAGATGTCGCTCACGCGACCCTTCTCCCGTTCCAGTTCCGAACGGCCTGCGTCGGCCAGCGTGTAGACGCGCTTGCCTTCGCGGGTCTCGGAAGTCACGAGGCCCTCATCCTCGAGTTGCTGGAGATTGGGATAGACCGCGCCGGCGCTCGCCCGATAAAGACCGCCGGAACGCTCTTCCAGGTCCTTGATGATCTGATAGCCGTGCTTGGGGCCACTCTCGAGCAGCGACAGTATCGCCAGCCGCACTTCGCCGGTGTCAAAAAACCTCGACCCGCGCCCCCAAGGACCCATGCCCGCCCATTCCCAGCCGCCAAACCACCCTCTGCCATGCCTGCCATGCCGCATACAACCCTCCTCACGCATTCTCCGCCAGCGGCGAAACGGACCTCTGGCCTCAGCCCTGCACCTTTCATAATCCATGGTGAACTCTCCTTTGTGGACGGGCGCTGTAGCGGCGGTGTCCTCCACCGCCGCATTCGGATTCCCTAGTTCATTTCGTCGGTGTGGGCACCGCCGCTATAGCACCTGATCTCATGAACGTACTCAGATATATCGTAAGATATGTCTTATGTCAAGCGGTGTAGAGCCAGCCCTACTTCAACCCGACGCCCAAGCACGCGCCCGTCCCCGCGCCGCTCGGGACCAGCGGAGTTTTCCACAGGCTAAGCTTATGAGCACAATGAATGAAAAAAAGTTTCTCACTTTTCTTACTTTCACCCAATGTCCCACGCATCGGTGGCAGCCTCCCCACATATGCGTCCACGCAAACAAAATCGGTCTCGCAGCGCCTTACACGTTCACAAGCCGGCCTCGTCGCCGAACCGCCCGCTCCGGCCGGTTCGTGACCTGAAGAATGAGGCGGATAAGCTGTTTGAAGAAGCTCGGAGCGCCCCCGATTCCGAAGCCAGCCAGATGGTTCGCGCTCTCATCGTCAGTGGAATCCATGCGGCCGAGGCGGTTCCCTACCGGGAAGGCTCCTCAGAGATCGAGATCGGCCGGGAACGGCGGCGCCAGCTGGTGAACCGGCGGCCCACTGGTGAGTTCATCGCCGAGGGCCGCCGCACAAAGGCGCGGGCCAGAAAACTGGAAAACATGCTCGACGACGTGTTGGACGCTGTGGCAAGCGCTGCGGAGGGAAAGATGGATCCCAGTGACGTCTACAACCGCATCTCCGAAATCTTGGGATTCAGGTCGCCGCTGGTGCCGCTCGTCGAGCGGGGCACAGATTCGCCTCCCATGGGTGTGGTTCCGGCCCCGAAAGATGAGTCATTGAACCGATGAGCCGTGGACTCATTGGAATCGGAGGAGGTTCCTCTTTGGATATCGAAACTGAGCTGCCCATCGACCCGACCGAGCCGGATCCCGCTCTGGCGACCGTGGTGACGGTGGAGGGTAACCATACGGACGAGGATGCAGGCGACAGCCCGGCCCAGGCACCCGCTCAACCGCACCCTCCGTTTCCCTCACCCGCCGCCCCTTCATCGAAGATCTCCCCGCGCAAGCTCGCCGCGAACCGCGCCAACGCGCGAAAGTCCACCGGACCGCGCACCGCGAAAGGGAAGCGGCGCGTGAGCCTGAACGGTTACCTGCACCGCCCGGCGCGCCCCTCCGTCCGGCTGCTCGGGCTCGCCGAGGCCAGGACCCTACGCCAGGAGCCCGGTTCCGCCGAGCGCCTGTACCAGGAGCTGATCGCCCCTTACGAGCCCGCCCCGGCGCTCCTGAGGATGCACTTCCAGGACCTCGCGCGGCTGCATCTGGAACTCGAAGCCTGGGAGCGCATCCGCGACGCGCAACTCGAGCATCGCTGGCAGCAGAACGACGTGGAGCGGCGCCGCCGCTACCAGGAAATGGAGCGCGACCTCGCCGCGACCGCCCAGCAACAGCTCGAGCGCGGGCTCTGCCAGGTGGACGATTCGCCTGCCAAGTTCAAGCGGATGGCGGAGTATTTCGTCCTGCTCAAGCAACATCTGCAGAGGCGGAATTTCAACGTGAGCAACATCCTCAGCATGCTTTACGGCCAGAAGGTCGAGCCCCGCCACGACCGCGCCCAAACCATCTGCATCGGATGCCAAAAACTAATGTCGGGAAAGGTGCCGGACCCGCCGCGGCGGGACCTCGAGCTTCTGATCGGGCTGATCGAAGAGGAATATCGCGAGGCCATGAGGACTTATCTGCTCAAGCTCGATGAGAACACCATGACACGGTTCGCCTGCCTCGCGGGTCTCGGCGTGAACACCATCGCAGACCAGCGAATGCAGCGCCAGGGACAGTGGCTGCGGCAGGCGATCGACCGCAAGCAGAAGGTGATCACGGACCTGCTGAAGGTACTCCGTCCCGGTCCCTTGGGCGCTCGGGCCGTGACCGATGCCGATGGCGAGGACCCTCGAAATTTTGCAAATTTTGAAGGAAGCAAACCCACAAATAATTCAGAATCATCAAGTTCCGCAGAACGCCTTGGCAAATCAAACCCACCGAAAGCCACACGCGGACGGCGCTCTCGCCGATAAACCCGGGCCGAGCGCATCCAGCCTGACGATGGAGAAATGGGCACAGGCGAGCCTGGAGTAGACTACACCAATAGCCTAAACAGATAGTCGATGTCTTTCAAGTGGCGTGGCTACGGTTTGAAGCGGAAGATCGAGCCGTCGTCATCATCGCCGCCGTGCACGGTGGTTCCGAAGAAGACGCCGCCGCCGGCGGGTAGGAGTCCGTTGTAGGGAAACGCCGCGTCCGGCGAACCCTGGAAGCGATAGACCACACTCTCGGTCCATTGACCGCCCGCGCCGGGAGTCATCTTGAAGATCACGCCGCAACCGCAGCTCGACGCACCGCCCTCGCTGGTGGTCCCGTAGAGATTGCCTGCGGCGTCAAACGCCAGGTTGCTGATCGGACTGCTGCCGTCCGAACCACCCCGGAAGCTATAAAGCACGGACTCCGTCCAGACGCCGTTCACCCGGCTCAGCCGGAAGACGGACCCCAGATCGTTCGCGCCGTCATAGTAGGAAGTGCCATAAAGATTGCCGGCAGCGTCGGAGATCAAAGCGCCATAAGGAAAGCCGGCGTCAGGCTCGCCCTGGAAGGCATACAAGGTCTTATACGTCCAGCCGCTGCTTCCGGCCGGCGAAAGCTCGAAGGCGGTACCGCTGCCGTACTGGCCGCCCGCCGTGGCCACGCCCCAGAAGTTGCCCGCGCGATCGAGCAACAGCCGGCCCGGCGATCCGCCGCCTCCATCCGCGCCGCCCGTAAAGGTGTGGAGGATCGTCTCCTTCCATCCGCCGGCTGCCGGCGTAAGCTTGTAGATCACGCCAAACCCGGCGGCGCCGCCGGTCGGCGTCATACCGTAAAGATTGCCTCGAGCGTCGATCGTCAACCCAGCGCCGGGGCCAGTGCCGTCGGTGCCGCCCGTGAAGTTGTGGATCACGGTCTCGTACCAGGTTCCGTTGCGGCGGGTCAGCTTGAAAGCCACGCCGCAGCCTCCGTCACAACTGCCACCGGTCCCGCCCGCCACGGTGGTGCCGTACAGATTGCCGGCGCTATCCAACGTGACGCCGCCGTAAGGCTCGCTGCCGTCGGACGCGCCCCGGAAGCTGTAGAGTACGGTCTCGGTCCAGCCTTGCGTCGAGGGCGACAGCATCACTACAGCGCCGCTGTCATGATCGCCGCCCGAAACCGCGGTGGCGTAAATATTCCCGGCGGCGTCGAGGACAAGATCGCTGTCCGGGTACTCTCCGTTGGTGTCGCCGAAACTGAAGATCACGCGTTCGCTCGCGGCCCAGGCGGCGCTCGTCAAAATCAAAGTCACTGCCAACAGAGCTGTAATCCTGACAAAAGTCCCGGCCTTGGACTGAATACTGCCGCGTGTCACCATCGCTGCCTCCATCCTTGTCAAGGGCACTCTCGAGCGCCCCGTGTCACTGCCGTCCAGTTCCGCGGCACTATAGCACCGAATGCGCACTGAGTTGTCGGAATCAACTATCTCTGGCCTAACTGCAGTATGCCGCCGCGCGATTCCCGGTAGTGTCTCAGTTTGTGGTGCAGGCATCTTCTCTGCGATGTGCCCAAGAGAACGCTGGGAGGCGTGCATCACAAGCCGGCTGCATGTCACCTCGCGGCTACCTGCGATACAATCGCTCCTGCATGGTTTCCCAAGCGAGTGTGGCCGACCCGGCGCGATTGATGCGTGTGCTGGGCATCGATCCCGGCCTGAACCTGACCGGCTACGGCGTGATCGATCGCCGCGGGCGCGAGGCCGTACTGGTGGAAGCCGGCGTGATTCGTCTGCCGCCGGCGCATCGAGACAACCTGGCGGAGCGGCTCGAGAAGTTGTTCGAGAGTGTGAGCGAGGTCATCCGCGAGTTCCAGCCCGGGATGGTGTGCCTGGAGGAAGTGTACAGCCACGCCGATTACCCTCGCACCGCGATCCTGATGGGGCATGCTCGCGGCGTGATCTGCCTGGCGGCGCGGCTGGCACAGGTGAGGGTGGTGAGCCTGCCCGCAAAACGCATCAAACAGTCTGTCACCGGCAATGGCAATGCCAGCAAGCTGCAGGTGCAGCGAGCCGTCCAGCATCATTTCTCGCTGGACGGCGTGCCACATCCGCCCGACGTGGCGGACGCGCTGGCGGCGGCGCTTTGCTACGTGCAATCTTTGCGGGAGTGCGGAGCGCTCCGCAGGCCCTCGGCGATGGCTCGATAAGCGCGCCTCTGTGTCCTCTGTGTCAAGCTCTGCGGCCCCTGTGTTAAGAGCTTTTAACACGGAGGTCACAGAGGAAACACGGAGAGCACGGAGAGAGGCCGCGGGGATATCTGTATGAAGCCGTCAAGGCGTGGTTTTCTGGGGCTTGTCGGCGGCGCGGCGGCATTGCCGCTCGCCAAGCGACTGGCCTTAGGCAAACCGGTTGGGCTGAATGACGCGAGCGCTACGGCCCTCGATCCCCGACTCCCGAGTCCCGCCGTAAATATGCAGCCAGCGCAAGAACCCGTGGGCGGCGGCAAGATCGGCTACGCCATAGTGGGTCTCGGCCGCATCTCGATGGGCCAGTTCATGCCGGGCGTGAAGGCGGCCGGCCGGCGCTCACAGATTACGGCGCTCGTGAGCGGCCATCGCGACAAAGCCGAGCGCATGGCCGCGCAGTACGGCGTGCCGCGCAACGCCCTCTACAACTACCAGAACTACGAGCAAATCGCACATAATCCGAATATCGACGCGGTCTACATCGCGCTGCCGAACAGCATGCACGCCGAATACACCGTCCGCGCCGCGCAGTCGGGCAAACACGTCCTCTGCGAAAAGCCGATGGCCAATTCCGTCGCCGAGTGCGAGCAGATGATCGACGCCTGCAAGCGGGCGCAGCGCAAATTGATGATCGCGTATCGGTGCCGCCTGGAGCCGACCAATTTGCGGGCCGTCCAGCTCATCCGCGGCGGCTACGTGGGCACGCTGCAGATTATCGACACTGGCTTCGGATTCACCATCGCGCCCGGCGAGTGGCGTCTGAACAAAAAGATGGCGGGCGGCGGGCCGATGGTCGACGTCGGCATCTACAGCCTGCAGGCCTGCCGCTATCTGAGCGGCGAGGAGCCGGTCGAGGTCAGCGCCAACTGGTCGGTGATCGATCGCGACGGGCGCTTTACGGAAGTTGAGGAGAACCTCAACTGGACCATGCGATTCCCTTCCGGCGTGCTCACCACCTGCTACACGAGCTACGGCGCCAATTGCGGCAACACCTATCGGGCGACCGGATCGAAAGGCTGGGTCGAACTGGGTCCGGCCTTCACCTATGAGGGCATTCGCATGCGCTCCGAGGGAGTGGAATCGGTGGCCCTCGCGCAACCCGCGACGGATCGATATCCCGACCAGTTCTCGCGCGAAGCCGATCACTTCGCCGACTGCATCCTCGGCGATCACGAGCCGGTCACGCCCGGCGAGGAAGGCCTGCGGGACGAGAAGCTGATTCAAGCGATTTATCAGTCGTGCCGGGAGGGGCGGCCGATCAAGCTGTAGCGTCTGGTGGGGAAGTGACGAGTGACAAGTGGCGAGTGGTGCCGCTCGTCACTTGTCACTCCCACGTTGAGGGCGGAGACGGTGGGTGAAAGGATGCTGTCTTGATCTCCGAGATTTCTGGAGAGGTCTTGTACGATCGCATGCGGCGCAACTCGCTGCTGGTGCGAGTCGATTCGCTTTGCTATGAAATCCTGGTGCCGACCGGAATCGCGTCGCGGCTGCGCCAGACTCCGCCCGAGGAGCGGCCAAACCCCCTGACGTTTTATACCATCTACTATATTGACGGCGGCCTCGGCGGCGGGCATTTGACGCCCAAGCTGGTGGGCTTCCTTGATCCGCTTGATCGCGAGTTCTTCGAGACCTTCACCGACGTGCCCGGCGTGGGCTTCGCCAAGGCGCTCAAGTGCCTGGTGCGTCCTATCAATGAGATCGCGCAGGCGATCGAGCGCGGCGACGTGCGACTCTTGCAGGAGCTGCCGGGCATCGGGCCGAAGATGGCCGAGCGCATCTCGACGGAGCTTCGGGGTAAGATGGCGAAGTTCGCCCTCGCGCCGAGCGAAGCGCCGCTCTCGGTGGAGCGCGAGACCGACGCCGAGCTGCGGTTGGAGGCCGTCCAGGTGCTCGAGCAGCTCGAGTATACTCGGGGCGAGGCGCAGCGCATGGTGGCGGACATCTTCGCCCGCCACAAGCACCTGAAGTCGGTAGAGGAGTTCTTGAAGCATGTGTTCGAGCAAAAACAAGGCGGCGGATGAAGAGATTGCCGATTGATGATTGCCGATTGACGACTTGATGGCTGGCCAACGGAAATTGATGAGAGAACGACTGGTATCGCCGAAGCTGATCTCCCCCGAGGACGAGAAGCTGAATCTCACCCTGCGTCCGCCGACGCTTGCCGAGTACGTGGGGCAGGCACGGTTGCGGGAGAAGCTTGAGATCGCGCTCGGCGCCGCCCGCCAGCGCGGCGAAGCGCTGGAGCACACGTTGTTCTACGGCCCGCCGGGACTGGGTAAGACAACGCTCGCGCACATCATTGGCAACGAGATGAAGGCGAAGGTTGTGGTGACCTCAGGGCCCGCCCTCGAACGTACCGGCGACCTGATGGGGATTCTCACCAATCTCGCCGAGCACGACGTGCTGTTCATCGACGAGATTCACCGGCTGCCTGCCGCCGTGGAAGAGTTTCTCTACCCAGCGATGGAGGATTTCAAGGTCGACTTCGTCCTCGACAAGGGCATGTTCGCGAAGACCGTCAATGTGCCGCTGAAGAAGTTTACGCTGGTCGGCGCCACCACGCGGGCAGGAAGCCTCTCGGCGCCGCTGCGCAATCGTTTTGGGCTGTTCTACCACCTCGAGTTTTACAATGAGGATGAGTTGCGCCAGATCGCGCTGCGCTCGGCGAAGATTCTGGGAATCGAAGTGGAGGAGGCCGGCGCCACCGAGATTGCGCGACGGGCGCGCGGCACGCCGCGCATCGCCAATCGACTGTTGCGCCGCGTCCGCGATTATGCCGACGTGAAAGCAAAGGGACAGATCACCGGCCAGGTTGCGATCGCGGCGCTGAGCCTTGAAGGGGTGGACGAAACCGGACTCGACGATCTCGATCGCAGCTTTATGACGACGATCATCAAGACGTATCGCGGCGGTCCGGTGGGTGTGGAGGCGCTCGCGGCCACGCTGAACGAAGAAGTCGACACTCTGGTCGACATGGTGGAGCCTTACCTGCTTCAGCAGGGATTCATCAGCCGGACCAAGAGCGGCCGGCGCGTCACCGACGCCGCTTACCGGCATTTGAATCTGCCGATGCCGGTGGGGACGATGGCGCCGCTGTTCGATCAGGCGGGATCAGTCCATGAGTGAGAGCGTTCTGAACGCGGACCAGACGGCGAATCAGGCTGCGAGCGCATCAATCGACCCGGGCGCGATGTCACCGGAAGTGCGCCGCCGCAAGATGATCCAGGAAATCACGCCGCACTTCGGCGAATTGCGGCGCTGCCGTTCCACCCGGGAACTTCTGGCGAGTCCCGTTTATCAGCACCTGGAGCCCATCATCCGTGAGGTGCTCGGCACGCCCGAGACGGGATGTTTCTGGCGCGCAAATCCGCCCGTCCGCACAGGGTATCGCCTTGTGGCCTGGAACCTCGAACGCGGGATCGAGCTTGACCGTCAGATTGATGCCTTGCAGTCGCATCCTTACCTGCGCGAGGCGGACGTGCTGCTGCTGACGGAGACCGATCTGGGCATGGCACGCTCCGGGAACCGGAACGTGGCGCGGGAAATTGCGCGAGCACTGGGCTCCTATTACGCCTTCGTGCCCTGTTATCTCAACCTCGCCAAGGGCTCAGGCCTCGAATACCACGCCGAGGGCGAAAACGAGCTCGGCCTGCACGGCAACGCGATCGTAAGCCGTTATCCATTGCGAAACGCGCGCGCTGTGTTCCTCAAGAATGGGTTCGACAAGATGGCGGGCCGCGAAAAGCGTCTGGGCCGACAGGCGGCGGTTATCGCTGATGTGGATTTCCCGAACTGCACCGTGACCGCCGTCTCGAGCCATCTCGACGCCAACTCGAGCCAGCGTCATCGCGCAAACCAGATACGCGATATTCTCAACGGATTCGATGGTCTGGGCGGAATCGCCTGTGCTGACGAAGGCCGACCCGTGGTAATCGGCGGAGACTGGAACACCACGACCTATAATTCATCGACGCCTGCCTGGGCCATCGCCGGCTTCTGGCTCCGCGTCTTCATGGGCGTGGACAACGTCATTAACAATCACTACCTGCATCCGTACCGCCGGTTCGAAAAGAACCTTTTCCAGACCCTGGAGCGGCATGGCTTTGATTACAAGGCCTGCAACCGGCTCGGCGAGCGCACCGGCGGCTACGACGCAGCTTGCGTCAAGACCCGGCAGGGACTGAGCGAGTGGGTGCCGAACTGGTGCTTCGCTTTCATGCGCTGGGCACTCAGGAATCATGAAGGACGCTGTCCGATCAAGATCGACTGGTTCGCCACGCGGGGCATCGAGGTCCGCGATCCCGTGGTGCTGCACGAGTTTCGCGAATGCGACGCGCCGCTGTCGGATCATGATCCGATCGGGGTCGATGTGATTATCGATTGAGAATTGACGATTGACGATTCGGTGCTGGCGCTCGAAAGACAAGCTTTACGAAAGACAATCGTCAATCGACAATCAGCAATCGGCAATTTCATGAAGCGTGTATTCCTCGCACTCGGCTCCAACCTCGGAGATCGGCGAGCCAACATCGAAACGGCTCTCAAGAAGCTGGCGGAGGACGGAGTGAAGGTACAGCGCGCCTCGTCGTTCTACCGCACTGAGCCAATCGGCTACACCGCGCAGCCTTGGTTCGTGAACTGTGCCGCGGAGGTCATGACGGATCTCATGCCGTTGCAGCTGGTGCGGCGCTGCCAGGCGATTCAGCGGGAGATGGGACGCCGTCCTGGACCGCGCAATGGTCCGCGACTGATCGACATTGACATTTTGCTCTATGAAAGCGTCGTGATGCATTCGCCCGAGGTGACGATTCCGCACCCGCGAATGGCCGAACGACGCTTCGTGCTCGTGCCGCTCAGCGAAATCGCCGCCGATGCCGAGCATCCGGTGACGCGGCAGACAGTTCGCGAAATGCTGGGCGCGGCACCGGCCGCAGCCGTGGTGAAGCTCGATAGTTGCTAGTCGCCAGCCGAGCTACAATCGAGAACAGCTGACTGCCACTGACAACGGACAGCTGACTACAGCTGACAACTGACGACTGGCAGTCGAAAATGCCCGAGACGGCACATTACGATCCTCCCCGCTTCATAGCTATTGAAGGCCCGATGCGAGTCGGCAAGAGCACGCTGGCGCGTCTGTTGACGGAGCGCTTGGGTGCGCGAATGTTGACCGACGTCGAGGACAATCCTTTCCTGGCGCGATTCTACCGCGAGCAGCCTGGCGCCGGCTTCGCCGCTCAAATGTATTTCCTGATGGAGCGTTTCAAGCAGTGGCGGGCGCTCGATGCCGGCAGCGCGGCTCGCCGGCTGATCATCAGCGATTATCTGTTCGAGAAAGACCGGATCTATGCTTATCTCAACCTGAACGATTCCGAGTTGAGTCTTTATCGTCAGTATTACGATCTGCTCGCGGAGCAGGTGCCGATTCCAGACCTGGTGGTATACTTGCAAGCGAAGCCCGAGACCTTACGGGTTCGCATCGGCATGAAAGGCGCGCCGATGGAGCACGAGGTTTCGGACGAGTACTTGGAAGAGTTGGTGAAGGCGTACGACCACTTCTTCCATCATTATCAATCGAGCGACCTGCTGGTGGTGGAAACGTCCGAGATGGATTTTGTCCACCGGAACGCCGATCTCGAAGAGTTGCTGAAGCGGCTCCGCCAGCCGGTGCGCGGCACGCAGTATTTTTTACCGCTTAGATCCGCCAATGCGGACTGAGACGAAGTAGGCGCCAGGTTTTAGGTGCCAGGTGTCAGGGAAATGCTTGACCCCTAGCGCCTAATCCCTAGTTCCTGACCCCAAATTCAGAGGAGGCGCCATGGACCCGAATCTTGAGGCCGTGAGCAAGGTAACCGTTCCCGACATACTCGACCGCAAGCTGCGCGGCGAGCGCATCACCTGCCTGACCGCCTACGATTACCCCACAGCGCGCCTGGTGGACGAAGCCGGCATCGATACGATTCTGGTAGGCGACAGCCTGGCTCAAACTGTGCTCGGCTATGACTCTACGGTTCCGGTGACCGTCGACGAGATGCTGCACCATCTGAAAGCCGTGCGCCGCGCCGTGCGTCGCGCCCTGCTGATGGTCGACCTCCCCTTCGGCGCTTATCACACCGAGCCCGGACGCGCCGTCGAAGTGGCGATCCGCTATCTCAAAGAGGGCGGCGCCGAAGCGGTGAAGCTCGAAGGCGGACGACGCCGCGTCGAGGTGATCCGCAAGCTCGTAGAGGCCGAAATCCCGGTCGTCGGCCACGTCGGGCTGACGCCGCAATCGGTGCACAGCATGGGCGGTTATCGCGTGCAGGGCAAGACCGTGGAATCCGCCGGCGACCTGGTGGCAGACGCGGAAGCCGTGGAGGAAGCGGGCGCGTTCGCCATCGTGCTCGAGGGCGTTCCCCGTGAGCTTGCCGGAATCATCACTCGCCGCCTGCGAATCCCTACGATCGGTATCGGCGCGGGTCCGGAGTGCGATGGACAGGTGCTGGTGTTCCACGATCTGGTCGGATTGAGCTTCCAGAGTCCGGCGAAATTTGTGCGCACCTATGCCGATCTCGCCGGCACGTTGCGTTCGGCGCTCGCCGACTATCGCCGCGACGTCCTGGAAGGCGCTTATCCGGATGATCGCGAAAGCTATCACTGGTCGGCTGCGGTACGCGCCGAATTTGAGCGTGTTCGAACGTAGCCCTTAGCTGTCAGCCTTCAGCTTTCAGCCATCAGCGCTCCGTTACGGGTTTGCTGACGACTGAAGGCGGATCGCTGAAGGCTGAAAGTCGAAAAGCTGGATTCTGTCCTCACCATGCGCCTTATCACATCCCTCAGCGAAATTCACTCCTTGACTCTCGAACTTCGCAAGCGCGCGGCGAGCATCGGCCTGGTACCCACGATGGGCGCGCTTCACGAGGGTCATCTGAGCCTGGTGCGGCACGCCCAATCGGACGGCAGCGCGCTGGTGGTCTCCATTTTCGTGAACCCCACGCAGTTCGGCCCCTCGGAAGACTACACCCGCTATCCACGCAGCCTGGACCGCGATTGCGAGGCGCTGGCGCCGTTCGATCCCGATATTGTGTTTGCGCCGGACGCATCCGTCATGTACCCGGAGCGCTTTGAGACCTACGTCACGCCCGGAAATATCGCCCAGCGGTTCGAGGGCGCAGTGCGCCCAGGACACTTCCGTGGCGTGGCCACCATCGTCCTCAAGTTCTTGAACCTCGTTACGCCGGACGTGGCGTATTTCGGCCAGAAGGATTTCCAACAGACCGCGGTGCTGCGGCGTATGATCGCCGATTTCAACCTGGCAACGCGAGTCGTGACTTGTCCCACCGTGCGCGAGCCGGACGGTCTCGCTTTGAGCTCGCGCAACGCCTACCTGGGTCCGGAGGGTCGGCGTGCGGCTGCGGTGCTCTATCGCAGCCTGGGCCGCGCTCGCGAGCTGTTTCATGGCGGCGAGACTCAGGCCGACGCGCTCGTGGCGGCGATGCGCGCTGTCCTTGAAGCCGAACCGCGAGCAAAGATCGATTACGCTGCGGTCGTTCGGCCCGACACGCTGGAACCGCCCGCGCAGATCACTCCGGGATGCGTGGCGCTGGTGGCGGCGCGCGTGGGACCGGCGCGGCTGATCGATAATGTGATCCTCGGACCGGCAGGCGCATCGGACGAAGAGCTGATCGAGCTTGCGACCACGCCATCGTGAGCGAGGTACTCGCGTTGATAGCGCTTTCAGTTGCGGGATCGGCATTCCCGCGAAGGCAGGAATCCACTGCGGACCGGCCTGCCTTCCCAACCTGCCACTCCTGAGCCTCCCGCAGTTATACTGATGGCTATGCCATCACGTCGCCGTTTCCTCACCGATCTTGCCGCGTTGGGCGGAGGCGCCCTCGCTCTCGGACGCGCATGGCCACACCCAATCGTCGGGCGCGCGGCGACCCTGTCGCTGTCGGGCGCCGCCAAGACTGCGGCCGCCCCCACGGTGCCCGTCCGCTACACGAACGTCGCTGGCGCCGCCGGGCTCGACTTCCTGCAGGACGCAACCGCCTCCGACCAGAAATACTATCTCGAGACCATGGGCACGGGCTTGGGCTGGATCGATTACGACCAGAACGGCCTGATGGATCTCTACTTCGTGCAGTCCGCGGCGACGGAAAACTACAAGCCGGCGCGCCCGCTGCGCTCGGCGCTCTATCGCAACAACGGTGACCGGACCTTTACCGATGTGACGGAGAAGGCCGGCGTCGGCAGCGCGGGACTGTACGGCCAGGGCGTTGCTGTGGGTGACTTCGACAACGACGGATTCCCCGATCTCTACGTGACCGGCTACGGCCGCTCGATTCTTTATCGGAACAACGGCGACGGCACTTTCACCGACGTCACCGAGAAGGCCGGCGTGGCGAACACCGGCGGGTGGGGCACCAGCGCCGGTTGGTTCGATTACGATCGCGACGGCTACCTCGACCTGCTGGTTTGCAACTACATCGAATGGTCGCCCCAGAACAACATCTGGTGCGGCGATCACAAGCCCGGGTATCGCGCCTACTGCCATCCCGACAACTATAAGGGCCAGCGGCTGAAGCTCTACCATAATAATCACGACGGAACCTTCACCGACGTCAGCCAGAAGTCAGGCGTGGGTATGCCCGAGGCCAAGGGTATGGGCGTCGTGCTGGCCGATTTCAACAACGACGGCTGGACCGACATCGCCGTCGCCAACGATACCTGGCCGAATTTTCTCTTCATCAATCAGAAGGACGGCACGTTTAAGGACGTCTCGTTCATCTCGGGCCTTGCCGCCAGCGAAGACGGCAAATACGAGGCCGGGATGGGCATCGACGCCGCCGACCTTGACGGCGACGGCTGGCTTGATATCTACATCACGCACCTCGATCACGAGCTGAATCGGCTCTATCGCAACAATCACGACAGCACATTCGACGACGACACCTACCCGAGCGGCATCGGCAATTCGGCCATTGATCTGAGCGGCGTCACCATGAAGTTCCTGGATTACGACAACGACGGCTGGGTGGACATCTGCCAGTTGAACGGCGCCATGCTCGACAACATCAGCCTCTATCATTCCGAGGTGACTTACAAAGAGCCGATGCTGATGTATCGGAATCTCGGCGGGGGCAAGTTCAAGAAGGTGTCGGATCAACTGGGCCCCGACTTCATCCATCCCATCGCGGGACGCGGGCTCGCGGTCGCCGATTACGATAACGACGGCGATCTCGATCTTGCCGTCAACGTGCGCGGCGATCGCGCCGGGTTGCTGCGTAACGACGGCGGCAATGCCAACAACTGGCTGCAGGTGCTGTTGATCGGGACCAAGTCGAATCGCGACGGCGTGGGCGCGTCATTGCGCCTGGTGTCGGAAGGATTCACGCAAGTAAAGCAGCGCCAGGGCGGCATGGGCTACATGTCAGCCAGCGATCCTCGAGTTCACTTCGGCCTGGGCGCCCGCAAGGGGGTTGAGTCGCTCGAGATCACTTGGCCGAGCGGCGCGGTTGAGAAGCTCGACAAAGTCCCGGTCAACCAGATCGTCACCGTAAAGGAAGGTGAGGGGATTGTCCCGCGCTCGTTTCCGCGGATTTCCGGCACAGCTCCCGGCCGCTAACATCTTGTCGAGATCCACGCCGTACGCGAAACCGGCCACCTCCCTTGGCCGAACGGCAGCGAAAATTGCACCTCCGGCGATATCTCGGCTTGAACTGAAAGACTTACGCACGCATAGGCGGCGGCACTTGCGCGAGGTGATAAACTGCTTAAACCCGGCTTTGAAAACGCGATGAATGACTCGCATCGCCGGTACGGCCCGCGTAATCGGGTGTAGTCTGGTTCGCAGACATGAGACCGCGAGTCTGCGCCCGTCATCCGCCAGCCACTGGGCGGCGTGACGCAGCGCCATTAATGCCGAATGGGGGGTTTTCGTGCGTGTGCCTTCGTGCAGGATCGTGGGGACTTGGGCCCGGTGTCTTCTGGGCATTCTACTGCTGGCCGGCGGAGCCTCAATTTCCGAGGCGCAAGAACAGCCGGCCAAGGCCCTCGATTTCGACTCCGCAATACAGCATATCGTTTTCATCATTAAGGAAAACCGGAGTTTCGACAACCTATTCGGAACCTTTCCCGGGGCCGACGGGACGACCACCGGCACGATATCAACGGGTCAGACGCTGACGCTGCGCCACACGGCCGATCGAGTGGCTCGCGACCTCCAACATTCCTATACGGACGCGACCATCGCAATCGACAACGGAAAAATGGACGAGTTCGACCAGATCAATGACCCCGGGTTCGGGTGCAACGTCAATGGCGATTACCTTTGCATGACTCAGTATTCTCAGGCAGATATTCCAAACTACTTTGCCTATGCCAGACATTTTGTGCTGGCTGATCACATGTTCACCTCGCTGAAGGGTACGAGCCTGCCCAATCACTTGTACACCATCGCGGCTCAGAGTGGCGGCGTGATCGGTAATCCGGGGGGGCAGGTAACGAGCTGGGGATGCGATGCACCTGAAGGGACTACAGTGCCGGTGGTGGATAGCAACGGCCTTCTGACCAATCAGTTTCCCTGTTTCGATTTTCAAACTCTGGCCGATCTTCTGGAAGGCGCAGGTGTCTCGTGGAAGTCTTACGCCAAGCGCGGGAACGAGTGGAACGTCTTCGATGCCATTAACCACATCCGGAATACGTCTATCTGGACAACCAATGTGGCTCTTGACACGCAGTTTGTCACCGACGCCATGAACGGACAACTGCCCGCCGTGAGCTGGCTGGTTCCTTCGGAAGATCAGAGCGAACATCCGACCGACTCGGCGTGCAACGGCGAAAACTGGACCGTCGACCAGATCAACGCCGTCATGCAAGGTCCGGATTGGAGCTCAACGGCCATCTTCTTGGTTTGGGACGATTTCGGCGGCTTCTACGATCACGTTGCCCCTCCGGTCTCGGATCAGTATGGCTTGGGTCCCCGCGTTCCGGTTCTGATCATCTCGCCCTACGCCATGCCCGGCTACATTTCACATACCACCTACGAGTTCTCGTCCATCCTCAAGTTCATCGAGGAGCGCTATGGCCTGCCGCCGCTCACTTCCCGCGACGCTAACGCCAACGACATGCTCGACAGCTTTAACTTCAATCAGAGCCCGCTGCCTCCCCTGGTTCTGCAAACTCGCCATTGCCCGCCGGCTTCGACCACCTCCCTGAAATTTCCTATGCTCCAGGCGGTGGGTACGCCAAGCCCCGGCATGACGGTTTTGCTGGACAATTACAGCGCGACTTCCATGTCAATCTCCAGCATCACGACGAGCGGGGACTTCTCCCAGACCAATGACTGTCCGGCAACGCTGAATGGTTACGTTCCGAGCACCCCGGTGCCAAAGTGTACCGTTACGGTTACTTTTTTGCCCACGGCCGCTGGAAATCGCAGCGGGACACTCACGCTGACCGACAGCGACTCCACCAGCCCCCAGAGGGTCAGTCTGACCGGCATCGGAACAAACGTGAATCTCTCTTCCTCACTGCTGAGCTTTGGGACCTTGGTTGTGGGATCGAGCAGCCCCGCGAAATCCGTCATCCTCAAGAACCTGGGTTCCTCTCCACTCGTCCTGCGGAACCTCGTGGCCAGCGGCGACTACAGCCAGACGAACACTTGTGGCAGGTCATTGGCGGCCGGGGCGAGTTGCACCATATCCGTCATTTTCAAGCCCACGGCGACTGGTAAACGGTACGGCACCGTAACGGTACTGGACAGCGACGGCAGCAGATCACAGGTCATCAACCTGACGGGCAGCGGGACCCTCGTTTCCCTGGCGCCTGGGACGCTCAATTTTGGGGCCGCAACCGTGGGCATGACCGCGACCCGGACGGTGACCCTGACCAACAGGAGCGCTACGACGGACCTGAACGTCTTAAGTATGAGCGTCACGGGGACTCAATCGTCAACGCAGGGAAAGTACACGCAACTGGTTACGGACAACTTCAGTCTTCAGAGCACGACCTGTGGCAGCACGCTGGCCCCCGGAGCGAATTGCACCATCACCGTTGCTTTCACTCCCACCATGGCGGGCACGCTCAGCGGACAGCTCTACGTCTACGACAGCGAAGCCGACAGTCCGCAGTTCGTCGGCCTCACGGGTACCGGACAATACACGGCGGCGAATCCGGTGCCGTTCCTCAGCCAGCCTCTGGCGCCGGCCAGCGCGGCGCCGGGGGGCAGCGCGTTCAACCTCACGGTGCAAGGGACGGGATTTGCGTCCGGGGCGGCGGTCGATTGGAATGGCGCTCCGCTCAGCACCACACTGGTGAGCGCCACGAAGTTGATGGCATCCGTGCCGGCGTCCGACATAGAGTCCGCCAGAACCGCAGTGATCACGGTGTCCAATCCGAGCCCCGGTGAGCTGTCGAACTTCCTGCTGTTTCCGGTTACAAATTCCACCTCCTCCGTCAAATTCAACAAGACCAGCATGGGCACCGGCAATAGTCCTCGGGCGGTGGTCAGTGGAGACTTCAATGGCGATGGCAGGCCGGACCTGGCCGTGGCCAATTATGCTGACAACACCGCGGAGATCTTCCTGAGTAATGGCGACGGTACCTTCGGCCCCGGATTGCCGGCGGCGACAGGTCGGGGCCCTGACGCGCTGTTCGCCGGCGACTTCAACGGTGATGGGAAGCTGGATCTGGCGGTCGCCAACCAAACCGACAGCACCATTTCTGTCTTCACAGGAAATGGTGACGGAACCCTGACTCTCAAATCGACCCTCAATATGTATACGACAGCGCCGGTTTGGTTGGGCGCGGCAGATTTCATCGGGAACGGCATTCTGGATCTGGCAGTGGTGAGCCAGGCCGACGGCGCCGTGGAGGTCTTTCTCGGCAATGGTGACGGGACATTCGAGGAAACCTCGGTGCTTCCGACTGCCGGGAGTGATCCGGCGGCAGTAGCCATCGGCGATTTCAACGGCGACGGGAAGCTGGACCTGGTGCAATCCAACAGCAAAGGCAACACGGTCGGAATCCTGATTGGCAGCGGCACCGGCACTTTCACAGCCGTGAGCACTCAGCCGGCGACCGGCCGTGGCCCGCAAGGCATCCTGGCCGCAGACTTCAACCGGGACGGCAAGCTCGACCTGGCCGTGGCCAATCAGACGGATGGCACAGTCTCGATTCTGCTCGGGAACGGTGATGGAACGTTCAGCACTCAGACCGCCTATTCGACGGGGGCAGGACCCCTGACTCTGGCGGTTGGGGATTTGAACGGTGACGGTGCGCTGGATCTGGCCCTGGCCGATCAATCGGCCAACAGCATCTCGGTGCTGCTCGGCAAGGGCGATGGGACCTTTCAGGCGCACGTTGACATGGCCACGGACGCAGGGCCGGTCTCGGTGGTGGTGGGAGACTTCAACAACGACGGCCGGCTGGACACGGCGGTAGCTAGCGAGACCGCCGGAACCGTGTCGATTCTCTTGCAGAGCGCGACGGCCCGCGGCCGGCAGCCGACCGGCCAGCGCCAGCATAACCGGTAGCGGTGCGCCGCGCCCGCACGCGGCGGCACGATCGGGCGCAGTTCAGGCTTTCCCCTGCGAGACGAATGGGAGGCGAGTTTTTATGCAGCGTGAACGAAAAATCGCGGGCTCTTCTCCGACGCCACGCTCTCGACAGCGCCCATGGCCCGGCGCGGAAAGGTCGAAACTGGGCCTGCGAGCTGTGCTGCTGCTCGCCATCAGCTTGCCGGCGATCAGTGCATTGGCCAGGGCTCAAGCGGAATTCAATCTGCAGCCATCGCCGTCTCTGTCGTCCTTCAACATCGCCGCTGCCCTGAGCGATCGCCTTCAGGCCCAGGGCTCCCGGCTGATGCGTTTCGTCGGCGGTCACTATGATCCGGTCTGCGACGTCTGGTGGGTCAAGTCGGTGCCTGCCAAAACTCCCGCGACGCGCGCCTCCGGGGTGCTGTACGGAGAACTGCAGACCGGAGCCTTGGTAGGTCTGCTGCACTTCATCAGCGCCGACGCCGAAGACTTTCGAGATCAGAAGTTGAAGCCGGGATTCTACATCATGCGTTACGCGCAAGTCCCTCCCGACAACGACCAGGCGGGCTCGTCCCAATATCAGGATTTTCTGCTGCTGAGCCCGATGGGTGCGGATTCGCAGGTGACCGAGACGCTGCCATTCAACCAAATGGCCCGCTTGAGCGCTCTCGCAACGGGCACAGGCCACCCGGCTCTCATGAGCCTGGTGCCCGCAAATCCAGCTTACAAGCGTCTGCCGGCGGTGGTCGCCGACGACGTAGGAAACTGCGCCCTCCAGGCCAGTGTGCGCGAAGAGTCCGAAGGCGGTGCGCGCGATGTCGAGCTTGCGCTCCTCCTGCTGACGCCGCCGAAGGAGGAAGGCGGCTCATAGTTGCAGCCTACGGACGTGACGAGGATGGAGTCGAACCCCGCGCGCTGCTTCGGGCTGGCCGGCATTGAAAACCGTGACGCGACACGACATCCTGATCTCGGCGGATCCATGGTAGGCCCGAACGGACTCGAACCGTTGACCTCTACCGTGTCAGTGACGGCTAACGACTTGCGTGTGCCACCGCGCGCCCCAAGATGACACGGAGCGCCCCGTCCCTCGCCGGCACAACGGCAAATTCTTTCTCCACATCGTCGCTCATCCTGATTTTGGCCTGCCCTTCGGGCAGGACAGACTGATTCCGATCTGGATCGCGACATTGGCGGTGAAGCCGAAAGCGCGCGCCGTCTGCTTCGCAAACGCCATCGACTTGCTCCAGCTTCTTCCACCTTCCCAGCGACGGCCGGTACTACACTCGAATGGTTCAAGGTTTCCAGAGAATCCTTGCCGCGACCATCTTCTTCGGCACCGACAGCCTGGCTGATGGCAAGCCGCTAATCGACTGGGCGAGGTTCCATTTCTTTGATGCCGCGCACCTTTGGTTCAATCGGGCTGAATCGCTCTCATCAGGGGGTTCTCGTCCACAGTCCAATATCGTGACTCTCAGCGAATCGTTCTACGCCGAAATCAGCAAGCATCCCATTCCAGTCGAACGTGAAGCGGTCGCACTCCTCGCCAACGCGCCGGGAGCGCTCGACCTCTATGTCTGGCTCGCGTGGAGGAGCTGGGCTGTAAAAACTGAAGCTGTGCGCGTGCCGCTCTTTGGAAGTGGCGGTCTCACCAGTCAACTCGGCGCTGGCGAGTACACCTCCAACCGATACTTTCGCCGGAAACTTGGCTCCTGGCTCCGGCGTGTAATCTCACTCTGGCCGCAGTGCAACGCTCGCCTTTCGGATAACGGCAATTTCCTATTGATTCAACCTATGCGAAATACTCCTCCTGTTGTTTCAGCCATCTGTTGACCCCGCCCATGATAGGCCCTCCCGCTGGGCCTTTCTTCCTGCAGGCTAGGTCGGGGAGATCTCATGTCCCGGCTGTGTGTTTCCTCCTGTCTTGGCATTGTCGGGCAATAAACTAAGCTGAGAATGATCAGGAGGCCGCATGCCCACGCGGACCACACCCAGCGAAAAACTCGATGTCCGGCTTACGCGCCAGGCAAAGCGCACGTTGCGAGCAGCGGCAGCCACCGCTCATCGCTCCGTTAGCGAATTCGTGCTGGAGAGCGCTTTGGCACGCGCTGATGAGACGCTTGCGGATCGCAGGACCTTCACTTTGAGCGACAACCAGTGGAAGGCCTTCGTTGCCGCCTTGGATGCACCGCCCCGCCCGCTGCCTTGCTTGGAGCGGCTCTTAAAAGACCCCGGTTTCTTCGATGCTGGGTCCGGCCAGTGAATGCCGACCGCCGTGTTGAAAAGCTACGAGCCGATCACCGGCTGGAGTCGTTCGATTGCGGAAGCGACGAAGTTGAACCGTTACCTCGCGCGCTGCGCTTGGCATCTCTCTGCCCATGGCAAAAGCGATGGGTTAGGCCAGCGTTGCCGTAAGGTCGATCGCGCGACAGCTCTTTGTACTCGACCGCAGCAGCTAACCGTTTCGCGGTCAGAGTCCGCCCTTTTGCTCGGTACTGCTCTTTGAGGAATGCAATCTCGTTCTTGCCCGGCTTGGGTACTTTACCCGAAACTGGGCCGAACGACCTTTGGGTGAGTCCACACGAGTTGTGCTATCTCGGTGATTGTGCGGCAAGGTTGGCAACTTTAAGTCACGGAAAAGCACGCCTGGAACGTTCAAGTTGTACCTATCTTGTACTCGTCCCCATGGGGTGACCAGCAAAGGAGAGGCCATCTTCTCGAATGAGACGACGGACGCTGAGTTGAAACAAGAGGGGACGGGACTCGAACCCATCCTTTCGCCCACTCTGACATAATCGACGGAGTAGCGTTCCCTCAGTCGGACCTTGCGGCTGGTCATCGCATAATTCGCTGTCATGGGCTACAAAGCATCGCGTTGGGAATTCCAAGCCGAGCGCAACCGAACGAGCACCGTGATGGCTGAATCGTCGAATGTCTAAGTGAATTTCAACCGCGCTGAATCACAGGTTCGAGCGGAGGGAAAGAGAAGTCAGACACCCCCCGCAGAGCGGGTGGCTTGATGAGTGGGAGTGCCTCAAAGGCAGGTGCCCCGTTGGTCTCGACGTCGCGCTAAAGCGCGCCTTCAGCAACGAGTTTCAGAATCGTCCTGCTCCATCCGCTTGCTCTTGGTCGCGGATGTAGCGGCGGACTTGCTCCAATTCGAAGCCCACGGTGGAAACCGCATAGCCGCGGGCCCAGAGGTGTTCGCCGGTGAAATTCCGCTCTTTGCCGGAGAGTCGGGCCACCGCAATGGCGCTCTTCCCTTTCAGAAACCCGATCACCGAGGCCACCGGGTGCTTGGGGGGAATCGCAACGCACATGTGCACGTGGTCCGGCATCAGGTGTCCTTCTACGATCTGACACTCCTTCTGCTGTGCCAGAGCGTGGAAGATGGGACCCAATTGGCGGCGCAGCCGCACAAATAACACCCGGCGCCGACGCTTGGGCACGAACACGACATGATATTTGCAGTCTCATTTCGAATGGGATAGGCTCTGATACAGGTCTGACATCACATCCTCCTTCGGGTTGAGTTCTCATCAAGCCACCTCGGAGGAGGATGTTACTCCACCGAACGTCAAGCCTTTTCGAGTCGCACTGGTAGAACCAGTGGCTTACCTCGGTGACAGTTAGGCCGCTGTACCCCCAAATCCTGTGAGGTTCGTTTGCCCACCGGACTCTATTTTAATTGAAGGAGAAATACGTCCGCTCGGCACGGCGAGGACGGGCATGAGCTTGCGCCACTGGTCGATCCAAGTTGGTTACCCCACTCGCTCGGAAAGAGCATATACTTCCCGTCCGAACTGAGCGGCCCAATCATATAGCCGCCGCTAAAATTAGGATCACCGGACACCTCGTGGCCGTATGTCCACCCTAGCCTGTAAGGCACGCCATTGGGCTTCGAGGGATCATAACAGTCGATTTCCTCGTTCCAGGCCTGACTTGGCGTGAAGCCTCCGACGTCTTGGTCAGAATAAGTCGAGGCGCATACGGGCATGGTATTGGAAGAGTTCGCGTCGGACCACGAGAGATGCGAGTCCCACTCGTAGTTAGATATACCCCCGGGTTCGCTTGGCCCGCACCCGACCAAACAGGCAGATGTACCGCTGCCCTTAAATCCTGACTGCTGAGAGCACGTAGTCCCCTGTCCACCATCGACAGTTGACCATATCGCCACGCTTTGATTCCACGGGCATGTCAGTCCGTTCGCGTCATAGCTCCACCCCATCCCGTGATGCCCACTGCCTGCGCTTGGAGAGCAGTAAATGTTATTTGTAGCTATATCCCAGAAGTGGACTATGCAGCTTCTGGTCCCATTGGGAGGCCACGTGAGACTGCCACCGGACACGTAGGCTCCTGGGTCGGAAGTCACGGCAAAACAGACAGAATTGGCATCTCCGCTGGCGCAGGACGCTCCCACATTCGTCAGCACCCATGTATTGTTGTAGCCTGAAGGCGAAACACCTGAGGTTACTACGGTCGCCGCCGCCTGCAAGGCAGGCGACCCGAGTGAGCTTAATTCGAGCGTCACGTTGCTGGACGAATGTGCTTGGACTCCGGTTACGTTGACGGTCTGCTGACTGACGGTCCCGGAGTTGTCCTCCCGAACCGTCTTACCGTCCTTACTGAGTCTTACGTTATGGATATAGACCCAATCCATGGGGCTGCTGGAGCCGTTCATAAGAACGTTTCCGCTAGTTCCCCATTGTCCCCCAACCGTCTCGTTGTCGGTTTCCCACCACCGGCATCCCAGTGTTCTGTTCCAGACGAGCACGTAGGCGGCACTTCCCTGGCCGCTCGTAGTGCTCACTGCTGTAGCAAAAGTCTGATCATCAGCGCTCACACTAACGGGGTCCCACCACGAAATAGTACCGCTGAGGTTCACACCCGGAGGAGCGCAAGCGCTCAGCGAAGACCAGTCGTAGACTTCCGTACCGGCAGGACCGGAGCCGGTTGTGTTCGTAAAGTCATAGGACCATAGCTGGGGCTTCTGGCCTACACTCGCTCCTGCCCGTACCGCATACATCAGGGCAGGGTTGGTAAATGAGAAAAAGCCGCCATGAGCACTGAAGCTAAGCGTATAACTGCTGCCATACAATCTCGTGGCCGTAAAGCTTACGGGATCGAATTTATACATCAACAGCGACCCGCCAATGTCGCTCACATAGAAGCGATAGAGATTATCGGCGGGGTTATACGACATGGCATTCATCTCGGCGCTTCCGCCCGGATCAACACCGAAATCATTGTGACTGGTACTTGTGCACGAAGGAGCGCCTTCTGTGTTGCAATCAGTGACCCTTAGCCCGACCTCGCCGGTCAGACTGTCCGTGTACTGTGTCCCCGCCCCCGTCAGCCCTCCGACATTGGGTATTACAAAAGGGGGCTCGCTAAGGTCTGTGCGCGCATTGCAGAAATTAGGCCAGTATCCGCAGGCGGAGCCGATAGACGTATGGTTGCCCGTCAAGAAGGTGAACTGTGTCATTGGCGGCGCGCTCGTATTGAACGTGGCGGTCACGGATGCCGCCGCATTAATCGTGACCGCGCAGGTGCCGGTGCCTGAGCATCCGGAACCTGACCAGCCCGCGAACGTTGATCCGCCTGATGCTACGGCCGTCAGCGTTACGCCAGTTCCGCCGCTATAAGTGGCAGAGCAAGTCGAAGGACAGGCGATTCCGGCAGGAGACGAGGTTACGCTTCCGCTTCCTGTGCCATTCTCAGTCACGGTGAGCACATAGGACGCCGTCGTGTTGAACGTGGCGGTAACGGATGCCGCTGCGCTCATGGTAACCGCGCAGGTGCCGGTTCCGGAACACCCGGAACCCGTCCATCCCGCAAACGAGGATCCACCCGAGGCCGCTGCCGTCAGCGTCACCACAGTTCCGCTGCTAAAGCTCGCGGAACAGGTCGAGGGGCAAGTGATCCCGGCGGGAGACGAGGTAACGCTTCCGCTTCCTGTGCCATTCTCAGTCACGGTTAGTGAGTACGACGTTCCACCTCCCGTCAGCGGATGCGGATAAGTGTAAGAAGAGTAGCCGGGCTTCGCCGTGTTGTTGTTGAAGAAGTCCCGTCCCGAAACGATGTAATTCGAGGAACTGTCTGGATTCGAGCAGGCGCTTCCTCCAAAGTCGACAATATCAAAATGGGTCACGGCTCCGCCCGACACGGCACTTCCGGTGTTGCCCCACACGTAGACTGGTTCACTGTCGCCCACGTAGGTCATCGAGTCCGTGGAAGAATTGTTTACGCCGTCCGGCGGGTAATTCGCAGTGCCGGTTCCCGTGACGTAGCCCATTCCGTACTGACGAGGCACATAGTAATACTGTCCTGCGGTATGGGTGCCGGACCCCCAACAAGGGTTGGGACCGGCTTTCTGTTGCAGGTTGTAAACCGAGGCCACCATGTTCGACTTCTGTCCTGAATCCGAAGAGCTGATATTGGGAAATGTGTTGTCCCACGCGACGAATGTTCCGCCACGGCTGAAGATCCAACCCAGCGTGAGATTGAAAACCAGCCCGCTGCGCGTCTCGTAGATGCAGATGTTGTTGTCGAAGTCGAAGTACCGGCTCCCGTAGTTGGAAGAATCCGCCCCGTGATTGCCAAAGCCGGTGTTGTCCAAGAAGTTGTACCGGATGACCAGTCTGGCTCCGTCGTCCGTGCTTTCACCATTGAGATAGGCGTGCACGTCGTTGGTCTCAAAATAGAAATTACCTTGCCCGGTGGTGTCCGTTGCTCCCCAGGTTGAGGGTGTCGTCCAGGAACTCGCCGAGTTTGTCCCGGTGGGAACCACATTGAGGGCTGTATTTTCGGCACCCCCCTGGGAGAAAGGCGAGGAGTCAAAGGAACAGTTCCAAACAACGCCGCGATTTGAGCGCGATTCAATTTGAGCGTAGCCCGCCCCCGATTCAAACCAGCTATCGTGAATCAGCACAGCCTGGCCGCCAGTGTCGGCCCCGCTTGCATAGGTATAAATTTCTATATCGGAGCACGAAGCACAAGCGTTTCCCTGCAGAAACTTAATGCCACTGATGTTCGTGTGAAAGGAATTGTCTTCGGTGATTACGAACAGGCTCCCGTCTGAAGTTCCTGAGCCCGCCACGCCGTCGTTGACAATGGACGTCTGAGGAATGGTCGAGACAAGCCAAAGGGAGACTGAGCCGCTTCCCCCCATACTCGTGATGTTCATTACCAGGCTTCCCGTTCCGCTGTTATAGCTGGTCACCGTTCCCTGCACCCAGTTTCCGCGACTCCCCATCTGAAACAGTCTCAGTGTTTGACCGACGGTAGGCCCAAGAGGAAATGTGCCATCCACTCTCGTGCTGGTAATCGTGAAGGTCAGAGAGCCTGTGGTAATGCTGTTTGTGGATGTGCTGCGGGCGATGATCCGGCCCGACCCGGCGCCTTGGATGATAATTCCCTTGCCAGAAACCGCGATGCCCGAAGTCCAGGTGCATGTTCCGACGGGAATCGTCACAGTGTCGCCCTTGGAAGCTTTTCCGATGGCCGACTGCACGTCGCTGGTATTGCACGTTGCGGCGGGCCAAGTCGACGCCATTGCAAACTTAGGGAAAAGAAGTATCACCAACAGTAAATGTCTATGGCTCATTTCAGTGCCAACACCGATCCGCCCCAAGTGCTTGTAGTACCGCCATTGACCGTCGCCGTAATCGAGCTCTGCGGACCCGGAAAGTAGGTGTCCTCGCAGCCCGCATCAACCCCGGAAGCACTCAACGAAGAGCCTGAGACTCCGCGAAGAGTCGACGTGTTCCCTCCGATCGACCCCGCCGTGAAGCTGGTGCCGGAATTGAGCGTGGCGCACGCGACAACCAAATCGTTTCCGACCGTCGAAAATACCGAGCTTGTCCATAAGGTATTCGAAAGTCCGGTGCTTGCTACCGAGGTGTCGTAAGAGGCTGAAGCGCCAGAATGGTGGTACTGCAAAACAATGAGCGAGTTGTAACTGGCGTTACTTGTAAACGTGCAGGTGACGGTGGTCGAACCCGACCCCGCAGAAAGAACATATCCCGCCGTGAAGTTTGTCCCGGCGACACTCGTACTCGATAGTGTACTCCACGTGTTAGACGGCGTGCTCGAAAATGCGTTGTTGTCGCCCGCGCCCCCGCTGTTACGACAGAAGGCTACAAGAGCGTCGCCACTGGAGAGGGTAATCGCGTTTGACGTTATCGAGCCCGTAGAACTGGCAGTCTCGGCCACATAAGCCCACGTAACATAGGTGTAGGTGCTCGCACCGCCCGCCGAAGGGTGCGCCGGACTGCCCAAAATCGGCATCACCTGCTGCGGATTCGCCGCCAACCATACCACCCGACCACAAGGCGGCAGCAACAGCCACGCCGTAAGAGAGACGAGAGCCAAGAGATGAGGAACACGCTTGGTCCTTAGTCCTTGGTCCTCGGTCCTTTGTCTCTGGCCCCTAGCACCCAACTTCTGACCCCTTATCTGACCCCGAACTTCGAACTCCGAACTCCGTTTCATCAGAGTGCCCTCCAGTTCAGCGTCAAAGCCACCGGAGTGATTGACCCGGTGTTGTTGTTGCACAATCTGAAGTAGACGTCGACCATGCCATGGTTTTGCCCCGCCGGCATGACGCGGAACCCGCGCCGGGCAGGTAACGGATTACGAGCCGTGGCTGTGGGAACTCCGGCGGGGCCGTCGGCAGTTCCCGGGCCTTAGCCCCCAGCACCACGCATGTTCAACAGAGCATGACGCTTGGAATTAAGCGCCGTATTCCCCCTCCGGGCCCGGTATCCCACCCCTCGGCCGCCGGCCATCATTGTTCCCGTCAATGACTTGCACCTATGTGAGTTTCCCACGCTGGTTCTCCATCCGCCCCTCCCCAGGAGTTCAGCCTGCCGAACACACGTCAAAGGCATAGGCTACAACCGTTGGTTTAGCCGCCTGGTTCGCCAGACCTGAAAAGAGTGTACCCCCCATTTTTGGGACGGTGGGTAAAAGTGAGAAAATTGGGAAAATTTATTTTCTGAGTGAATTCAATAACATAGACGTTTTTCGCCCTTGGCACGCCCCACGACGGGCCTCCGCCGGGTGCGGATTCCGGGGCAAGGCGGCCACGATTCCGGGATGATCCCGGCCACCATTCCGAAATGAAGCCGGTCACAATTGCGGGATGAGTATCGCGCCGCATCCAATCGTAACCCGGCGGAACTGACCGGCAATGTGACCGATGCGGGGAGCAGTACTGTGCCGCTTCCGGGCTCGACCCGGGCAACGCGAAGTACAAGGACAACGCCGCGCGCTGGCGAGCCCGATCAGCAAGTGATGGAGATGGGAACTGCTAAGGGCAGGACCGACGAGGTGGGATCAGCAGAGGACGGCAGCGGGAATTAGTTACAGCGCGAGGAAGCAGCCGGACATCTCGCGGTCAAAGTGCTGCCCGGTATGCACCAGGACCGGTAGCACGTCGGGCCGGCGCCGCCTCCCCCTTGCCGCCGCCCGCGGCGGCGACGACTCCTAGTGAGGTGGACGGGCACGGTGCACAGCTCAGCAGGACCACGGCGGGATTCTGCGACGAGCGGAACCGGCGCACCGGGGATTTGGCAGGAGAACTAGTATAGTGATTCCGAAATACTGTTGCAACACAACATTTTGTGGTGTAGGCTGGTGACATCCCTATTGCTGGGAGGTCACAGCCGTGCCGTTTATCAGTCGGCGTCCCACGTTGCGATTGAGCGAAGAGGAGGCGACTTGGCTGCGACAACTGTCGCCGTCGCGCTCCGAACCCGCCGGGCGGGTGCAGCGCGCTGAGATTCTCCTGCGTTATCACGGCGGCCAGACGGTTTCGGGAATTGCCGCCAGCTTGCGCACTAACCGGCCGCGGGTCGAGCGCTGCTTGGCCAAGGCCCTCGAATTGGGCGTGCACGGGGCCTTGCAAGATCTGCCGGGACGAGGCCGACGGCGGACCTTGAGCGCCGAAGCGCGGGCTTGGGTGGTGGCGCTGGCCTGTCAAAAGCCGAAAGAGTTGGGCTACGCGCAGGAGCTGTGGACGACCCGCCTGTTGGCCCAACACATCCGTAGGCACTGTAGGGCCGCCGGGCAATCGAGTTTGCAGCACTTGGCGCGGGGGACGGTTTCCAAGATTCTGCGGGCGCAGCCGGTGCAACCGCGCAAGATCGCCTACTATCTGGAGCGACGCGACGCTGAGTTTGAGGCCAAAATGACGCAGGT